>Ga0105238_10007655_pt1 | contig 10810 bp, 10 predicted proteins | sample KBSC34metaG_FD_81526 | JGI IMG/M metagenome (GOLD analysis project Ga0105238, IMG submission 81526) | Corn rhizosphere microbial communities from Kellogg Biological Station, Michigan, USA - KBS C3-4 metaG | ecosystem: Host-associated > Plants > Roots > Rhizosphere > Soil | place: Michigan, USA...
CGTTCGGGTAGCCGGCGTCGGCCAGCAGTTTCTTCGCCTTCTCGGGATCGTAGGCGTAGGCCTTGCGGTCCTTGTCGTAGGCCGGTGAGGTCGACGGCAGCCAGCTCACTGCGCGATACGCCTTGTCCTTGACGAGCCGCTTGATGATGAGGTCGGTGTCGATCGCGTAGTTGATCGCCTGCCGCACGCGCTTGTCCGCGAACACCTTCATGTCGAGGTTCATGCCCATGTGGCGCGTGAACAATTCGGCGACCTCGAGGATGCCGTCTTTCAGGTTCGCGTCCTCGCGGTAGGCGACGTATTGCGGCGGACCGAGCACACTGAGGTCGATTTCCTTGTTGCGGAACGCGATGTCGCGCGCCGATGCCTCGGCCATGATGGCGATCACCACCTTGTCGGCGTAGGGCAGGCCGGGCTTGTAGAATTTGTCGAAGCGCTCGGCGACGAGACGCGAGCCCGGCACATGCTCGACGAACTTGAACGGGCCAAGCCCGATCGGATGCTGCTGGAATTCCGGCTTGTCGGCCTCGCCGGCCGGATAGATCGCGGTGTTGCCGTTGTAGAAATAGAAGCCGGGATCGACCTTGTCGGTCAGCGTCATCTCCAGAGTAAAATCGTCGATCTTCTTGAGGCCCGAAATCTCGGTCGCCGTGCCTTTTTCGATATCGATCGCGCCCTTGATGATGCGCGCCCAGCGCGCGGACGGGAAGGCGCGCTTGCCGTCCATCATGCGGGTGTATGAGTAGATGATGTCGTCGGCGGTCATCTTCTTGCCGTTGTGGAAGAAGGCATCATCGCGCAGCTTGAAGGTGAAGGTCAGTCCGTCGCTCGACGCGGTGACGGACTTCGCGAGTTCGAGCACCGGCGCGCCCTTGGCGGAGTCGTAGATGTAGAGCGTGCGGTGAACGACGTGGCCGTAGATGTCGTCCTGCGCGCGCACCGTCGCCTGCATGTCCAGCGTCGAGATGTTGGTGCCGTACGGCGCCGTCATGCGGATGGTGCCGCCCTTGCGCGGTTCCTGGGCATTGGCTGAGGTCGCCAGCATTGGCAGCGAACACAGCAAGGCGAGCGAGCAGGCGAGTACAAAGCGCTTCGACATGAAGACCCCCAATCGCCTGGCAGCATTGCCCGAAGGTGCCGGGCAAGGGTGTCGCAGGCGTAAGCCTGAGCAAGAACCGCACCCCTATTCAACCACCGCTCGATGACACTGCGCAAGCGATCCGTGTCTTCATCGCGGCAGCTTCGTGGCGAAGCGCGAGGCGGTTTCTTCTGCGCCTGACGCATCAGCCTAGACCCATTGGCCTAAGCCAGTCCGACAGATCTAGTCCGGGAGTCCGCAGACCAAGGCACAGCTTGGCTCCTTGCGCGTTTGTGGGACCATCCGCGTGTCGCGTCGAAGAGTCGGCGCGTCGCTTTAACAGGAGCACTCAATGACCAAAGTCAAAGCGATCATCTGCGCCGCCCTTCTGTCCACACTCGCCGGTTCGCAAGCCTTCGCGCTGTCGATCGGCAGCGGCAACGGCAACGGCAACGGCAACGTCGGTATCGGCAACGGTAACGGAAACGGAAACGCGAACTCGGGTGCCTTCAACGGCAACGGGAACGGCAACTTCAATTTCGGTATCGGCAACGGCAACGTGAACGGTAACGGCAACGTCGGCGCGCTCAGTGGCAACCTGAACGGCAACGGCAACGCCGGCATCCTGAACGGCAACGGCAACGGCAACCTGAATGCTGGTGCTCTCAACGGCAACGTGAACGGCAATGGCAACGTCGGCATCCTGAACGGCAACCTGAACGGTAACGGAAACCTCGGGATCCTGAACGGTAACGGCAACGGCAACGGCAACTGACGTGGCCTGATGACCGGTCGCCGGGACCGACACCCCGGAGACCGGCATTCGGGAGCGGCGCCTGCTGGTCCACGCGCACTGCCGACCGGTGCACGCAGGCCGGCGGGCCCGCCCTCGAAGCAAGATTGATTGGTCTCAGGATCGAAACCAGGGTCCACCACAGGATCGGTCCCAAGGCGACAACCCCAAAGAGTTCCCAAGGAGCCTTGCCATGAAAACGAGTTCGTTTGTGTTTACCGCGCTGACCTTGGGTGAATTTCTCACCGCGGCAGTCGTCGTCCGCACCGGCGTCGCGCCACTGCAGCAACCTGAGATGCGCCTTGCAGCATGCATCGGTTGCGGCAACGGCAACGGCAACGGCAACGTCGGAATTCTCAACGGCAACCTGAACGGCAACAATAACACCGGGGCCGGCAACGGGAACGGCAATGGCAACGGCAACGGAGCGCCACAAACCAATGGCAATCTTGGTTACATGAATGGCGGAACCGGCAACGTCGGAGCGTATAACGGGCTTGGCAATTCAAGCTCGACCAGCGGTAATAACAACGTCGGTGCGCTCAACGGCAATTTCAACGGCTCGACCTACAACGGCAACGGCAACGTCGGAGCCGGCAATGGCAACTTCAACGGAATTGGCAACATCGGCAGCGGCAATGGCAGCTACAACGGCAACGGGAACGTCGGAGCGCTCAACGGCAACTTCAACGGCGGCTTCAACCAATAGGTTGACCCGGCCCACTCGCGGCCCGCGCGCCACAACGCTACTCGCCGCAGCGGCTGTCGTCCTGGTGGTGCTGGCCGCCGGCAGGGGCAACGGCAATGGGAATGGCAACGTCGGGTTTGGCAACGGCAACGGCAATTCGGGCAACTTCAACGGCAACGGCAACGTCGGCAACAACAACGGTAACGGCAACAAGACGAACAATAACGGCAACGGGAACGTCGGAGACAACGCCGGCAATCGCGACAACCGGCGCTGAGACGTCAATCGGGCTCGCGAACGAGCCTGCGGACCGGAGCAGATCATGCGGGTGATGGCTATCTCCTATCTCTTGCTCGGTTCGGCCGCGGCACTGCCTGCGTCCTCGTACCTGCAACACACGAATCTGCAGTCGGGCTGGCTGAGCGCGTTTTCGGACGACGGCAGCGCGACCCGCTATGTCACCGGCGAGGTCAATACCGACGACGTCGTGAAGACCGTAATGGCGACCGGAACCCTGGTTCCGGCGCTCAACGTCGAGGTTGGCTCTGTGCTGTCGGGGCAGGTGTCCAAACTGCCGATCGACTTCAACGATCGGGTCAAGAAGGGCCAGGTGCTCGCTGAACTTGACGACAAGACCTACGTGCTTGCGGCGACCGCGGCCCGCGCCGCGTTTGATGCGGCGAGGTCCGACATCAAAAGTCACGAGGCGCGCCTGAAGCGATCGACCTTCGACCTGTGGCAAGCCGAGCATCAGCTCCCCGTATTCACCGCCCGCGTCAACGCCGCGCAAACGGTTCTCGATACCGCGGAGCGCGAACTCAAACGCAAACAGTGGCTGCAGGAGCAGCAGGTCGCCACGCCGATAGATGTGCAGAATGCGCAGTCGCGGCGCGATACGGCCTTGTCGTCGCTCCAGGAGGCCCAGGCCAATCTCAGCAACCAGACCGGTCTGATCTCGGCCGCGCACGCCGATCTGGATCGCGCGGCGGCGGATGGCGAGAGCGTGCGGGCCGCGTCGGGGCGTCTCGAGGCACTGTGGCGCAGCGCCATGGTCGACGTCGAGCGCACCAAGATCCGTTCCCCGGTCGACGGCGTCGTGGTCGGACGCAACATCACGGAAGGCCAGACGCTCGCGACCGGGCTCGAAGCAAAGACGCTGTTCGTCATCGCGGGCGATCTCGGACACATGGAGATCAACGCGCGGATCAACGAGAGCGATATTGCGGCTATTCGTGATGGCCAGGACGCGACGTTCACCGTCGACGCCTTCCCGGGCCGCAGCTTCGCCGCCAAGGTCAAGCAAGTCCGGCTGGCGCCCCAGGTGGTGTCGAACGTCGTCACCTATACGGTGGTCCTCAAGACCCCCAATCCGGACGGCATCCTGCTTCCCGGCATGACGGTGATGGCCAATATCGTCACCCAACGGATTCGTGGCGCGACGACTGTTCCGCTTGCAGCGCTGCGCTATCACCCCACCATGGTCGCCGCGAAAGGCAGCAATGCCGCGCCGAATTCGGTATGGGTCTTGCGCGACGGCAAGCCTGTTTCTCTTGCCGTGACCAAGGGTGAGGAAGACGGACGCAACGTCGCGGTATCATCGGACAAACTTCGTCCGGCCGATGTTGTCATCGTTGGCGAAAAACACGACCGGGAACGGCCTTCGACCGAAAAACCGTGATGTTGATCGAACTGCGGAATGTCGAGCGCTCCTTTCACAGGGCCGGTGAGACAGTTCCGGGACTGCGATCCACGTCCCTGACCCTTCGGCCGGGTGAGTTCGTCGCCATCCTCGGCCCATCCGGCTCCGGCAAATCGACGCTCATGAATATCATCGGACTGCTGGACCGGCCGACGGCCGGAGCGCTGTTGTTCGACGGGACCAATTGCGCGACGCTTGGCCGCAACGAACTGGCGCAGATTCGCAACCGCCGGATCGGCCTTGTCTTCCAGGCCTATCACCTGCTGCCACGCCACAACGTCACCGACAACGTCGAGCTGCCGCTGACCTATGCCGGCATCTCGCGCGCCGAGCGGCGCCGCCGCGCGCTCGAGGCGATCAGGCGCGTCCGTCTGACGCATCGCGCCACGCAGCTGCCGCCGCTGCTGTCCGGCGGGGAGCAACAGCGCGCCGCCATCGCGCGCGCAATCGTCTCCGATCCGGACGTGCTGCTGGCGGATGAGCCGACCGGCGCGCTCGACAGCGCGACCGGGCGCGAGATCATGGAGGTCCTGCTCGCGCTCAACCGCGAGGGCCGCACCATCGTGATGGTCACGCACGACAGGTCGCTCACGCGGTTTGCTTCTCGGGTGGTAGCGATGAGTGACGGCCGCGTTATGTCCGACGACGCAAGGTCACGGGAGCTGGCCTCATGAAGCTCCTGGATTATGCCCGGCTGGCGGGCACCTCCCTCGTCGCAGCCCCGGTGCGAAGCTGTCTGACCATGATCGGAATTGTCATCGGTGTGGCTGCGATGACGAGCATGGCGGCGATCGGATCGGGGGCGCGATCGAAGGTCAGCGACCAGATCCGTTCGTTTGGCGCCAACGTCATCGTCATCAACGCCACCAGTGCCAAACACGCGCGCCCCGACAGTGCGCCGCGCCGTCCGTTGTCGATCGAGGATGCCGCGGCGATTTCCGGATTGCAGGCGATCGGCCGTGCGGCGCCTTCCGTTGCAGGACAGGCAAGGCTCATCAGCGGCGGTCCGAACTGGGGCACCACGGTCAACGGAACGACGATCGATCACTTCGCGATTCGGCAGTGGCGTCTCGCTTCGGGCCGACTGTTCACGGGAGACGAGGAGAAGAATGGCGCGCAGGCCGTCGTGCTTGGCAGCCTTGTCGCGCACAAGCTGTTCGAGGATGAGGATCCGCTCGGCCGGGTGGTGCGTATCGTCAACGCGCCGCTCAAGGTGGTCGGAGTGCTGGCCGAGAAGGGCGCCGCGGCCGGAAGCAATCAGGACGACGTTGTCTTCGTGCCGCTGTCGACTGCCAAGAACCGCCTCATCGGCGGCGCCGGCGGTGACCGCAACACGGTCGATTACATTCTGGCGAGCGCGGTATCGGCCGCAGCGATCGGCGATGCGACCAGGGAAATCGAGGATCTGATGCGGCAGCGCCGTCACATCGATCGTGACGACGACATGGACTTCACGGTCTCGACTGCGGCTTCGATCGTCGCGGCCCAGGAGGCCTCCACGCGCACCATCTCGGCGCTGCTCGCCGCGGTCGCCGGCGTCTCGCTGATCGTCGGTGGCATCGGCATCATGAACATCATGCTGGTGTCGGTCACCGAGCGCACCCGCGAGATCGGACTCCGGCTTGCGATCGGCGCAACGCCGCGAGACATCCAGACCCAGTTTCTCGCCGAGGCGGCGGCGCTCTGCACGGGAGGCGGCATCCTCGGAGTGCTGGCGGGATTCTCGATTGCGTCGCTGATCGCGTACTATGCGGACTGGCCGGTTGTGCTGGATCCGATCGCCGCGGCCATCGCCATCGGCTTCTCGGCGAGTGTCGGCATTGCATTCGGCTATTATCCGGCCAAGCGTGCGGCGGCGCTCGATCCGGTCGTTGCCCTTCGCACTGAATAGCGAGCAGGGCCGTTCAGTCGGCCGACGTTTTGCGGGCGCCGTCCTGGCCGATCAGGCAGATCGCGTGAGTCCGGTTCTTGGCGTGAAGCTTCGCCATGATGTTGTGCAGATGGGCTTTGACCGTGCTCTGCGAGATGCCGAGCTCGTAGGCGATGATCTTGTTCGGCATGCCCTGACGCAGAAAATCCAGCAGTTCGATTTCACGGGGCGTAAAGCACACGCCGGCATCGCCGCCGGACAGGCCGGTGCTCGACGGGTTCGCGTCTTCGATGAACTCGGCCCTGGCGACGGCCGACCGTGCCGACAGCAGGACGAGGCGCACGAGATCGACCGCGAAGCGCAGCGACGGCAGGCCCGCGACCACGGTCGAAAATCCCATTTGACGGAGCGACGCCGCGTCCGTGTCGGCATTTTCGATCAAGGCGACCGCCGGCATTGTCGCGGTACGCTCGCGCAATTCGTCCATGCGCCGGCGGATCAGCGGCTGAGCACTGGCGTCGTAGCGCACCAGGAACAACAGGAACACATCGTACTGCGAGCGACACGCGGGAATGCCCTGCTCGAAGGAGCAGGCGTCCGCCTCGATGCCGCAGGTACTGAGTGCATCGCGCATGCAGTCGAACGACAGCGACGGCGGGCCCATGAAAATGGCGCGTCCGTGCAACGTAGTCCGCTCGGTCTCCGAGGCGGGCTTGCGCACCACGGGATGCGCGGCGTCAGGAATAATCGCGAGATTCTTTGTCATGGAGTACGATCCAGACCCCTGTGGTGAGCGAGCGCCAGTTCGTCGAACCGCGCATAGTATCGCTCGCACCTCTCGCGATGGCCAATCGGCTCATTAGATCGGCATGCCGCGTCAGTCGATCGATCGATCGAAACTGCGATTCGAGAAACCGCGATTCCGACGGCATTTATTGAATTCGAGATGTTTCGCTAACGATCGAAATCGTGTGCTCGAAAGGTCGTGCCGGCGACGCAGAAGATAGGTCAGTCGTTGCGACACAACGTGCCTTTCGATCGATGGCAAACCGATGATCCCCAGTGATCGCAAGGCTACGGGGCGTTCCCTGATTTCAAGGGTTGATCGACCTGAAAAGCGCGCGGCCATCAACCTGAGAGCAAAAGTTTCGCAGAACAGACTAACCTTCGGGATAACGCCGCCGACACAACAACCATCGATAGAAGATTGGAAATATTGTGAGCGAGATGTGACCCGCGCAACACGTGTGAGGGACAATCGCGCGATATCGTTAGAAGGGTGGCAGAATTGTGGGCGCGTGGCAGAGCCACGAGCAACAAACCTTCGGAGACGGATATGTCGACCGACACGAGTGTTGCGATTGTTGTCGATGGTCTCGAGTTCCGGCGCGCATGCTTTGCATCGCTGCTCGGCGAGTGGGCGACGACCGAAGAAATCACCTTGCTGCCGCTTTCGCCTGAGGATGCGCATCAGCGGCTCCGTGGCGAAATGCAATGCAGCGTTGTCATTTTGAATGCCGGCGCGACCGCGCTGTCGCTGCCCGACGTGCTCTCTGAGATCAAGGTGTTGCGCGCACTGGCTCCCGCGGCAGCGCTGGTACTTGTGGCGGATCGCGAAGATCCTGACGACGTGCTCGCCGCGATGCAGGCCGGCGCCCAGGCTTACGTTTCGAATCTTCTGTCGCCCGACCTGGTGTTCCGTGTGCTGTCATTCGTGCTGCACGGCGGGACTTACTTCCCGCGCAGTATCGTCGACAAAGGTTCCTTTCCCGGTGAGCCGGAGCTAGAGGCCACTCCGGCTCGACGAGAAGAGGCCTCGGAAATGTCCGGACCAGTATCCGCGAGCGCGGCCGCTGCGGATGTCGCAGAGGCGACGACGGACGACGCGACACGCTTGAAGAGACTGCTCGACTTCAGCAACCGACAGATGGCGATCCTCGCCGGCATCTGCCGCGGCGAGCCGAACAAGATCATCGGGCGGACGCTCAATCTTCCGGAGTCGACGGTGAAGGTTCATGTCCGCGAAATCATGCGCAAGCTCGCTGTCTCCAACCGCACCCAGGTGGCGATCGCTTTCTCTCGCTTGTCGCAACCGATCTCGGCCGTCCCATCGAGTGTTCGCAAAGCGGTCGACCCGCCTGCCGGGACGGTGCCGGGCAACGCGCTCGTTTGCGACGTCATCACGCTCGTGCCGTCGCCTGGCGCGAAGGTCGTCAACGGAGATGACGACCATGCCGGTGCCGTCAATCTGACGAGCGGCAGATTCTCGAGAACACGCTAGAGCTCGCGGCCCATCGCGTGCTCCCGGCGCGCGCCTCTCACGGGCAACGCGCTCGCGCTGATTTCCTTCTCGTCGTATCGAAACACCGCGATCCGGGCAAATCCCGGGTGCAGCTTCAGGCCAATCCCTGATGCCCGCGATTGGCGGCTGCTGGCATGCATGAGGCATGACCTTTCGGATCGCCCGAGTGCCAGCTGACAATCGCAGTCTGCTCCCGCCGCAGCGGGCTGCGGGCCAGCCCGTCATGAGTGCAGCGATCTCCGACAGCTCGTCTGGCTTCGCGTATCGTCCTCGTGCGCCGCGCGATGCTCCAGTGCAGCGCTGCGGGCTTCACCAGCCAAGGTCGTTCGGCCGCCGCCGGCGGAAGGCAGGCGTGCGCGAGAGTTGCGTGAATGTATTTCGCTTTGTTTTCCCGTCGGCCTTCGGCGTGCCGGACTGAAACGTGCCAGACGTGATGCCGCTTCCCGATGATCCCGAACCTGCTGCAGTGATTTCAAACCGAGGTCGATGATGCGTGTCAAGAAGCTGGTGCTGTCTTCGAATTCCTCCGCGCTCGAGAGCTATCTCAAGCTCAATCCCTACGGCGCCTTCAATGGCCTCGGCTCCGCATCGGACGCCGCCAATCAGAACGCCGGCGCGTTCAACGGCGAGTGGGATCGCGGAACGAGCAACGGGCTGCAGAACATCGGTGCCTTCAACGGCATCTTCGATAGCGGTTCGTTCAATGGCAGCGGCAATACCGGCGCCTTCAACGGCAATTTCAACTCCGGCACCTACAACGGCAACGGCAACACCGGCGCGTTGAACGGCAACTTCAATGGCAATCCCGCGCTGCCCGGCAACGGTACCTCGGCCAGCTTCGCGCAGTTCGGCGACGGCGCAGTCACGGCTTCATCGGGAAAGCAGGCGAACGAGGTACTCCATGCCCACGACGGGATGGGCGGCCTCACCATCAACACGATGATCGGTGACGTCGATGCGCTGCTCGGGACGGCGATCGGCGGCAACGATCGGATTTACGGCGGCAACAACGTCAAGGCCGGCGTGGTCATGAACAACCTCGTCGGCGATGCCGGCACCATGGCGGATCACGCGCGCGGCGGAAATGACACCGTGATCGGCGGACACGACAGCGGCCGCGGCGGCGTCGAGAACGCGCTGATCGGCGACGGCGTACAGATGACGGGTTACGCCGTCGGCGGCCAGGACCTGCTGGTCGGTGGTTCGAACTTCGGCTGCGGCTTTGTCCAGAACGCCGAATGCGGCGACGCCATCACCATCGGCGGCTACGCCAGGGGAAATACCGATCTGCTGATTGGGGGAAACAACTACGGCTCCGGCTTCGTCCAGAACGCGCTGTTCGGCACGGCGGTCTTGATGAACGGCCATTCGCAGGGCGGCCACGACATCCTCGTCGGCGGCAGCAACTTTGGCTGCGGCTGGGTACAGGACGCCTTCTTCGGCGACGCCGCGTTGATGACCGACTATGCCGCGGGCGGCTCGAACACCCTGATCGGCGGGTCGAACTTCGGCCGCGGCGTCATGCAGGAGGCACTGTTCGGTGACGCCGCAATCATGACCGACCACGCCCAGGGCGGCGGCAACTGCCTCGTCGGCGGCTCAAATCTCGGCTGCGGGTCGCTCGAGAACGTGCTGATCGGCAATGCCGGCCTGATGGACGGCTACGCCTCCGCGCGAGGCGATCTGCTGCGCGGCGGTGACAGTTTCTTCTTCGGCGACGTCGTCAACGTGCTGGTCGGCGATGCGATGACGCTCGCGGGCCACGCGCAAGGCGGCAATGATGTGCTGATCGCCGGTCAGGCATTCGGCCATCGCAGTTCGGTCGAGAATTTCCTCTGGGGTGATGCGGTCGACCACAGCGCGACTGCGACCATCGGCAACGACACCTTCATCTTCGGTGCGGAGAGCGGGCGGGCGAATTTCATCATGGACTTCAACATCGGCGACAAGATCGATTTCGACTTTCTCGGCGCAGGGCATGGCAACGCCATTCATGTCCATCAGGTCGGCGCCAGCACCGAGATCAGCGCCGGCGGCGTCGACGTGTATCTCGTCGGCTACCACGGCGCGATTCCGCAGGGCACGTTCCTGGTCTGACAGTCGACGCGCGAGCCGGAGCTCGGCGTTCACCGCTTCTTCAGCGGCACGCCCTTGGTCGTGAAGCGCTGCATCCTGCCGCCATCGCGCACCGGCCGCCGTGTGCCGGCAGCCTTGCCGGTGCCGGGCGGCGGCTGGTGCGCCGGCACCAGCTGGTCGGGGCGCGAGCCGATCAGGTCGGCGCGGCCCATTTCTTTCAGCGTGTCGCGCAGGAGCGGCCAGTTGTCAGGGTCGTGGTAGCGCAGGAACGCCTTGTGCAGCCGGCGCTGCCGCAAGCCCTTGA
>Ga0105238_10007657_pt1 | contig 10808 bp, 4 predicted proteins | sample KBSC34metaG_FD_81526 | JGI IMG/M metagenome (GOLD analysis project Ga0105238, IMG submission 81526) | Corn rhizosphere microbial communities from Kellogg Biological Station, Michigan, USA - KBS C3-4 metaG | ecosystem: Host-associated > Plants > Roots > Rhizosphere > Soil | place: Michigan, USA...
CGCGCCGGCCGCGCTCGCGGCTGCGCCGGCGGCGCCCTCTGGCCCAGCCACGTCCGGCGGCGCTGGACCAGGTTCCGGAGCAGGATCAGCCGCGTCCCCGACCACAGCGGCGCCCTCCGCCGGCGCCCCCACCGCCGTTCCGCCTGCGCCAGGCGCCCCGGCGCCCGGCGCAGGCGCGCTCCCCTCCCGCGCCGCCCCTCCGCTGGCGGCGCCCCCCACCACGCTGTCGGCTCCGGCGGCCCCGCCCGGGGACGCCTCACCCGAGCGCGGCGGCGCGGCGGGAGCGGCCCGCAAGGAAGTATTCGCCGAACCGAGCGCCCCCGGCTATGGCCCCGTCACCGGATACGAGCTCGAGGGGAGCCTGGTCGAACCGCCGGAGCAGGTCGAGGGCTTGCTGAAGGCGGTGGCCCCCACCGGAGGCGCGTTCGTGCCCTCGGGGCCCGCCGACCTCATCGGCATGCCCATCGGCACCATCCCGCGCTTGCGGCGGGCCCTGGACGGCATCGGCTACGAGGCGACGATCGACACGAAGGCGGGGGCTGGTGGAACGGTGGTCCGCGTTCGGCTTCGTCCCTACGATCGGGTTCGCTACTTCTTCGTGAAGGGGAACGGCCCCATCCAGCAGGACGAGATCCAGCGTCGCATCACCATCCGCACCGGCCACACCCTGCCCATGCCGGGCCCGGCCCGCGACGCCGCCATCGAAGAGGAGCGCAAGCGCGTCATTCGCTTCCTGCGCGACGAGCGCGGCTACTTCGAGGCGAACGTGCGCATCGACCTGGTCTCGCACGGCGCCAACCCGGCGGCGGTCGACCTGCACGTCCGCATCACCCGCGGGCCCGGTTATCCCATGGGGCCCATCGCCATCACCGGCAACACCGCCATCACCTCCGATTCGATCGACGATGCCTTCCGGCACCGGGACTATCTGAAGTTCTGGACGGACTACGTCCCCTTCACCGTCCGCCGGATGCGCGACGACATCGCCAAGGTGGTCGAGCGGTACCGGAACCAGGGCTACGTGGGGGCCCGCATCACCAGCAGCTACGATCCCGACCACAGCGTCGATACGAAGAACAAGAACGTCGCCATCGCGTTGCACGTCAACGAACGCAAGAAGATCACGGTGTCGTTCGAGGGGAACCACAGCAAGTCCAACGGCACCCTGAAGGACCACCTGACGCTCACCGAGCGCGGCGCGTACGACGACTACGAGGCGGGCAACAGCGCGGATGCCCTGCAGCAGTACTACCAGGAGCAGGGGTTCTTCTTCGCGCGCGTGCAGTGGCGGCGCGAACGGCTGTCGGCCGACGAGGAGCGGCTAATCTTCACGGTCGACGAAGGGCCCGAGCTGAAGGTGCGCGCCGTGGAGTTCGTGGGCAATCAGCAGCTCTCCTCCGCCGAGCTGGGCGAGACGGTGACCGTGCGAACGTTCCCCTTCCTGGGTCACATCGGCCTCGGCTCGGGCGGCTACGTCACCGCGCGCCAGGTCGAGCTCGACGCCGAACGGCTGGTCGAGCACTACCGGTCGCTCGGGTTCCCCGACGCCCAGGCCAGCGGCGACATCTCGACGTCGCGCGACACCTTCGGCATGTCGGGCGCCGCCGCGGCCGCGGCCGAGACGGTGTCGCGCGACGCGAAGGACATCTTCGTTCGCTTCACCGTCTCCGAAGGGCCGCGGGTGACGGTCACCGCCGAGGAGTTCCGCAGCTCCGAGAACGTCACCCTGCCCTACGGCGGCGACTTCCTGCGCGAGGCCATCGCCCAGCGCGTCGGCGTGCCCTACAAGCCCGGCCTGCTGAAGGAGGACGCCCGGCGGCTGCAGCGCCTGTTCGGCGATCTGGGCTTCCCCTCCTGCACGGCCGACCCCGACGTGGAACGCGCCGGGACCGACATTCACATCGCCTGGACCATCAAGCTGGGTCCGCGCGTCCAGGTGGGCCCCGTCTTCGTGCGCGGAAACTTCATCACCCAGCCCGAGACGGTCCTGGAACAGATCCCCATCCGCAGCGGGGACTACCTGACCACCACGGCGTGGGAGCGAGGCCAGCGCAACCTCGGCTACCTGCAGCTGTTCAACAACGCCGCGCCCATCAGCTTTCCGGGCAAGGACGAGGGCCAGGCCATCGTCCCCATGGTGGTCGAGGTGGAGGAGCGCCACGATCAGTACAACGTCATCCACGCGGGCGCCGGAGTCTCGACCGAGCAGGCGGCGCCGAACTCCTCGATCCCCTTCGGCTGGTACCTGCGCGCGGGCTACGACAACCGGAACCTGTTCGGCCACGGCTGGAACCTGACCAGCACCGCGGAGTACGGCGAATCGCTGGTGCGGCTGGGCTCGACGTTCCTCGACCGGCGCTTTCTCGGCACGCTGTTTCGCTTCGACATCTCGGGGCAGTACTTCCAGCAGGCGACGGTGCGCCTGGGGAACATCCGGTCGTGGGGGGGCTCGATCGGGTTCGGTCGCGAGATGTACCCCGGCGTCGACGCCAGCGTTCACTACAACCTGCGCAACACCACCCACACGGAGATCCTGACCCCGGTGGCGGGGCCCTACGAGCAGCAGAACTCCGTCACCCTGGGCACGGCGGTGGGCAGCATCTCGTTCGACCTGCAGTGGCTGCGGCTCGACAACCGACTGATCCCCACCCGGGGCTTCAAGTTCGAGGCGCTGACCGAGGTGGCGCCGCGCGCGCTGTCATTCGGCTATGCGGACGTCTCCTTCGTCAAGGTGGGACTGCGCTCGACGATCGTGGTGCCGCTGTTCGAGTGGCTCAGCCTGCGCCACGGTGTCCGCTACGATCAAGGCTTCCCGCTGGGGGGCGAGTCGCTGTTGCCCAAGGTGGAGCGCTACTTTGCCGGCGGCGACACGACCTTGCGCGGCTTCCAGCTGGACCGGGCCAGGGTGGAGACGGTGTCGAACAGCGGCTTCGGCGCGCCGGGGCAGGACTCCTACGTGCAGTACCGGCCCATCGGCGGCAACCTGCGCGTGATCGAGAACCTGGACCTGCAGTTCCCCATCAGCCCCCCCTGGTACGGGTCGGTGTTCTTCGACAACGGCGTGGTGGCGGACTCGTTCGACGAGCTGTCTCCCGCCAGCTTCCGCCACGACGTGGGCATCTCGCCCATCATCATCAAGATACCGGTCGGCGACCTCAGCTTCGCCTGGGCCTGGCCCCTGGATCCGGGGCCGGGCGACACCCGAATAGGCGTGTTCATCGTGAACATCGGGTTGTTGTTTTGACTAAAAAGGACCCTGAGAGGGTCCTTTAAATCCCCCGCTAAATCCCCCGCGTGGCCGGCTACTGCGAGGGGCCGGTGCCGGCGACGTAGGCGATGACGCCGTGCTCGTGCTCGAAGGCGGTCTTCGCGGCCGTGGCGTCCTTCATGGTGCCGTAGCTGCCGACGCGCACGCGGTACCACAGGCCCTTGCCGGGGACCTCGCTGGCCACGACATAGGCGTTCTGGCCCGCGAAGCGGCGGGCGAAGGCGTCCGCTTCGGCGCGGTCCTGGAACGAGCTGAGCTGCAGCAGGAAGTTCCCCTTGCCGGGGGCGTGCGCCGGCGCCGGGGTAGCGGGCTTGGCGGCGAGCGCCGCCGTCTTCGCGGCGATCGAGCTCGCGGCTGGTCCCGTCTTCGCCGCGACCGGGTTCGCCGTGGTCACGGGATGCGGCAACAGGGCCGTCTTCTTCGCCGTAGCGGTGGACGCGGCAGCGGGCGCCTCGGCGGGAGCCGCTCTTCTCGCCAGGGCCGGCGCCGGGGGCGCCTCGACCAGGGCCGCCTTCTTGGCGGGCGCCGCGGGCGATTCGCTCAGGGCCAGCTTCTTGGCGGGCGCCTCGTGGGTGACGGCGGGAGTCTCGGCCGGTAGAGAGGCCCTCTTGGGAGGGGCCGGCAAGGTGGTGGCCAGCGTCGACTTCGCGGCGAGTCGATCTTGTCGATCTTGCCGGTCTTGCCGATCTTGTCGATCTTGTCGATCTTGGGCCGCGCCGAGGCCAGTCCGGGCCGGCGCGTTGTTGATCAAGGCGCGCGGGAACGCCAGGGCCGATCCGGCCGGCGCAGACGAGGCGGGCGCGCTGAAGCGATCGAGCGCCGCCAGCGGATCCTCGATCACGGGCGCTTCGGCGCGACCGCGCGACTCCAGCCGCTTGCCGACGATGACCCCCAGCACGAAGAGCATGCACGCCACCATCGCGCTGCCGAAGAACAGAAAGAAGACCTGACGGTTATCCAGCCGCACCTCGATCTTGTCCTTCCAGCGTTCGACATCGCGAAGCGCGGGTTCGTCCATGGTGGCTTCGCCAGTGTATCGCAGGCTCATATTTCGTCCTCTTTCCTGACGTTCTTCGTCTTGGCCATGGCTTCGAAGGCGCGCCCCTCGCCCGATGGCAACAGATTGCCAATCGCATCTGTCTTCTCTGGCGCGCTCTTCATGGGGACAAAATCCCTACATGTAGTTAAGCCTCGCACCACAAGACCGTCAAGTTTCGAGGCGCGCAGGCCGCCTTTCCACTGGCGTCCCCCCCGACCGGCTACTGGATCGGGAAGTAGCTGTTGCTGTCGACGGCCGACTGATAGGCCGGGACGGGACTGGTGTCAGACTGCCGCGGCGCGATGCGCAAGAGCTGGCCGCGCGTCGCCGAGCGCCCCGTGATGCTGTTGCGCTGGTCGACCACGAACAGGTACGGCAAGTCCGACGGCAACACCATCAGCGATGGGTCCGGTATGGCGAAGTCCAGGGTCTGATCCGTGGCAGGAACCGGTCCCAGCTTGATCCGGGCCGGCAACCCCACGGCGGAGTCGACCGCCACCGGAACGACCTGGCCCACGGTCCCACCGTCGACCGTGAATCGGATCTGCACCGGATCCCCCACGATCGTCTCCAGGTTCGTCAAGACGAAGCGGATCTCGCGATTCTGGAACAGCGCCGAGTACGTCGGGATCCCGGTCCCGCCATTCGCTCCGGCGGCGCCGGTGGTGGCGCCCCCGGCCGAGCCGCCAGTTCCGCTGGCGCCTCCCGTGGCGCCTCCCGAACTTCCCCCGCTGCCGGCGCCGCCCGCCGCTCCCGCGGTGCCATCGCCGCTGCCGGCGATGCCCCCGGCCCCGCCTGCTCCGCCCATCACCGTCCCCGCTCCTAGCGGCGTCGTCTTGCCAAACTCGATGAAGCAGGGGTCGGGCGTGGGCAGCGGCGAGCTGGCGAAGACCGCGTTGTAGGCCCCTTCGCTCGGCTGCAAGGGGCTGTTCGCCGCGCTGGTCATGGCCGTGAACTTCGTCAACTGCGGGCTGGCGCAGCGGGAGATGGTCATGGGAATGCGCGAGACCAGCGAGGGATCGGCCGAAGGATCGCGGGCGCACTGCCACATCCCGGTCCCGTTCCCGCTCGGGTCCTTGAGCTCGACAGACGTGCCGGGATCGGTGCGACCGGCCGACGATCCGGCCACGACGAACGTCCGCCCCGCCGAGATCGAGTACGGGACCAGCTCGTCGAGGTCACACTTGTCCAGGAAGCCCGCGGCGTCACGAAGCGGCGCGCCGTCCGCGCAGAAGTAGTGGCCGTCGGTGGCGGTGAAGTCGACGCAGACGCTGCCCCGCCGCTGCAGACAGACGTCCGGGGCCTTCGTGGGCGCGCCGTTCGCGTCCTTCCCCTCGCACAGCATCAGGCAGTGCCCCTGGAAGCAGCTGAACCCCGTCAGATCGGGCCGGCCGTCGGGGGTGCAGCTGTTCCCGTCGGAGCCGGGCGAGCTGCACACCTCGATGCGGGGGATCTCCGCCTTCTTGGGCACGATGACCAGCGTCGACTGCGGCTGCCCCCGGTCCGAGAAGCGGGTGAACGTGGGCGAGATCTCGTAGCGGCGGAACGTCCGCAGCAGGTCACTGCACTGTTGCAGGACGGCCTTGTTCGTCGAATCCGCCACCCGCATGCACAGTCCGTTGATCGGGTAGCCGCTGGCCGAGGGCGCGACATCCGGGTTGTGGACGCACACCCGACCGGGACTGCAGTTGCTGTCGACCGTGCACCCGTTCAAGGTCACGGTGTCCCCCGGGAAGATCCCGGTCGAGCAATACGACCCTCCCGAGTCGGTCAACGCCACGGCCAGATGGTCGGGATCGTCGATCGCCATCGTGCGCGGCAGATCCAGGTCGCCGGTGGCGCGCACCCCCGTCAGATCTCCCTCCCAGGTGATCGACCAGGTCTGGGGCAGCACGGTCGCCCGGTTGGGGAAGTAGACGTAGGTCTGCACCGGCGAGGTGGGCGGCACCAGCGTGTTGTTCTCGGACAGCGGCACGATGATGGCGTTCTCGCGCGTGGTGTAGGCGCTGAACGTGCGCAGCACCGGACCGTTGGTGGTCATGATGGGCGTCGACGTGTCGGCGCGCGGGGGGCCGATCGACTGCAACAGCCCCGGTACGTAGGTGATCACGTTCGCGTCGCGCGGCGTGTTCGGCAGGGGCAGCGGATCCTCCGGCACCTCCCCCGCCTGCAGGGCTCCCGAGCCGTCCAGGTACACCTGCTGGGTGGACCGGACCTGCGGGTCGACGTTGATGACGTACAGGCTCCCGCCCCCCGTCATCACGAAGGCATAGGCGCCGTTCAAGACCTGCTCGTTCACCGCGTTGGTCGAGTTCGCCAGCGGCGCGGTCCAGTAGTAGGCGAACGCGATGTCCTGGGGCGCGCTGCCAAAGTGAAGCCCGGACATGTAGGCGATTTGCGGCAGGCGTGGCGGGTTGTCGCTGGCGCCGACCGGAAAGCACTTGCGCCGCGGATCGGTGGGGGCGACGGCCGTGGGATCGATGCCGACGTCGCACTCGGTGGGGACGGGAACGGATACGTCGACGATGCGGACGCTTGCGTCGCGCCCGATGGCGTACAGGTACTGGCGATCCGTTGCGTCGGTCTGGGCCACGAAACGGCCGAACTCCGGCTTCGCGGGATCGCCTGCCGGGCGAGCCACATACCCGTTCGTGTAGGCATAAGGATCGACCGACAGCCGCAGGCGCATGACGCCTCCCGCGTTGGCCAGCGCGGTGCTGGCGCCTTCTGCCGGCACGGCCAGCGTATCGCCCACCATGTCCAGCGCGCCGACGATGGGGGCGTTGGTGGCGCCGAAGTAGACGCGCGTCCCCTCGGGACGGATGGCCAGCGGCTGAACATCGAGAGGAACCGCGTTTCCGGGCGTGGCCATGCCGCCCGTGCCTCCCCCACCCGAGTCTCCTCCCCCAGCGCCCGCACCCGCCGCGCCTCCCGCGCCCCCGGCACCGTCGCTGCCGTCTCCGGGTGCCCCGCCGGCGCCCGGGAGGCCCGCCGCTCCTCCTCCGCAATCGATGCGAGGGCAGACCGGCTCGGTCCCCGTGTGCTGGTACAGGTAGCTCTTCCCGTCCTGCGTCGAGACGCGGTACGAGTCGAGAATCTTCTCGCTGGTGACGTCGACCAGGGCGATCAGATCGCACGTGGGGAACGTGACCAGGACGTGCCAGGAGGCCCGCGCGTCCGGGGTGGCAGGCGGGTCGCCCACCGGGGCCGCCAGGGTGCCCATGTCGTTGCACAGCATCCCTGGCCCGCGGCTCGCGTCGGGCAGCGCCGTCTGCTGGGGAACGAACGCCACCTCGCCCGGCGCCACGGACAGGGGCGTGCCGGAACCGGTCAGGACCATGAACGTCTTCGCGTAGGTCGGGGGCAGCGCCCCTTGCAGCAGGCGCGGCGTCATCAAGGCCGCCGGATCGATCAAGGTGAGATCACAGGAGCGCCGGTTGGCGGTGATCACCCGGCAACCGTCCTGGCTCGCCTCGATCACCTCGGGATCCTCGCCCACCGGGATGGCCGCGAACCCGATTGAGTTCGGATCCAGATCCACCAGCTCGGCTCCCGATTGCAGGCTCTTCTGCAAGCAGCCGGTGTCGCCGTTCCGGCAGGTGCTCATGTCGATGACCGACACGTCACCGCGGCTGGCGTTAGGGACGAACGCGAAGGTCTTGTAGGTATTGCCGTCGGCGTACGGGGCGCCGATCAAGGGATCGTTCTTCCCCGGCGGGTGGCAAACGTCCATCGGCTGGCTGCCCAGCACCGGCGGGTTCCCCGGTGACAGCTCCATGCAGGCGAAGGTCACGTCCTTGGGACTATCGAAGTCGTGCGAGGGCACGAAGACCGGCGACGAGCTGCAGCCGACCACCGCGGCGAGGCCGCACAGACTCAGCAGCCCCGTCGTGCCCGCCATCTTGCTGACCGTCTTGCTGACCGTCTTGCCGGCCCTATGAGCTCGCGCGTGCGTCATGTCACTGGGGTCCCACGTCCCGTGGTGTCGCGCTGGGGAAGCCGATGCGCTGGATGACCCGGTTCACGGTCCGGCTCAGCGGATCCAGGTCGACCACCGACACGTTGTTCTCTCCGAAGGTCATCACGTAGGCGCGCGTGGGATCGTTGGGATCGAAGACGGTGTTGATGGGCTCGCGCCCCACCGGGATGATGGTCCGGATCTGCGGCACCGCCGGATCGACGATGTACAGCTCGCCCGAATCGAAGCAGGTGATGAACAGCAGGGGCACGCCGAACAGCGGGTTGCCCTGGCTGTCGGTGGGCTGCGCCAGGTGGGTCGGCCCCTGGCAGATCTCCATCGTGGACAGGGGCAGCTGGGTCGAAAGGTCGATGCCCACCAGGGTGGGTGGATTGCGCTGGATCATGAACGCACGGTCGGGCGAGGAGTTCTGGTTCTGGGGCAGGTCCGGCAAGATGCTGCCGGGCGGGATGTACTTGCTGTTCACGAACTCGATGCCACGGGTGTCCGAGCCGGCCACGCCCGTCGACAACGTCCCCCCCGTGGGCACCATGACCAGGCCTTCGCTCATCGCTGGCCCGGGCGGCGTCCCCTGGCAGCGGGTCGAGGTCAGCCCGTAGACCACGAACGAGCTCGCCACGGGGCGGAAGCGCGAGGAGGCGTAGATCTCCTTGCCGCACTTCTGAGTGCTGGGGTGAATGGTCAGGCTGGTCACGCCGATGGCGCCGCTGGCGTCGCCGGGAAGCACGCCGCTGGTGCGATCCATCAGCGTCGGTGAAAGGATGGGATCGGTGATGTTCGCGTCGATCAGGCTGATGTAGCCCCTGAGGTGCCCCACGAACAGCAGGTTCGTGGTGTCGTCGATGGTCAGCGCGTACGGCTCGTCGGGGAGCTTGACCACCTGATCGTCGGGGATGTGAGCGCCGGAGAGGTCCTGCAACGGATCCTGCTCGCGCGTGATGCGCCAGGTGTCGTCGCAGATGGCGAACGGCTCCTGGGTCAGTCCGGCCTGACCCATCTGCGCCCGTACCGTCGGGTTGGGACTTTGCCGAGCGCCCGTGCACCACAACTTGGTGCCGGTCGTGCCATCCCCGTGGGCGAGGTTCATGAACGTGATCGACGTGTCGCCACGGACGGGAATGAACAGCCGCCGATCGAGGGGGTGGGTCGGCGACGCCGGATCATTCGGATCGTCCGGAGCGTCGGGGAAGGTCTGGATGACCGGCGTGCCCGCGAAGCTGCCGATCCGCACCGTCGTGTCGCGGTTGATCAGCGGCTGATCGTCCACGTTCAGGATGTTCGAGTCGGTGGTATCCCAGCACGACGCGTGGTCGGTGGGCGGCGGCACGTAACGGGGATCATACGAGCACGGCGGCGCCGTGCCGAGCGCGCTGGTGTACGCCTGGCGCACCGCCGTCAGATCGATCGCCACCAGCGTCCCCGCGTTGTAGCGCAGGTCCGAGTTCGCGTTGACGACGTAGAGCCACCGTCCGTCGGGGTCGACCACCCCGCCGCTGGGAAAGAAGACGCGGTTGTCCGGCGGCGTGACGCCGGCCTGGTGCAAGGTGCACCCGCTCAACGCCAGGCCGCCGAGCAACCCGGCCAGCCAGGCGGCTCGCCGCCCACCGCGAGCCGCGTTCACTCCGCCCGGCCTGGCCGAACGGAGTCGTCGCGGGAGGCTTCGAGAGGGGCGCGGGTGGGGTCCCCCACCCGTCCCCTCCCGTCTTGTTGCTCCCATGATCCTGGCTTGGACTCGCCTGGCTCGTCTCAGGATGCCTTCAGGGCAGCCTGGGCGGCGGCCAGCCGGGCGATCGGCAACCGGTAGGGCGAGCACGAGACGTAGTCGAGTCCGATCTCGTGACAGAACTCGACCGAGGCCGGGTCGCCACCGTGCTCGCCGCAGATGCCGAGCTTCAGCTTCGGCTTCTTGGCGCGGCCGGCGGCGACGGCGATCTTCATCAGGGCGCCCACGCCGTTGCGATCGATGCTGACGAAAGGATCGCCCGGGTAGACGTCGTGCGCCAGGTAGGCCGCCAGGACCCGCGGCACGTCGTCACGCGACAGACCGTAGGTGGTCTGGGTGAGATCGTTCGTGCCGAACGAGAAGAAGTCGGCCGAGTCGACGATCTCGCCCGCCGTCATGGCGGCGCGCGGGACCTCGATCATCGTGCCAATCGTGTAGCTGACCTTCTTCTTCTGCTCGGCGAACACCGCCTCCGCCGTCTTGCGGACGACGGCGGCCTGCAGGTCGAGCTCCTTCTTGACGCCGACCAGCGGGATCATGATCTCCGGATAGACGGCGATGCCTTCCTTCGCCACCTCGACGGCCGCCTCGATGATGGCGCGCGCCTGCATCTCGGTGATCTCGGGGTACGTGATGCCCAGGCGGCAACCACGGTGACCGAGCATCGGGTTCGACTCCTTCAGCTCCTCGATGCGCGCGTGGATCTGCTCGACGGTGCGGCCGGTCGACTTGGCCAGATCGCGAACGCCCGCCTCGTCGTGAGGCAGGAACTCGTGCAGCGGCGGATCCAGCGTGCGAA
>Ga0105238_10007660_pt1 | contig 10807 bp, 10 predicted proteins | sample KBSC34metaG_FD_81526 | JGI IMG/M metagenome (GOLD analysis project Ga0105238, IMG submission 81526) | Corn rhizosphere microbial communities from Kellogg Biological Station, Michigan, USA - KBS C3-4 metaG | ecosystem: Host-associated > Plants > Roots > Rhizosphere > Soil | place: Michigan, USA...
CATGCCGTATGTGCGAACCGGCGGTCGCTTTCGACAGGCTTGCGGCTCACGGTCGAGGCCAGGACAGCAAACTGCCATGTATCGACCATCTTGTGCACTGCGTAGCGCGCCAGCTCCGCCTGTATCTTCGGTGATTGAGCCAGGTGCAGGTACCACATCCACCAAGCTCGCACGAACTGTTCCGGAGACAATCCTCCTGTGAGCGCAGCTAAGTGCGCGCGCAGCTCGCGTACGAAGAAATCCTGTGGCTCTTCAACAATTGTCGTTTTCAAAACAGTCTGGGTCAGTGCGTTCATGTGCTGTGGTGCTCATGTGCTCTGGTACTGCCTGTAAAGGACCGAGTGTTGTTGGAATGCGGCGCGCCCGTGTGAGTTCCCGCCGACTTTTTAGACGCTGGGGCGCACCGAAGGTGCTCAGGAACAGGCGCAGACGAGGACGGATCGTTTCTTACAACGTTTTTATCTATCTGGACTCTTGCTTGTGAGCAGGCGTTCTTAGAGTTCCGCCCAGAGTCTATTGTGGTGCGGTGAAACGGGGGCCGCCCGAGCGGCCCCCGTTCCGTGCCAGGGCTCAAGCGGCTGAGCGGAGTGGAATCGTGACTTGCTCTTTCGCTTCGTCGACCCATTTGCTCATATCGCCCTGCAACTCGGTCGTGAACTTGAGTAGATCTTGCCATTGCTGAGTACGCTTTCCCGTAAATTCCATGGTGAGTTCCGAGTGACGGGCTGCCAGCTGGAATGGAGACCGCGCTTGCATGGTGGCGTCGATGCGGGCGACACCGTGGTTGACCAAATCGATCGCAGTGTCGAGTTGGAAGCGCGCGTACTTCTCGAAGGTTTTGGCAAACAGCTCACTGAACCCTTTCAGCGGCGTGAGTGCTTTTTGAGTAAGTTCGAAGGCGGCGTTGTAGTCATAAAGACCTGGATACATAACAGTTCTCCTGTTAGCGCAGGGCGCCGGTGAACGAGGTTTAAATGTGTGGATTGATCTGTGCCGCGACAATATATGTCGTGTTGTTTTGCATTGCCAAATAATTTTCGTCTCTGAATAAAACACCAAGACGCTGTTATATCTCAGAGAAAAGTTCCTAAAAATAGGTAAAGCGGGCATTGTTTATACCTGTCATGCGTTCAGCGGAACTTTGTTATATGAACTGAGGTATTTAGTTTCTCAAGAATGAAGTCGCGCGCAGCGCGCATGGTTCAGGGGCTGAATGATCGAGAGACATGCTATGACTCAAACTCAACGCGTCGCTTACGTAACCGGCGGCATGGGTGGAATTGGCACGGCTATCTGCGAACGGCTTTCTAACATCGGGTACACGGTGATTGCAGGTTGCGGACCCGGATCGACGCGACGGGAACGCTGGATCGAGCATATGCGGGAGAAGGGTCACCGGGTGCATGCCTCCGAAGGCAACGTTGCCGATTGGGATTCGATCCGGACAGCATTCGAGAGAGTCACCGCGGAATTCGGCTGCATCGATATTCTGGTCAATAATGCCGGCATTACGCGAGACGTCGTGTTTCGCAAAATGACACGCGAGCAATGGACGGCCGTCGTCGATACGAATCTCCATAGCTTATTCAACGTCACTAAGCAGGTGATCGACGGAATGATCGAACGCCGCTGGGGACGGATCATCAATATCTCATCTGTCAACGGGCAACGCGGGCAATTCGGGCAAACGAACTACTCGACCACCAAGGCTGGAATCCATGGATTCACTATGGCGCTTGCGCAAGAGCTGGCCAATTCTGGTATCACCGTCAACACGATATCGCCCGGCTATATCGGTACGGACATGGTGCGCGCGGTGCCTCCGGGCGTATTGGACAAGATTGTTTCCTCCATTCCGGTCAAACGTCTGGGCAGCCCGGAGGAAGTCGCTTCGATGGTCGCATGGATTGCATCGGAAGACGCGGCGTTTGCAACCGGCGCTAATTTCTCGCTCAACGGCGGTTTCCACATGTACTAGACAAAGCCGCAGCACACGCATTTGACGAAGGAGAACTCATGGCGCCTCTCGCCGCTCAGGCTTCCTCGTATGAAAACTTCCGATATCGACATCGCTCGAACATTCACGCCATCGCGTACGCACCTGATTGCCCGTCGGCAGCAGAAAGAGGCGCCGCGAGCGCGGATCTGAGTGAGGAAGATGTCGTCATATTTCAATATGACGAGCTTAAAGTCAGGGCCGAGCTGGAGACAGTCCTGTATGAGGCGCACGCGCGGCGTTGAATGCGAAGAAGGGGCTCGAGCGTTAGCAAATGCCGAACTCCCTCACCAGCCAAACTAGCAATGCGAGGGAGAAATGAGGTGTATCGGCAGTATCTGGCGAAGAATCTAGACGGTCATCTAATCCGACTATTTAGTCCGCGTCTGTAAGTCGAGGCCGAACTCGCACTCAGGTGCGGTCTGTTGCAGCTCGACTAGATTGCCTTCCGGATCACGACCGTAAATGGACTTCACGATTCCCACGTCGATCGGGCCTGGCTGATTGAACGTCATGCCCAAGCCTTTTAGGCGTGTGTATTCATTTTCGATGTCGGTGCAATCGACGCAGAAATGTGTATAGCCCTTGTCGTAGGGCTGCAATGGCTTGGTCACTGTCGGTGCAGGCTTGCTGTACTCAAAAAGCTCGATGCAGCAATTGCCGGCGCGGATCATGGCTGCGCGGGATGCTGAATTCGGCACGTCGATGATGCGATCGATGAGTTCGCTGTCCGTCCAGCCGGCCGGCTCACCGACCACCTCGAAACCGAAAGCCTCCTTGTAGAATTTGAGCATGCGGTCGAGGTCGTGTACGTGGACCGCGACGTGATGAATGCCCCTGATCATGCCGCTCACCTCAAAATTCATGTGTACTACGGCAATGTAGCACTGTGGCTTCGCCCTGGAGTTGGGTCATTTCCGCGGTATGCCCTTCAAGATAAGGTCGACGATTTGTTCGACATCGATCAAATCGTCCGCTGCTCCAACCAGCCGACGTTGAACCGGGGCGAGAACGAGGAGGTCATAGAAGATTCTTGCCACCATTACGGAATCATCTATACCAACTTTTTTCAATGGATCGCGGACCAGTTCGGCGACTTGTTCCACCCCTTGACGATGTGTCTTTTTCGACAGCGATGGCAGATATTCTGCTTCCGCTATCAATACTCTATACATCCCTAATGAATGCTCGTTGAGCGCCGCCTGCCTCAATTCGCGTGCGAGCGAAATTAACTGCGTCCGGGTGGTGGCTGATTCCACTCCCACAGAAAGCTTCGCGATCGCTTCAAAACCACGCACGCTGAAGTCAACCAGCACTGATTCGAGTACAGCATGTTTGTCCGAGAAGCACGTATATAACGTTCGCTTCGACGTGCGTGCGCCCTCGGCAATGGCATCCATGGAAGTTCGCCGAAATCCGTCGCGCCGAAATAGCTTCTCTGCGGCGTCGACGATTCTTGTGCGGGCATCACGGTCTCGAGCTGTTGAGCGCACGATGTTTTCCGAATGCGCCGCTTTCGTCTTGCTGACTGTAGTAGTGCGGGTAAGAGAGGTCATAGTGTCGTTTGAATTTACTAGGTTGCTATGGTACGGTCCCGTACCAAGATGGTACGACATCGTACCAGTGGGGGAGTGCCATGAGCGTACTCGAGCAAAGAGCCAATCTCATAGGCAAGACTGCGGTGGTGCTGGGCGGTGCTGATGGCATGGGTCACGGCATCAGTATCGCATTGGCCAGGGCAGGAGTGAGTCTTGCCTTCTGCGACATAAACGATGCTGGCATAGCGCGCACTACGGAAATCTTGAAAGGGCTGCGCTGCCGCACGATGGCTGAACACGTCGATGTCTGTGACGAGGCCGCGCTCGATGCCTTCTGGCAAAAGGTGGATGCACAGTTCGAGCGCGTCGACATCCTCGTCAATGTCGTGGGAGGAGTGAAATACAAAGCTTTTCTCGATACGACATCCGACACATGGGAAGGCGACGTCCGCAGAAATCTGGGTTACGTGATCCAAGCTTGTCACCATGCGGGCCGTCGTATGCGTGATCGCGGTCATCCAGGCAGCATTATCAATATCACAACCATCGAAGGCTACCGCGCCGCGCCCGGATATACGGTCTATACCGCCGCCAAAGGTGGCGTCGTCAACTTCACCAAGACCTTGAGCACCGAACTCGGACCGCTCGGCATCCGCGTGAACTGCATCGCGCCGGATGAAACACCCACCCCCGGCCTATGGAGCAGCGGCACGCCGGAGTACGACCCGTTTCCGCCAGGGCTGTCGAAGGAGCAACAATGGAAGTTGGTCGAGGAACAGGGCGTCAATGCCATCCCGCTCGGGCGGCTCGGCCGCGTTGAAGACATCGAGAATTGCGTGCTGTTCCTGGCCTCCGATCTATCGAGTTACATCACCGGTCAAACTTTGCATTGCGATGGCGGCGCGTGGGCGTCCTCAGGTTGGTACAACTTTCCGGGCCTGGGGTTTCGCAATCGAGTGCCCTTCAGATTGCTCAACCAGCCGGAGTACCGGCTTGAGAACACATAACTACGAAATACGCAGTGCGATGACAGCTTCATCGGTGCTCGGAGGTGATCGCAGGCACGAGTAGTCTTTCGTTAAAGCGCTCCCAAAAAAATTACATAGAGAAAACGTAACGACGATTCGTAATGGTTGGCTATTTCGGTGTGCAGTGTGATTGCCGCTGACGTGATTTTGCATCTGGCGACCAGAGTGTCATTTATAAAGAGGGGAAATCGTTATGGAGTTCAAGAGAAGGTTTATTAAAGAGAAGCTGCTCGTGACTGGGGTGGTGGGAATTGCAAGCGCCGCCCAAATGGCCCACGCAGAAGGACCGATGCTCGAAGAGATCATCGTCACTGCACAGAAAGTCGAAGAAAGTTTGCAGAAAATTCCGGTGTCGGTGACTGCAATGACGGCGGGCGATTTGGAAAAGAAAGGCATCAGCAGTCCTGCTGATCTGCTGACCACCCGCATTCCGGGCGTCAGTTTCCAGCCTTACGCCAGCCGGACAGATTTGCTCAACATCACCATGCGTGGTGCAGCTAACTCGGATCCGAGCCCTGGCACCGTCGATGCGGCGGTGGCGATCGTCGAAGACGATGTGTACAACGCGCGCGGCACCGGCCTGAATTTCGGTTTGGCTGAAATCGAGCGCATGGAAATCCTGCGCGGCCCGCAGGGCACTCTGTTTGGACGCAATGCGCTCGGCGGCGCGATCCGCATCATCACCAAGCAGCCGACAGGCGAATGGGGCGCCAACCTCAAAGTAAATGCCGGCAACTTCGGCTATCACAGCGAAGAAGCCCATCTCAACACGCAAGAATTCGGCGGCCTTTCTTTCAAGGTGGATCTAAAGAAGGAGGATCGCGACGGCTTCACCAAGAATGCTGCGACCCCGTCGGCCATTTCCAGACACCGCGATTTTGGCGAATTGGATAATGAGGGCGGCAAGATCACTGTGCAATACAAGCCCACAGATACGCTGAAATTCCTCTACGCGTTCGAAGACGAGACACTCAAGCAGACCGTTCTCTATACCCAACATGGATTTCCGCCGGCGGCTTGCGCAGGCGGCGGTCCTTGCGTTGGAGCATCGGCGTTGGTAGGTGCCCCGAACACTAATATCGGCGATTATCCTGGTACTAGCTGGATCGGCATGTACAACGACTATGCGGTGACCAAGGTCAAGAACCATCACCTGAATATCGATTATCAGGCCACCGACAACATCACCCTGAAGTCGATCACAGCTCATAGCGAAACGGATTCGGCGATCATTGGCAACAACTTGAATGGCGCCTACACGTTAGTCAGTTTCGGCGGCGCACCTTTGGGTTCGGTGCCCCCTTTATTCGGCGGACCTTTCAATCTTCCTGCCGTTGTTACGGGCACGGGCTTGGCGGCTGCCGGTCTAACAAGTTCGAATCAGGTGTATGGCTTGTCGGGTGTTATACCGTTCTCCGACGTCAACTCGAAATCGACCAGCCAGGAATTCCAGGTCATCGGCAATACCGACACCCTCAAATGGGTGGCTGGCGCCTACTGGTTCCAGGAAGAAGTCGTAGATTATCGACAGACGGCTTTCTCGATCGCCTACACGGGCTACGATACCGTCGCCAATCGCCCAATCAATCCGGTTGCAGTCGATCCGGTGGGGTTGTCTGCTCTGGGCGGCAACACAGATCAGTCTGAAACGTTGACGCAAGGCAAAGTGAAAGCTTATGCCGGCTTTGGCCAGGCGACGTGGACGCCGGCGGTGGTTCAACAACTACATATCACCGGTGGTTTGCGCTATTCGCACGAACATCGAACGTTCCATCGCTCGGTCGACAATGGGGCCCCTGTCGATATCGACAAGCCGACATTCACTTTGGGCCGTTGGGACCCAACTGTTTCCGTTGCCTATGATCTCAGCGACACAACCAACGTCTATGTTCGCTACGCCAGTGCTTACCGCGCCGGAGGCGCGAGCGTGCGTGCACCTTGGACAGGGCCTTTCGGCAATCTTGCCGTGTTCCAGGAAGAGGTCCACAAGTCCGTCGAAGCGGGTCTCAAGGCTGACTTGTTTGATCGTCGCTTGCGCGTGAATGCGGCAGCGTTCTTTACGCGAATGGAGGGCGTGAATTACTCAGTGCAACTTGATCCAGTGAACCCTTCCATTACAGGAACGATCAATTTGCCTGGCACGCAAAAAGTGAAAGGCGTGGAACTGGAGTCGGCCTTCGTAGCCACCGAGCACTTAACGCTGTCCGGTAACTTCACTTGGCAACACTACGACTTGGATTCCGCTGTACAAGCCTATATCGATCGGACGGAGCCCGGAGCGATCTATTATCTGGCTGCTCCCTTTCCGAAATATTCCGGTGGGCTTGCTGCGGATTACGTGCTCCCGCTCCCTGTTGGCCAACTGTTGGCACATGCTGATTGGTCGAAGAGTTCCAGAAGCGCTGGCACGCCGCGCGTTCCTGCTGGGAACTTCAACATCCCAGTGTGGACCGACATCGTCAATGCGCGCATAGGCTGGCAAGACATCAAAGTCGGCTCGGCCGCATTGAAGGTGATGGCGTACGGTAAGAATCTAGCTAACAAGCACAACCCGCTCTTTAGCGCCACCAGTGGCCAGTGGGCTTCTGCTGATCCCCGCACCTACGGCTTGGAAGTGAGTGCGGATTTCTAGTCCGCGTTCGTCCGGTCCGATCGCTTTCTGATCGGACCGGATTTTTCCAGCTGCGCCGACGGGAGAAGACTAGATGACGGCGAATTCTTTTTCGTTCGTTCAGCAGCAGACGCAGCAGCAAAATCACTAAACAACTCGCCACCACGGAGATCGTGATGCCACGGGGATACATTGATCAGATCGCCGGATTGAGCGGCAAGAAAGCGGCGGTCATCGGCGGTGGCGGCGGTGTGGGCGCCGCCGTGTCACTCGCGCTGGCGAAGGCGGGTGTCGATATTGCAATGTGCGATATCGACGACGCGGAAATGACAAAGACGCGAACGGATATCGATGCGCTCGGCGTTGCCACTTTCGCTATGCATGCCGATGTCACTGTGGAAGCCGAACTGGATGCCTTTTACGCCGCACTGCCTGCTTGGTCGGACAGGTTCGACATTATCGTCAACGTAGCTGGGGGCACGCGGCAGAGACATTTCATGGAGAGTAGTCGTGCCGATGATGCGCGCGACATCCGGCGCAATTACGGTTACGTGATCGACTCCGTCCGTCATGCGGTGCCCTTCATCCGTCGCGGCGGGAAGGGAGGCAGCATCGTTAATTTCACAACTATCGAAGCTCACCGTGGCGCGGCGGAATACTCCGTCTATGCAGGCGCCAAAGCCGCCACGACCAACTTCACTCGTGCTATGGCTGTGGAACTGGCGGGCGAACGCATTCGGCTCAACTGCGTCGCCTCAGATAGTACTTGGACCAAAGGAAACATGCAGGCATGCGCCCCGACTTGCTCGCGGACCTGATGTCGCTGCCGCCGGACGCGCTGAAAGTTCTCCAATACATCCAGGTGCCAATGCATGAGTCGCCTGGACTGGATGCCCTCGCAAACGCGGTGCTGTTCCTGGCGTCGGATCTGTCCGCCTTCATTACGGGTATGTCCTTGCACGTGGACGGCGGTGCGATGGCAGCTGCCGGATTCCTCGACTGGCCGAACGGCGACGGCCACGCCCCATGCCCGCTGGGCGGCACACTGCGCAAGATGTTATAAGCGGCGATGAGATACGCCGCCAATAGTAGTGAAGCCTAGAGAATATCGAGCTTCTTCATCAACTCCTCCACGGGCATTTCGATTCCTCTAGCAATCTTGAATAGATCGTCGATGTATAAATTCGGTCCGTTTCTGATGCGTTTCAACACTTGAACGGAAACGTTGCAGTTTTTTGCGAATGCTTTGAGCGTTAGGTTGTGTTCCTGCGTGTACTCGTCGATGAGTGCGCGGACGATTGCCTGCTGTTCATCGGCCACTGCTTGTTCCGCGTTCGAGCGCTTCCTACTCACTTCATGCACCTTTAACTCGAAGCGTGCATGACCCCTTTTCGAATCGCGGTCTGTATTACCGGCAAAAGAATGGGTCAGAAACGGCGCCGCCATCGTCTACATGACGTTTGGCGGCGGGTTTTCACCGAAGAAAACGCGTATCGATCCGGTTAACTCAAGCCTTCCAAAATTTCCTGAGTGTGCTCGCCAAGTTTCGAGCTGAGGGTGCGAATGGATGCCGGGCTCTTGGAGAGGAGCGGTTGAGGAGAGGCGACGGCGAGCGGTAGTCCGTCGAGCTCCGAGATGGTCAGGCTGCCGCGTTTTATTACGTGCCGATCGTGGATCAGCTCCTCGATTTCGTTGACGGGCGCGATGGGAATGCGCCGCGCCGTGAGCGTCTCGATGATTTCGGCACGCGATTTCGTCGCGATCCAGCGCGCCACGACGGTATCCGGATCGTCGCGTTCAGTGCCCCCGGCAATCTCGACGATGTCTTTGGCGTGACGAGCCGTGCTGGCGGAAATGACAACGTGTCGGCCATCGACTGTTTTGTATGCATTGCGAATGGGTGAGCCGGAAAGACGGCCGCCTTGTCGCTTGGGCGACTTGCCGGGTTGCCACTGAGCTACGGCTTGAGATATCGCAAACAGAACGGGCTCGTACAGGGAGACGTCGATTTCTTGTCCGGCGCCGCCGCGCATATCTCGCCAGTAAAGCGCCGCCATCGTCCCGATCGCGGCACTCATTGCGCCGAGCGCATCACCCAATGCAACGGAAGGCAGCATAGGCGTATCGTCACTTCGCCCAGTCAATCCTGTGAGACCTGCAAATCCTTCGCCGATCGTTCCCGAGCCCGGCCGGCCGGCATAAGGACCGCTCTGTCCGAAACACGACACGCTCACCATGATCAGGCGAGGATTGATTGCGGAGAGCGCGGACCAGTCGATGCCGCGTCGCTCGAGCACTTCGCGTGGGAAGTTCTGCACGATCACGTCGGCTGTCTTGACGAGCGAGCGCAGGCTCGCGCATCCCTCCGGTGAGCGCAGGTCGAGCGTGACAGATTTTTTATTGCGGCCGACGACCGACCACATCCGAGTGCCGCGAAAGCTATCGCCTTCCGGCGGCTCGATCTTGATCACTTCGGCGCCGAAATCGCCGAGAATGGTGGCTGCGAAGGGCGCGGCGTAGAGCGAGGAAATATCGAGGACGCGAACGCCGGCCAGCGGCATGGGCCCGGTTGGGGTCATTGGAAAAATCTCTGTTATATGCGGCGTGAGTGGTCGGTCCAATAGGGATCGCGCAAAGCGCGCTTCAGAATCTTGCCGTTTTCCAAGCGCGGCAACTCGTCCTGAAACACGATCACTTTGGGTAATTTATAGGGCGCGATTCGTTCGCGCAGATAAGCAAGCAGTGTAGGCTCATCGAGCGGCGCAGATGGTTTGATGTGAGCTGCGATTTTTTCGCCGAATTCTGCATCAGGGATGCCGAACACCGCCGCGTCCACCACGGCCGGATGCGACAAGATCGCAGCTTCGATCTCTGCCGGATAAATATTCACACCGCCTGAAATCACCATGTCTTTGACGCGGTCGCAAACGTAAAGATAACCGTCTTCGTCGAGCCAACCGATGTCGCCCGAGGCGATGAGCCCATCGCGGCCCACTTGATCGCGAGCCGAGTCGTTACCGTGATAGGTGAAGTCGGGCGTGCCGCGCATCACTGTGTAGATCTCGCCGATCTCGCGCGGCGGCAACCTGTTTCCGGCTGCGTCGTAGATGCGGACTTCTCCGGTGGCGAAAGGACGTCCGACCGACGCGGGCCGTTCTAGCCACTCTTGGGAGTCGATCATCGTTATAGCGCCCGTCTCGCTCGAGCCATAGCTTTCCCAAATCACCGAGCCGAACCAATCGATCAATCCTCGCTTGATGTCTTCGGCGCAGGGAGCGCCGCTGTGAATAAGAAACTCGAGCGATGAGACATCGTAGCGCGAGCGGATGTGTTTCGGCAGCCGCAACAGCCGTACCATCATCGTAGGGACGAGATGAGTGTGAGTGATGCGATGAGTCGCCACCATTTCGAGAAACGCTTCCGGGTCGAAGCGCTCCATGACGAAGACGGAAGCGCCAGCGCCGAAGTAAGTCATGGTGACAGCGAGACTGAACAGGTGATATTGCGGACCTGTTACCAGTGCACGTGCGCCTGGGCGTGAAGGATAGAGTTGATTGAGCGCTACGCGTCGCGCTTCGATCTCGGCTGCGGATTTGGGCAGCCTTCTCACACCTTTCGGATGTCCGGTTGTTCC
>Ga0105238_10007663_pt1 | contig 10803 bp, 10 predicted proteins | sample KBSC34metaG_FD_81526 | JGI IMG/M metagenome (GOLD analysis project Ga0105238, IMG submission 81526) | Corn rhizosphere microbial communities from Kellogg Biological Station, Michigan, USA - KBS C3-4 metaG | ecosystem: Host-associated > Plants > Roots > Rhizosphere > Soil | place: Michigan, USA...
CTTGCATCGCGATGTCATCGATAGCGTCGAACGCATTTCCGATGACGAGAGCTTTGAGGTGACCCGGCGCTTGATTCGCGAAGAGGGCCTTCTTGTGGGCGGATCCTCAGGCACAAACGTAGCAGCGGCGATGCGCGTTGCGGCCCGGGGCCAAGTGAACGGCCCGATTGTCACCATCCTTCCGGACGGCTGGGATCGGTACCGTTCGAAGCCATGGATGCAAGCTCTATCGTCCAGCCCGCAGGGTTGACGATGGTCCCGTAAAAAAATCCACGAAGGGTGCGCGATGTTCGCCATTCGAAAATCTGGGGAAGCACGAGTCGTCGGACAGACACAGCTTGCCGAGCCGAGCCTAGTGGTGGGCTCACGGCAAATTGTCTCGAACCCATTTCACCGCATGACCATCGGCGGTGGGGTGGCAGAGACCGTCCACGCGGCACGGTCTCGAACCATCTTCTCCGCGATGGGATGCCTTCTCTAAGACTTTTGCACTGCCGCGGCGGCTTTGCGAATCACGTCGATGACAACGTCAGGCTTTGAGAGCATCGGAACATGGCTGCTCTCCACTTCGACTACGGTTGCCCCCATGCGCTTGGCGAGGAAATGTTGGAGGTCGGGGTGAACGGTATGGTCGTTCTTGGCCACAATGAACCAGCTTGGCTTCGACTTCCATGCAACGTTTTCGAGCTTCTGTTGCTCAAACAGATCGGCAACGGGCGCGTAGTGCGTGGCCCAGACCAGCTTCTGTTCCTCTTGCGGAAGGTCGCCCGCGAAAAACTCAACGCCATTCGGCCGCAGCCAGACCCGCCCATCGGCGACTTCGATACGGGTAAAGATGTCCGTCGGATATTTGTTGAGCTGGCTCTGCACCGTTTCGCCGGTATCTGGCGCGACCGCTGCGATATAAACCAGGCCGACGACTCGCTCGTCCAGGCCAGCACCTGTGATCGTGGCGCCGCCGTAAGAGTGACCCACGAGGATGACGGGGCTGCTGACTCGATTGAGCGTGCGTTTCACCGTCGCCAAATCCTCCACATACGAATCCAGGCCGTATTGAACGGAAATGACTTCGTGACCGTCTGCCTGCAAGGCAGGGATCACCTTGCTGAAGCATGAGCCATCGGCCCAGATGCCGTGACAGAATACGATAGTGGGCTTCTTGGACACTGACCTTCTCCTTCTCTAATCGATCGGTTGAGAGGCTGATGTTCCGCAAGGCATAGGGCTGTTCCCTGCGGCTTCTTTCGAAGTCTTTGTCTGCTGCGCTCATGAGGCGGGGCAAGCGCTCCTTCCGTGACGTAGGCCGGCAATCCTTGCCGAGCCTTTGGCTCGAATGCACGGATCTCAGTAATCGGTCAATGATTGCGCATTCGGATCGGACAGCCATGCAAGTGAGAATTCGTCTTGGGCACTGGGCTCGTCGATGGCTAGACAGATCACGCCTGGAGAGTTCACTTCAGACCGGCTGCAGGGCGATCCTTTCCACGTGCCACCGACACGCAGATTGCTTTCGATGAGAAGGCATAGCAAACACTCGGGAGAGTGGATTTCGCGTGCAGATGAGGCGAAATTTACCAAGTTCGCCTGTAAACTTCGTGCGCGCCGCGCTACCGGCTGAGCCTTCCTCGGAAATCGCGAGAAAGCGCGCAAGTCACTTCATCGCGATCCGAGTTCTGATCAGTCGAGTCGATGGTCTGCGGCTTCGCTACGTGTCCACCGCGCGCAGCTCGAATTAAGCTGACGGCTTTTCCGCCGTGAACAGGGCGACCTTTCCGACCTTCCACACGGCAACCTTGGCAAAGTGCTCGTTGAGAGCCGACTGCAAGCCTTCCTGCGTGTCGTGCTGGTTTCCAAAAATGCCCTTGCGGTTGTAAAGCTTCATGAGCCGGCGACCGATCCAGTTGTGGTTGGCTTCGTCGCCGAGGATCGTCGCGCCATACAGCACGCCGCCAGGGGCCAGGTGGGCACCAAGCGTGGAAAACACCCGGCGTCCTTTCTCGGCCATGTTTCCCGGCAGGCAGTGCAAGAGGTAGAACAGGGAAATGGAATCGAACTTCCTGTCCCCGAGTGCACCGCTGGGCTGCAGTACGTCATCGCGAACCAGCGACGGCTGCAAGTGCGCAATGCGCGAACCGGCGGCCTTCAGGCTGTTGTCATTGAGGTCCAGCAGGGTGACTTTCTGCTCCGGCCTGTCTGAGCTGTGTGCCAGGTAGTAGCCCGAACCCACGCCTACATCCAGATGGTTGGCGCTCAGGTGCTCCTGAAAAAAAGGCAGCAATACGGTGTTCGTCGGACACTTCCATGCGTAGTGGTTGGAAAAGCCGAGGACCCAGCGGTCGTAGATCTTCAGTACTCGGTCGGAATAGACGGCTGCGCCGAGTTCGGAGTCGATGGGAGAGGAGGGCTTGTTCATAAGTCACATTGCTGGGGATAACGGTGGGTATCGTGAGATACCAAGATTGCAAAAGCGTACACGGCGACCGCTTGCGATGTTCGGACTTGAGTCTCACGCCGCCCACGATCGACGGCCTGGCGAATCAATTTTGAAGGTGTACGCATGGCGTCGCAGTGACCGATCTTCCGTCGCTACGGCTTAGCCAAGGTCGAGCAAGCCGAGGGCCTGCTTTTGCACGGATTCAAGCGTGTCTTCGGCGACGCTGGCTTTGCGAAAGACGGCGCTGCCCATGGTCAATGTCATGAGTGTGGCCGCCAGGGATCGCGCCAAGGGCCGCCGGGTACCGCGTCGTGTGATGAGTTCTTCGAGCAGCGCGCACATGCGCTGGATGTGCGCACGTCCGAGTTCAGCCAGCTCCGGGTCGCAGGGGGCCAGCTCCACGATGGCATTCACACAAAAGCAGCCGCGGTTGTCGGGCCGGGCGTCCACCATGGCCTTGACCACGGCCCTTAGGGCGGCGTTTGCATCGTCGTGCTCTTCGGCCAGTGCCTTCATATCGGCATGGAACGCATCGGCATAGCGCCGATAGGCATGCAGGAGAAGCTCACGCTTCGAGCCAAATGCGGCGTAGAAGCTCGAGCGGCTGAGTTGGGTCGCTTCGGTGAGGTCATCCAGCGACGTGGCTTCGTAGCCTTTGCGCCAGAACACGTCCAGGGCATCGCCCAGAGCCACCTGTTGATCGAACGATCGAGGTCGGCCGGCGCGGGACACAGTTTTCGACATGACGTCCTCACCTTGACAGTGCGTGGCTCCATTGTGGACCATTTAGTCCAGAATGTGAAATATCGCTTCCCTCCATGCCTCGACGGTGCAACGTCGCGAGGTACCCCGTTGTCTTACTGCAAAAAATAAGGTCATCGATAATGAAATCCTCGGGTGTGTTGATGCGTGCCGGCCTTGCAATGGCCGTGATCCTCGGTTTGGGTGCTGTGGCAGCGCCGGTGCAGCAGGCCCGTGCTTCGGCACCGCAGATCAAGAAGTCGGGTGCTGCGTATTACCGATTCATGCTTGGGAAGTTCGAAGTCACCGCGCTCTCCGATGGCACGACGGCGCTGCCGGTCGACCAACTGCTGATGCAGACCACGCCCGAGCGGGTGAAGAAGGCGCTTGCGGCGAACTACATCAGCATGCCTTACGAGATGAACTTCAATGCGTTCGTGATCAACACCGGCGACAAGCTCGTGCTGATCGATACCGGAGCAGGCGCCCTGTTCGGTCCCAACCTGGGCAAGATGATCGATGCGCTGAAGGCTTCCGGCTACACCCCTGAGCAGGTGGACGAGATCTACATCACGCACATGCATCCGGATCACATTGGCGGCCTGGTGGCCAACGGCAAGGCCGTGTTTCCCAACGCGATCGTGCGCGCCGACCAGCGCGAAGGCGACTTCTGGTTGAGCCAGGCCAACCTGGACAAGGCCGGAAAGGATGAAAAGGGCTTCTTCCAGGGCGCCCAGGCTGCGCTCAAGCCCTATGTGGACTCCGGCAGATACAAGCCGTTCGACGGCACCGCGGAGTTGGTGCCCGGCATCAAGCCCGTGCTTCTACCCGGTCACACCCCCGGACACGCTGGCTACATGATCGAAAGCGAAGGTCAGAAGCTGCTGGCCTGGGGTGACGTGATCCACGTGGGCGCGGTGCAATTTGCTCATCCCACGATCACCATTCATTTCGATGCCGACAGCAAGTCGGCCGAAGCAGCCCGCCTGGCACTGTTGGCCGATGCTGCCAAGCAGGGTTACTGGATCGCCGGCGCCCATCTGTCGTTCCCCGGCGTGGGCCACGTCAGCGCTTCCGGCAAGAACAGCTATACCTGGATTCCGGCCAGCTATACCGCTATCCACTAAGCGCGAACAGCACGAGGAGCCCGGGGCGGAAAGCTGCTGCCCCGGGCTTCGACTGTAGCCTCGGCTGGACTATGTCGGCTCGCTGAGAAGCGCCCGCCCGGCAGGCATCGAGCCGGTGCTCCTTGTTCGAGGATCGCCCATATGGCCACCCCGAGGAGGGCATGGCAGCACACCATTGCCTGACCGGTTCGGCCACGCTAGTTTTTGTGCCAGAGCGGTATTAGCCGCAAGGTCGCAGGAAAAATCGTTACAGGGAGGAAGGACGTTGAGCTTGAACTGGAAGCGGGGACTTACCCGGTCATATCTGGTCCTCTGGGCCGCCTGGATGGTATTCATCGTTGCTCGCGCTGTTTCTATCTTCCATGCCAACTATGCAGCTGCGGAATTAACCGCAATTTTTCTCACTGGAGTCTTGGCGCCGGCCGTACTTTTCCTGGCTCTGCGGTGGGTGTTCCACGGGTTCCATGCGCCCGGCAGGTACTGACTCCACGTCACGAAGCGACGCGTCTGCAGTGTCCGCCTTTGACTGCGTATTCAGCCGGTCGTTGCAACACTCCTGCTGCTCGCGGAGTCTTTAGTGCGTTGCAACGACCGGCTGAATACGTGACCCATAGCGCGCGGACTGGGAGGGGCGTCGCGCTCGATCAAGCCGGCCGATAAATCTGTGCCACTGAACCCAGCGGAAAAGCCTTGGAGCTGACCAGTTCGAGTGGCCTCGGTTCGGGCAGGTCGGAGAAGATCGGTACGCCTTTCCCCAAGGCAATGGGATGGATCATCAGGGCGTATTCGTCGACCAGGTTTTGAGCGATCAGGCTGCGTGCGAAAGCGGCGCCTCCCAAAGCGATGATGGGTTTGCCGTCCTGGGCCTTCAACCTAGCGATGTCGTCGGCCAGGTTGCCCGTGCAGAGGTGGGGCGTCGACCAGCTCTCGGCGCCGGCTTGAAGCTCTCCGGACTTGGCGTTCTTGATCGCCGCGATGGCGGGTTCAAGTACCGCTGGCCCTTGCCTGGAAAAAACGGCCTTGGGGATCTGGTTCATCGATGGCGCGAAGACCGAGCTCGATGTTGGCCAGAAAGGGGACATGTCCCGGAACGAGCGGCTGCCCATGATGATCAGGCCGGCGCCCCCCAGCATCTCCACCTTCCAGGCGATCGCTTCCTGGTCGCCGCTGAATATCCATTGGACGTCGCCTTTGGGGTCGCTGACGAAGCCGTCGAGCGTCATGGACATGGTCAGGATCAACTTTCTCATTGCTCTCTCCTTGGGCCAGTTCGACCGAGGGTCGGCCTGGATTGATCGCAGCAATTTGCCACTCCGGACGGCGAAGATCGCTGGTTTGGCTCCCGGCCGCCGTTGGTTCTTACTATCACGTCGAACGGCGACGGAAGAATTCGACAGGTCGTCCGGAAAATTTACATGGAGCATCCTTCGAACCATTCGGGATGGCGGGCAAGGGGAGCTGATGGCTTCCGGGCCTTGTCTTGCGCACCAAGCAGGGCACGATCTGCACACGGGCGATCGGGCACCTTTAGGGGGCGGCATCTCATGCCCAAGGCAGGCACCAACGCGGAGTTCGGGTGGCATGATCGAGAATCAACGTAGCGTCGTGGTCGTGGATTACGATCTTTCATGGCCCGCGACGTTCGAAGCCTTGCGAGCGCCCGTATGGGCGGCGGTCCGCGACATTGCCGTCGCCGTGGAGCACGTCGGCAGTACGGCGGTCCCGGGACTTGCCGCCAAGCCCATCATTGATATGGATGTGGTTGTGGCCTCAGCGGACAGAATGCCGGAAGCCATCCAGCGATTGGCGACCCTGGGCTACGGCCATCGCGGCAATCTTGGGATCGAGGATCGGGAGGCATTCAAGTCTCCGCCAGAGTTACCCGCCCACCATCTCTACGTCTGCCTGCAGGGCAGCACCGCACTCGCGAACCACTTGGCCCTTCGAGATTTCCTTCGCAGCGAACCCGCCTCTGTCCTGCAGTACAGTCGGATCAAGCAGCTACTCGCCGCGCGCTTCCCGGAAGATATCGACAGCTATATCGCGGGAAAAACGGATTTCATCCTGTCGGTGCTTCGCAGAATGGGTTTGGGCGACTCCGAATTGAAGACTATTGGAGACGCGAATACTCTTCCGCCAAGGCTGTAAGGGAATGGCGTCATGCCCGCTTTCGATCCATGTCGGGCATATCCATCGATCCCAATCGAGTCGCCGCTTTGCTTCATACCCTGGAGTCACTTGGTGCAAGTTCTTCGACCCGATGAATCGGCGATCTGGCAAGGTCAGCCTTTCGACGCAGAGAGAGAAACGGCGGCAAACAGCCTCGATTCAGACGAGTCATGCTGACACGCCTCCAGGAAACTTCATGATCACAGCGATTCAAGGCAAGCAATCCGCGTTTAGGTTTGTATGTCCATCGGCTGCGGGCGTCGCCAAGTCTCGATACATGGGGTACGCGATTCCGGAAGCCGGCACCACTCTGGCGTCGCTTCGAATCACCTGGGTATGTCTGCTTATCGCCTTGATCGCCATGTCCACGTCGACGCGTTGCCTGCCGGTTCTGTATGTCGTCCTTCTCACTCAGCTGGCCCATGGTATTTGGAAGGTTTTTCGCTTGCGCAAAGTCGTTCGAGACAGCCATGGAGCTTTCGAGATAAAGCCCATCCATAGAAACCTGCTTCAAGAACACCGACTCTACGTCTCGTCGATTCTGGCGCTATCTACATTCCTGCTGAAGCTTGATGATCAGCACGCCACAATTTGGGCAGCACTCTCGCTTGGCGGGGTTGTCCTTGTCACTCTTTCCTGGGGTGTAGACAGGATCAATCGCGGGAAACTAGGGCTGCCGGCTTCGGAGTGACGAACATCTGTTTCCGGCCTGATGTAGGCCGATTTCGATAGCGCTTGCGCCAACTGGTCGAAGCTCATGCCAGTACGTTACGCTTGGCTTTGTCGCATCGATCGTGCGCTCGGGGGAGCGCTGCGTGCGGCATCCAAGGAGGCGCTGTGAATCGCAGGGACAATGCGGCAACGATGGCCGCGGATATCCGTGGCCTGGCGGCAAAGGCAACAGGGGCTGACGCCTGGCGAAGGGTTGTGGGCTTTGGGCATGTCCTGGTCGCGGCGCTCTGCATGGCTGCCAGCGCGAGATGCCGGGCGGACGCTATGCCCGTCGCCGTCGAAGACTTGCGTACACCGGCACACGCGATCGCGCTGGTGTCGGAGCGGCAGCAAGATGCGTACAAGCAGGTGTTGTCCGCATACGCCAAAGAGGAAACAGCTCTTCCTGGCGACGTATCGCTGGTTCTGGCGCGGTGTCGTTTCACGGAAGGCTTTGCCCTCGATGAGGATGAGGGGCCGACTTGGGGCGAGGCTGCGCAGGCAGATCTCCAGAGCTGCTTGAACGATCTCGACACACGTTTCCGTGGCGATGCCGAAGCGGGTCTCTTTACCGCCGAGCATCGCTACGGAAAGGCGGCGCTTGCCTATGCGCGCACGCTGCTGCCGCTTAGCGGCAACTGGACGACCCAGCAGCGTTCGCGATTGCATGCAGTCTTTGCCCGCGCGTATCTCGCCACCAAGGACACTCGCCTGGCCGGGCAGGAGGCCTTGGCGGCCATCCAACTGGATCCCGGCAGCAACCAGCTTATTCCCGCGCTTCGCTTTCTATGTGACGACGGCCGGCGCAGCCTGGCGGAGTCCATGCTGGCCAAGGCGCCCGCGCCGTCTCCCGCATGGATGGGCGGGCAACGGCTGCGCTTTGCGGCCGACAATCTCAGTGCATCTGCCGCACTGACTGAACTGCAGCGCGTCCAGGACAGCAAGACACCCGTCGATCCATGGCTTTCGGCCCGCATCTATCAGCGGGCGGGCAGGTACGCGGACGCGGCGAAGATGCTGGCCATGATCAAGACGCAGCCAAGTTTCCAGAGCGTGGAGCAATACCAGCTGCGCGTGAACATCTCGGAAGGCCAGGGCGATCCAAAGGCTGCATCGGCGGCGCTTCGCGACTGGTTCGGCAAGACAGGCATCACGGGGCCGCTGCTGTTTGCGTATGGATCCGTGCTTGCGCGTGCACCCGGCGAGCTGTTCACGCCATCACTGGCGCCCTTGGCGCTTTCGATGTTGGCCCTGTTGGCGGCGTTGCTCTGCTTGCCTGGCCTGGTTGCGTTTCCCGCGCACTATCGCGGAACGGTGAGGGCGCGCGAGCAAAAGCCGGCGCAGCCTCTGTTCGAACCGCTGGGTTTGCGACACATGTGGATCGGCCTGGCCACTTTTCTGGTCATATCGATCATGGTCCCCTTGCTGAGCCCTGCAGGCAGCGTGCAGGCCTTGGTGGCGCATCGCCCGATGACGTCATCCGAAGAACGAGCGGTGATCCTCTCGCAATTGGCGATGCTGTTCATGGGTGCGCTGTGCCTGCTCCCCGCACTGCGGCATCTTTCATGGCGGCGATGGCTGGGCGAGCGAGGCATGGACGCGGCGCTCATCACGGTGATCTCCTGGACCTTGTTCAAGGGATTTCTGCTGATGGCGGCAGCGCATGCGCCGCACGCCGCGGGGGTGTTCAACAGCACACCGCATGACCGGTCGGTGTCCGCGCTTGCCTCGGCGGCGACCCACGTCGGCGGCGTTGGGCTGGCTTTGCTTATCGTTGCGGTGCTGGTGCCCATTTACGAAGAGCTGGTCTTTCGCGGTTTCATCCTGGGTGGTCTTAGCCGCCACATCGCCTTTGGCTGGGCCAATCTCTGGCAGGCGCTCCTTTTCGCGCTCCTGCACTTTGACATGACTCACTTCGTCTTTTATTTCGCGCTGGGGCTGATGGGGGGCTGGCTGGTGAAGCGCACGGGCGGACTTGCCGCCTCCGTGGCATTGCATGCAGCCAACAATGCGCTGGCATGCGTGGCGATCTTGCTGACAACGTAAATCAAGCAAGGGGGGGCGGTGCGGCGTGCACGGCCTGCCGTCCCGCCGCCATCTGCGCCGAGCCGCGAACTCAGTAGCGGCTCGGCAGCGGATATGACCAATACGGGCCGATTTTCAGCCTTACAGGTCATTGCGTCGCGGACGTTCTCCACTACCTTGGCGCGAATACGACGGCCAAGGAGAGAGAGCCATGCGGTTATCGCACTGGAGTTGGGTGATTCTGGCGGCGTCGATCGCGACGCAGGCTCACGCGGGACAGGAAGTGGGCGACTACCGGGGCCTGCCCCAGGACCTCGCTGCCGCAGCGACTGCCTATGATCTGGCGCAGTTCAAATCCGATCGTGCCGAACTCGAACGGCTACTGGCCGACGATTACACCCTGGCGGGCAGCAACGGCCGCAATCAGACCAAGGCGGAGTTCATCGCCGACTCGACGGCGCCAGGGAGCAAGACCACCTATGTCGCCATCACCCAGCAAGTGAGCAAAGTGTGGCCGAACGGTGCCGTGCTCGGCGGCATGGTCGATGCCAAGGGATCGGATCGCGGCAAGCCTTTCACGATGCGCGCCCGTTTTGTCGATGTATGGGCCAAGCGCGACGGCCGCTGGCAAGTGATCTTCACGCAGGCTCATATCGCTCCGTAGGTAGCATAGGGTTTCAACGCGTCACTGCATGAACTCGATTGGAGGTCAGCATGTTCCGCACCAAATCGATCCCGCTGAAGTTCGCTGCTGCATGCATCGTTGGAATGACCTCTTTCACGGGTTCAATAGTCGCCAAGGAGGCAGCTGACGAACCCGCGAATCCGACGGCGGTATTCGCCGCTCCGCAACGCGATGGATCACACGATTTCGATTTCCTTATCGGCGATTGGAAGGCCCATGTCCGCCGCTTGCCCGACCGCCTGAACAACTCCGATAAATGGGACGTCTACGACGGCATTTCGAATCACCACAAGGTATTCGATACCAATGCCAATCTCGAACAGTTCGAGGTGACCAGTCCGGACAAGAAACTGCACATCAAGGCGCAAACCTTGCGGATGTACAACCCGCAGACGCATCAGTGGAGCATCTACGGCCTTGACCTGGACAAAGGCGAACTCGATTTCCCGGTGCCCGTGGTGGGCGAGTTCCACGGTGACCGCGGCGAGTTCTACAACCAGCAGCCCTGGAAAGGGCGCGTGATCCTGGTGCGCTACATGTGGTTGAACATTTCGCCGAAATCGGCACGCATGGAGCAATCATTCTCCCCGGATGGCGGAAAACATTGGGAAGTGAACTGGATTTGCGAGTTGTCGCGGTAGGTGGCTGGGAAAAATATTGCTGAGTGGGCTCTTTGGAGATCGAACATGGGGCGCAGGTAACGGTCCACTCGGCACCCTACAATGAGTGACTCTCGATACCAACGAGGTAGCGAGATGCCGTTGCATGAGCCGCGACGACCCGACGCCATTGAGTGGGGCAGGTACCTCGGTGCAGGAGGTTACGACTGTCTTTTCTTGTTGCCGATGGCGATAAGTAATCGCGCGAGGCAAGGAACAGTCCGCCCCGCGAGATACCGATAACGTCCCAAA
>Ga0105238_10007664_pt1 | contig 10803 bp, 9 predicted proteins | sample KBSC34metaG_FD_81526 | JGI IMG/M metagenome (GOLD analysis project Ga0105238, IMG submission 81526) | Corn rhizosphere microbial communities from Kellogg Biological Station, Michigan, USA - KBS C3-4 metaG | ecosystem: Host-associated > Plants > Roots > Rhizosphere > Soil | place: Michigan, USA...
CGGCAAGATCCAGAGCAAGTCGCTGACCATCAAGGGCACGATCGGCTCGCCGGGGGTGTGGCCGGCCGCGCTTCGGTTCTTGGCGCGGACCAAGCTGGACCTGTCGCCGATCCAGACCCACTTCTTCGACCTGGCCAATGGGGTCGAGGCCTTCGAGTTCGGCAAGAACCCATCGTCCTGTATCAAGGTCACCTTGACCAACGCGGTGTGACGTTGGGCGCGCGCGTTGCGGCAATTGAAGGGAAGCCAGGAAGAAATGAATAAGATCAAGCGCGAACCGAAGATCGTGCGTCCGGACGACGTCGACCCGCATCACGATTGGAGCCGCCCCCTCCAGGCGTTGGGCTCGATGGCGGTGGACTTCGAGCAGCGCGTCGATTTTCGCCGGTTGCACAACTATCGCCTGGCGCGCACGCGCCAGGCGCTCAACAATTCGGACCTGGGGTCGGTGCTGGCTTTCGACCAGTACAACATCCGCTATATCTCCTCGACGGTGATCGGCGACTGGGCGCGCGACAAGCTCACGCGCTACGCATTGCTGACCGGCACCGGCGATCCTTATGTCTGGGATTTCGGCTCGGCGGCCAAGCATCACCAGCTCTACGCGCCTTGGCTGCATCATGACCATTGCAAGGCGGGCATGCTCGGCCTGCGCGGCTCGATCCATCCCAAGGTCGGGCTGTTCAAGAGGGCGGCCGAGGAGATCAAGTCGATCCTGGTCGAGGAAGGCGTGGCCGACATGCCGATCGGCGTCGATATCGCCGAACTGCCGATGGTCTTCGCGCTGCAGGAAGTCGGGCTCGAGGTACGGGATGCCCAGCAGACCATGCTGGAGGCACGAGAGATCAAGAACCAGGACGAGCTGATGCTGCTCAACGTGTCGGCGGCGATGGTCGACGGCACCTATCAGAAGATCGCCGCCAAGCTGGAACCCGGCGTGCGCGAGAGCCAGGTGGTGGCGATGGCGGCGCATGATCTCCTGTCGCAGGGCTCGGAGGGCGTGGAGGCCGTCAACGCCATCTCCGGCGAACGCTGCTCGCCGCATCCCCACAACTTCACCGACCGCATCATCCGGCCAGGCGATCAGGCCTTCTTCGACATCATGCACAGCTTCGTCGGCTATCGTACCTGCTACTACCGCACCTTCAGCGTCGGCAAGGCGACCGTCGCGCAATACGACGCCTACAAGCGGGCGCGGGAGTGGATCGACAACGCCATCTCCCTGGTGAAGCCCGGCGTGCGGTCGGACCACATCGCGGAATGCTGGCCCAAGGCCTCCGAAATCGGCTTCGGCAGCGAGATGGAGGCCTTCGGCCTCGAATTCTCGCATGGCATCGGCCTCGGCATTCACGAACGGCCGATCATCTCGCGCCTCAATTCCTTCGAGGAGCCGGTCGAGATCAAGCCAGGGATGGTCTTCGCCCTCGAAACCTATTGCCCGGCCACGGACGGCATCTCGGCGGCGCGTATCGAGGAGGAGATCATCGTCACCGACAAGGGCTGCAAGGTGATCACCCTCTACCCGTCGCAGGAATTGCCGGTCGCCAACCCTTACTGATCGCCCTGGGCGAGCCCGGGACAGCTCGCCCGATGCAAATGGAATGCCGTTTCCAGGAAGGGCCATGCCGAAGACCACCGCGTTGACGCCGATGGCCGAATGGCTGCAGATCGAATCGACCCCGGCCGATTGGGACGCCCTGGGCCGGGACGAGCTGCTGCGGATGCTGTTCCATCTGCATTTGATCCGCGGCTTCGAGGAAGCGGTGCTCCAGGTGCACAACGACGGGCTGGTGCATGGGCCTGCCCATTCCAGCATCGGCCAGGAGGGCGGCGCCGTGGGGTCGATCGCCCCCTTGCGCCCGACCGATCAGGTCAGCGGCGCCCATCGCGGCCATCATCAGTTCCTGGCCAAGGCGCTGGGCTTTGTCGATGCGCCAGCCTGCAATCCCTTGAACGACCCGCTGCCCGGCCCGATCCGGGTAGTGCTCCGGCGCACCCTCGCCGAGATCATGGGGCTGGCCGAGGGCTATTGCAAAGGCCGCGGCGGATCGATGCATCTGCGCTGGGCCGAGGCCGGCGCGCTCGGCACCAATGCCATCGTCGGCGGCGGCGTGCCCTTCGCCAATGGCGTCGCCTGGGCGCTGAAGCGCAAGGGCCGGGGCGATGTCGCCTTCACCTATTTCGGCGATGGCGGCGTCAATATCGGCTCGGTGCCCGAGTCCCTCAATCTCGCCGCCCTCTGGAACCTGCCGATCTGCTTCTTCATCGAGAACAACGGCTATGCCGTCTCGACCACGCTGGAGGAGGAGACGCGTGAGATCCGCATGTCCTCCCGGGGCCTTGCCTATGGCATTCCCTCCTACCGCGTCGACGGCATGGACCCGGTCGCCGTGAGGCTCGCCACGGAGAGGGCGCTCGAGATCATGCGGTCGGGCAAAGGACCGGTGCTGATCGAGGCGGTGCTCTACCGCTTCATGCATCATGGCGGCGGCACCATCGGCAGCGCCTTCGGCTACCGCAGCAAGGAAGAGGAGGCCGAATGGCGGCGGCGCGACCCCCTGGCGCGCGTCGCCCAGGAGATGATCGCCCGCGATTGGCTGTCGGTCGAGGCGGATGCGGCCCTCCGCAACACGGCCAGATCGGCCATGAACGAGATCATCGACGAGCTCACGCTTCCCGACGGCAACAAGCGCCAGGTGCGCGCCGCCCTCTGGCCCGATATCCGGTTCCGCGATTATGGGCTGCGCGGCGATCTGTCGGAGTTTCGCGGCGCCCGCTTCGAGGAGCAGGAAACCTTCTCCGGCCGGCTGGCGGAGACCAAGTTCATCGATGCCGTGTCGGGGGTCATGAACCGGCGCATGGAGACCGACGAGCGGATCTTCTGCATCGGCGAGGATATCCACAAGCTGCGCGGCGGCACCAACGGCGCCACCAAAGGCCTGGCCCAGCGCTTTCCCGACCGCATCGTGCCCACCCCGATCGCCGAGCTCGGCTTCTCCGGGCTTGCCGGCGGCGTGGCCAGCGAGGGCACTTACCGGCCGGTGGTCGAGCTGATGTATCCCGATTTCTCTTTGGTCGCCGCCGACCAGCTGTTCAACCAGATCGCCAAGGCAAGGCATATGTTCGGCGGCGAGACGCGCATGCCTCTCGTCCTGCGCACCAAATGCGCCCTCGGCAGCGGCTATGGGTCGCAGCATTCCATGGACCCGGCGGGGCTCTACAGCAACTGGCCGGGCTGGCGGATCGTCGCCCCCTCGACGCCCTTCGACTATGTCGGGCTGATGAACAGCGCTTTGCTCTGCGAGGATCCCGTGCTGATGATCGAGCATGTCGATCTCTACACCACGACGGGGATCGGTCCGGCCGAGGATCTCGACTATTGCATCCCCTTCGGCAAGGCCAAGGTCGTGCGGCCGGGCACGCAGCTCACCGTGCTGACCTATCTCTCGATGGTCCCCTTGGCCGGGCGCGTCGCCGAGGAGATGGGGATCGATGCCGAGATCGTCGACCTGCGCTCCCTCGACAGGGCGGGGCTCGACTGGGAGACCATCGGGGCCAGCATCCGGAAGACCAACAATGTGGTGGTGCTGGAGCAGGGCCCGCTGACGGTCAGCTATGGCGCCCTGCTGGCCGATGAGGTGCAGCGCCGCTACATGGATTGGCTCGATCAGCCGGTGAAGCGAATCCACGGCGGGGAGTCCTCGCCAAGTGTATCGAAGGTGCTGGAGCGCGCGGCCTTCGTCGGCGCCGAGGAGATCGGCAAGGGCCTCGCCGAGGCGATGGCCGATCGGGGAGATCGCCAATGGCTGACGGCCCAATGACCAAGCCCGAAATCGTGACCAAGCCCGGCTTGCCAGGGCTGCGCGGGACCGACCACATCGGCTTCACCGTGCCGGACCTGGCCCAGGCGGTCGACTTCTTCGTCAATGTCATCGGCTGCGAGAAGTTCTACGACCTCGGCCCCTTCAAATCCGAGGACGGCTGGATGCAGGACCATCTCGGCGTCCATCCCCGTGCCGTGATGAAGAAGCTGAGCTTCCTGCGCTGCGGCCATGGCTCGAACTTCGAGCTCTTCGAATACGAAGCGCCGGACCAGAACATGCGCCAACCCCGGAACAGTGACGTGGGCGGCCATCACCTCGCCTTCTATGTCGATGACTTCGATGCCGCCCTGTCGCATCTGAAGGCGCATAAGGTGCGGATCATGGGCGAGCCGACCGTGCGCTCGGCCGGCCCCAGCGCCGGCCAGACCTGGGTCTATTTCCTTACCCCCTGGGGCATGCAGTGCGAGTTGCTCAGTTTCCCCGAGGGCAAGGGCTACGAGAAAGAAACCGACCGCCGTCTTTGGCATCCCGGCGCCCCCGGATCTTGAGGGGCGACGGATCGGCCTGGCGCACAGGCGATCCGTGACGAAGGGAGCGGCAAGCTCTCGAGGCGTTAGGAGGAACCGCCGTCCGTGTTGGCTCGCTTTCGCCATCTGACCCGACGTTTGATTCGCTTCCTGCGGGCGTGCGGGGTGCTGGCGGGTCAGAGTCACTGCGTCCATCAGGAACAGCCGAGACCAGACGCGCCTGTCGACCCCGTCGATAAACTCGGCCTGTGACGCGGAAACCTGTCTCATGCACGGGAACGCAGATCGTGACCTCGGCCATTTCCCTGACGCCGAGGCCGCCCATCGTCGAATATTCCGGCATCGGGCGCCGATGAGCGATCCTGGGTCAAAAGATGGGCAAATCCCTTGGGTTGTTCAGGTTTAACGGAATTACAACCCGCCGAAGATCACGCTGTTTCCCGCCAGCTCCTCATCACCTCACCCGTGCGGAGGAATTGAAATGAGCAGCCAGCGGGCGTCGCGGACCACGGGTGCGACCGAGCCCGGCATCGGTGCAGCATTTTCCGGCGGCCCTGGGATGAGCCTGTCCCGCGCTCGCGCCGGCGGATCGCCGCGTGGCGTGCAACTGCCGGGGATCTCCGCGCGGTTGCAGGGGCCGTCCGGCTTCTCTTTCGGCCGCCTGGCGATCCACCCCGCTCAAGTATCACCAGGCCGGCGTGAAGGGCTGACGACGCCCCAGGCGAAGATCTCCGGCGAGGCCGCGCGCGCCATTGCGCAAAGCCAGACTCGCGCTGCGCTTCCGGAATCGGTCCGCGACCGACTCGAGGTGACGAGCGGCCACTCCTTCGCGCATCTGGCCGTGCATGACGATCCCGCTTCCCAGCATGCGGCTGAGCTTCTCGGCTCGCGCGCCTTCACGCTCGGGCGCCATGTCTATTTCGGGTCGGGACAATACGCCCCTTGGCATGCGTCGGGTTTTCAGCTGCTGGCGCATGAAGCGGCCCACACGCTCCAGCAGGACCGCGCGGACATCACCCCGGGCGGCGATGTCGACGTGGGACCGCCCGCGGATCGTCTGGAGCAGGAGGCGGACCGGTTCGCCGCGGCGATGCTGGCCGGTCTGCCCGCGCCGCCGCTCACCTCCGGCGACAGAGCCCGGCGGGTTCAGCGCGCGGTCAGTTTCACGCATGGCAATCATCAGCTTGCGAAGACTCCGCCCGCGGCTTGTGAATACCCCGATTGGCTCGTCGTCTGTCCGGGCGAGAGGGGCGATGCCTTCACCTGGAGCGCGGACGTGACCGCTCATGGCGCGAAAGGCGATTCCTTCGGGAGCTACGAGGCCGGTTTTCTGCAGGCCCTGACGAAGTGGCGGTTCGATGCGCTGTGGGGCGATGCAGCCGCTCCCGATGCGCAATATGCGGTGAAGGTGAAAACGCCGATCAGGGATGCGCTGCACGCAAACGATATCTGGGCATCGCCCAACGAACCAGTTTTCCGGCCGCCCTTTGAGGCGAATGGCGACCTACGCAGCGTGAGCCTGAGCGACAGGCTTTATCGCGGCATCAAATGGGAAAACCCGAAAAACCCGGCCAAGACGCATATCGGCGATTTTCACTTCGACGCCCAGCTCACCACCTATCTGGCCGTTCGAGACCGTCGCATCGATCCGCAGGCGAAGGCCGCGTTTCACATCCTGGCCCATGTCGACTGGAGCCGGAGCGTCAATGGCAAATGGGATGACCAGAAGCCCCTCAAAAGCCGCGTGACGCTCGATGACCCGAAAGCAGAGAACAGCGAGGTCATCGAGGGCGACAGCACGGCCTTCCCTGCGATCGTCGGCGGGCCCGTACCCAACGAGGCCGCCGAAGAGATCGGCGCGCATTTCGAACCTTTCTGACGGACTCGGGATCATCGGCCGCCGTCGCCGTGACGAGCAGGGGCTCGTGAATTCTCCGGCCCCCGCCCGCCTCTAGGCTCCCGCCCCCTCTGCACGCCCGCCCGTTTACACGCCCGCCCTGTCGATCTCGCTCGCCCGCTGGAAGGCGGGGCGCGCGGTGCAGCGGGCGATATAGGCCGCGAACTCGGGCCGCGGCTCGACGATCTTGAAAATATTCACGCCATAGTTCAGGTCGGCGCCCAGCATCACATCGGCGGCGGAGAAGCGTTCGCCCAGGATCCAGGGGCGCTGGGCCAGGGCCTCGGCCAGGACATCCATGACCCGGTCGAAGCTGCCCCAGCCGGCCGACATGACGGGCAGCTCGAGCTTGGTGAATTTCTGGGTATAGGCCGGCTCGATGCAGCCGCCGGCGAAGAAGAGCCACTGCAGATAGCGTCCCCGCCCGGGATCGCCCACCGGCGGGGCGAGCCGGGCTTCGGGGACCCGCTCCGCGACATAGGCACAGATGGCGGCGGATTCCGCGACCATGGCGCCGCCGTCGGCGAGCGCCGGGACTTTCATCATCGGGTTCACCGCCCGGAAGGCCGGGGTCGCCTGCGCGCCCTTGCGGATGTCGATCAGCACCCGCTCATAGTCGCAGCCGGCTTCCTCCATCATCCACAGCGCCCGGAAGGCCCGCGACTGCGGCGCCCAATAGAGCTTCATCATGTTTCCCTCCATGTTTTGGAATGAGAACATATCAGGAACATCGGTGATTGTCACCTAGAGAGGCGAGATGGCGAGGCATTCCACGACGTAGCGCGCATGGCGGAAATCGCGGATGGCGGCGATCTTCCCGTCGGTCCAATCGAGCAGCACGATATAGCTGACGGCAGCTGTCGCATCGGCCGGATCGCGGACCAGCAGCGCCGGACGGCCCTCCGCCATGCCGGGCGAAAGCCAGCTATCGGACACCGCGGCATAGCGGGTGAAATAGACCGACACCTCCTTGCGGCCGGCCAGGCGGATCTGGTTCGGCAGATCGAGCCGAACATCCTCGGCGAGGAGGTCGCGCAGGGCGTCGAAGTCGCGGGCGTTGAAGCGGTCCGCATAGGCCCGCAGCCGGTCCCGCTCCGCTGGCGCCAGGGCCGGGGCCGGGGCTTCGGGGGTATCGGCCAGCGCCTGCAACCTTGTCCGCGCCCGGTGCAGGGCGGCCTTCACCGCCGGCAAGCTGACGCCGATGATCTCGGCCGTTTCGGCCAGGGAATGGCCCAGCACATCCATCAGCACCACGCTCGAGCGCTGGGCGGGGGGTAGGCGCAGCAGAGCGGCGAGGCTCGCGGTCGCGGCCACCCGCGCATCGGCGGCGGCCAGCGGGTCAACCAAGCCCGAGAGGTCCATGTCGGATCGGACCGCCGCCTGGCGCTTGCGGTGGCGCAAGGCGTCGAGGGCAGCATTATGGGCGATGCGGAACAGCCAGCTCTCCGGCCGCGCAATCGGGCCAGCCGAGGGGTAGGCCTCGGCCGCCTTGGCCAGGGCCTCCTGGACCACGTCCTCACCATCGATCGCCGAACCCACCATGCGCGCGCAATAGCGGTGTAGCCGCGGACGCAGCGCGGTCATCAGCCGGTCCAGGGCCTCCATCTCCATGTTTCCGTCCGCCATGCCATTTCCCTTCGCTTCGCCGCCGCCGAAAGGCGGGGCCCGTCTCCAAGACGTTCGGGGCCGGGCAAAGGATTCGCCGTCGCGGAATTTTCGACGCCCCGAATCCTTTCCGCCCGCCGTGGCGTCCTTGGTCTCAGGAGCGCGCCTCCCGCGCGCCCCGATGAAAGGATCAAGACCATGCAGAGAGTGACACTCGTGCGCTATACGGCCAAGCCGGACCGCGCCGCGGAGAACGAGACCCTGGCCCGGGCGGTCTTCGCCGAGCTTCGGACCGCTTCACCCGATCATCTCGCCTATGCGCTCTTCCGGGAGGGGCAGGACTTCGTCCATCTCTTCGTCAATACCGCGGCGGACGACTCCGACGCTCTCACGGAGCTTCCCAGCTTCAAGGCCTTTGCCAAAGACGTGGCAGCGCGCAGCGAGGCCCCGCCCCAGGTGACGCGGCTCAGCCTTCGTCTTTTGGAGTCCTATGGCCTGACGCGGGCCATGGCGCCGGCCTGAGCTGGCAATGGCTTGGCGGTCTCGTCCGTCTCCCCTCGCGGGAGCGGACGAGCCGCTTTGCCCATGGTATTTTGGGTCGGTACCCGCCGCTGTCGCGCGAGGACGAAAAATGCAGGATACCGGAGCTGTTCGACATCGCCTGGATGCTGCGATCGGCGTCGAGGTGACAGGGGTGGATCTGTCCCGGCCGCTCGGGGATGCCGACCTCCGGACGATGACGGACGCCTTGAACCGTCACGCCGTTCTGCTCCTTCGCGACCAGCAGCTTGACCCGAAGAGTCTCGCCGCGGTGGCGCGGCGCTTCGGGCCGCTGGAGCGTTTCAAGATGCTTCAGCCGAAGTCGCCGGAGCATGCCGAGCGCTACCTCTGCCCGGAGGAGCCCGACATCAGCCTGATCGGAAATCTGCGGGCGAATGGCAAGCGCATTGCGATCTTCACCAATGGCGCGCCGGATTGGCATATCGACTACATGTATCGGCCCCGACCCAATCGCTGCACCCTTCTCTACGCCGTCGAAACCCCGCCGGTGGGCGCCGATACGCTCTTTTCCAGCCTGGAAGCCGCCTATGATGCCCTCGACGAGGCGCTGAAGCGCGAGATCGACGATCTGCAGGGCATCTACAGCGTCGAGCGACTCGACGAATTCTTCCGGCTCTCGGAGCCGGAGCGCCCGCTGCTGAGGGCCGACACGATCGCGGCCAACCCGCCGGCGATCCATCCCCTGGTGCGGCGCCATCCGGCGACGGGCCGCAAGGGGCTCTTCCTGGCGCCCAACGCCTTGAGCCACTTCGACGGCATGTCGCGAGAGGAATCGCTCGCCCTCGCCGAGCGGCTCTTCGAGCATGCGATCCGCCCGGCGTTTCACTATCGCCATGTCTGGCGCAACGGCGATTTCCTGCTCTGGGACAATCTCACCACCCTGCATTCGGCGACGCTCTTCGATGGCGAACGCCATCGCCGCCTGCTCTATCGGGCGATGATCGGCGCCTCGCCGGAAAGCGCGCCGCCGCCATAGGCGAGATCGCGGCGGTCCTTCATCCAGAGCGTGAGATGCACGATGCCCAGCCGCTGATGCGGCAGGTAGGGCTCGGTCAGCAGGCCGCTGACGGGATCGCGCCGCGGCGGGGCATGATGGCAGATCCAATTGCACCAGGCGGGCAGGTAATGCGCCGGCAGTCCCTGGACATAGACGACATGGTTGAGGGTCGTCATGTCGATCAGCTCGTTGCGGCTCCGCTGCAAGGCGCTGCGAAGCGTATCGGCCCAGGCCTGCCAATGCGGGGCATCGGCCCGTAGCGCGAAGGCGCCGTTGTTGAGCAGGGGGTGGCGCACCAGCCGCTCGGCCAGGGCCGCGTCGAAGGCCGCGGCATAGCCGGCGGCGATGACGCCGTGAAACTCCTCCCAGGCATGGAAGAAATTGCGATAGGCCCGGTCGAGCTCCGGCACGATGGCGAGGCTGCCGGTCGCCGCCGCGCGAAAGAACAGCGCGACCGCCGCCCAGTCCTGCACCCAGGCGTCGGCGTCGAGCCACATATAGAGATCATGGCCGGGGAAATGCCGCGGCAGGAAGGGCCGGCCGTATTGCGCCTGGCGGTATCGCGGGGTCTGGTCCCGGCCCGGGAAATCCAGATCCCAGCCGGGGGCCACGACCACGGCGCCCTGGCCCTCCAGCCAGCGGCGCTGCTCCGCCTCCAGCCCCACATCGAGCACGCCGAGCGCGAAGCCCGCGCCCTGCGGCTTGTCCCGGATCGAGCGCACGGCCCCGGCCAGCAGCTCGAAATAGCCGCTGTCGGCACCGCTGACGATGATGGGATTCTCGGCGGTCATGATCGGCAATCTGGGACGCAGGGGGTTCGCTCGCCAGCCCGGGAGACTATATTTCCCCTGCCGCGAGCGCCAAGGGCCCCGCGGGCCCGTGGTTGACTCCACCCCGCCCCGCGACTAAGTTCCGCCCGCCTCAGCTTTGGCAAGGCGTTTGGTCCCGAGGGGCCCCGCCCGTCCGCGAGTCTCGCGCACGGGCGCTTTCGCGTTTTGGCTATTGGCTGCAATGGGTTGGCGATGTTCGAGAAGCTGACGGAACGGCTGGGCGATGTCTTCGGGCGGCTGACACGGCGCGGTGCGCTGACCGAGGCCGATGTCGATGCGGCGCTGCGCGAGGTGCGCGTGGCCCTGCTCGAGGCTGATGTCGCCTTGCCGGTGGTCCGCGATTTCCTCGCCTCGGTGCGCGAGAAGGCCATCGGCGAGAGCGTGCTCAAGAGCGTCACCCCCGGCCAGATGGTGGTGAAGATCGTCCATGACACGCTGGTCGAGGCCCTCGGCGGGGCCAGCGTCGGCATCGATCTGAACGCCCCGGCGCCGGTCGTCGTGATGATGGTGGGCCTCCAGGGCTCGGGCAAGACGACCACCACGGCCAAGATCGCCCTTCGCC
>Ga0105238_10007669_pt1 | contig 10795 bp, 13 predicted proteins | sample KBSC34metaG_FD_81526 | JGI IMG/M metagenome (GOLD analysis project Ga0105238, IMG submission 81526) | Corn rhizosphere microbial communities from Kellogg Biological Station, Michigan, USA - KBS C3-4 metaG | ecosystem: Host-associated > Plants > Roots > Rhizosphere > Soil | place: Michigan, USA...
AGGGCTCCGCCGACCGCCGCCAGAGCTGTCCTCGCCGCGCTGACGATGGTCTCGCTGCTGGGCACCAGTCCTTGCGCTCGCTCCAAGATGGCCGCTCCAATCGGCAAGGCCGCAATACGGCCTTGCAGGCCTGCCCATGCAGTCGGCAGCCGCTGGGCAAGCTCGCCGAACTCCGCCTGCATCGTGGCGCCGAAGAAAGCGAAGGCTCCACCGATCAATGCGATGAACAAAATGACCGTGACTGCCAGGGCTACGCTGAATGGCAACCGGATCCTCGCGCGCAGGGCATGGGTTCCGGTCAGCAGGATCAGCGAGACCAGGGTGCAAGCGAACAGGAGCAGCAGCAAGTCCACGAGCATCCACAGCACGTAGGCCGCGGCGACCGTTAGGATCACGACGGCTGTCGCCCGAAAGACGCGCCGTTCAAGACTGTCACGCCCCGGAGATTGGGGCGCTTCCGACTCGGTTACGAGCTCGGACTGTTCGACGAAGTTTGTCATCAAGCACGACCTTAGTCGGTCTCAGCGCCGTATCCAGTCCTGGCAGGCGCTTTATTCCAGTATCAACCACTCCGTTCCGGCCAAACTGCAGCCTTACCTGCGACATCTCTTCGCGGCTACGTCACACCGTCTCGGAGAAGCTGAACCTTGAAGCGCTGTTAGCGGCTTAAGAGTTGCCTGATGAGGGGGCAAGAAGGCCACTAGGCTGGGCTCGCTTGCATGCGCCTACGCTGACGTAAGAAGGCAGGGCCGGCCGACCATCAAGCCGCCATACGCGATCGGCTCAGTTTGACGCTCACGATCAATCCGCCACTCGCCTAGTCGTATTAGTCGTACCGCCGCGCCATTGTTCTATGCTCCTCCCCACCAGCCTGGTTCCACACCCTGCAGATCGGCCTGCGTGGGGCCGCCACAAATCAGGGATTCCATTCATTCACGAAACGGCTTTAGGATCGCTATGTGGGGCGTGGTATACTGGTGCATCCCGGCTTCGACTCCGTCCATGGCCGCCGTGACTGAGAGACTATCGCGCTCCCGCCCGACGAGGAGAGTGACATGTCCACCTCACCAAGCACACCCTTCAAATTGCCATTGCGGCAAAGCATTCTGCATGATCGCGTGGAGCGGCTAGGACTCGCACTGGGTGCGGCGCGAGAACGAACGGTGCGCGCTGGTCTCACATCGGTGCCGGGAGAACATAGCCCCTTTCCGCTATCGACACACGGGAACGAAGAAGGTCCTTCCAATTCTTCAGCTTCGCGCACTTCCCCACTTCAAGAGTTGGAGAATGCTTCGGTTCAGCGCCGATCTCTTTCCTCACGATACCTTGGCCCGCGCGGTGATCATGAACGCATCACTTATTCTGATTGCGGCAACCATCCTCGTATTGATGTACAATTAAGGCCGGAAAGATGGAAATGATTCAAGACACCAACGCATATCCAACAGCAAATAACTTGGATTTCGCGGCGACGATCATCAATGCCCAGTCTCGCCTAGAAAGCGTGCCCAACAGAACTCAAAAGCGTCTGCAGGCTCTTGAAGGCCTTCTCACCAGCGCGCGTGACCAGGTGGCCTGCGGCGAACTTCTAACTCATACCGAAATGCGCCGGCTAAATAAGGCTTTCGATGACTTGACGAACCGTAACGACCTCTGACGTGGGATGCACCCTAGATCGCCTCATTCGCGAACATAATTTGGATCCAAGGCAGCCGGCTTCAAAGTCGCAAATCGCCTCGACGGAGGTAGAATATGTTTGATGCGCAAGGAGGGCGAAGGCGCTTTAGCGCCTTTCGATCGGCAGCTGAAGAAGTAAGAATGGCTGACAAACGAAACGCGGCAGCAGAAGGCCGTTTGAAATACGTGCTTCAGCAGAAGGCCGCATCACCAAGCGCTTCCCAGAAACGTGAACAAAGGAATGTCTCCGAAATGAATATCGAAAACACTGATCTGGAACGCCGGGTCCTGGCCCATGAACGCATATTACGGGCCTTGATCCGTCATATCGCAGAAGAGCAGCCCGACATTCTGATGCGCCTCAAACAAACGTTCAGTCTAGGTCATGTCTTGGGGGAGGATGAACAGGATTATGTGTCCACGCAGCAATATGGTGATCAATTCATCAGGGCGATTGAACTGGCGATAACGCGACAGGCCGACACAGTATAAAGCCGCGAAGCCCGCACTAAAAGTTCGCGCTTATCGAACATACGGCGGTGCGGGCTCTTCGCTCCACCTTACCTCGAGATGCCACCGCCCTCGTTCTCCCATTCATCGAGGGCAGTAGCGAGTTCATCTCTCCTCCTCCGGCTCCACCAAGGCTGACCGTGCAACTCATTGTCTGTAGCCTTCGCCAGCGAACGCCCGTGGCGTTCGGCCAGCCAAATCCGGGCAGCGACGATTTTCTCATAGCCGAAGATCGATCCGGCACTGGCTATTCCAGCAGCAGCGCGGATGACATAATCTGCCCATTCGGCAGGTCAGGCCTTGTTTTTAGTATCTGTAATCATGATGAACTCCGCGTCAGCAAGCGGGAGCGCTCGAGCGGACATGGCGCTCTGCTCATTGTGCGGGAGCGCGATGGCCTCTCAGTCGCGGCACGCCTTAGTAGACACTGGCCGTGATACAGGATCGTAACACGGATCGCTATTTTCTGCACTAAAACTGCCAACTAATTTTTCGAAATAAAGATGTTGATCTGAACAGCAGAAATAATCGGCTTAGTTCAGCCAGTTAACGGTATTTAGGATTAAGGCTAAATTTAGAGATATATATTTTAACAAAACGGGTTAACAACAGTGGTGCGACCCTGAAGGATTTCAAAAGAATTCTTCTACTGACCCGGCCATCTTAGGATGGTCGGGTCATTTTCAACGGGCATCGCTCTATCCGCCTGCGTGACCCATCACCCGGATATCCCACATGCGCATGCCCTTGCTCATCGTAACCAGCGTAGACTCACGGAAGACCCATGCGGTTGGGCCTTTACGATCCCGCCGCTCTGAGGCCCTATCGTGGGCCAAGCCCATTCCCTCCGCACCAGCCGTACCAATTCGCCAGCATGGGATGAGAGGCGACGGCTGTTACCCGAAATGGAACAACATTGATCAAGCGGCTATACGCGAGTTCAATGATCATCGGAAAGCTCATTGGTCCAGCGCGGCGCTTGTGTCAGCCATTGTCGCTCCACGTTCACCCATCGGCTCTTCGGGCCCGATAGTTGTATCGCGCGAGGTCTGCCGCTCTACCTCGGCATTGACCAAGGCTCCAATCAGCACGGCGTATGCGGAAACATAGAGCCACATGAGAAGGACCACGACAGCGGCAAGCGAACCATAGGTTGCGTCGTAATCCCCCAGCCAGCTGGCATAGAGGCCGAAGCCGAGCGTCGTCAGAAGCCAGAGCAGCGTTGCCAAGCCGGAGCCGAGGCTAAGCCATTGCCAGCGTGCATTCGCCCGGTCTGGCGCAAAACGATACATCGCTCCGAGCGCGAAGCTGCACAGCGCGGCGGCTATGGTCCAGGTGATTGCCTGCAGGGCCACGGCACCAACGGTTCCGAGGCCTTCAACGAGTCCCTGGGCGAAATTGAGCATCGATGCAGCGATGATGCCGATCAAGCCCACGATGACGGCACCACCGGCAAGCGCAGCAGCAATCAAAGCCGTCCTGATCAAGGATCGACGGTCCTCCTGCTCATAGATGATGTTCAAGGATCCGATCATTGCCCCCGAGGCACGGGACGCGCCGTAGATCGAGACCGCCAGTGCCAGAAGAAGGCCTATTCCCTTCTTTTCAGCTGCGCTCTGGGTGAGCTGCGTCAGCTGTTCGTATATCAGTCGGGCTGCATCGGCTGGCACAAGGTCCACGATGGCACGCATATGCTTGGCGACCGTAGCCGGATCGGCGACGAGACCATAGGTCATGACAAGTGAACCGAGAAGAGGAACAAAGGAGAGGAAAGCGTAAAAGGCCACGCCAGCGGAGAGCAGGCTAAGGTTATGCCGCCCGCTGTTCACCCATGCCCGCTTCAAAATGGGCTTCCAGCCGGCCCAAGGGATCTGGCGCGGCGTTTTTGCAAGCGCGCCCTTTTTGGTCGCGCCTACCTGTTCTCTGGGCCCTGACATCTGCCGATCCTTTCATTGCAGATAGGACTGGCCGGAGCGAGATCAGTTCCTCGACTGGGGCGAAAAGACGGAAGGTTGTCCGTCATCTCATTTCCTTCAGCGGCCAGTTCCCTGCCGGCGACCAAGTGGGCAGCGACGCGCCATCTACGGTCATTCCGGCTGCGAGGTGCGCGGCTTAGAAGCTGTCGCTGTTTTCGGCTGTCGAGTAGGTGAGGTGCAGCGCGGCTGGCGAGCTTGTCATCGTTCCGGTTAAGGCGCATATGACCTTAATTGGCGCTCTCGATTGGGAGTGCCTACTCGCAGATGGCAGCGCTGGCTCCCGCTTGTGAAAGCGACAATATGATCGCGGACCAGCGACAGGAAAGTCGGGCTAAGCCATGACAGCCAAAGACGTGAAATTTTCCCAGCAGGCCCGCGAGGGCATGGCACGGGGCGTCAACATCCTTGCCGACGCAGTGCGCGTTACACTTGGCCCCAAGGGCCGCCACGTTCTGATCAATAAGAGCTACGGAGCGCCCAGGATTACCAAGGATGGCGTGACCGTTGCCAAGGAAATCGAGCTTACCGATAAGTTCGAAAATATGGGCGCGCAGATGATGCGCGCCGTCGCATCCCGAGCGCATGATCATGCCGGAGACGGGACCACCACCGCCACCGTACTCGCGCAGGCGATCGTTCGAGAGGGTATGAAGGCGGTATCCGCCGGCATCGATCCCATGGATCTCAAGCGCGGCATTGATCTCGCTGTCACCGCCGTGGTGACCGAACTCAAGGCGCGATCCAAGCCCGTGGCGAATAACCAGGAGATCGCGCAGGTCGGCATCGTCTCGGCCAATGGCGATGAGGTCGTCGGAAACAGGATCGCCGAGGCTATGGAAAAGGTCGGCAAGGAGGGCGTGATCACGATCGAGGAAGCCCCCGGAATTGAGTTCGAATTGGATTTGGTCGAAGGCATGCAGTTCGATCGGGGCTATCTGTCGCCCTATTTCGTCACTGACAGCGAGAAGATGTCGGTCGAGTTGGAAGATCCGTATATCCTGATTCATGAGAAGAAGATGGGGAACGTGCAGGCGATGCTTCCCGTCCTGGAGGCGGTAGCAAAGGCGCACCGGTCGCTTCTTATCATCGCCGAGGATGTTGAAGGCGATGCGCTCTCGACACTGGTGGTCAACAAGTTGCGCGGTGGCCTTAAGGTCGCGGCGGTCAGGGCGCCGGGCTTTGGTGATCGTCGCACGTCGATGCTCGAAGATCTTGCTATCTTGACGGCGAGCGACGTTGTGGCCGAGAGTCTTGGGATTAAGTTGGAGAATGTCACGCTCGAGATGCTGGGTACTGCAAAGCGTGTGTCGATCACGAAGGACACGACCACGATCGTCTACGGGGCCGGCAGCCCCGACGCCATTCAGGGCCGCGTTGAAGCGATCCGGCGGCAGGTCGAGACCGCGACAAGCGACTATGACAGGGAAAAGCTGCAGGAGCGGCTCGCCAAGCTGGCCGGGGGCGTTGCCGTCATAAAGGTCGGCGGGGCATCCGAACTCGAAGTCAAGGAACGGAAGGATCGTGTCGAGGACGCCCTTCACGCGACGCGTGCAGCGGTCGAGGAGGGTATATTGCCGGGCGGCGGCACCGCCCTGCTTTATGCGTCGAAGGCGCTGGACGCTATCTGTCCCGTCAATGATGATCAGCGGCGTGGCATCGAAATCGTCCGCCGGGCGCTGCAGGCGCCACTTCGCCAGATCGCGAAGAATGCAGGTTTTGATGGCGGCGTGGTCGCCGGTAGACTGCTGGATGGAAAAGACGAGAATCTCGGCTTCAATGCCCAGAGCGAACAATATGAAAATCTCTTCCAGTGCGGTGTCATCGATCCTACCAAGGTTGTGCGAACTGCGTTGCAGGATGCCGCGTCAGTCGCCGGGCTGCTGATCACCACGGAAGCGGCAATTGCTGATCGCATGGAGGGCAGCAGCAGTGCCGATGGTGCGCATTCAGGCATGGGATTCTAGCGCAGCGGCATTCCCGCTCCGCGCTCCGACGAATAGATGCGGGTGATTGGGGAGCCTGTGATATAACAGACTATCACCCTCATCGTGCCGCAGGCATATCGTGACAGAGAGACCAACGTGCTCCCGCCTGCAAACGGGAGATACACGATGCCTGTCGCCCTGGACCGCGCCTCTCCCCATGAGGGAAAACGATCATGACCATCCGTACGACGCGCAAAATGGCAACATTCACAGCGCCATTTCAGCTGCCGGAGTTCGCAGAACCGTTGCCAGCAGGTTCCTACGAAGTGGAAACTGATGAAGAGATGCTGGAGGGCAACGGCCATACAGCCTATCATCGGGTCGCTACTACGCTGCGGGTCGAAGAAGGATCGGTCGTCGAGCATCATCCGATCGATCCGTTGCATCTCGCTGCTGCACTGGAACGCGATCAACGAGGGCGATCCACCGGACTGCCCTTGGCACCCATGACAGAGCAGGCCCTAGCATCTGACGCTGAACGACCTGGTCGCGCCCGTTGGGTTTCTCTGTGGGTCCGGAATGCTCCGCCGAGCGGCAGCCGGTAGGCCCGCCATGTTCAACAGCTCAGCCATGTGCAGACGAGAGGCGGCGCACCATCGACAGGTCGCTACCGCCTCACCTCTTGATCAGGTGCGTCAGAGAGCGCTGAAGGCCGCAAGCGCATGGGAGGCTGAGGCTGCCGAGGCTGAGGCGCGCGAAGCGGGAACGCCTGAAGCCCTCAGCCCCGAAGACGCAGCGATTGCTCTGGAATTCCGGTTGGAAGAGGAGGAGCAGGGGCCGCGCTCGCGATGAGGGGGGATAATCCTCACCCCCCGTCCTGGCGCGGAAAAAAGTTCTGATGAACGATGAGGTAGAGCAATTGGGCTCGTAGGTGGCCGCACGGCATGGGCGGCCTGCCTGATCGGACCTGATGAACGAGTTGGCGGACGCTTTTGAAACACCCGCCGCCCCCCTATTGCAATCAGCTTTTCAGGGGAACGATGCCGAGCGCGCCGGGCTTCTGCGACGGGTTGGACGCATTCTGCTTTTTAGATTTCTCCGCCTTGGGTTTGCGAACTTCACGGTTGGATCTTTTCTGGCTTTTGGCCATGGTATGTTCCTTCGCGTTGGACGTCAGATGTGTGGGTTGTGCTGCTTCGCTTGTTCAGATGTGTGGGGGGCGCCCGGTGGCGCATTGCTGCTCCTCCTCGAGACCATGAGGTCGTCGAGCGCACCGTCTAAACGCTGCCTCTCGATCGTAGACAGCGCTTCTCCACGTGCCAGCGCATCGCGGGCAGCATAGAGGAGTGTCTGAAGTTCCTGTAGCTTGTCGAGGTCACAGGTCAGTCCGGGCGTCAGCCGAAACTCGGCATTCGCCAGTCCTTTTGGTGTAGCATCCATTTTTCTGCCAATCGCTGTAAATATGGGGGCTCAATTATTTACCAATATGATGGCTACTGTTCCTGCTATCAATATGAGGAGGCCGTTGATAATGGCCGCACGCATCGTGGTATCGTCACGAAATAGATCAGCGCACCACTGGAGCTTAGTGAGCCGGAGAGGCTTGGGTCTTAATGACGTGGCAACGCCAATTGCTGTTCCACCCTCATTCTCCCAGCTATCAATAGCCGACGCCAGCTGGCGCTTACGGTCATGCGAAATGGCCGCCGCCTTTCTCGACCGTTCTCGCGCTGCTCCAAGGGTCAGCCATTGTTGCTCAGCGTCAGCGTGCCTGCGAGCCTCGCGTAGCGATAATGATGGATTAGAGCTTTCAGATGCGGACATTGTGCACTCCTCGCCAAACGGGAGCGCCTGTGTCTCTCAGCCCCGGCCTGTCTGGATGAGTCGAGCCGGGATGCCTCACAATAGCACGTTGCCGTTGGGGACAAGAGCACTTTCTGTTCAGCATTGAAGCGCAAACGGAACACCCTGGCCTTGCTGCCATCACTGCGAAGATTGACGTCGCGCCTGCCACTGGTCGAGAAGCTGAAGGGACGGAGTTACGGTGATGCCATGTAGAACGATTGAAACGAGCACCACGAAGGCAGCGACACTCCAGAGCCTCTCCGCCTCGGGGAAATGAGCTTGATTGAGGGCGAAGGCGAGATAATAGATCGTGCCCACGCCCCGTATTCCAAAGAAGGAAATTACAAGCTTCTCCCGCCACGGAAGTTCCAGTGCGGCGAGGCTGATGAGACCGGCGAATGGGCGAACGACGAGGATTGCCAGGGCGGTGAATAAGATCGTCCAAACATCGAGATGGGCGAGGAGGCCTGCATGGGTGATCATGCCGCCGAACAGCACCAGCATTAGCATCATCAACAGGCGTTCGGCTTCTTCGGCAAATGCATGCAGGCGATGATGGTAGCTGTGGTCGCGGCTGGCATGGCGAAGGCAAAGCGCCGCTACGAAAACGGCGAGAAAGCCGTACCCGTGCGCCAATTGGGTGAGGCCATATGCAAGGAGCGCGGCACCAAGGGCGACGAAGCCGTCACCTGTCCGGGACAGCTTGGCGGCGTTGGGCAGGTGGAAAGTAAGGAAGCCCAGCCCCATCCCGATGACGTATCCCGTCCCCACACCGGCAAGAACCTTCCAGATCACGTCAACGACAAGCCAATGTCCAAGCGCTTGCGTTCCAAAGGAGAGGCCGGCCAGTGCAATCGCCAGGTTGACGAAAGGAAAGGCAAGCCCGTCGTTCAGACCCGCTTCGGACGTGAGCGCGAAACGGGCTTCATCTTCCTCGCCCTCTCCTGGTGCGCCGACCTGGACGTCGCTCGCGAGCACCGGGTCTGTAGGAGCGAGACTCGAACCCAGGAGCAGGGCGGCTGCGAGTCCAAACCCGAGAAGGGAGAAGGCGAGCGCTGCGACAAGCACAATGGTGATCGGCATCGCGATCGCGAGGAGACGCCAGGTGAGGACCCAGCGGTGGAGGCCGAAGAGCCGGTCGATCTTGAGACCCGCGCCCATGAGCGCGACCACCACCACAAACTCGCTCAGGCGTTCCACCAAGACAGGGTACTGCAGCGGATGAACCGCGACGGGTCTCAACTGGGGCATTGTAAACAGGGCCGCACCAAGGGCTACGCAGAAGATCGGCAGCGACAAAGGCATCTTCCGCAGGACCATCGGAATCCAGGCGGTCATCAGCATGATGGCGCCCAGACCGGTCAGGATCTGGATGTAGAATCCAGAATTAAGCATCGATAGTCTCTCCGGAAACGGGCGAGATTTTTTGGGCCCGACCTGAGCCGCGCAGCTACACCAATCAAGTCAGCGTGACGTTCACGTGGACGTCCATGCCGATAAAGTCGTTCGCTGCGCCAATGAACCCACCAGTGACCGGCATGATCTGCTTGTTGCATCTGCCAACTGCTACGGGAATGAGGTTCGCTGAGCCGGTGCGCCGGTGCGTAGGGTCAAAGGCGATCCACCCGGCGGCTGGAAGATAGACTTCCGCCCAGGCGTGCGTTGATCCTGCGCCAGGCACGCAATTGTCTGGATCATGTAAATAGCCGGAAACGGCACGGCTGCCAAAGCCAAGGTGGCGAACCGACTCGATGAAAAGAGCCGCCATGTCTCGGCAGGATCCACTCGCCATCGTTAAAGTTTCCAGTGGGGCTTGTGTTCCATCTTCGTCTCGGGTTCGGTACGCGATCGCGTTGGCGATGCCATTGTTGATGTCCTTCAGCAGGGACAACGTGTCGGTGGGCGATGCATGAATGGAAGCGCGTACCCAATTATCAAACCTTCCGCCATGATCCGGATGTTGCGGCCTTAGGAGAGCGCCCAGATCGTCAATTTCTTCTTCCGAGTAAGTGAATGGGTAGGAGTGAGCGCCGGGCGCAATCCGGAAAATAGGCCACGCCGAAGCGAACTGCTCCACCGTGAGGTCGGTTGATATGACGAGTTGGTCCGCAGAGCTTGAGAAGCTGGCGCTTGCAACCAGATTCCCAAACACGTCTTGCGTCCATTCGACCTCTGCTTCCGGCGTCAGGCGGATCGAACTCGCCAACACCCTGAGATCGTGCGAACTGCGCGGTACAAGCATGAGGCGATGCGGTTGCAGGCCCACAGCATCCCGGTAGCGATAGGTGGTTTCATGGCGTATTTGGAACTTCATGACCCCCCAACGCCTCAATCCGACCGCAGGGTGCGCGCCTTGACTGGTATGGACTTCCTATTTTTGCCGCCTCTGCGGCTTTGGCTCATCCCGACCGGCTAAAGCTGGTCCTACGATGTTAAGGCGGCGCTGCTGCGCCGAGCGAGACGTGCCTCCGTAAGTCACGTCCGAAGGATGTCGAACCGATCACACCGTGACCGGAGGTGCGGATTGGCTGCGCGGCGGTCCGCACCTGAGGACCAGAAAAGAAAAATCGTTGCGCCGTGAGTGAAGATGGCCTGGAGCTGGGCCGCATCCTTCGGGTGTAGCAGCTCTCCCGAGTCGCTCGCCGCTAACCTGCCATTCCGCAATCGGCCAATTCCGGCCAGAGTTCTCTTTTTTGTTCGGGAATGGTTTCAGCGTAAATGGCGGATTTCCGGCCTTTCGTAAGCGTGGGCTGAAGGCCGCAGATCAGGCGGCTTCGGCGATCGGTTGCTGATCTGGTCGCCAGTTCCACGGCATGAGTTCATCCCAGCGGGCGGCAGGCCAGTTGCCGGCGATCTTGGCGA
>Ga0105238_10007670_pt1 | contig 10793 bp, 9 predicted proteins | sample KBSC34metaG_FD_81526 | JGI IMG/M metagenome (GOLD analysis project Ga0105238, IMG submission 81526) | Corn rhizosphere microbial communities from Kellogg Biological Station, Michigan, USA - KBS C3-4 metaG | ecosystem: Host-associated > Plants > Roots > Rhizosphere > Soil | place: Michigan, USA...
CCACGACGTGATGGTCGAGCGACTCGAGCAACTCCGCACCTGGCTGTCGGCGGAGCTCGGGCGCCCGATCCATGGAAAGGCGTACGTCGACACCGGTCCGATCCTCGAGCGCGATCTCGCGCGGCGCGCGGGACTCGGCTGGTTCGGCAAGAACACGATGCTGATCAACCCGCGCGCGGGATCGTTCTTCTTTCTCGGCGCGCTGCTCGTCGATGTCGAGCTCGACGTGGACGCGCCGTTCGAGACCGACCACTGCGGTACGTGCCGGCGCTGCCTCGATGCATGTCCGACGGGGGCGTTCGTTGCGCCACGCGTGATGGATTCGACGCGATGCATCTCGTATCTCACGATCGAGCTCAAAGGCGAGATTCCGGGGGAATGGCATGCGGCCATCGGGGGCCACGTGTACGGGTGCGACGTGTGCCAGGAAGTGTGTCCGTGGAATGAGAAGTTCTCGGTGCCGGTACGCGAGGACGCGTTTCGGACGCGCACAGCGCTCGAAGGTCGGGACGCTCCCGCGCTGGCGCGAGAGATTCTTTCGACGGACGACGAGCATTTTCGCAGCGCGTTCAGAGCGTCGCCAATGAAGCGCGCCAAGTTGCGGGGGTTACGGCGGAACGCGGCCATCGTGCTCGGGAACGTCGTCGGGGCGGACGGTTAGGCGGCGCCGTCGCGGACTCCGGGGCGCCTCTTCGCCTCCCTCCACAACCGAGGCTTCCGCGGAGGTCGAGCGCGAGGAACGAGAGCTCGGTCTGGCTGAGAGCATTTGCTCTGGCTGCGGGGCGCCGACGGCTCATCGTCACTGCTGCCTCATCCCTCAACAGAGGTCATGGACACCTCCGCAGTCCTGAACAAGGCACTCGTCGGCCGATACGAGATCGAGCGCGAGATCGGCGCGGGGGGAATGGCCAGCGTCTATCTCGCGCGCGACGTCAAACATCGCCGCCAAATCGCGCTCAAACTCCTCAAGCCGGAGTTGGGCGCCGCGCTCGGCGTCGAGCGCTTCCTGGCGGAGATTCAGGTGACGGCCAACCTGCAGCGCGAGCCGTGCGCGCTCGCGCGTCCCTGGCCGTTCCGTCCGCCGAGACGGTGAGCGTCCGTCGGACTCATGCCCGCTTTGCCGTGAACGTACCGCTCGCCATCCCGCCGAGATCGACCGAGCCTTTGAGCGCGTCCTTGCTCTCGATTGTGCCGGTGTAGGTCACGGTGACCGCAGTGCCCTGCACGTTCCCCTGCAGCGTGAACGAGAACTTTCCGTCCTTCACCGAGCCTTTGAGCTCCGCCTCGCCGAGCATTTGCGAAGAGTAGTGCCCGGTGAGCGAATCGCCCTTCTGCGTCAAGGTCACGGTTGGCGTGCCGCTCCCGCCGTCGGTGTTCACGGTGAAGAGCCATTTCCCGGTGAGATCGACGCTCGCACTCGACTGCGCGAACCCCACTGACGGTAGCGATGCGGCCCCGAGCACGACGACAGGCAGGATCATTCTCCAAAGCGATCGCATACGAGAGCTCCGAAGGAGGTGGCACGAATCCGAGCGGCACGAGCGTTCCGCGCGATCGAATCTGATTCGTCGCGCGTCGGTGGGCGAGGGTCGGCGCGCACGCCGTTCGCCGCGACCGAAAAGTCATGCCGGCTGTGCGGGGGGCCCCGGTCGACAGCGTCCGTACATTTTCGCGCATGGAAGACACCGAACATTCGCGAAACACATCCTCGATCGAGCTCGGGCTCGACACCTTCGGCGACGTCACGCGTGGCGCGGACGGCAAGCTCCTCTCCCACGCGCAGACGATCCGCGACGTAATCGACGAAGCCGTGCTCGCCGACGAGGTGGGCGCCGACTTCATCGGCGTCGGCGAGCACCACCGCGACGACTTTTCGATCTCGGCCCCCGAAGTCGTTCTAGCGGCGATCGCCGGACGCACGCGCCGCATCAAGCTCGGCTCAGCCGTGACGGTGCTCAGCTCCGACGACCCGGTGCGCGTTTTCGAGCGCTTCGCCACGCTCGACGCCGCGTCGAACGGCCGCGCCGAGGTGATCCTCGGCCGCGGATCGTTCACCGAGTCGTTTCCGCTGTTTGGGTATCCGCTCTCGAAATACGAGGTGCTGTTCGAGGAGAAGCTCGAGCTGTTCGCCGCGCTGCTGCACTACGACCGCACCGGCGAGCCGGTGAGCTGGGAGGGTTCGACCCGCGCGTCGCTGGAGAAGACGCGCGTATTTCCGACGACCGAACACGGACTCAAGGTTTGGATCGGAGTCGGCGGCAGCCCGGAATCGGTCGTGCGTGCGGCGCGCTATCGGCTTCCGCTCACGCTGGCGATCATCGGCGGCGATCCGCGGCGGTTCAAGCCGTTCATACAGCTGTACACCCAGGCGCTCACACAAATGAACGCGCCCATGCTGCCCGTCGGCGTGCACTCGCCGGGACACGTCGCGGATACCGACGAGCAGGCTCGCGAGGCGATGTGGCCCGCGTTCAAGGCGATGCACGACCGCATCGGCGCGGAACGCGGGTGGGGGCCGATCAGTCGCGCGCAGTTCGAGCAGGAGGTCGAACGTGGTTCGCTGTACGTCGGATCGCCGGAAACCGTCGCCGGCAAGATCGTCGGCACCGCGCGCGCGCTCGGAATCGAGCGATTCGACATGAAGTACAGTGCGGGCACGCTGCCGCACGACAAGATGATGCGCAGCATCGAGCTGTACGGACGCTCGGTGATCCCGCGCGTGCGCGAGCTGCTCCGCTGACGCAACTTTAGCGATGATCCACTTCGTCGTCGGCGCCGAGGGCAGCTTCTCGATGCGATACTACCTCGACGAAGAAGGGATCGCGCTGCGGGACTGCATGCGTGTCGTGCTGTACGACGAATTGGCGCGTTTCGATCGCCTGCCGCTCGGTACGTGGGTCTTTACCGAGATCGATCGCCTGACAAACGCGGAGCGCGACCTCGCGAACCTCGCGTGCGAGCGCCTCGCCGGCGCAAACGGCCTCGCGCGCGTGATGAACCAACCGGGCCGCGTGCTCCTACGTCACGAATTGCTGCACGCGGCCCGTGCGGCGGGCACGAATCGCTTTTGCGCGTGGCGCGCGACGGACGTCGTTTTCGGCGACGGCCGGACGGCGAAAGACCATCGGACCACTGGCGCCGCGGCGCTCCGCTACCCGGTCTTCGTCCGCTTCGCCAACCGGCACACGGGCAATCTGACACCACTGCTCGAATCGCCGAAGCAGCTCGAGGCCGCGCTCGCTTCGCTCATGTCGTCGCGCCACCGACTGCACGAACTGCTCGTCGTCGAGTTCTGCGACACCAAGGACGAAGACGGACTCTATCGCAAATATTCGGCGTACAAGATCGGGGATCGCGTCGTGCCGCGGTACCTGGAGATCAGCCGCGAGTGGATGGTGAAGTGGGATTATAGAATCTTCGACCGCGTCCGCGCCGACGAGGAAACGCGCTACCTCGCGGCGAATCCGCACGAGGCATGGATTCGCGACATTTTCGAGGTCGCGGGAACCGACTACGGCCGCGTCGACTATGGCGTGCTCGAGGGCGTTCCACAGGTCTGGGAGATCAACACGAACCCGACGATCGGCCGACCGCCGGGACCGAAGGTTCCGTATCTGCCCCATATCGCGGCCTACAAGGAAATGCTCGCGCCCGCCTTTGGCGCGTTTTACCAGAATTTTGAAACGGCGTGGCGAGCCGTCGACACCGCCGACTCGGACGACAACGTGGAGTTCGGCGTACCGAGCGCGCTCCGCCGCGCCGTCGAGACCGGCGTTCGGCAACGCCGACGCGCAGAACAAATCGGCTCAGTCGTGGGCGCGATCGCGCGCCAAGCATGGGTTCGGCCGGTGACGCGTTTCGTGAAACGAGGTCTTGCGTCGCTGGCGTCCGCTCGGCTGCGATTCGGCCGCTGACAACACCGCGCATCGAGCGCGGGGGCATTGGATCAAGGTCCTCCAGCATCATCGGTGAAGCGCCAGCCGATGCGCGCCTTCCTCTTGCTTAGGCATAGCCGCATACCGTATGGAACGGCGACGACTCGCAACCGCGAGGCGACCCCGAGGCGCCCGCGGGTTGGATTTCAGTGGGACGGGTACCGAGATGACGACCTCGTTGATCGACAGCGTGAAGAATTTGGCCACGCCGGATCTGACCTCGAAAATCGCATCGAGTTTGGGAGAGCCCATGCATGGCGTGTCGAGCGCTTTGTTGGGCGGGCTGAACTCGATGCTGCTCGGAATTCTTGGAAAAACGGCGGATCCGACGGCCATGCGGTCGGTGTTCAACATCGTGACCGACCCCGTCAACGACGGACGCGTTCTCGACAACCCCGCCGACCTCGTCGGCGCCCCCGAAGGCGCGTTGTCATCGCTCGGCGGACAGCTCTTGTCGAACGTGCTCGGCGCCCGCGGCGCGGCGGTGAATGACGTGCTCGCCCGGCTGAGCGGCTTGCGCAGCGGATCGATCTCGTCGCTGATGCGCATGGCGGCCCCGTTGCTGCTCGGCGTCCTGGGGAAGCGCGCCCGTGACGGCGGCTTGAACGCGAGCTCGTTTACGCGTCTGTTCGAGGACGAGCGCGAGGGAATCGAGAACGCGGCGCCTCCGGGGGTCGCGGGAGCACTCGGGCTGGCCGAGCCGGCGGCTCCGTCATACGACGCCGAGGCGAGCTATGAGACGCGGCCCGCCGACCAACCGTCGCGAGTCTACGCTCCCGAAGAGCAGACGAGTGGCGTACGCTGGCTGTGGCCGGCGCTGGTCGCGCTCGCCGCAATCGCGCTTTTCCTCGGCACGCGCGCCAGGCATCGCACGCCGGCTCCCGTAGCCGACACGACGACCGCGCGCGCGCGTACCGCGGGCGGAACGGTGGCCGAGCTGTCGTCGGGCATTACGCAGGTGAAGCTTCCCAACGGAAACGTCCTCACCGTGCCCGGCTCGAGCGCCGAAGCCAAGCTCGTGGCCTTCCTCAACGATTCGACTCGCGCCCTAAACGACACGTCGTGGATCGTGCTCGACCGCGTCCACTTCGAGAGCAACTCCAGCAAGATCGACCCGGACGCCGAGAATCAGGCCAAGAACGTCAGCGACATCCTCAAGGCATATCCGCACGCCGTTGCGAAGATCGGCGGCTACACGGACAGTACGGGAAGTGACGCCGCCAACCTGAGACTGTCGCGCGAGCGCGCCGAGAGCGCAGTCTCGTCCGTCGAGCACAACGGCCTCTCCGCGTCGCGCATCATGGCCGAGGGGTTCGGATCGAAGAACCCGGTGGCGGACAACTCCACCGACGACGGAAAAGCTCAGAACCGCCGCGTGGCGTTGCTGGTGATCACGAGATAGTCGCGGTCACGGGCCTCTGGCCACAGGTCTCCGGTCACCGGTCTCCGGTCTCCGGTCACCGGTCTCCGGTCACCGGTCACCGGTCTCCGGTCTCCGAGCCAAGCAGTTATCGGTGACCGGTGATCGTCGGCAAAGGCTTTGTTCTTCCGCGAAATCCGTGTGTAATCCGTGAAATCGTTGCAGTACCAATTCGTGCAGCTCCCCAGGCGCAACATCGATCACCCTCGAGTGCCAGCAACGCCCTATTGAGGTCGATGAAAGAGCCCGACGTAGACGGCTTTGCCGAGTACGTGGCCTTGCATCGCTTTCATGACGTTGGCGCGCGTCTCGAGCGCGGCGTTCACGGCCGGCGTCGCGGATGACGGGGTGACGTCGAGCTTCGTGTCGAGCGCGTAGACCTCGAACGTGTAGTGATGCAGCGGCCCGGTCGCGGGCGCTCCCGGTCCACGATATCCCGGGCCCGACGCGCTGATTTGGCGAGTGCCGTCGGGGAGCTCCGCGCCGGACTTCATCGCCTCGGGCAATCCGGCTGCTCCGGCGGGGATGTTCCAGACGATCCAATGCGGCTGCGTTTCGGTGCCGCGCTGAATGGACACGTCGGGGTCGAGCATGTTCACCACGAAGCTCATGGTTCCCGCCGGCACGTTGCTCCATTTGAGCTCGGGCGAGACCTGCTCGCCCGCCTGAGTGAACTTCGCCGGGATCTGTGCGCCGTCGGGCCATGCGGGGATGGTGAGCACCATCGGCGTCGGGCGCGGCGCGGGCGCGGCCTGGGCTCGCGCCTGTGATGCACTGGCGATCAAAACGACAGCAGCCAAGAAGGCGCGAACGGCGAGGGGTCGCATGCGATCAGCCTCGTGTTGGAGTTGCAGCGACAAAGCTGCGTGATCGGGCTCGTTCGCGACAGACGCGCGGCATAGCTTAGGGCGTGACTTCCCGCCGCGAGTTTCTCGAAGCCTCGGCGTTGCTCGCCGCCACGAGAGTCGTCGATCGAGCTCGAGCCTACGCGAATCTCGAATCGCACGCGCCGCGCGGATTCATCGATCTCCGGCGCGCGCCCGACGCCGTGACGGTGCAGACCGCCGACGGCGACCGGCGGCTCGTTCGCGACAGCGCCGATCACTGGACGGATCGCGAGCTCGTTGTCGCAACGACGCCGGGCCGCTTGCTGCTTCACGTCGGCCTCACGTCGCCGACGGCCGCGGTGAAGCGGATACACCTTCGCTGGCGCGGCGATTTGAGCGCGACTCGCCTCGTGCTTGGCGATGCGTGGGAGCGCGCGTACGGCGATCTCGAGTGGCGAGGTTGGACGCCCGATCGCGTGATGCCGTGGTACTGCGCCACGTTCGACGGATCGCTCACGCACGCATACGGCGTGAGGACCGGCGCGAGCTCGTTCTGCTTTTGGCAGATCGATCCGCAAGGCATCAGCCTGTGGGCGGACGTGCGAAGCGGCGGAGTCGGTGTTCAGCTCGACGACCGCACGCTCGACGTGTGCGACGTGGTGTGTCGTGCCGGCCACGACGGCGAGTCGTCGTTCGCGACGCTCCACGCATTTTGCCACCAGATGTGCCCTCCCGCGCTCCCTCCCCCTCCCTCGCTCCCTACCATTCCCCGAGCGGCCCGGCTCCCGCGCTTTCCTTTGTACGGAAGCAACGATTGGTACTGGGCGTATGGAAGGAACACCGCCGAAACCGTGCGCGCGGACGCCGCGCACGTCGTCGAATTGTCCCCAGCCGGCGAGAATCGGCCGTTCGTCGTGATCGACGATGGATGGCAGCCGGGGCGCGGCGCGGACAAGTCGGGCACCGGCACATGGGACCACGGCAACGAAAAATTCGGCGACATGGCCGCTCTCGCGGCGGACATTCGTCGAGCCGGTGCGAAGCCGGGCATCTGGATTCGTCCGCTTCAGGCGCCGTCCAGTGTACCGGATGCATGGCGGCTGTCACGAGACCATGCGATGCTCGACCCCACCGTGCCCGAGGTTCGACAGAAGGTCGTCGACGACCTGTCTCGAATCCGAACGTGGGGCTTCGATCTAATCAAGCACGACTACAGCACCTACGACATCTTCGGCCGCTGGGGATTTCAGATGGGCGCGGCGATGACGCGCGACGGCTGGTCGTTCGCGTCGGGCTCGTCGCGGACCACCGCGGAGGTGATCAACGACCTCTACTCGGCGCTTCGAACCGGAGCCGGTGACGCTCTCGTCATCGGATGCAACACGGTGAGCCACCTCTCCGCGGGCGTGTTCGAGATCTGTCGCATCGGCGACGACACGAGCGGGACAGAGTGGGCTCGCACGCGAAAGATGGGCGTGAACACGCTCGCGTTTCGCGGTGCACAACACGGCGCGTTCTACGTCGCGGACGCCGACTGCGTCGGTGTGACGAACGCGGTGCCGTGGGCGATGAATCGCCAGTGGCTCGACCTGTTGTCGCGAAGCGGAACGATGCTCTTCGTCTCGCTCGCGCCGGACGCTCTCGGTGCGGAGCAGCGGCGCGATCTCACGGCGGCGTTGGCGCGCGCCGCCTCACCGCAGCCGCTCGGCGAACCGGTGGACTGGCAACGGAGCGTTTATCCGTCGCGCTGGCGGTTGGAGGGACGCGAGGTCACCTATGATTGGGTTGGGGCCGATGGCGCGGGCCCGCCATAGATTGAGAGCGGTCGCATTGAGGATTGGGTTCGTGAGCGGTGCCTCGTTCGGTGCAGTCGTGGCCGCGATTTCGATTACTGCGAGACTCCACGGGCAGTCGCCGCGTCCCGACTCGTTGCGACTGGTGGTCGTCAGCGGAGTGACGTGCCACAGCCTGCCCGATCCTGCCTCACCGGTCGCCCAACGCTATCACATCGGCGATGTCGTCGGGGCGTCCAAGTCGACGAAGGGACTCGGGGGGCGCGCGTGGTACTTCGATTCGTGGCGGGTCATGGGCATCTCGCCGACGTGCTGGGTGCCAGCGAACGTCACGGTTCCATTCGATCGCCAACACCCGGAGCCAGGGTTCGCGGGGGTGGCGCAATACGTTCTCGCTCGCGATACCGCGTCGTTCGAGACACTCGTCGACGCGGAAAACTTTCTCCTGGAGCCGAACCACTACGGCGGCGGCGCCGGCCAGTCCCCGCTCGCCACGTCAGGGCTCCTGCAATTCAGACGGCTGCAATTGATCGAACGAGCTGCGATGCGCGTCGACGCGCATTCGCTCGAGGATGCGCCGGTCAAACGCGCGTGGGTGATCGCCCACCGTGACTTTCTGTACTTCTACGAGCCGGACGCAATGTGGTTCGTCGCGAACGAACGATATTGGAAGCTGTACGATGCCAACCGGACAGCGCCCTGGAGCGATGAGCTTGCGGCCTACGCGTCGCAGCGAGTCCCGCCGAGCGACGAGTGCGGTTCGGACTGCTTTCTCTCGATGATCAGGGAAGGGCCGCAGCAGTACTGGACACGACTGCCCAACGGGCCATCGATCGGCAGAGCGCTCACGCGCGCGCTCGAGCTCGCGGACCATGCCATCGAGGCGGTTGACGAGGAAGCGCCGACCCGCGCGGCGATCGATACCGTGCGATCCTCACTGGGGCTCGTCGGCGCACCTGAGAAGCTTGCGTTGCTCGACCGGCTCGCGCGGCTCGATCGGGCGGTCAAACGATAGAACGCGGCGTCCGCTTCGCACCTCCCCCCCCACCACTGTTCGAGCTTGGAGAATGTCATGACATCGTCGATCCGCCGCGCCGCCGTCGTTTGTTCGATTTTTACGGCCGTCCTATGGTCGGCGCCGTCGCTCCTCGCCCAGGCCGCGAAGCGCCCGCTGCGCGTCGGCGACTTGTACCGCCTCCGCAACATCGGCGCGCCCGAGCTTTCGCCCGACGGGCAATGGGTCGCGTACACCGTGACGACCCTCGACTCGGCCAAAGACAAATCGAACACCGACGTTTGGATGGCGAGTTGGGACGGCACGCAGGCGATTCAGCTGACGTCGTCGCCCGACGCCGAGACGACTCCGCGATGGAGTCCGGACGGGAAGTATCTGTCGTTCCTCTCGTCGCGCGAAGGCGGCAAGGGTTCGCAGCTCTGGCTGCTCGACCGGCGCGGCGGCGAAGCGCAGCGTGTGACGGAGCTCAAGGACGGGATCGACGAATACGCGTGGGCGCCGGACAGCAAGCGCATCGCGATCATCATGCGGCCGTCGCTCGACACCGCCGACTCGGCCGGTTCGAAGCCGAAGCCGATCGTCATCGACCGGTACCACTTCAAGGACGACGACAACGGATACCTCGACTCGACTCGCGCGCACTTGTACGTGTTTGATCTGACCGAAAAGAAGGCGACGCTGATCACGCCGGGGATGTTCGAGGAATCGCGACCGGCGTGGTCGCCCGACGGCAAGTCGATCGCGTTCGTCAGCACGCGTCCGCAGGCGGCGGACCCGGATCGTACGAACAACTCGGACGTCTTCGTCGTCGAAGCGCGCGCCGGCGCGACGCCGAAACGCCTCACGACGTTCGAAGGACCCGACGAGGGTCCATTGTCGTGGAGCCCGGACGGCCGATCGATCGCCTATCTGCAAGGGAGTGAGCCGAAGTTCTACGCGTACGACGAGCAGCGGCTCGCGGTGGTGGACGCGAACGGCGGAGCGCCGCGCATTCTCACCGCCGCGCTCGACCGGCCGATCTCGTCGGCGCGTTTCAGCGAGGACGGAAAGTCGATCGTGTTCCTGTACACGGACGACCGCGTTCAACTCGTCGGTCGCGTCGCAACGAGCGGCGGCGCGACTCAGCCGCTGATGTCGGGCCGGCGCGTCGCGAGCGGACTATCGCTCGGCAAGGACGGCCGCATCGCGGTGCTGGCGGGGACGGCGACGCAGCCGGGAGAAATCTTCGCGCTCGAGAACGGATCGCTGCGACAGCTCTCGCACCACAACGACGCCTGGCTCGCCGAGGTACAGCTCGCGACGACCGAAGACGTTTCGTTCAAGACGAAAGACGGCAACGAAGCGCACGGCCTGCTCGTCAAGCCCGCCGGATTCGTGCAGGGAACGAAGTATCCGATGCTACTGCGGATTCACGGCGGCCCGGCGGGGCAGGACCAGCATTCGTTTTTCTTCGAGCGCGAGTTGTTCGCGGCAAACGGCTATGTCGTGTTGAACGTCAACTATCGCGGCAGCAACGGCCGTGGCGAGGCGTACCAGCGCGCGATCTACGCCGACTGGGGAAACAAGGAAGTCGTCGACCTGCTGGCCGGCGTCGACTACGTCGTGGCGTCCGGCATCGCCGATCCCCAGCGGCTTGGCATCGGCGGCTGGAGTTACGGCGGCATCCTCACGGATTACACCTCGGCGACGACGACGCGGTTCAAGGCGGCGATCTCGGGCGCGGGCAGCGCGCTCCAGACGTCGATGTACGGCGTCGACGAATACGTCTTTCAATACGACACCGAGCTCGGGCCGCCGTGGAAG
>Ga0105238_10007673_pt1 | contig 10791 bp, 4 predicted proteins | sample KBSC34metaG_FD_81526 | JGI IMG/M metagenome (GOLD analysis project Ga0105238, IMG submission 81526) | Corn rhizosphere microbial communities from Kellogg Biological Station, Michigan, USA - KBS C3-4 metaG | ecosystem: Host-associated > Plants > Roots > Rhizosphere > Soil | place: Michigan, USA...
CCGTCGAGTTGACTGCGTAACAGCGGCCCAGCCCAGGACATCCGGTCATGATTATCTTCGCCACTTTACGGATCGCCGTGCGCGCGCTGCGCCGGAACACACTGCGCACCTTGCTGACCATGCTCGGCATCATCATCGGTGTGGGCGCGGTGATCGGGTCCGTCAGTTTGACATCGGGCGCCACCAAACAGGTGGAGGACCAGGTCTCCAGCCTTGGCTCCAGCGTCATTACCGTTTTTTCGGGAAACTTTACGAGCGGCGGCATGCGCGGCGGCTGGGGCAGCGCGCCGACTTTGACCTTGGGCGACGCGCTGGCCATTATGAGCCTCACCAATGTCGTGGCGGTGAGCCCCGAGGTGCGCGACCGCCAGCAGGTGCTTGCGAACGGGCTCAATTGGAATACGCAGGTATTGGGCGAGTCCCCGGACTATCCGCAAATCCGCAACTGGACCATCGCAGAAGGCTCGATGTTTTCGGACCAGGACGTGAAGACGCTGGCCAAATCCGCTGTGATTGGCAAAACGGTCGCGGATGAATTATTCCCGAATGAAAATCCCATCGGCCAGACCATCCGCATTCGCAATCTTCCTTTCCTGGTGGTTGGATTGCTGAACTCGAAAGGATTTAACCTGTTCGGGCAGGACCAGGACGATATTGTGATCGTTCCGTACAGCAGCCACATGCATCGCATCACGACGCGAACGTTTTTGAACGACATTCTGGTGCAGGCGGCGAATGACAAGGCAATTGACGGCGTGCAGCAGGAGATTACCGACACGTTGCTGGCGCGGCATCGCAGCAAGGAACAGGATTTCACGGTGCGCAACCAGCTGGAATTGATGCAGGCGGTCACGGCCACGTCGCGCGCGATGGGCTTTTTGCTGGCTGGCGTCGCTGCTGTGTCTTTGGTCGTTGGAGGCATTGGCATCATGAACATCATGCTCGTCAGCGTGACCGAGCGTACGCGGGAGATTGGCATTCGCATGGCGGTGGGTGCGCGCGCGGCGGACATCCTGGTGCAATTTCTCATTGAAGCCGTCACGCTGAGCGCGATTGGCGGGACGATTGGCATTATCGGCGGCGTCAGCTTTTCAAAAATTGTGGCCTACGCCCGGGATATGCCCACGGTGACGCCGGTGATGTGGATCATCATTGCCTTTATTTCCAGCGCGCTCATCGGCATTGTTTCGGGATTTTATCCAGCGTGGAAAGCATCCAAGCTCGACCCCATCGACGCCTTGCGGTATGAATGATTGCGGAACGATTCCGCAATGAACACCGAAGTCCTCTCCACGCACACGCCGGAGCTTTTTAAAAAAGCGGTCGCGCGCGCCTCTGAATTGTTGCGGGCGGGAGAAGTCGTGGCGTTGCCCACGGAAACGGTCTATGGCCTGGCCGCCAATGCGTTGGACGAAAAAGCGGTGGCAAAAATTTTTCAAACCAAAGGCCGGCCGTCGCATAATCCCATCATCGTCCATGTGGCCACGGCTGAAATGGCCCGCGAATGTGTGCGCGAATGGCCTGAGGGCGCGGAGAACCTGGCGAGGGCATTTTGGCCGGGGCCGCTCACGCTGGTGTTGCCGCGCTCAAAACGAATTTCTGACGTCGTTACCGCCGGCGGCGACACCGTGGGCATCCGCTGGCCCGGCCACCCCTTCATGCAGGCGGTGATTCGCGAGTGCGGATTTCCGCTGGCGGCGCCGAGCGCCAATTTATCCAACCAGATTTCGCCGACGAACGCGGAGCATGTTCGCGCGCAGCTCGGTGGAAAAATTCCCCTGATTGTCGATGGGGGGCAGTCGCAGGTGGGAATTGAATCAACAGTTCTCGATCTTACTTCCTCACCGGTTCGTATTTTGCGGCCCGGGATGATTCATGCGGAGTCCATCGCGGCTGTCGTTGGAAAAGTTCAGCAAGCAGGCGAGAATAATTCGTCTGTGCTGCGCAGTCCGGGCCTGTTGCAAAAACATTATTCGCCCAAGGCAAAACTGGTGGTCACCCATTGGAGTGATGACGCTGAACTGAAAAAGCTGGTCGCGCGTTACGCATCGATTGCCACCACCCAGATCGTGGCGCACACGAAAATTCCAAGTGGTTTTGGCCCTGCCAACGTCAGTGTGATTCCGCACGATGCCGAGGCTTTTGCGCGTGCATTGTACGCGGAGCTGCATCGCTGCGATGCCGCGGGCGCGAAGCTCATTGTGGTGGAAGCGCCGCCTGACGGAGCCGAGTGGTCTGGTATTGCGGACAGGTTGCGGCGCGCGGCTGCGTAATATTCCGGGAAAATGCGGCCTGCCTACCGTCACTTTCCGGCAGGCGGTTTTGCGAAATAAAGCGGCGCAATTTCACGGGCGACGCTGTAAGCCCGACTGCTTTCGCCGGAATTGCAGAGCACAATGACGGTCAAATGATCGTCGGGAAACCGTTCAAAGCTGGCGTTGAAGCCGGAGGTTTCCCCGGTGTGTCCTATGCAGCGATGTCCCAGCACGGGGTCCACCCACCAGGCAAATCCATATGGATGCAGCGAGCCGTCGTTCAACTTCATCGGCGACCACATTTGCTGCTTGCTGGCTGCGGAGAGAATGTTGTCGGTGTTCAGGGCTGCGTCCCATTTTGCCAGGTCGCCAACGGTTGAAACAATGGCGCCCGCCGAAAAGACATCGGTGACGTCGTAGTCCCGGTTTACATATTTGTCGTCCTTGTCGAGTTCATAGCCGCTGGCGCGGTTCGGAATGAGATTGCGCGGATTGCGATCCACCGTGTGGGCCATGTCCACCGGCTGCAAAATTCTGTCGCCAAGGAAGTCCCAGTATTTCTTTCCGCTCACGTTTTCAATCACATACCCGAGCAGATTGAATCCCGTATTGCAGTACTTAAATTTTTCGTTGGGCTGGAAGTCCAGCGGCTGCGCGCCGATCTTCTTTATGAACTGCGCCTGCGTGAGATGCCGCGAAAGCTCAAATCCGTCCAAGGTCGTGTAGTTCTTAATTCCCGAGGTGTGCGTGAGCAAATGGCGCAACGTGATTTTGCTCCAGTTCGTCGGCGTTTGGGGAATGTATTTACTCAGCGGATCATCCACCGAAAGTTTGCCGTTCTGCGCCAGCAACATGATGCACGAGGCCGTGAATTGCTTCGTGATGGAGCCGATTTCGAACGCCGTATCCGGAGTGACCGGCGTCATGAGTTCGAGGTTCGAATAGCCGTACGCGCCGGTTTTTACACGCTGGCCGTTCTGGATAATAGTGAGCGCCACGCCGGGAACGTGATGCTTTTCCATTTGAGCTTTGACGATGTCGTCCACCTGGTCCGCGCGCGTGCTGAAGACGACAAGCAGGCACCCGGCCATGAACAAGAGCTTATTCATGCCGCCTTGCATCCTGTTTGAATAGAGGATTTAGGCCAGAGTTGCCATAAGAATCCGAGGCTCTAAAACCTAGGGCATTTTGAAAACATGCCCTAAATCCGAAGCCGTGTTCGCGGCATTTTGATGCTGCGCCGGCAAGCCAATAAAAGGGAACACGCTGTTAACGGCCAGCGTGTTCCCCATGGAGACTTTTATTGAGCCGGGACGAGCCGGTAAAAGCGCGTGCCGGTGTTATTATCCGCCTGGGCGTGGTCGGTGGCGCCATTGATGAGGTTGAAGCTCTCGTTTAACGGTGTCCAGCTGTTCATGTCGGAGGAGCTTTCTACCGCCCAAACGCCGTTGCCGGTCGCGGTAAAGGTCACACCGGAATCACTAATGGCGAAGTTGCTTAGTTGCGAAACGGGGCCCGACGCCGGCGGGTTGCTCGAGTTAAAGGCTTGGGTGCTGACCGAGACGTTATCGAACACCGCGGTGTTCGAAACGGTGCTTGTTCCGGACGCGACCACCAGCCCAATCAAGGAGTTGGTCGGCATGCCGGTAAAGGTTGCACTGGCGGCGACCGTCCAATTGGCGCCGTCTGGTGACAGGAAGGCGGTAAACGTATTGGTGCCACGGCTCAGGCACACCCAATAAGGCGTGGCAAATCCCGCGAAGGTGCTGCTGGAGGCGTTGTTGTTGGCGACAGTGCGGTCGATCCATTTCGCGCCGGCACTGCCGGCCAGGCCAATGAAGGCGCAGGCGTCGTTGGCGGCGGTGGATTTGCGAATCATCACTCCCGCCAGCGGCGCGGAACCGTTGGTCTGCTGGCTGACAACCCGCGCGATAATCGTCGCATTGCTGGCCACGGTCGGCTGGCTGACAAACCAAAAGCCATCGGATCGTTTGGTCACTCCCGCTCCGGCTCCGGTAACTGTAAACGTGCCATTGGAATAAACCACGCCGGTGGCGGCACTCACGGTTCCGATGCTGTTCGTGGCCCACGGCGCGGGCAGCGTATTGGAGAAATTCGCGGTCACGGTGATATTGCTGCTCACGTTGGCATCTGTGCGCGGATTGGCCGTCGAGCCGTCGCTCCAATTTGCAAAATAATAACCGCTGTTGGGCATCGCCGTCACCGCGCTGCCGCTGCCGCCATAATTCACCGTTTGCGGACTCGTCCCGCTGATCGCGCCGTTTGGCCCGGCATTGTAGGTCAGCGTGTAAGTGTTGATGGCGAAATTTGCGGTCACGGACAAATTATTCGTCACGTTCGCATCCGTGCGCGGATTGGCCACCGAACCGTCCGACCAGTTCACGAAATAATAACCGGTGTTTGGCACTGCCGTCACCGCCGTGCCGCTGCCCGCATAATTCACCGTCTGCGTCGCCGTGCCGGAAAGCGTGCCGTTTGCGCCCGCCGAATAGGCCAGCGTGAAGGTGCTCACCACCACGCTCAGCGTACCGCTGGTGGCCAGTGTGTTGGTGTTCCAACTGATGCCATTGGTCAGCGCCGGCAGGGTGAGACTGGCAAATGTTCCCGCGTAAGTTCCGGCCTGGAATAATTTGATGGTATCGCCCAGCACGAAGGCGTTGGTGCCGATGTTTGTCACCGTCAACGAACCGCCATTCGTGAGCGCACCACTGACGATCACCAGGTCATTGGTCAACACGCCGCCGTTCCGGCTGACTTCCAGGAGAGCCTTGCTGCCGGCCGCGAAAATTAATTTATTGCTCACGGTCAATGTCCCGATACCCGCGTCGCCGGGCGACAGCGTGCCGCCGGATTGAATCGTCGTTGCGCCGTTTATCACACCGGTTCCCGCGAGGGCGGCATTATTGGCTACCGTCACGGTGTTGCTGCTGATTGCGCCATCCACCTGCAATGTTCCGGCGTTAACGGTCGTCGCGCCCGCGTAAGTGTTCGCCCCGGATAACGACAACGTGCTGGCTCCACTTTTAATGAGCGCAAAATTGTTTCCGTTGGCCGTGCCGTCGCCCAAGTGGCCGGCAAAGGTATTATTGGCTGCATTATTGACGGTCAACGTTCGCGCGGTCGTGTCGCCGTTGTGCACATAAGAGTTGGCGTTGGCGCCGGTCAAGCCGGCCAGCGTGACGGTGCTCGCGGCACCGGCTATGGTCAGCCCGACCGGATTGCCGCTGTCGGTCGAGGCCGTTGTTTCCAGGTCCACCGTCGCGTTCTGCAATGCATTATTCGCCTGTACGAGCAAACCACCGTTCAAACCGCCGGAACTATCCACCGTCAGCGTGCCGCTGTACGCGCCGTTCGCTGTCACATAAACCGCGCCCGCACCGTAGCCGCCGTTGAGCGAGGTAACTTTCACCGCCGCGGTTCCGGCGAGGCCGCCGTCGAGATAAAGATTTTTGCCGCTGTAATTGGCCTCGATGATGTTGCCGCCGCCGCCGGCGTTGGCCGTCAGCACTCCGGAAAAATGCGTGACGCCGTCGTTCTGATAGAGTGTGCCGCCGTTGAGGGTGACGGCATTGGGAAACGTATGGCTGTTGCCGCTGCCGTTGTCGGGGTTGACCTTCAGCGTGCCGCCGGAAATTGAAATCGTGCCCGTCCCCAGCGGCGTGAAGTTTCCGGTGCCGACGGATGCGGGTGCTTTCAAAAAGACCGTGCCGTTGCTGATGGCCGTGCCGCCGGCAAACGGATTGGTGCCCCACAACGTCAGCGTGCCCGAACCGATGACGGCCAGTGTGCCGCTGCCGGAAATCCGGTTGCCGAAGGTCACCGAATCGCTGCGATTCACCACCAGCGCGGCGTAGTTGGTAATATTGCCGGGCACCACGCCGCCGGTAATAATTTGCAGCGTGCCGTTGGAAATCGTCGTGCCGCCGGCGTAAGTATTCGCGCCGGAAAACGTCAGCGCGCCGGCGCCCGTCTTAACCAATTGACCCGCACCTTTGACCACCGCGCTGACCGTGCCGTCCACCGTGCAATTAAAAGGCGTCGCACCGGACAAATTGATGCCGCCACCATTGCCGGCGAGGGTGTAGCTGCCGGTCAAGCCGCCAAAAACAATTCCGCCCGGTGACACGTCGTTGAGAATCGACACCGTGTTTCCGCCGGCGAGGCCCGCGCCAAAAGCCGCTATGCTGCCATCCGTCCAGGGCACAATGGCCGAACCGTTCCACCAGTTGGTCAGGCTGCTCCCCCAATTACCGCTGGCATCTTGCGCGCCAAGCGTGACGCCGTCGGCTTCCCACGCCAGGCCGTTGCCGCTCGATAACGTCGTGGCCGAATTGGTCGCGCTTGGCGGTGAATTTCCCCACGGACAGGTGGCCGTCACCGAATAAGAGTAGGTCGTGTTTGCCGCCAGGCCGGTGTCGATCCAGCCCGTGCCGTTCACTGTGGCGACGGTCGAGCCGTTGCGGTTCACGATGTAACCGGTGGCATTGCTGGAGGTGGACCACGTCACGCTGATCTGGTTTGATGCCACGGCAACGACGGAAAGATTTTGCGGCGCAGTTGGCAGCGGATTGACGGTGATGAACGCCGGCGCGGCAGCCACGGTGCTGCCGGAGTCATAAGTTACCTGTGCGTAGAGCGAGTAGGCGCCAATGGAAACGTTGTTCCACGCGTAGGTGTAAGGCGCGGTCGTGGTCGAGCCAAGCAACGTCGCGCCGTTGTAAAACTGCACGCTGGTGATGCTGTGGCCGTTTGTCACCACGCTGGCGGACAGATTAATATTTGCCGGCGCGCCGAACGTTGCGCCGCTGGCCGGCGCGGTCAGGCTCACGGACGGTGGCGGGGCTGCCTTCGACGCGGACAGTATCTGGCTAATCTGCGTCCGCGTGAGTGTCTTGTTGTAAATGGCAATTTCATCCAGCGTGCCGTTGAACTGACGCGAGCCGGACAACAAGCTGCTTGGGTCGCACCCGAAATAGAAATTACCGGAGAACGTTTGCCCGATATTGGCCGTGGTATTGGTCCACGATTGCAAGGTGCCGTTGGTGGCGAAGTAAACAATCGCATTGCTCGGTGTGATGGCCAGCGCGGCGAACACCCATTGGCCGGACGGCATTTTGAAACCGGTGCCGGCGTTGTAATCGTTGCCGTTGTCGTTCCAGCTATAACGCAGCTCATTGCCGCTATTATTGACCACCATCATCCCCACGCCGTGTCCGCTTCCACGGCTGAAGACGAGGCCGGACCACGAGTCCTGCGTGCCGTTGCAATTGACCCATCCTGTGATGGTGAAGTTGGTCGTCGTCACGTTGAACGCCGGAATGGAAATATCCGACGGCGCGGGGTCGCCGCCGAATTGTGCCCCGAGGTTGCCGGTTTCAAAACCGGTGAACGACGTGTTGGTCACTCCCGGAACGCCAAAGACGGTGTTGCCCTGGCCGGTGCCGTTGTAGCTGCCCGCTGAATCATAGGCCGTGGACCCGGCGGTTTCGTTCAGACGCCAGTAGCCGATTGGGTTGTTGGAAAGAATGGTGGCAACGGGCAACGGCGGCGTCAGCACCGAAAGCGAGGCGGATGCGGTCGCAGACCCATTGGCATTGGTCAGCATGACGCTGTAAGTGCCAGAGGCGGACGGTTGCACATTGGTCAAGGACAGCGTGGCATTCGTCGCGCTAGCAATGTTCACACCGTTGAGTTGCCATTGGTAACTGAACGGCGCCGCTCCGCTGGGCGTGGCCGTAAACGTGGTGTTCTGCCCGATATAAACAGTGCCAGACGACGGACTGACGCTCACGGTTGGCGGCCCGAGAATATTGCCGGTCAGACTCACGCTGTCGAAACTGGCCCAGTGAACATTCGGATTTGAAGATGGGCCGGCATAGGTGAAGAAACCGGCATAAACTGTCGTGCCGAAATCAGTCAGGTTGGTGTTGCTGACCAGGGTCCACGTCGTGCCGTTTGCGGAGACGTAGCTGGTGAAATTGGTCAGGTTGCTCCGCACCAGCTTGAACCATTTTTGCCCGCCGAGGTTGCCGGAGTTGTAACCGCCGCCGCCGTTGACCATGTCTTCATTCTGGTAATACGCGCCGCCATCCACCTGGCCGAAGACGGCCGCGAAGGGGGCGCTTCCCGATTGTCCCCACGGATAGCCGGGCGTCATCGCCGTGGTGCCGCGCAAAATAATGCCCGCCTGCCAGCCGGTGTTGGCCGTGGAACCATCCGGCGCGGTCGCCGTGCTGGTGATGCCCGCCAGATGCGCGATGAACGTGCAATCGCCGCTGACCTGCCGCGTCAGGAGATTCACACCGTCGCCAATCAGCGAATAAGTGCCGCCCTGGATGCTCGCGCCGTTCGGCTGAAAGTGGTAGAACACCTGGTTGTACTGCCACGGCGTCAGCGTCATGTTCGTGGTCGCGACCGTGTTTACCGCCGAATCAACGGTGTTGGAGCCGTTGTAAACCAGTCGGGCGCGCACGGTATTGGTGTTGCTTGCCCAGAAAAAGGAATTCATTGCGTAAGGCGCGGTCGTGTCCTGCGCCCAAACGGAACTGCCGTTGTAGAATTGCACTTTGTTAACCGTATTGCCGTTGGCCGTCACCGTCGCATTCAACGGCACGTTCACGTCGGCCATCGTCGAGCCGTTCGTTGGCGAGGTCAACGTGACGGACGGGTCACTGCCGCCGGGCACACGGTAATACGCGGTGACGGGCACGGTGGTCTTGCTCAGGCCCGGGCCTTCCCACGAAAGCGACAGCGTGTCGAAGTAATCGCTGAAGAGCGAGGTCGGCTGCACGTCAAAGAAATATTGTACGTTCACCGTGTGGTAGCCGGCTTGCAATCCAGTCCAGCCGGACAGGTCCGCCGCGCTATGATCGCCATCCCAATTGATCACTTGCTGGCCGTCAATGTAAAGGATGCTGCCGTCACAAGAATTCAGCGTGAAGGCATACAGGCCGTCGGCCGGCACATTGATATAGCCGGTGTAGTTGAAGGAATAACCATTGCGACGCAGCCGCGGCGTCAAATCCAGCCCGCTGACCGCGCCCTGCGAAAGTGGCGTCATCGCCGCGAAATTCGGCATCGCATTCCAGTTGGTTTGGGAATCGCTGGTGTAATTGTTGGTGGACTGATAATAGCTAAAGCTCAGCCCGTTTACCGCGGCGGATACGCTCGTTGACGCGCTCAGCGTGGTGTTGGTCGGAGTAATATTGACCGCGGGATTGGTCTGGTTGTAGATGTCAACGATGGTCAACGCCACGTACGGCGTCACGCCATTCGTGTAGGCGATCAATTTTTGCCGCGCTTCGGGCGCGATGTCGTAGGCGCTGGCCACCACCGTGCCGGTGTAGCTGGCATTGGTATAGACATTGATTTGATACGCAAACTGCGGCGAGCTGGTCGGCGGAATCTGCCATTGGACGAGCACTTGATTGCCGTAGAGCGCCGCGCTGGCGTTGCTCACGAGGATGGGGTCCATCGACGGCAATGCCGGCTGGACGATGTGCAGCTCGGGTGACGACTGGCCGTTCGTGTAGGTGAAGGAACTCGCATAAGATGCGCCATTACAGGTTTCCAAATAAACGACCGCGTTGGTGCCATCCACGCTGTTGGTGACTGTTCCGACATTCATCAACAATCCATGACAGTAGCCATGAAAGTTGGTCGAGCTGTGCCAGGTTCCGTTGTAGTGGTAATACGATGCCCGATAATCCGACCGTTGCGGAACAGTGCTGCCGGCGGCGTCTTCCTGAAATCCTGTCGAGCCGTCGGTGCCCGTCACCGCGAAAGGCAGCTGCACCGTGGCCATGTGATACCAGATTCCGGACGAATTATCGCGCATCCATTGGGCGGCGTAGCCCAGGTGCGGCGTTCCGTTCACCGGTTGCCATGTGCGGAGCACAATCCGCACCCACACATTGGTCTGCCAGAAGGACCACTTGCCCGGCGACCGGAACATTGTCCCTTCACTGATGGTCGGCTCGGAAAAAGTGCCGGGGCTGGAGTAAACCGAATAGATCATGTCGGAGATGTTGACCGGATTGCTGAGCGGCCAGAAACTCCAGTTGATCCCGTGCGTCACCGGGCCGGGAGTTCCGGCGGGAGGCAAGGGGAGGCCGCTATACCAATAATCGCCGGTGCCTTCCGTGCTGGTCCACCCCTGGTCAAACCAGGTGTTGTAATAGCCGCCGTTCCAATAGGGCCAGCGGACTTCCTTCGTCACAATGTCCGAACCGCTCTGGACGTCGTCAAAATAGTGATACTCCGCGCGGGCGGAAATCACGGTCAGACAGCCGGCCACAGTGAGCGCCGTCAACAGACAGCGAATGGCCAGGGATATTAGGTGCAAACCGTATGTCTTTCTTTTCATAGGGTCGGGGTTGATCATCGCAGCGGCGTTGGTTGGACACCGCCGTGCGGGTTAGGTTGGTGTTAATCGATTATTTTGGGAGACCTGACTGGTATATTTAGCACGGGATAAAAGCCCGGTGAATACCACATTTGGGGGAGCTCAAACAGG
>Ga0105238_10007674_pt1 | contig 10791 bp, 10 predicted proteins | sample KBSC34metaG_FD_81526 | JGI IMG/M metagenome (GOLD analysis project Ga0105238, IMG submission 81526) | Corn rhizosphere microbial communities from Kellogg Biological Station, Michigan, USA - KBS C3-4 metaG | ecosystem: Host-associated > Plants > Roots > Rhizosphere > Soil | place: Michigan, USA...
CGTTAGCCTCATCATCTCCTCCAGTGCCTGTCAAACACTGGAGGGAAACACACTCTATTTCGAGTGGGTTTTTAAATGAGGCAACGAATGCCATTTGGAGTGGGTTTTTAATGAGTCAATTCGTGCCCTTGCCTTGTGGGTGTTTGGTGAGTATGGTCTCGTCGGCCATATTCCTTTCCACAATTTGTAATGAGGAGGATTGCACTATGCGTTACCTTACTGCTCTTGCCCTCGCCCTGCTCGCGGTTGTTGCGGTTCCGAGTCGGAATTTTTCGCAGGGTGGTCAGATGGAGAGTTCCAGGGGAGTCGCCGGTGGTGGGATCTCAGTGCCCGGTTGGACCGGGAAGATTGATGCCAAAGAGGAAACCGCGGGAATGACGCTCAATAGCGCCAAGCTCGAAAAAGACGCCAATGGCCTGCACGTCACTACTGGCCCCGCTGTCACCTACTGGGACCCGAAGAACAAAGCGACCGGTAATTACACTGTCAAAGCGACGTTCACCGAACCGAAGTACATGAACCTCAACAACCACCCGCATCCTTACGGGATTGTAATCGCGGGCAACGACCTCGGAACGGACCAGCAGAGTTATTTGTACTGCGCCGCTTACGGCAACGGTAACTTCATCGTGCGCGGTTTTGGACCGGCGCCGTTTCAGTTGAATGGACCGCGTGGCGCGGCTGATCCGGCGGTGAACAAGGCGGCGGACAAGGGCCAGCCCGTGACGCAGGAGATCGCGCTGTCCGTGAAGGGCGACAAGGTCGAATGCGCGATCAATAACAAGGTCGTGGCGAGTTATAACAAGTCGGATGTCGTGTCGGAAGGCAAGCTCAAATCAACTGACGGCATTTACGGCATTCGCTTCGCGCACAACACCGAAGCCATCGTTACCGGCCTCAAAATGTCGAAAAACTAGCCACAAAAAGGCACAAAAAGCGCATAAAAGAAATTTGTGCTTTTTGTGCCTTTTGTGTGCTTCTATCTGATACCGACGAGTCCTTGCACTGATTGAATGAGTTTGTCCGAATCGTAACCGACACCGTCTTTGAAAACGATCTCAACGTTTTCGATGTCGCTGATCGTCGCAGCGGGATTGCCTTTCACTACCATCAAGTCCGCTTGTTTGCCGGGCGCGATGGAACCGATGCGCGCGTCTTCACCGAGAAACTTCGCGCCGTTGAGTGACGCGATCGAGATCGCTTCGAGTGGTGTAAATCCCGCTTCGACCAGCAACTCGACTTCCCGCAGATCGCCAAAACCAGCGACGATGCCGCCGTTTCCCGTCGGATCGAGTCCGGCTATGAGCAATCCACCAGCCTTCACGAAGGCGCGCTCGAATTCCATCCCTTTCCGGAACAGCGCGATGAAGTTCGCTTCCGGCGAGACGCGCGCCCGTGCTTGCAGGTAACGCACACGCGCGTCTGTCGACATCACGTTCAAAACACGTTGATTCAACAACGCACTGCTCGCTCCGATACCTGATTGGGCCAGCAGCGCGCCACCAGCTTCGAAGACCGGCAACGTCGAGGTGACCGCCACGTTCTTCGCGATGAGCGTGCGAATCATCTCCTGCGCCGCCGGACCATTTAGATCAAGTTGCCGCAGACTATTCGAGACGCCCTGCGGGCACTTGTCCGGCTCTTTGTTGGGAACAAACTCAGAATCCGCAAACAGTCCGTGCTCTAGATTATCGATACCGATCTCGGCCGCTTCCTTGTATCCGATCGAGCAGAGATGACCCGTAACTTTGAGTCCGCGTTTGTGCGCTTCCTCGACCACTGCGCGCAACTCAGCGCGCGAGATATTCATGTACGCTTTGAAAGAAGTCGCGCCGAGGTCGGCCCAGTAATTCACCAGTTTGCGCGCGTCCTCGGGTCCGGTAAGGGTGTGCATCACGGGCGTGAACGAGCCCACACCTTCGAGGTACGGCGCTGTGATGTGCATCTTAGGACCGATCATCCGGCCCGCGTCGATCAACTTTTTGATTTCGAGATCGGAGTAAGGAGCAACGCTGCCCGTGGTGCGGATCGTCGTAACGCCGAGCGCGAGATAGAGACGCGGAAAACTGATGCCCATGTTCGAATACATCGGTGGCGACCCGCCCATCGGAAAGAACATGTGGTTGTGCATTCCGACGAGGCCCGGCAACACGGTGTAGCCATTGAGATCGAGCGTCTGCGCGTTGGCGGGTATCTTCGCAGTCGCGGCTGACTCAATCGACTGGATCTTTCCGTCGCTGATGATGATCGTCTGATCGTCTTTTGCAGCAGCGCCTGTGCCGTCAATCACGCGCACGTGCGAGAGCGCGATCAGTTTCGCGTCGGTGCGAATGAACTGCCGGTCAGGAGTTTGCGCGAACACATTCGTCACGCAGAAGAGCAGGACAAAGGTTAAGATGGTTTTCATGGTTTTTGGCTCCTCCGGGTGCTCCCGGCGGCGCATAAGATATCAGAACCTGCTGGATTGTTAAGCATGACCGTAGCATTCGTCGTCGCCATCGCTGTTCTGCTCGGGCTGCTGCTTTTTCTTTACAACGAAGTGCGGCGCTCGCCTGGACCAGCACAGTGGGGATATGTCCCTCGCTGGCCCAAGCGGCTGCGGATTGCGTTTGCTGCGATCGCCTTGTTCATCGCGGGCGCTGTGTTCTGGGGATTCCTCATTGAACCCGGCCGCCTCGTGATTCGCGAGCAAACAATCCAGATCGATAACTGGCCGCAACCACTCGACGGTCTGCGCATCGCCGTCCTCTCCGACATTCACGTCGACAACTGGTTCATCACTGAGAAAAAGCTCCGCACGATTGTCGAGCGCACTAATCAACGACAGCCGGAGTTGATCGTGATCCTCGGTGATTACATCGCGGGCGATGGGCGCACCAAGGCCCTCGTCGAGCCGGAAATCTTTGCTCCAGTGTTAAAGGATTTGCGCGCGCCGCTTGGCGTCTACTCCGTGCTCGGCAATCACGATTGGTGGTACAACGGCGCGAAGGTCCGCACAGCTCTGGAACAAAATGGAATCAAAGTCCTCGAAAACGAATCCGCGAAAGTAGACGCACGCGGCACGTCGTTCTGGCTCGTGGGTCTCGCGGATCTTTGGACGCAACGGCAAAGGATTGCGGACACTGTCGCCACTGTTCCCGAAGAACAACCATTGATTGCGCTCACACACAATCCAGATATCTTTCCAAACGTACCGCAGCGCGTGCCGTTGTTGTTGGCGGGTCATACTCATGGCGGGCAAGTCAGATTTCCCGTAATCGGCCCGGTAGTAGAATCGTCGGAGTACGGCTGGGTTCACGGCCACCTGTTCGCTGACAATCATCACCTCTTTGTCACGACTGGAATCGGCACGAGCATTATTCCCGTTCGTTTTGGCTTGCCGCCAGAGATAGTGATACTTACACTTAAGTCCGGTTCGCAGAACTGACCCCGTTCTGGAAGTTATTCATTATGCGTCGAACTACCGCCCTGATGGCCGTCGTGTGCTTGTTTCTTCTCGTGCTCAACGCACACGCCCAGAAGAAACCGACACCCACACCAACTCCCGTCGAGCAGGACGACGTTGTGCGCATAAGCACAGAGCTCGTGCAGACGGACGTGATGGTCTTCGACAAAGATGGGAAGTTTGTGAGTGGCTTGAAGCCCGAGCAGTTTGAGCTGCTGATTGACAACAAGCCACAGCCGATCACTTATTTTGAAAGTATCGTAACGGGCGGCAAGGCTGAAGAAAGAATGCTGCGGGCGGCGGGCGGGAAGAAGGGGTCGCAACCTGCGCCCGTAGAAGGCGAATCGACCGCAGATCTCGGGCGCACGGTTTTATTCTTTGTAAACGATTTGCATCTCGATCCCGGCAGTATTGCCCGAACACACAAAACGATTTCAAACTTTATCGATAACATGCTTGGTCCAAACGATCAGGTTGCGATCACTTCCGCGAGTGGCCAGATCGGTTTTCTACAACAACTGACCAACAACCCTGCGGTTCTAAGAGCAGCACTCGACCGTATAAAAATAGTTCCAGGCGTAACGCCAGATTCACAACGGCCGTCCATGAGTCCTTACGCAGCGTATCTGATAGTGGAGCGCCACGACAAAGAGCTCTTCAATGCTTTTGTTGATATGACACTGAAGGCGAATAGTATGCGCGACCCGGATGACCGGCCAATCGCGGCGAGCATGGTTGAACAGCGCACACGTACGATGCTTATACTGTCAGACGCCGCGGTCAAGAACTCGCTTTCCTCGCTCGTTAACCTCATGAAATCGACGTCAAAGCTGCCGGGACGCAAGTTAGTGTTTTTTATTTCTGATGGTTTCATGCCAAATTTCACGGGCTCAGACTTCACCACCATGATGGAGCGTGTGACCACTATTGCGAATCGTAGCAGTGTCGTGATCTATTCGATAGATGCCCGTGGGCTTACTACTGACAGTATGTTTGACGCGAGCAATGGTGGCGGTTTTGATCCGAGCGGCATTATGCAGAGTCGTCTGAGCGGCGAGCGAACTTTTATGCAGGAACCGTTGCACGCGCTTGCGGCGGACACCGGCGGTCGTGCGTTGTTCAATTCGAACGATCTCACAGGTGGTGTCGCGCGGGCGCTCGATGAAACCTCGCGTTACTATCTGCTTGCCTGGCGACCTGAGAACGATGCGCAACGTGCGTCAAACTTCTCAAAGATCAAAGTCACGATTGCAGGCCGGCCCGATCTGAAGGTGCAGTTGCGACGCGGATATCTCGGCGCGCCACCTGAAAAGAGTAAAGCTACGGTTCAGCCCACCAGCGTCGAGACTACAGATGTGCTTGGCGTGACTGAGTCGTCGTCTGAAGAGCTTCGCGCGGCACTTGCGCTTGGTTACAAAAGAACTACCGGCGCGAACATGCAGCTCACGTCGACGGCGCAGGTGACTGCGCAATCGGTCGGCGATAGTGGGGGAACGATCGTCGTCAATGTGTTGGGTGCGGTGTATGACAGCAATGGGAAGGCGGTGGGCAGTTTCAGGCAACGTGTGGAAGTGACGCGTACTCGCGCGAATGAGCCGCCGATCTACACGAATGTAAATCACCAGGTTGACCTCCCGCCCGGTTTGTATCAGGTGCGTGTGATTGCGGCTGAAAGAGGTACTAATCACCTGACCAGCGTGATGGACTGGATCGAGATCCCGAAGGTTAAAGAAGGGACGTTTTCGATCAGTAGTTTGTTTGTTGGCGAGATTACGCAGGCGGGTGGCGCGGCGCAGATTGGTGTCAACGCAAGCCGGCGTTTCGCGCGCAGCTCACGACTGCGTTTTACGACGAATATTTACAACGCTGCGACGCCAGTACAATTGGGTTTGCAGATTAAAATACTGCGCGGCAAACAGGCGCTGGTCACGCCACCTGAGATCGTTGTCGGGCCGGATAAGATCAGTAACCCTGCAAACAGTCCTTACACCTTAGAGTTTCCCCTGAGCGCCTTGTCTCCCGGCAACTACACGCTCGAGCTCACCGTCACCGATCGCACGAGAAAAACCTCTGCCTCGCAACAGCTCAATCTTACGGTCTATTGAAGCCTGTTGTTCTACACACGATTGCTTGACTTATCGTAGTCCGAGGCGGTAGGCTGCGGGCATTCACCGTGGAGTGGGTGAAGTTACTCGTTAAATCCCGATCCAACAAAGTTCCTGACGCTGCGCAGTTGTTTCCAGACTACTCTCGGAACCTGCGTTCTCTGGACATTGCCAGTCTGGAACTCACGTTAACCCTACACAAAGGAGACACTATGTCTAAAATCCGGTCCTTACTTACCCTCTTTGCTTTGTGTGTTGCTGTGGGCATCGCCTGGATGGCTTACGCTTCGAGAGGTAGTGCAACACTAGCTGACGGTCCAAACCTTTCGGTTCGTTCCGACGTCCTTGGATCACAGTGGGTGGTCCGAGATGAAAACATTCCGGCGGAGGCATGCAGCGCCATCGAAGGTGAGGTCACCCCCGGCTTGCGCAAGCTCGTGCGCTTCACTGTCATGACGCCGAATACTGGGAATCAGGACATCTTCGTGGGCGATCCTAACGAGCACGCCGCATTGAATGATGGTTTGTTTGAACTGGCGATTTGCCATCAACATTACCATTTCCGGCACTACGCACTTTATGAACTCGTCGATCCGCGCACCGGTCAGGTTTGGCGCGCCGCGAAGAAGGGCTTCTGCATGCTCGACACGGATCCGAACCCGGTTCCTATTGGCGGTGTTCCACCTCGCGAAGGTAAGTTTCGCAATTGCGGTGCTGTTGGAATTCCCGGAAACCAGGGTGTGACTGCGGGCTGGGCCGACACCTATCGGTTCACACTCGCAGGACAATATTTCGTGCTCGACGGTGGTGATGGTCAGCCGGTTGTACCACCGGGAGACTACATCATCCGGATCACCGTGAATCCGCCATTCGCCGCGAAAAAGGGAGAGGCCTGCCCGAATCGCGACCCGGAGGGTTTTTGTCACCAGTTGCCGGAAACGGACTACAGTGACAACGTCGGCACGGCGGCGATTTCAATCCCTGACCATCCCGGACGCAAGGGAGTTGGACCACTGGCGGGTAACAATGAAAAGACAGTCGAGTGTGACAACGATTGAAATAAGTAATGTGTTAGATTAGCGAAACACTAAAGGGGCGGCATTTAATGTGTCGCCCTCTTTTTTTCGATGTCAGGAGTTGATCATGGAATTTAAGCTCGAACAGGCAATAGAGGTGCTTGAGCGAACGCCTGCGACTTTGAATTCACTGCTGCGCGATCTTTCCGAGCAGTGGCTGGTGCAGAATGAGGGACCAGATACGTGGAGTCCTTACGATGTAATTGGTCATTTGATTCATGGGGAAGAGACTGACTGGATTCCGCGCGCAAAGATCATTCTCGAGCACGGCGAGACAAGAGCTTTTGAACCGTTCGATCGTGTTGCGATGTTTGAAGAGTCAAAGGGACGGTCGATCGTTGAGCTACTCGATATTTTCGCCCAATTGCGCGGTGAAAACGTGCGGGAGTTGAGGTCCATGAATCTCACATCGGAGTTGTTAGACAAGCGTGGCCGCCATCCCGAGCTCGGCGTGGTGACGTTGAGGCAGTTGTTATCAACCTGGGTGATTCATGATCTCGGTCACATCAGGCAGATCGTCCGCGTGATGTCGAAGCAGTACGGTGAGGCTGTTGGACCATGGAAGGCGTATTTATCGATTCTCGAAGAATAACTTTGTAGTCCAACAATATTTAATCTTTTAAGATGTGAACAGCTATTAAGAATGACCCGATTAACGTGAGGATGAACGTAATAATGATACCGGTCAGTCAATACTGGTGTGTTGTAATCATTGATAAGATGTTGGAAAGTGCAGTTCCCAATAACAAGCCGGCAAAACTTCCCGCATGCCTATAGATCCTATGACTCGTACTTGCCACAAGATACTGGCTGGCCAGTTGTACATCTGAGGATGACACACCTTCAGCCTGGTGGCGTTTCGCCTTTTTTACAGATTCATTTATGAGCTCTACTGCGTAAGTCCCGATGTGCTGTTTCAGTTGTTCGAACGCTGGCTCGGAGAACGGGGTCCTACTGGTGTTTTGCAGTTCTCGGTTAGCGCGATCAATGACTTCCTGGAAATTGTATTGAGGTTTAAGTGTTACGTTGCTCATGCTTGTTCAATGGATGAGGATTAAACGAGCTTTGGTCGAGTGCTTGTTGATAAGCTTTAACGACCTGCTTTTTTAACGCTGTAGTTGGTCTTGTTCTTCGCGTCAGGATGATGGAAAAACCATAGATTAGGCCAACTGTTGTTGCGAAAATTGCGGCTAGTGCTATTACCCACGTTTTGATGTTTGCCAACACGAATGTACCGATAGATTCCGTCTTCATGTCGAGTAACAGTAATCTGTTAAGGACCGCGATAATTAATGCAAAAAGAACAAACTTGATAATAACTACGATGTTCCGGTCCGTGACAGACTCTAAGCGGTTAACTGTTTCCGACATTTTCGAAGCTTTTGAACGTTTCGTCACCATAATAACGTCCTAATGAGGTTTCTGGACGATAAGACTGATTCAACACAATGTCAATTTACGTAATGGAGGGGTTTGCTTCAGCTAATCTTTTCGTGGGCGGCGGCGCACTGGAGTTCTGAGGGGGACCAGATCACGGTGACGTGTTTCCAGCATGTAGTTTAATTCCTGATACGAGATGCCGAGATTGTTAGCAGCGCGCGTCACACTGCCTTCATTAGTCTCAAGGGAGTGTTTGATCAAATCACTTTCAAGTGCTTGTATCTCTTCGCTGAAACTTCGCCCGGAAATGAAAATCCCTCTTTCCCGTACTGCCAGGCGTTCTCCCATTTCCTGAAAGACAGTGAGCGCGACTTGACCGGCACGATTGAGAGAGCCGATCTGCTGAGATCCGTCGATGGCGCGACGGAAGGTGGAAAGCGCAGCGCCGTAATTTCCAAGCCGCGCCAGTGCCGTGCCATGTGTTGTGAGTGACTCCACTAATGGCAATTGCATATCGCTTTTTTCTAAAGTTCGCACCGAAAAACGCGCGAGTTTCTCGGCCTCGTCATATCGTCTTTCTTTCAGCAACACGCGCGCGCGTGTTTCATCTACTTGTGCTACTGCATTCTTGTCTTTGAGGCTGGTAAAGATCCGCCGGGAGCGATCCAGGTGCTCATGCGCTTCTTTGCACCGGTTGATCTGGAAATAGATGAGGCCGAGATTATTGGCTACAGTAGCCCGATAACGTCTGTGATCCGCTAATTCAAAGTGATAACTCGCCGCGGCATACTCGACTAAGGCGCGATCGAGGTAGTCTCCCTGCGCTCCCGATTCCCAAAGATCCTTGACCACGTCTCCGAGTGTCAGGTGGTAACAACCCTTGAGGGTGTAATTGCCAATCTTCTGAAACAGAAGGGAGTTGTCGCTCAGCCATTGCAACGCTTCAGTAAGACGGCCGGAATCAACCTCCACAATGGCAATACGAATTATTGCTTTCGCTTTCAAATCGCAGTCAATACTCAACTGCTCGAGTGCAACTTTGAGAAGATCGGACGCGTTGTTGTACTCGCCCGTGCGCCAATAACATAGAGCGAGTTCTACCTGCGCTTCCGATAACTTGTTCTTGTATCGTTGCGATTGAAATATCGTGAGGCTTTGACTGATTAGATCTTTTGCTGTCTCCTGTGCGTCGGGGATCTGGCGACTACTCCCGATAATTCCAGTCAACACTCCCGCACGCAATAAAACCTCGGCGGCGATAGGGCGTTCCAAGCCTTCGAGTTTGGGATGTTCACCAATGCGCGGCCAAAACACCGACATCACGTCACAGGCTTCTTCGTACTCGCCGCGGTTCTCAAACTCCCGGGCGAGCTCACAGCACAGCTCCGCACGGCCCACCACACTGAGGTTTGGCTTGACTAGCTCGCGAAAGAGTGAGGCCCGTAAAGTCATGTGAGAACTAAAAGTTCAGATCAGGCACTGCAACCGAATCTTAACCACTCCCGCGCACTCTTGCAAGAAAAGTTGCAGTGGTCTAGGTTGTTTTAGAAAATCTTGCATCGCTCTCTAGTACTCAATGCAAATCCCTGAATCACCTTAGGAGGCACCGAAAATGAATAAATTACGCCGAACGGGCGCGATTGTTACTCTTAGCTTAACTCTTGTTGTTTCTGCGTTTGCGGGCACAATACACGGACCCGGCACGACTACGCCGCCACCGCCGACGGGACAAACAACCTCAACCACCAGCATTTCGACGGAGATAATCCTGACGATTCTGGGCTTGATTCGCTAGACCGTAGTTCCCCCTGCTGTCATACCAGGCCTGCTTCTGTGCGGGAGGGCGGGAGTAAGTAGGAGTGTTTTTGCACTACATAGAAAATCTTGCATAAATTAGGTCTTGCGATGATTGTTTGGCGGCGGATATAACGGAAGCCGCTAATCTGATTAGCCTCACACCACCTCCCAGGGAGGGGTGAGGCCGTGGGCGCTGCTGAGCAGACAGGTCTCAGCAGCGCCTGTTTCTTTATGAACGGATCTTCTTAATTGCGGTGAGTAATGGCCCCACGTTTGTGCCTCTTTTGCGCCCTCAACATCGAAACCTAAAAATTCCCGAGCCAGTCAGGCTTTGTGACTGCAAGGCTTGTTACGGTTGCTGAGGCAGCGACCCAACTGCTCCGTTTGCCCCGAAAAGGACATGAAGAGGAAACGAGCGGCGACTGCCCGAAGGGATTTGAGCCGAGCAGGACTCGAACCTGCGACCCACTGGTTAAAAGCCAGTTGCTCTACCGACTGAGCTATCGGCCCATCTACATGCAGAGAGCACGCGAGGCGTGCTCTGGTTGCGAGGAACGGAAGGCATTCTACCGAAGCCGCGCGCGATTGTCCAAAAGGCGCAAAAGAGTAATGTGAGTCAATTGAAGTCCTCTGCGTAACCTCTGCGTCCTCTGCGCCTCTGTGGTAAAAGAATACGCAAAACACGTAAACCGCAGATGCGCAGAGTTGAGTAGAGCAACTATTATCAAATGACAGACGCTGAGTTGATTCGTGCGCTGCTGATCGAAGGCGCGATCGCTGGCGCGGTGTTGTCGCTGATCGCGTTCCTGCTGTCGAAGTTTGTGAAAGACATTGTGGGGCGCACGTTGTTAGCCACAGCCTTGTTTGCTGCTGCTGGTGCGTACTTCGGTTTCGCGGTAATCGCGCGGCCGCCGGCGATCTGGGGATTGCTCGAGTTGCTTCAGGTTGTCGCTTTTGGAACGCTGGGACTGTTCGGTTGGAGGGGCTC
>Ga0105238_10007676_pt1 | contig 10788 bp, 12 predicted proteins | sample KBSC34metaG_FD_81526 | JGI IMG/M metagenome (GOLD analysis project Ga0105238, IMG submission 81526) | Corn rhizosphere microbial communities from Kellogg Biological Station, Michigan, USA - KBS C3-4 metaG | ecosystem: Host-associated > Plants > Roots > Rhizosphere > Soil | place: Michigan, USA...
CCGGGCCTTTCCGAGAACATCCGGGTCAAGTCGATCGTCGGCCGTTTCCTCGAGCACAGCCGCATCTTCTGCTTCGGCAACGGCCACGGCCTGCCGTCGGACGAGGCGATCGTCTACATCTCCTCGGCCGACCTTATGCCGCGTAATCTCGATCGTCGCGTCGAGACCATGGTGCCGATCACCAATCCAACTGTGCATGAACAGGTGCTTGGCCAGATCATGCTGGGCAACATCATGGACAACCAGCAAAGTTTCGACGTATTGGCTGACGGCACCTCCCGGCGCGTCGTGCTGGAAGAGGGCGAGGAACCGTTCAACGCGCAGGAATATTTCATGACCAATCCGAGCCTCTCCGGACGGGGTGACGCGCTGAAATCGCATGCGCCGAGGCGCATTGCCCAGTTCAAGCGCCGCAAGAAGAACGGCGCCGCGTGATTGCAGTTTCCCAGGGCCGGCTCCAAGACCGGCGACCGCTGTCGATCATCGACATCGGATCGAACTCGATCCGCCTTGTCGTCTATGAAGGGCTGGCGCGCTCGCCGACGCTTCTGTTCAACGAAAAGATGCTGGCCGGCCTCGGCCGCGGCATCGTTTCGACGGGCAAGCTCGACCCTGAAGCGGTGACGCGCTCGATGGAGGAGTTCCGCCGCTTCCGCGCGCTGTCGAACCAGGCGGGCGCCGAGCACATGTATGTGCTGGCCACCGCCGCCGCGCGCGAGGCGGGCAATGGTCCCGATTTCATCCACCGCGCCGAGGATGTGCTGAAGACCGAGATTCGCGTGCTCTCCGGCCGCCAGGAAGCCTATTATTCGGCGCTCGGCGTCATTTCCGGCTTTCATCCGGCCAACGGCATCGCCGGCGACCTTGGCGGCGGCAGTCTTGAGCTGATCGACATCAATAGCGAGGCGATCGGCGACGGCATCACGCTGCCGCTCGGCGGCCTGCGTCTGCAGGACATGGCCAAAAACTCGCTTGTCCAGGCGCAGAAGATCGCACGCCAGGAACTGGCGCGGGCAAAGCTGCTCAAAGGCGGGCAGGGCAGGGTCTTCTATGCCGTCGGCGGAACCTGGCGAAACCTTGCCCGGCTGCATATGGAGATGAACAACTATCCGCTCGGCGTCATGCATCATTACGAGATCGCCACCGACAGCGCACAGACCTTCCTGAGGCAGGTGGCCAAGGGCGAGGTCGAGAAGGTGCGGGGCATCGAGGGCGTCTCCAAGAACCGCCGCTCGCTGCTGCCCTACGGCGCCGTCGTGCTGCAGGAGATCATGGCGGCGATGCAGCCGTCGAAGATCATCGTCTCGGCGCAGGGCGTGCGCGAGGGTTTTCTCTACTCGCTGCTCGATGCGGAGGAGCAGAAGGCCGACCCGCTGATTTCGGCGGCCGAGGAACTGGCGCTCTTACGCTCCCGCTCGGTGCACCACGCGCATGACCTGGTCGAATGGACCGGCAAGGCGTTCAAGGCCTTCGGCATCGACGAGACGGAAGACGAGGCGCGCTACCGCCATGCCGCTTGCCTGCTCGCCGATATCGGCTGGCGCGCGCATCCCGAATATCGCGGCAGGCAGTCGCTCAACATCATCGCGCATGCCTCCTTCATCGGCGTCGACCATCCGGGCCGCGCCTATCTCGCTCTGGCGAGCGCCTATCGCCATGACGGCATCTTCAACGATGGCGTCGCGCCCGAGATCAAGGCGCTGGCGCCGCCGCGCCTGCTGGAGCGCGCCCGCGTGCTGGCCGCGATGATGCGCGTCGTCTATCTGCTCACCGCGGCAATGCCGGGCGTGATGCCACGCCTGAAATGGGAGAGCCGTGGCAATGGCGCGTTGGCGCTGGTGCTGCCGGCGTCGCTCTCCGACCTCTATGGCGAGCGCCCGGCCGGCCGGCTGGCGCAATTGGCGAGGATCACCAACCGCCGCCTCGTGCTGGCGGTCGAGGGCGGGCCAAGCATTTCAGTCAAATAAGGTTCGTTGAAATAGCCGATAAACGGGTTTTCGTAACGGTGGGGCAACGCGGAACGAAAAAGCCGTGACCATCCAAAGTCATCGTCACCGTCCAAAGCCGAGGGCTTCGGCTTCGATCCGGCCATTCATTGCAAGCTCCTTGCCGGCAGCCTTCAGGCGCGGCCACGCCCGTCGAGCGACCAGGCGCCGGCACCGGCCATGGCATGCGCCAGGAAGCCGCCGGCAATGGCGATGTCCTTCATCAGCATCTGCTGGTGCAGGAAGGACAGTGTCGGATCGTCGCCCTGGTGATAGTGGCCGATGAATCCGGCGGCGATGCAGAAGGCAGCCAAGAGCAGGGCAACGATCGGCGTCTGGAAGCCGATCAGGATCAGCGATCCCGCGATCACTTCGAACAAGCCGGTGCCCCAGGCGGCTAACGTGGGCAAGGGCAGGCCTAGGCCGGCGAAATAGCTGCTCGTGCTGGCGATGTCGCTGAGCGCTTGAAACCCAGACGGCACGAAGAGCGCGGCGAGCAGCAGTCGTGCGACGAAAAGCAGTGCGTTGCGGGCCATGGCCACCTTCCTTATGAGCGCGGTCCGGCTATGCCGGACCTGCGCATTAGTCTAGCCATGCAACGAAAAAGCGGCGCGGAAAATTCCGCGCCGCTTTTCGGACTTGGGAGGTACGAGCAATTCCAGGAAAAGTGTAAGGCGGTCAGGCGGCGACTTCGCCGTCGCCTTCCGTTCGGAATTGCGGCAGACAAAAAACTCAGCCGCGCTTAGCGTCTATCGAGTAGGCGCCGGCGCCGGAGGAGGCGAGCAGGATGAAGCCGCCGGTGATGGCGAGGTTCTTGAGGAACTGGATCATCTGCATCTGGTCGGCCCAGCCGGTGTGAGCGACGAGCCCGGTGGCAATCGTGAAGATGGCGAGCACCCAGGCGGCGATCCGGGTCTGGAAGCCGAGGAGGATGGCAATACCGCCGAGCAGTTCGATCAGGCCGACGACAACGGCGGTGACCGTCGGTACCGGCAGGCCAAGCGCGCCGAAATACGCGGCGGTGCCGGAAATGGCGGTGAGCTTGCCGAAGCCGGAAAGCAGGAAGATGACGGCAAGCAGGATGCGACCCAGGAGGATCGTGGTGGAACTGTTGGACGCGGTGCCGTTGCCGGCGACGGAAGAGTTGATGGACATGGCGGGTTCTCCGAACGGGTTGAATGGTCCGTCAGATAGACGATGTGGACTGTTCACCAAAAGCCACCTATGGGGCGACACATTGTTCACAGAACATATGTTCCCGGGATCGGCGGCGCGCGAGAAAATCGTGTCGGCAGATTGGAGTGGGGGAGCAAATTCTCCCGCCGCAAAATGCCTGTCGGTTCGTCATCCCTGGGCGAAGCAAGGAGCGAAGCGACGCGGCGCAGACCCGAGGATCATGCCGTGACCTCAAAACAGCCGCTGCGGTGCGGGTTTGCTCCGCTGCGCTCTGCGGTTGGGGTAACGGCACGGATTCCAGGGTCTCCGCGACGGAGCTTCGCTCCTGCTTCGCCCTGGAATGACGACCTCATGGACCTTCCCGCGTCGAGAAAATTACCCCGGATGCGTCATGTCCTCCGGCCGCACCAGCCGATCGTAATCGGCTTCGCTGACCAGCCCGGTGGCCAGGGCCTCCTCGCGCAAGGTCGTGCCGTTCTTGTGCGCGGTCTTGGCGATCTTGGCGGCGTTGTCATAGCCGATCGTCGGCGCCAATGCCGTCACCAGCATCAGCGAGCGGTTCAGAGCTTCCCGTATATTGTCTTCCCGCGCCTCGATGCCGACCACGCAATTGTCGGTGAAGGAAACGGAAGCGTCGGCCAGCAACTGCACCGACTGCAGGAAGTTATAAGCCATCAGCGGGTTGTAGACGTTGAGTTCGAAATGGCCCTGGCTGCCGGCAAAGGTCAGCGCGGCATTGTTGCCGAACACCTGCACGCAGACCTGCGTCATCGCTTCGCACTGGGTCGGATTGACCTTGCCCGGCATGATCGAGGAGCCCGGCTCGTTTTCCGGCAGCGACAGCTCGCCGAGGCCAGAGCGCGGGCCGGAGCCGAGCAGGCGGATGTCGTTGGCGATCTTGAACAGCGCCGCCGCCGCCGCATTGATCGCGCCATGCGAGAACACCATGGAATCATGCGCCGCCAGCGCCTCGAACTTGTTCGGCGCGGTGACGAAGGAAATCCCGGTGATAGAAGCGATCCGGTCAGCCACCTTTTCGGCAAAGCCGACCGGCGCGTTGAGGCCGGTGCCGACAGCGGTGCCGCCCTGCGCCAGTTCCTGCAGGCCTGGCAGCGTCTGCTCGATGCGCTTGATCGAGGAGGCGACCTGCGCGGCATAGCCGGAAAATTCCTGGCCGAGCGTCAGCGGGGTGGCGTCCTGCGTGTGCGTGCGGCCGATCTTGATGATGTGGTTGAAGGCGCGCGCCTTGGCGTCGAGCGCCTTGTGCAGATGGTGCAGCGCCGGGATCAGATGGTGCACGACCCGCTCGGCGCAGGCGATATGCATGGCCGTCGGATAGGTGTCGTTCGACGACTGGCTCATATTGACATGGTCGTTGGGATGCACCGGCTTCTTCGAGCCCATGACGCCGCCGAGCATCTCGATCGCCCGGTTGGAGATCACCTCATTGGCGTTCATGTTGGACTGCGTGCCCGAGCCCGTCTGCCAGACCACCAGCGGAAAATGCTCGTCGAGCTTGCCGTCGATGACCTCCTGCGCGGCGTCCACGATCGCCTTGCCGACGGCGGGATCGAGCCGCTTCATCTCCATGTTCACTTCCGCCGCGGCGCGCTTGACGATGCCGAGCGCGCGCACGATCGAAGCCGGCTGCTTTTCCCAGCCGATCTTGAAATTGCCCAGAGAACGCTGCGCTTGCGCGCCCCAATAGCGGTCGGCAGCGACCTCGATGGGACCGAATGTATCGGTTTCGGTTCTGGTCTTTTGAGCACTCACTGGAAATCTCCGGTCTGTCGATTTGGGCAAGGGCGTATCGCGTTGCACAAAACCCTTCAAGCGGAGATTGAGGGTGGGGAAGATGCAAATCGGTTGAAGGTGGCACCTGTCCTTCTCCCCTGGGGGTGAAGGGAAGGCTCACCCCATCGGCGGTCCGACGAGATCGATCCCGTTTTCAGCGCAAAGCCTTGTCAGCGCCGCAATCATCTCGGGCGTCGGCGCCGCCATCGGCGGCAGGTCCGGCCGTTCCGCAGGGCGGCTTGCCTTGCGCACCATCGTCTCGAAATCCGAACCGCGCGTGACGGTCAGCGTATGCGCGCCCTCGGGAGACTCGACCCTGTAAGTGTGCGGCAGGCCTTTCGGCGCGAGCACCGTTTCGCCGGCGCGCACGATCTGCTCGCGGCCGTCGATCTGAAAGCGCAGGCGCCCTTCCAGGATGTGAAACACCTCGTCTTCGTTACGGTGCACATGCAGCGGCGGGGAATCGCCATGGGGCAGGCGATGCTCGATGACGCAGATGCCGTCCTCGCCGTCGGCCGAGGAGACCTGGATGGCGACGAGCGTGTTGTTGAACCAAAGGAGCTCCTTGCCTGCGATGGTCGTGTTGATCATTGTCATCATTGCTCTCCCTTTGTTGGGGCGCCGACGAAGCGGCTTCAGCGGCGACCTAATCAGGGAGGGGCGGTCGATGGAAATCGAATGATCGTATGGGGCGGATTGATGCGATGAATTTGAATGCGCTCGACCTCAATCTGGTGAGGGTGCTCGACGCGCTTCTGCGCGAGAAAAGCGTGACGCGCGCCGGCGAGCAGATCGGCCTCAGCCAGCCGGCCGTGAGCGCCGCGCTCAACCGCCTGCGCCATGCGCTGAACGACCAGCTTTTCGTGCGGCGTGCCAACGACATGGTGCCGACACCGCGCGCCGAAAGCCTGGCGGGGCCGGTGCGCGCGGCGCTGCGCGAGATCGAGCGTGCCTTCCAGCCGGCGACCGATTTCGATCCGGCAAGGCTGGAACGAACTTTCACCTTCATGGGCGCCGATTTCTTTTCCATGCTCCTGATGCCGCCCTTTGCCGCCCGCATCGCGGCGGTGGCGCCGGGCGTATCCTTTCGTTTTCTCGACAGCGCCATCGGCGATGTCTCGAAACTGCTGCAGGAGGATCAGATCGATGTGGCGCTGGAGCGTCCGCTGGAGGTCGCGGAGTGGGTGTCGAGCGTTCCGTTGTTCGACTCGCCCTTCGCTGTCATCGCGGCGAAGGACAATGCGGCGCTCAGGCAGGCTGGCGTCGCCGCGGGCGGGCAGGTGCCGCTCGACCTCTTCTGCGCGCTGCCGCACGCGCTGCGCTCCATCGACGGCTCGATGGCGGGCTTCACCGACGACGCGCTGGGCCGGATGGGCCGGACGCGCCGGGTAACGCTCGCCTTGCCGCACTTCCAGGCCGTCGCGCTGGCCGTGGCCGGCGGACCCTGCCTGGCCGTCGTCCCGAGACAGTTCGCAGCGGTGGCGGCGAAATCGCTGCCGATTGACGTCTATCAGGCGCCGATCTCGATCCCTTCACCCGCGGTGAGGATGTACTGGCACGCTCGTCACGACGACGAGGTGCCGCATCGCTGGATGCGCGAACAGATCCTCGCCGAAGTGGTGAAGCTCGGGCTCAAGGACTTGGATGACGCCGAAAGCGGCGATCGAGGTGCCTGACCTTACCCCGCTGTGTGGCGGAGGCCAGGCACCACAGGCGTAGGCTGGCGCAGGGCAAGCCGCCCCGCGACGAAATCCTTGACCTGGCGCACCGCCTGCTCGCGCGTGACGCTGCCCGGCTGCAGGCCGAGCCTGAGCCATAGCCCGTCGATCAGGGCGGTGACGCCGAGCACGATCTCCTCGGCCACCTCCGATGATGTCAGGCCGCGCAGCCCGGACAACAGGTTCGAGCGCATGCGCGCATGGATGACCTTCTGGATACGCGCCAGCTTCGCGTCGCGCGGCACCTCGGCGCAGAGCGACAGCCAGGCGTGGCAGAGCGGCGGCAGGAACAGGTGCTCCTCGAAATTGCCCTCGATCACGGCGTCCAGCCGCTCCATCGGGGTCCGCGCCCGCCGCAGCCGCGCAATCACCGCAAAGCAGAGCACGGCGTTGGCCTCGCGCATGGCGTGCTCGAACAGCTCCTGCTTGTTGTGGAAATAGTGCAGCACGATGCCTTTCGAGGCACCGGCCTGGGCCGCGACCTTTTCCAGCGTCGCTCCGGCGATGCCTTCGCGCTCCAGAACGGCGAAGGCCGCCTGCCGCAACTCCTTGCGGCGTATGTCGCTGAGACGTGTGAGTTTCACCGGATCGATCCATGCATGGCGAATCCATGTTGACATCTTCGTCCGCTCAGATCAATCATTGACCCATGGGACAATAATATGACCAAAGGGTCAAGAATGGTTGATATGAGGAGAACCGGAATGTTGCGCATGCTCGCGAATGGCGCCTGTCTCGCTGCCTTGATGCTGGTTTCACAGGCGGCCAATGCCGCGGAAGCCGAAAGCTGCAAAGCGGTTCGCATGGCCGAGCCCGGCTGGAACGATCTCGCCTTCACCACGGGCGTGGCCAAGGTCCTGCTCCAGGCGCTCGGCTACGAGCCTCAGAGCCAGGTGCTCGGCATGAACGTCATCTACGAGGGCATGAAGAACAAGGATCTCGACCTGTTCCTCGGCTACTGGGACCCGGCCATGGTCACCTATTACGAGCCCTACAAGAAGGACGGCTCGATCGAGAATGTGCGCGTCAACCTGGTCGGCGCCAAATACACCTTCGCCGTGCCGACCTATGTCTGGGATGCAGGCGTGAAAGACCTGTCTGACCTGCACAAATTCGCCGACAAGTTCGGCAAGAAGATGTACGGCATCGAGCCCGGTTCCAACCAGCTGATGATGGACGCCATCGCCGATCCGCAATTCGGTCTCGATGGCTGGCAGGTGGTCGAGTCGAGTGAAGCCGGCATGCTCTCGGAGGTCGGTTACGAGATCAAGGAGAAGCAGTTCATCGTCTTCCAGGGCTGGGCGCCGCATCCGATGAACACGATGTACGACTTCAAGTACCTGACCGGCGGCGACAAGTTCTTCGGCCCGAATTTCGGAGCAGCGACGGTGACGACGCAGGTGCGCAAGGGCTATCTGCAGGAATGCCCGAACGTCGCGCAGTTCCTGAAGAACCTCGCCTATGACATCGACATGGAAAACGTCGGCATCGGCTACCTCATCAATGACGGCATGAAGCCGGAGGACGGGGCGCTGAAGTCGATCACCTTGCACAAGGATCGGCTCGATGCATGGCTTGCAGGCGTCACCACCTTCGACGGCAAGCCCGGCCTTGCGGCGGTCAAGGAAAAGCTCGGGCTGTGAGGCCGGCGCCATTGGACTTTCTGGAGCAGGAGGTCGAGCAGACCGCCTGGGCTTCCCGCAAGCAAACCACCGATGTCGGTGATCTCGACCTTGCCTATGTCGAGACCCCCGGTTCGGAGCCGGCGCTCGTCCTTGTGCATGGCTTCACCGACACCAGCCGCAGCTTTTCGCTGCTGGCGCCGCATCTCTCCGGCCGCCGGCTGATCATGCCGGACCTGCGTGGCCACGGCGCCTCGCAGGCGGGCGAGGGCTGCGGCGTCGCCGATTTCGCCGACGACATCGCCGGGCTGATCCGGCGCCTGCGGCTCGACCGGCCGGTCGTCGTCGGCCATTCGCTGGGCGGCATGGTGTCGATCATGCTGGCGGCGCGGCATCCGGAGCTGATCGGCGGGCTGGTGATCCTGGCCAGCGCACTGAAGCCCGATTTCGGACCAGATCACCAGCTGATCGATGGCGTCGCCGCGTTGCGCGATCCGATCTCGCCGGCCGATCCCTTCTATGAATGGTGGCATGCCTGCGAGCCGAGCGTGCCATCGGCTTTTCTCGCCGGCCTCGCGAAGGACGCATCCGCGATCCCGGCAGCGCGCTGGCGCGCCATTCTCGAAGAAGTCCGCCGCACCGACCTGACTGCCGCGGCGCGCGCCGTGCAGGCTCCGGCGCTGATCATCGCCGGCGGGCGCGATCCGCTTTTCGGCGCGGCGCACCAGCAGGCGCTGGCCCGGGCGCTGGCCGGATCGCGCCTGGTGTGGGCACAGGATTGCGGCCACAACCCGCATTGGGAAGATCCGGCCTTTGTCGCCGAGGCAATAGCCGGCATGTTGCCTGCCGGGTGACTATCGCAGCAGCGACCGGGCCGTAGGCGTCAGGCGCAACGTCTCTGCCGGCTTTGTGGAAACGGCCCGCATGGTTTCGTGGATCGCCCGCCATGCCGGCGAGGTGGCGAGGGCGGCCTGACGGCCGGCATGGGCATCGCCGTCGTCAAAACCGATGACGGTGATGAAGACGTTTTCAGCGGCGCGCACCGGCAAACGCGGAAACGTGTTTTCGGAATGCTCGCTGATGAAGGCGCCGAGCAACCGTGCGCCCTTTGCCGCAAGTTGCGGAACCGCCTCTGCCTGGAAGCGCTCGGCAAGGTCGGCCTCAGTGCCCGGCCGCAAATGATGAATCGAAATCTCAACAAAGCCAGGCAAGTGGCTTTCGGCGCTCATACTTTCGGCCTCGCTGGCTATGGGCCGCCGCAACCCCGACAGGTCGAAGCCCGCATCCTGCCAGGCAGGCTTCAGCAGCAGGACGTCGTCGGAATCGATCATGGTCGCATTGGCAGCATCACGGTGCGCGGCCCAGACCGGGCCGCCATAGAAGGCGCTCAGCGCGTCCTTTCTCGTCTCCATGTCCTCGAAGCCGCGCAGCCAGACGAACATGTCGGGGCGGTCGAGATCGCGGAATTGGCCGATGACGGTCATGCCTGTCGCCTCCTGCGTTTCGACGAACTCCCGATCGAACAGCGCGATCAGCGTTTCGCGTTTGCCGGGCTTCAGCGTGTATTGCCGCAGTTCCACCACGGGCGAGGCAAGGCGAGAAGGTCGGTTCATGGTCGCAATCTCAAAACAGGGTGATCATCCTGTTTCATAAACAGACCGGTTGTCCTGTTTTGTCAATCTGATATCGTCTTCCCCTTCTCCCCTTGTGGGAGAAGGTGGATCGGCGCGCAGCGCCGAGACGGATGAGGGGCGGGTGACGGATCGCCGTCATTGGTGGAGGTGGCGATGCGCAAGAAGCGCACCAACGACCCGGAAGGCATGCGCCGCCGCCTGCTAGACGTGGCGGAAGATTCCTTCCAGGTGCGCGGCTATCATGCCTCGAGCCTCGGCGACCTGATGGCGGCGGCCGGCGTCACCGGCGGCGCGCTGCATCACCATTTCCCGACCAAGAAGGCGCTCGCGCTGGCCGTGATCGAAGAGCGGGTCGCGGGCGCGCTTCAAGAGACCTGGATCGAGCCGGTGCTGGCGGCAGCCACGGCCCGCGAAGGCGTGCGGGCCGTGTTCTTAGCGGTGGCTGCGGAGCTCGAACAGCAGGGCTTTGTGCGAGGCTGCCCGCTCAACAACCTCGCGCATGAACTGTCGCTGGCAGACGATGAATTCCGCATTGCGCTCGCCAGAGTCTTCACCGGCTGGCGGCGGGCGATCGCCGACAAGATGCGCGCCGACCAACTGGATGGCGGGGAGGGCGGGATCGACCCGGACCGCTTCGCCGCCCTTACGGTGGCTGCCTATTCCGGCGCCATGTCGATGGCCAAGACGTCGCAGGATGCCGGGGTGTTGCGGGAGTGTTTGAGGGGGCTGGAAAGTGTCGACCTATCGCCCTCGCAGGGTGGGTTGCAAGGAAAGCGGCGACACAGGGTGTTGCGACGGCCGGTGGCCCGTTGATGTGGTGGGATAGCGCCGCTACAGCACCACATCCACGTGCCACGGA
>Ga0105238_10007679_pt1 | contig 10784 bp, 12 predicted proteins | sample KBSC34metaG_FD_81526 | JGI IMG/M metagenome (GOLD analysis project Ga0105238, IMG submission 81526) | Corn rhizosphere microbial communities from Kellogg Biological Station, Michigan, USA - KBS C3-4 metaG | ecosystem: Host-associated > Plants > Roots > Rhizosphere > Soil | place: Michigan, USA...
AGGCGGACCGGGTGTGCATCCCGGTGCCGTTCTACCACTGCTTCGGCATGGTGATGGGCAACCTGGGCGCGACGACGCACGGGGCCTGCATGGTGGTGCCGGCGCAGGCCTTCGACGCGAAGTCCACATTGGACGCGGTGCGGAACGAGAAATGCACCTCCCTGTACGGGGTGCCGACGATGTTCATCGCGGAGCTGGCCCTGCCGGACTTCGACGACTACGACCTGACCAGTCTGCGCACGGGCATCATGGCCGGCTCGCCCTGCCCGGTCGAGGTGATGAAGCAGGTGATCGACCGCATGGGCATGACCGAGGTGACCATCTGCTACGGCATGACGGAGACCTCGCCGGTGTCCACCCAGACCCGGGCGGACGACTCGCTGGACCGCAGGGTGTCGACGGTCGGCCGGGTGCACCCGCACCTGGAGGTCAAGATCGTCGACCCGGCAACGGGTCTGACGGCGGCCCGCGGCGAGCAGGGGGAGCTGTGCACCCGCGGCTACTCGGTGATGCTGGGCTACTGGGCGCAGGCGGACAAGACGGCCGAGGTGATCGACGCGGCCCGCTGGATGCACACGGGCGACCTCGCGGTGATGGACGACGACGGCTATGTGGCGATCACCGGCCGGATCAAGGACATGGTGATCCGCGGCGGTGAGAACGTCTACCCGCGCGAGGTGGAGGAATTCCTGTACACCCACCCGGACGTCCTGGACGCGCAGGTGATCGGGGTGCCGGACGAGCGCTACGGCGAGGAGCTGATGGCGTGGATCCGAATGCGCCCGGGCGCTGAGCCGATCACGGCGGAGCGGGTCCGCGAGTACTGCACGGGCAAGCTGGCGCACTACAAGATCCCGCGTCACGTGCACGTGGTCGACGAGTTCCCGATGACGGTGACGGGCAAGATCCGCAAGGTCGAGATGCGGGAACGGGCGGTGGAGATCCTCCGGGCGAACCAGACGAACGGCGGGTAGTCAGGCGCACATACCGTGTCGGTATGGTTACGCGGCGCCATCCGACGTGAGGAGCCGCCATGAGGCCACGCGCCCTGATCCGCCTAGCCGCCGGGGTTTCCGCCGTACTGCTGCTCGTCGGGACGGCCTCCGCGGCCGCCGGCGACGACACGCCCGTGATGTGGCAGGTGCCCATCAGCGGCAACCAGGCCGGCCAGCTGGTCGCCGCCGGGTTCGACGTCGCCGAGACCGGGGCCGAGGGCGTCGCCTACGTGACCGGCACTGGCCAGACCGCACAAGCGTTGCGGGACTTGGGATATCGGCCGACCAAGTTCGACACGATCTACAAGGACCTGCCGACCGGGCAGCAGTCGCGGGCGCTGGCCAACACCTTCTACGGCGGCTACCGGGCGGTGCCGGACCAGGAGCAGCACCTCAGCCAGGTGGCGAGCGCCCACCCCGATCTGGCCACGCTGTACGACATCGGCGACTCGTGGTCGAAGACGAAGGGCAAGGGCGGCCACGACATCGAGGCCATCTGCCTGACCAAGAAGAAGTCGGGCGACTGCACGCTCAGCACCACCTCGGCCAAGCCCAAGTTCACGTTGATGGCGCAGATCCACGCCCGTGAGATCGCCACCGGCGAGCTGGCCCAGCGCTGGATCGACTACCTGGTCAACGGCTACGGCTCGGACGCGACGGCGACGTCCATTCTGGACACCACCGAGATCTGGGTGATCCCGATCGCCAACCCGGACGGCGTTGACGTGGTCTCCTCGGGCGGCAACTCGCCGAAGATGCAGCGCAAGAACGTGGACAACACCCGCGGCGGCTGCACCGGCACCAACGTCGGCATCGACCTGAACCGCAACTCCACCTACAAGTGGGGCGGCGACTCGAACCAGGCCTGCGCCGAGACGTACCAGGGCCCGAGCAAGGGCAGCGAGCCCGAGGTGACCTCGCTGGAGAAGTTCTTCCGGTCCATCTACCCGGTGCAGCGTGGCACCGGCGACAACGACCCGGCGCCGGTCACCGCGCGCGGCACGATGATCACGTTGCACAGCTACGGCAACGACATCATCGTGCCCTGGGGCTACACCGAGAAGACCTCGCCCAACGACGCGCAGCTGCGCGCCCTGGGCCAGAAGATGGCCGCGTCCAACGGATACGTCGTCGACACCAACGGCGGCACGGTGGGCTACGAGACGTCGGGCACCACCGACGACTTCACCTACGGCGTGCTCGGCGTGGCCAGCTTCACCATCGAGGTCGGCCCGGACAGCGGCACCTGCGGCGGCTTCTTCCCGAAGTACTCCTGCCTGGACAGCAAGTTCTGGCCGGAGATGAAGGGTGCCTTCACTGCGGCGGCGCAGGCGGCCGCGGCCCCGTACAAGCAGTAAGTCGCCCTGTCGACAAAACGGCCCCCGGCGAACGCCGGGGGCCGTTCACTGTCCGAAGTGGATGATCACCCTATCTAGCGATACAGACAAAGCTGACTGCGCGGCCGGACTACACCATGATCACGGTGTGACTCATCGGGACCTACCGGCCAGCGGTCGAGGATGCTTCGCCGCGGTGATGATCGCGCCCATCGCCGCCTTCGCCGGCCTGATCGCGCTCACCACGCTGCTCAACGGCCAGGACGAGCCCAACGCCGGCCCGGCGTTCGGGTTGCCGCATCCGACCAGGGCCAGCCAGACCACGTCGTTGGACACCGACGAGCAGGAGGCGCCCGGCACCACGATCGCCGAGCAGCCGCTGGCCCTGCACAAGCCGGTGACCAGCGGCAAACCGCCCGCTCAGACCACGAGTGTCACCGTGCCGTCGACGGTCGTGGCGCCGTCGCTGACCACCGCCACCACGTCGAAAACGCCATGCACCGGACGGACGTCGCCGAGCGCAACGACCTCTTCGCCGGTGGCCACGACGACAACATCGACGACACCGCCGTCGGCGAAGACGTCGCCGAGCAGCACGCCGGTGGCCAGTACAACCACTGTGGCGCCAACGACAACGAGCGTGGCGCCGACGACGTCACCGCGTAATGCCGGTGTGCCCAAGCGAGTACCGCCCCGGCTGCGGCCACACGCATAGGCCGTGCGGCTGGTTGCCGACCGGGATCTTCTTCAGCAGCGAGCCGTCCTTTGTGGACAGCACGTAGACGACTTTGTCGTACCGGCCGGACAACCACAGCTGCGAGCCGTCCGCGGTCACGTTGCCCATGTCCGGGCTGCCGCCGCCGGGCAGTCGCCACTTGGCCTGCTCGGCCCCGGTGTACGAGTCGAGCACGCTGACCGAGCCCTCGTGCCGGTTGGTGACGTACAACTGTTTGGCGTCACGGGAAAGATAGAGCCCGTGCGCGCCGCCGCCGGTCGGGATGAAGCGCAGCACCCTGGTGGCCGCGCCGTCGAGCACCCACAGGCCGTTGGCGTCCGAGTCGGCGATGTAGTACACGGAGCCGTCCGGCGCCAGCTTGATGTCCTGCGGCCCCATCACGGTGTGCCGCTGCGGCATGTCGATCATGCGCAGCAGGTGGTGCGTCGCGATGTCGATGACCGCGACCCGGCCGGCGAACTCGCAGGTGAACACGGCGACGCGGCCGTCGGGACTGAAGTCGGCGTGGTCGACGCCGGCGCAGTCCGGCACCGCGGTCTCGCCCTGCTGCTTCCAGGTGTGCGGGTCGTACCAGACCAGCTTGCGCAGCCGCTCGGCCACCGAGATGGCGGACTTGCCGTCCGGCGTGAAGTACATGTTGTACGGGTCGGTGACCGGGATCTTCTGCCCCGGCTGGCCGGTTTTCGGATCGAACGGCAGCAGGTGGTCGCCCTGGTCATCGGTGGCGTACAGGGTGCGCATGTCGTACGAGGGCACCACGTGCTGGAGTTCGCGACCGGCCGGGTACTTGGCCACGACCTGGAACGTCGTCGGGTCGATCACCCACACGTCGCCGGAACCGCTGTGCGGCACGTAGACCAGCGGCTTGTCCTGCTTCAGGGCGTCCTGCACCATGTTCGCGCCGGCGTCGGCGTACACGTCGTGCTTGTCGGTCACCGGCGGCATGCCCGGCAGACCGTCCACAAGGGACTTCGGCGTGGTCGAGGTCGGCGGCGACGTGGTGGTCGTCGCCTTGGTGGTCGTGGGGAGCGGCGGTTCCTCGGCGGCCGGTGCCGATGAGCACGCGGTCAGCGCGGCGACGCATGCGAGCGCGAGCAGCGCCCGTCCGTGGATGGGCAACTTCTCACCTCAGCAGTTCGGTCGCGGTCACCGGGGTCAGCCCCCGGCCGGCGAGATCGGTCAGGATGCCGGGCAGGGCCTGCACGGTGCCGGGATGGCCCAGGTGCATGCTCACCACGCTGCCCGCGGTCGCGGCGGCCACCGCGCGCCGGATCGCGGCCGCGCCGGGATCCGTCCAGTCCAACGAATCCACGTCGTAGGACAGGGTTCGGGCGTAGCCGGCGGTGCCGGCCGCGGCGAGTTCGCGCGCGGTGGCGTGCTGTCCCTGCGACTGGCGGAAGAACGCGCCCGGCGTACCGGCCACTGTGGACAGTGCGTCCCGGCAGCGCTCGATCTCGGTCAGCATCGGGGCGGGCTGGTAGCGCTCCAGGTCCGGATGGCTCCACGTGTGGTTGCCCAACTCGTGGCCGCCGTCACGGACCATGCGCGCGCCGTCCGGGGTCGAGGTCAGCCAGGTGCCGATGGCAAAGACCGTGATCTTGGCGTTATTCTTGGCCAGCAGCGCCAAAACCTGGCGGGTGATGGCCAGCGGGCCGTCGCCGTGGAAGGTCAGCGCGACCTCGGGACGGCCGCTCGACGCCCGCACCACCTCGACCGCTGGGCCACCCGGCGCAACCGTCGTTGTCGTCGTTGTCGTGACCGGCGGCGTTGTCGTGGTGGAACGCGTGGTCGTGCTGGGGGAGGGAGCGGCGGTCGGTGGTCCGGCGCACCCGGCGAGGGCGGTGGTCGCGGCGATTCCGAGCGCGGCTCGACGAGAAATACGCCGGGTCACGTCGTAAGTATGGCTAGTGCCACGTTCAGTGTGATCACGACCCCGGCGATCAGCCCAGCTAGGACGGGTGGTCCACGGAGGGCGAGTGCGGGGGCGGTCAGACCTGGGCCAGTGCCGCCGCGTCCTCGTCGCCGAACTGGTCCTCCAGCCGTTCCGGCGTGTAGTCCAGGTCGATCCGGGCCACGTCCGCGCCGCGGGCCGACTCGATCGCGCCGAGCCGCCGCTGCGCGCGATCACCGGCGTAACCGACGAACTCGGTCACCTCCAGGTCGAAGGCGGTCTGGTCGACGTGATCGAGAACCCATTGGATGGCGCCCAACGCGTGCGGCACCAGTTCGCCCATGCGCTGTGTGACGACGTCCCAGTTGTCGTCGTCCGCGGCCACGTGCCGGCGGCAGGTGAAGGTGCCCCAGGCCATGTGCCGGCGCTCGTCGTCGCCGATGCGGCGGACCAGCTCCTGCATGCCGGGCAGGATGCCGCGGCTCTTGCAGACCTTGTTCCAGGCGTAGTACCCGGTCAGCGCCAGCGTTCCCTCGACGACGTGGTTGTAGGTCACGCTGGCCCGGATCTGCGCCGCCGGGCTGTGGTCGACCTCCAGCTTGCGCAGCGCCGCCGGCAGCTCCTCGTAGAAGATCGTGCGGTAGCCGGGATTGTCGGCCACGTAGGCGTGCAGGTCCTCGGTCAGGCCGACGGCGTCCATCCAGCGGCGGAACACCTCGGTGTGCCGGGCCTCCTCGAAGGCGAACTGGGTGAGATACATCTCGTCGCCGATACGGCCCTCGGCGGCCATCGCCCGCAGGAACGGCTGGATGTCCTCGGTGACCGCCTCCTCGCCGGCCACGAACATCGCCACCAGGTAGGTGGCGTTCTCCCGCTGCGCGTCGGTGAGCGCGGCCCAGTCCTCGGCGTCCCGGCTGAAGTCGATGTCGGCCGGGTTCCAGAACTTGGCGTTGCCCTTGGCGAACAGCCGCAGCGGCAGGTGGTCCCAGTCGAAACGGCCTTTGAGGGAGTGGAATCCGGTGCGCTGGTCAGTCATCGGGGGCCTCCGGGATCAGTCGGCGCATCAGGGTGGTGATGGTGGCGACGGCCTCGTCGACCGGGCCGGTGGGCGTCAGCAGGTGGCTGACCGTCAGCCGCATGCCGGTCTCGGCCAGCAGGCGGATCTCGTCGTCCGGCAGCCATGGCAGACGCGGCCGCCACAGCTCCGTGAGCAGCTCGACGGCCGGCAGCAGCACCGGCTGTCCCTTGGTGGTCAGCAGCGGCAGCAGGTCCTCCGCGTCCGAGCCGGTGAGGACGGCGTTGACCAGTCGGTTCTCGGTGGCGTGGACGAGCGTGTGGCGGACCGCCGCCGCGATGCCGGCGTGGATGTCCGGCGCCTGGTCGATGCGCTGCGCGATGCCGTCCAGGAAGTCCTTGACGGTGTCCGCGGCGACCGCGTCGACCAGCGCTTCCTTCGTGCCGAACTCGTTGTGCACGGTCTGTCGGCTGACTCCCGTCCGCTGGGCGACATCGGCCATGCGCAGTCCGCGAAAACCCCGCTCGGCCAGCAGGTCCGCCGCGGCGTCCAGCAGCTGCGCCCGGAGCGATTCGCGCACCCGCTCGGTGAACGGTGTGATCTGGTTCACGTCTTCAGCTTGACATTTGTCGGCCCCGTGTCAAGTGGCTGGACGCGAAAAGGGCTCGTGTCAAGAGCTAGGGTGCGAAGCGTGGCACTGACCGTCGGATTCGACCTGGACATGACCCTCATCGACGCCCGGCCCGGCGTGGCCGCCGCCATCGACCAGGTCGGCGCCGAGTTCGACGTCGGCCTCAACGGCTCCGACTTCGCCTCTCGGCTCGGCCCGCCGCTACAGGACATGTTCCGCGACGCCGGCATGGACGAGGCGCTCATTCCGGCCCTGATGGACCGCTACCGGGCGCTGTACCCGACCGTCGTCATCGCCACCACCGTCGCCATGCCCGGCGCCGACGAGGCGATGGCCGCCGTCCGCGAGCTCGGCGGGCGGGTGCTGGTGATCACCGGCAAGTACGAGCCCAACGCCCGGCTGCACGTCGAGGCCCTCGGCTGGTCCGTCGACCACCTGCGGGGCGAGCTCTGGTCCGCCGGCAAGGGCGTTGTGCTGCGGGAACAGGGCGCTGCCGTCTACGTCGGCGACCACGTCGGCGATGTCCAGGGCGCGCTGGCCGCCGACGCCGTTTCCGTCGCCGTCACCACCGGGCCGTGCGACCGGCAGGAGCTGGCGGATGCCGGCGCCGAAGTGGTCCTGGCCAGCCTGGAGCAGTTCCCGGCGTGGCTGTCCGACAACGCCGACCGCTTCGCCGAGCCGATGGCCGGCTGAGTCAGCCCTCCGACGAGCGCCTGCGGACCTGGAAGAACACCGCGACCAGGCCCAACGCCAGGCCGAGCGGGGTGAGCACCACGCCGGCGAGGTTGAGCCACAGCGGCAGATCGTGGGCGCCGCTGGCGTAGAGGGAGAAGATGACGGCCAGCGCCACCAGGCCCAGCGCGAAGATGACCATGGACAGCGGCATCAGCTTGCCGCCCGGCGCAGACCTCGTCATGCCGTCAGCGTAACTCGACCGGGCACTGCGGCCGCCGCCGATGCCCTACCCTTGAAGTTCGCGCCCAGGGCACGGTCCCCGGGCGCGTTCGTTGTGTGCAGCGGAGGTGAGTGCAGTGCCGACCGGCAGGGTCAAGTGGTACGACACGGAAAAGGGATTCGGCTTCGTCACCCAGGACGGTGGCGAAGACGTCTACGTGCGTGCTTCCGCGCTGCCGCCCGGGATCGAGGGGCTCAAGACGGGTCAGCGCATCGAGTTCGGCATGGCCGAGGGCCGGCGCGGCCCGCAGGCGCTGTCGGTGCGGCTGGTCGACGCCCCGCCGTCGGTCGCCGAGGCCAAGCGCCGCCCGGCCGAGGAGCTGCACGGCCTGATCGAGGACATGATCAAGGTGCTGGAGGCGAAGATCCAGCCCGATCTGCGCCGCGGCCGCTACCCGGACCGCAAGACGGCGAAGCTGATCGCCGAGCTGGTCCGCGGCGTCGCGCGGGACCTCGACCCGTAACCACGATGTCGGAGCGCGTGCTCGCGATCGCCCGGCAGGAGGCCCGCGCTCAGGTGAGCAGCGGGCATCTCCTGCTGGGCCTGCTTCATCCGGACGGCGGCAACCTGTTGCGCCGTATCGGACTGACCGTGGGCCTGGACGCGCTGCGCGATCACGTGCGCGTCCTGACGGCCGGGCCGACGGATCCACACTCCCGGCTCAGCGCCCGGGTCAAGCGTGTGCTCACCGACTGCCTGTCCCCACGGGACATCCTGGCCGCGTTGCTCGACGACCCGGAGTCGACGGCGGCGCGGGCGCTCGTCCGTGCCGGCCAGGACCTGGCCGAGCTGCGCCGCCGCGTGCAGGAGATGCCGAACGGCGGCCGGGCGAGCAAGGTCTCCCGCCAGCTGAACTACGGGCCGCCGCCGAAGGCGCGGCCGACTCAGCTGGACTGACCGGCGACCGACAGCACCCAGCTCGCGCCGATCACGAACTGTGGCTCACCGGTGTTGGGGTCGAGCGTCAGCACGCCGGCGAACCGCTGCACCTCGGCGGTCTCCAGCTGGGCCGAGCCCGGCAGCTCCAGGGTGTACGCGAGGCGCTCGCCCCGGCCGAACACGGCGCTGCGGCCCAGCTGGTCCTGGCCGTTGAGCTTGTACTTGAACACGATCTGCCAGGCGGCGTCGCCGACCTCGGTGGGCACGGAGATCTGCAACGGCTTGTTCGGCGGCACGGCCAGCGTGGCGCCGGCGGCCTGGTCGGCGGCGCACTTGGTGAGCTGGAAGTCGCAGTACTTGGACGGCCCGGTCGCGGCCGTCCGGTTCACCGCGAAGAAGGTCACCTGCGGCAGCGGCGGCGCGGAACACGCCGAGGCCAGCACACCGGCGCCGGCCAACACCAGCGGGACAAGGCGTTTCACGCTCACGTCCGACGAGCCTACGGGCCCGGCGGCGCGGCCCCTGGGCTGGGGCGGTGGTAGCTGGGCCGGGTCACGGGATCGGACTTGAGCGGCCGCCGACGGCCGAGCCAGGGCAGCAGCGTGCTGTCCCGGTTGACCATGACGGTCTGCGCCAGCCCGGCGGCCAGCAGCAGGCCGACGACGGCGAAGCCGACCCAGTACTGGGCCGGCAGCAGCACGCCGAGCGCGCCGCCGAACACCCAGCCGAACTGGAGGATGGTCTCGGACCGCCCGAACGCCGAGGCCCGGGACTCCTCGGGCAGGTCGTCCTGGATGGTGGCGTCGAGGCTGATCTTGGAAAGGGCGCTGCCGACCGCGCCGACCAGCGCCAGCGCGACGACGGTGGGCACGCCGGGGATCAAAGCGGCGACGACGGTCATACCGAGAATGGCGCTCAAGGCACCGATGATCACTTGGTCGGGGCGGCCGAACTGGAGCCGCGCGCCGATGCCGTTGCCCAGGAAGTTGCCCAGCCCGGCGGCCGCGCCGATCATGCCGAGCAGCAGGATCTGCTCGAACGGGGCGTGGTCGCGCTCGGTCTGGGCCTTGATCACGAACGCCGCGAACAGGGTGAGAAACCCGGTCAGCACGCGGATCGTGCCGTTGCCCCACAACGCCATCACGACCTGACGGCCCAGCGGCTGCCGGGTCTGCTGCTTCGGCTCGGCCCGCAGCGAGGTCGGCACCTCGCCCTCGGTGACCTCGACCCAGGCCGGAATCCGCAGGCACAGCACGGCATTGGCGACGCACAGGATCGCCGTGAACCACAGCGCGCCGGGAGAGTTGAACAGCTTGGCGAAGCCGACCGCGACCGCGCCGAAGACGCCGGCGGCGGCCAGGCCGAACACGGTGAGCCGGGCGTTGGTCTTGACCAGGGTGATGTCCGGCGGCAGCACGCGTGGCGTGACGGCGGCCTTGAGCACGTTGAACGACTTGGACAGCACCATGGTGCCCAGCGCGGCCGGGTACAGGCCCCAGTCGTCGAAGTGCAGCGCCATCACCACGGCCAGCAGCGCCTGCCCGAAGCAGGAGACGGCCAGCGCGAGCCGACGGCCGTGCTGGATGCGGTCCAGCATGGGGCCGATGACCGGCGCGATCACGGCGAACGGCGCGACGGTGATCAGCAGGTACAGCGCGACCTTGCCCTGGCTCTCGCCGGTCGCGGCCGAGAAGAACAAGGTGTTGGCCAGTGCGACCGCCAGCGTGGCGTCGGTCGCGTAGTTCATCATCACGGCCCACGTGAGCGCCGCGAGCCCGGACTGGTCGGCCCCGTCGGCGTGCAGCGCGCGCCGGAACGCGTCGACGCCGCGCTGCCCGAGCTGCCGGCCGCGGAACATAGCGACCCGGGTCACGGTCAGCTTCTTCGGCGTGCGGGGCCCGCTCGTCGGCTGCTCAGGCGGTACGAACCGGTGTTCCTGCTGCGGAGACTGCCGGCGCGTCTGGTCCTCGTAGCGCTCGCGTCGAGTCGGCTCCTCGTACCGCGGCGGAGGCGGCGGTGCGGTGCGGTAGGTCGGCGGCTCCTGCCCCTCCTCCTGCCAGGGGTACCGCGGCATCGGCCGTGTCGGCGGCTTCGGCGCGCGCGACCACTCGGCGACCAGGTCCGGGTCGTTCTGCACGGACTCCTGGCGCCGTCTGCTGCCCCCGCTCCAGCCGCGACGGGCCCGGCCAGGGTCGGAGTGGTCGGCGGTCACCCCTCAATCCTGCCGCACTCTCACTCGTCGCGTACGAACCTCACCCGGTAAACAAGGGGCCAGCGCTTGCCGGTGACCAGGAATTCGCCGGCGGTCGGAGCCACCGAGATGCCGTTGAGCACGTCGTCAGGGG
>Ga0105238_10007684_pt1 | contig 10780 bp, 9 predicted proteins | sample KBSC34metaG_FD_81526 | JGI IMG/M metagenome (GOLD analysis project Ga0105238, IMG submission 81526) | Corn rhizosphere microbial communities from Kellogg Biological Station, Michigan, USA - KBS C3-4 metaG | ecosystem: Host-associated > Plants > Roots > Rhizosphere > Soil | place: Michigan, USA...
AAAGGTTGACAACTTTCGGGCACATGCGCAGTTGATCCGCTTGTCTGATCCCAGTTGGCTTGTGCCGCGAGCTCCTGCAACTCAAAACGATCCTCGCTATATAGCAGGAAAGGAAGCAAGTGTATCAGAGTGCCTCATTGGATACCGTAAGGGGAAGGTGTATATTGATGAGCGCCGTACTGCTGTCACCAAAGACACATTAGAATCAAGATATGTCAGGAACTGGTATGACGGTGTCACGGGGCACTATTTCTTGCAGAATCCGCCTGATGCAGGTTATTTCCTGCATGAATTCGATCAACCTTCGCGTCTTCCTCTGAACCTGCTGACGAATATGCAGCTTCAAGGTCCTGCAGGTTCAGAACTTGGTTTTGGGGAACGTTTCCTTCGAAATAGTAACGTTCGAGCAGCTGGGGCGTGCGAGTTCTCGGGGATGGATTGCATTCGTCTCGATTGTGGAGACGCCTCGGTTGCCGGGTCCGATTCAGAAGGTAGTTGGGGCCATATTCTCGTATGCCCATCTAAAAATTATCGAGAAGTCTATTCTGAATGGCATGACTATTATGCTCATTCTGTGCTCAATTACAAAGAAACGATTACAAAGTTCAACGTCCTATCATTTGGATCGTACGGCGGAATCTGGATTCCTACTCTCGTGCGCAATGAGTTGTATCAGGTTGCCCCTGACGGTAAGGAAAAGCTTGTCAATGAGGAAGTCTTCCGGATAACCAAATTTGAGCCGAACTCCGTGCCGGACGATGGGATATTCGAAACCAGAATGCCGCCGGAGACTCAGGTCTTCAATACCGGGAAACGTGATACAGGGTTGACAGGTCTGGACACATCAGCTATCGAAGAAGCTCTTGGACAAGGGCTTTTCTTCATGGATGGGGAGGATGGGGCGCATTGAAGTGCACTTTACCGGAGCTAAGATATAGAGGCCATTTGCACAATGTCCGCTTTTTCCTCGCGGTAATGTTGGTGCTGGTTTTACCTAATTCCCTTTCCGCGCGTTCCCTTGACGTGCAGGTCAGGACACCGCAAACCACATCTTTATCTGTCGCGCTTGGACAGGTTGAGCATATAAGCGGCTATGGCATCTTAGGCGTGTTCAGCCGGGATCAAGCTGAAGCGCCAATACGTCAATTGTCTCCCAATATCACTGTCCGCGCAGAATTGGAGGCAATTGCCAGGCAAACTTCATCCGACTTGACTTTTCGTGATGACTTGATTGTCCTTACCCCACGGCTGTACATGCTTATGCCCTCTCTGCCAGTTCCTGGAACATGGGAGGGAGGGCGCTATTTCAGCACACCGGACACACTGGAGAAAGTATGGGTATGGGGGCAGCCGCAGGCGAGCAGCGCTTCCAGCTTCGTCGATAGCCTCTCGGATCGCCAAATAGCCTCAATGTGTGACCAATCTCAGATACAAGGGGCAACCTTGTCTCCGCTGCAGGCCTCCGCATTGCGCAGTCTGATCCGCGCCGTCGCGCTTCCTGTTGACGGCAGGCTTCCTGTTTCCGACACTATTGTGTCGCTTGCCCCGGTGCCATGGTTTGCTGCCCACCATTATTCCGGCCTCGCTTGGCTTGCTCACAATAGGGAAGTCCTCCAGGCCTCAAGCGTCTGCCATAAGAACCATAAATATATCAATCTGCATGCCATAACCGCGTTGGATGCTTTGCCTAAGTTGACTCTCGACCTCGGGATTCTGCAAGATCTCTGCATCCCCATCAGCCATGTTCTTCCGAACCATGTGGTCATAGCCGAATTTAACCATGTCGCTATCGCTTCTCTGGCAGATGCCCTCTCATTGTGTTCGGAATGCCCTTCTGCTGCGGCTCACAGGCAGGCTGCGCTCACACCTGGCGTGTTGCCATTAGCTGCGCGACCTGAAGTTGTCCCTGTGATTAACGTGGTTTGTTCCGACTTTCCTTCTGCGGCGAGGCATGCTTTGTGGCATCGCTTTAGCCGAGGAGCGAGCCCCGCTATGGTTCTGCGCATCCAGACTGCATCTGCCGATATCCGTTTGCTATTGTTCTCGGACGAGGTAAGGGCTATCCCAGGAGTAAGTTACAGTTGTGGAGTTTCGGCCCTTATGGCACTTTCCAAGGCAGTGCATATGGAAACGACGGAGAGCGCCCGCCTGGCTTTGGCGCGTGATTGGCCATCTTCGACTATGTCGATGGTAGAGATGATGTCTGGTGGTAAGCGGATTGGACTACAACTGACAGCCGTCGCCGCTACGCCCGAGGAATTGTGCGCGCAATGTCCATGTATCTTGTACACAACTCCTGAACACTTCATCGTGCTGATAAGCGAAACTGCCAAAGATGCCACAATAGTCGATCAAGAAGGACCTCCGACAAAGATAACTATCGACGAACTATTAAAAGAGTATGGCGGATATGCACTTGTGTTTTCAAACCGGTTGGCGATACGCTAAAGAACTATTGTGCGCTAGTACAAAGATACGTTGTCAATGCCTAATCCTAAGCTGTGTATTGCTTTCTATATCAGTATGTTCTATTGCTGAGGCCCGTATTGACCACGACGCGGTAACAAGCATGTATGCAATAGGCGCTCTGATGAATAGGTTTGTCGATGCCGACCATCTTCAGGGGCTTGTCGCCAATGTTGCCTCGGATGACATGCAAGCGGTTGCCGGCGTTGGAAAAACAATCGGTTTGCCCTTGCAAAGTTATAACGATATGACGCTCGCCGCAATCCATGAACATGGTGGGCCAGCGATTTTGAAGCTTAGCAACCCTGATCAGTTATTAGCCTTTGCCGCAGTGGGGGCACATAACAGTCTATCCATGCAGAACGGTGTGTCCGTTCCGCTCGACAATGGAGAACTTAGCAAACGATTTACCGGAGAGGCGATTCTTATCTCGACTACAGGAGAAATAATGTCGAATCTTCAAATCGACGATCCTGTCTACAAGTTTGCTCAGTCCGGCGGAGCTTCTGTTGTGGCATTCCATGTGTCTGTGCGAAACAGGGGGGCCAACGCCATAGATGTATTTGTCGAGTCTACATCATGCGCCTGCACATCGGCCCACCTGGATACGGGTAGTTTACAACCTGGGCAGACCGCATTCCTAACGGCAAATATGGTCTCGGATGGCAGCGGGTCAAAATCTGCTGAAGTAGTAATAGGCACCAGTGATCCAGGATGGCCGCGCATCGTCGTAAGCTTAATCGCAACGTTTGCCGAAGGTGTCCGCGCAGTGCCAAATCAAATAGAAATACATACGCAATACCGGCGGCATCAAACGCGCACTCTCACTATATCTGCTCCGGGCCAAGGTGCGAGCATAATGCCGGCGAAGCTGCCGAGATGGGTGTCTGTACGGCGGACCGGATCCGAGCGCACTGCTACCGGCGGAATCTCGGAAGAATATACAGTAGATATATCTCCTCCTGGACTCGGAGCCTCCGAGGGAAAGATCGGATTTGAAATTCAGGGTTCGAAAAAGGGGGAAATTGGGGTGCCAATTCACCTCATAGTTGAGCCGCTCATAGAAGTCAGCCCTTCGACGATATTCCTCTCGCCGTGCAGGTCCGGCGATGAAGTCGAGCAGATTGTAACGGTAGATTCAATTTCCAATCAGGTGTTTCGAGTCGCTTCAGTTATCAATCGGAGTGGATTGGTGAAGACCACATATTTAAAGGAGCCGGCTCAGAAACAGATATTAAGACTCCGGATTCGTGTTGTGGGTGTAGCCGGAAAGGCCTTCCACGACAGAATAACGCTAACTCTTGCCGATGGTGAACGTGTTGACGTGCCTATTGTCGGAATGATCAAGAATGATATTAATGGTGCGGCCCAACAATAACACGCTCCATTTTCGGATTACATTATGCAAACAAGATATCGCGTACTGCTTTCTGTATTTCTCTACGGGTGTTTGCTGGCTTGTCGCAACGGTACATGCAGTGAAATTGACAAAAAGAATATGACGATCCAACAGATTATTGCTGAGCTAAAGCAGCACGAAGAGCATATGTCGACTTACCATGCACATGTTCTTAGTACAGTCATTGCGGATTCTGGTCAGGCGCCGGAGCTTCCACAGCTTCCTTCAGATATCGGACTAGTGCGTGGCAAGGAAGTGTATCTTACGCAAGACGAAATTACTTTCAAGGCAGGGAAAATATCCGTGGATGGCTTAGAGCGGCGGATTACGACTGCTGGGCGAATCACGAATCGCTTGTCGGCTTACTACGATGGCTCGCACGGCGTTAGCGTGTGCCATCCTAGAGAAATGAAGGATGTGCCGGCTGCGCACACCATGTCTGCTGCCACACCGGAAGTAATACGTGTTTCGGAAATGCTGCAGTTGCCTCTTGCAGGCATCCCTCCGATGATTGGCGGTATGCCTCTTAATCAGGCTGCGATCTCGGGTTTGCAGGATTTTCATGGATTGTCTTGCCTGCGTGTTGATTGGTCGGCAGGTCAGAAAGGCGCTTCATCGGGGTATGCCCTGATCTGCCCAGACCGTGGATACAAAGCGGCTTATATTGAAAGGCGAATATCAGAGGGGGCGACTGAGAGCGTTGAACAAGTTACAGTTCAGCAGTTTGGGCATATCGGCGATATATGGTTTCCGAGCGTCGTTCGTGTTGCGCGTCATGGGGCGCCCGGCGCTTCGCCCCGGCGAGATGAGCTTTGGCAGGCCGAACAGGTTCGCGTAAACGAGCCGGTTTCAGACTCTGTATTCGATCCATTACTTAGCCCGGGAACGATTGTTACACAAGACGGAGGAAAGAAGTGGATAGTAGGAGGCGGAATAGAGGATGCGGTCGAAGCATTGCGTTCAGGAAATCTCCAGGCGCTTACATCAGGCAGCACACGATGAGGCTGTTACTAACCGCCGCATTTCTATTCATTCTCGGTACCTCACGCGTCTTGGCAGACGATTTGTTAGACCGTGTGCTTGTGTTGCCAAGTCATACGAAGGTGGGAGAGATATTAAATCAGGTGGCGCATAAGGGTGGGGTGCCTACTGCAGGCTGTCTATCCCCGGAGACTCTGCGCCAACCCATTTCTCTGAGCTCGCCGAGGTTGAGCATAAGACAAATACTTGAAGCGACTGGAAGCCAGATCGGTTGGGATTGGGAGATGAGCCATGGCGCAATTGTTTGGCACTTGCCAGTTGCCTATTCTGTGCCGCCCGATATTGCCGGCGTAACCAGCACAGGGGAGACAACGGCCTGGGCAGTCCGTGGGACAGGTACAGTCGGCCCTAAGATAAAAGGATTCTTCGCAAGCTTTTCACACCAAGCAGTTACTGATTTGATAGATGGTAAGGAAGCGCAAATCGGAAATATGACGCCGGATGCGAAGGCCAACTGCCGAGAAATGTTGAGGGCGTTGGTGGGAGGAAAGGCTGCCGAAGGCGCTGCTCCGTCCGCCATCCAGCTTTCGTTTGTGCCCTGGTATATCGCGAAGAGATACCGCAGCGTCATTGATGGCGGTATAAACGGGGTGGATACTAACGGCAATGTGCCGCATCTTCGTGGTCCCTTACTGACAGTTGATGGAATAGGAGTGGCTCAAAGCGTGGTTCATTCACTATCGAGCAGGCTTTCCATGCCTCTCTACGTTGACGAGACGCTTGGAGAACGCCCACTTGTCTTAATCTCAACCAATGCAGATCCCAATGTACTTATCGGAGCTATTGGATCTGCATTGGGTGGTGACATCCGATCAACAGGTTCCCTCATGTATATAGGTCATCCGCTTCATGCAAACGTGTCAAGCGCTCCAATAGATCGCTTGAGACACTTTGCTGTATGCCGAGCTGGCGCATATTTGCCGCCATATTTATTAGAGTATGCGGGAACATCCCCGGCATTGCTATTGGTCGTCACTGGCGCGAAGGAATCGACCAACGTGCTCCTCTTTTTAAATTAACGGCCTTAAAAATAGAGCAAGCTCTATCAGATCAATAATCTTAATTAACCATGAAATTGAAATCTGCGTGTTCAAGGTTCCTTCTTAACGCTGTTTGCTGGTGCCTAATGTTTTTCGGAGGAGCATATTCTACCGCTGCGCAGTCATCCCAAGCTGCTCCACCTAAGGTTTGGTTCTATCTCGGTGGGATTTCGTCATCCACATCTTCTGCAAATTGGGCCTGGCTCCGAACCCAGTATGCCAATAAGACATTTCTCGCTTCAATACGGCCTGCACTCGGGCATACCCAGGGAATAGTCGTTCCCGTCTTCGATCATGGGATGTGCTTCTATTCGACCGCAGTAGCACCGTTTCGCGGACGGAATTCTTCATCGGCGCAAGATGAATCAGCGCTACGCTCATTTTTGATATCCGCAAGGAAGGCCAAGATTCCGGTTTATCTATCCGTTAACGTTTTAGGCTGGGCAGAAGGCCAAAACAATGGGAGTATATTTAAGACATATCCAGACTTGCAGGAAATAGGCCAGGATCCGTCGGAGGCAACTGAAGTAACTTACGCTTCTCCCTTTAACCGAGCCGTTTGGACCATTATGGATGCCGTCCTCCTAGAAATCGGCCGAAAGTTCCCTGAGGCTACTGGAGTATTACTGGATTTGCATTTGAGCCGAACTGAAGTCCTGGGGTTTAGTAAGGCTGCACGAAGCGCTTCCATTAGAGCAATTTCCGTAGATCCGGTAGATGTGCTACCCAAAGGCCAGGTCTCTATCTCTGCCACGGATAGACTAAAAAAATGGATAGACTGGCGAAAGAACGTCATCGCCCTCATGTTCACTTCATTGCGCGACAGCTATCATGCCGGTAACCCAAACGGCAAGTTGTACGCGTTCGGTACCGTAGACTACTATGTTGCAGGATTTGTCAATGACATGCGCCTGAGTCAAAATTGGCTCACATGGGCAGATGAAGGGGTTGTTGATGGTATTCTGCTAGGTGGTCAATGGGCATCTGGCCATCCAGATAACGCTCTCTATCGGTACATGATTCCCAAGGCTATCGCAGCAAAATCAGGCCGTAAATTAGATGTGATTCCTGTCTTAAAAGGAACGCATTTAAATCCCCCTGTCAGCTATTCGGATGAATGGATCCCACTTTCCACCTATAACTCAGGCCTCCAGGAAATAGCCTTAGTGGTAGATTCGGATGCTGACGTTCAAGGAGTGATAACACTCTTAACCAGCAGTAATAAACTAGAGGGATCTGATGGCATGGAGGCGCCTGAAAAATAAATATATGTATTGTTTTAAGTGTACACCACGATATTTAATGTCGCGCATATTGGGCGGTTTATATCTTAGTCTTAGTCTGCTTGCCATTTTCCTCTTCTCATCTGTTACTGCATTCGGAACAGCACCTGCCGCCGCTCTGCAAGCATCCGGCTCTGACGTAACACTCACGTTAGGCGGAACATCGGCTGTTTATAATTTCGGTGTCGCTCATCTTCGTGCAGCTCAGTCGATAGAGCATATCTTTACAATCCGCAATGTTAGCGCCTCTACAGTGTCTATTTCTGCTCTGCATCCATCATGTGGATGTACCACTGCAATGCTTGATCAAGGTTCCTTACCACTTACACTGAAGCCAGGTGCTCAAGTTCCTGTTCGTGTCGTGGTAGATGCATCAATGTTGGCGGCAGGCGCGATACGCAAATCAGTACTTGTCTATTCAAATGGGAGCGAAGAACCGGCTGTAACACTTGAGATGGTTGGAACACTCTTACCTCAATTCTATTTAAGCCGGGCGCTTCTCGATTTTCATAACGTGGCGTTTGGCCACGAAAAAAAGATAGATTTCTCTATTGCGATCGATCCGACAATGCCCGATGCTAATGTGCCTATCAAGATTGTATGTTCTAACCCAGATATACGCATAATCAGTGCGCATAGATCATCAATACCACATGAGACAGGAACTGGAGTCGTCATGCGTGAGTATGATGCTATTGTTTCTCCACATGCAAGGCTTGGTCTGCTAACGGGTGAAGTTACAGTCCAGTCTATAGCTGATTTGGGCTCAAATAAACATCAGATATTTGCGACGGTTCCGCTTGCTGGAACCGTTATTGGCGACCTTTCTTCGGCGCCTGGCGAGCTCGCTTTTGGGGTTGTGCCTGTGGGAACTTCAAAATGCCTATCCATTGTCATCGAGTCTGCGACACCTATTGATCCGCCAAAAATCTTAACGCGGCGTGATAAGTATGTGTCCTGTGTAATGCGTACCTCAATGGGGAACGGTATTCGCAAGCGAACTGAAAGCAGGGTTTTCGCACGGCAGTCGAAACACTTTGTTTTGGATGTTACTTTGAAGCCAGTCGCACCTGTAGGAAGTATATCATCCGAGATCGAAGTATCTTCTAAATCCGAGCGTCTTGTTCTTCCCGTGTCAGGATACGTAACGTCGACAGCAACAGGATTATAGTTCATTTGCAAGGGAGGGCGCACAGTCGACCCGAAGCGGCGACTCTATGCTCGCCTCAGATATAAAAGAACGCACAGGCCACAGTTCCGATGATGTCGTGATCGTGCTGACGGAGAATACCGTGGAAAACCGGTCCTTCGGCCGCAGCGAAGCGCAGATGGTCGTGTCCGACGCCTGATGGAGATGCGCTTCTCAAGCTAAGTCCTTCCCTCAACTGAAGCTGGGGGAAGGCGCTACGTGATATTATCGCCGAGTCGAATCCTAGCCCCTCAAGTCCCCATCTGCCCTCATATGTCTCCGCAGCCGATCCGATTTCAATCCCTGTCATGCCCTCAGGTATTCTATTGTAGCTGTATCGTCTTGTGCCGGCACAGAGGTGGATTTCAATGCAAAAGCCAAAACCCGGCGAATATGTGGCGGTCGCTGCCATCCTTGGCGTGATGATTGTGGTTCTCTATCCCGTCCTCTCGCATATTGGCCCGCGTCCCGGCAACGGCGCAGAGTGCCATAGTCATCTGCGCCAGGTTGGCATGGCGCTTTCGGAGTACGTTCAGGATAACGACTGGTATCTACCTCCCGTTGGTGACGGCAAGGGGCGGCACGATTGGCGGACGAGTATCGTGACCTACTTGCACGGAGATTGGAAACCGTTCACCTGTCCGGATCGTAAGGAGCTGAATGCTCCTGAAAACGGCTTTATGGGTGTGGAAGGGGAGCCGGAAAGTTATGCGGCGAACATCGCTTCCGGGAGCGGAAGCGGCGGTCTCGACCGAGGGCCGTTTTCACTGGCGCACGGATCGCTTCCGTTGCCGAAGATCCCATATCCTGCCTGCGCGATCGCCGTCTGCGAGATCCAGAACACGCACTCACCGGGCTTCGATATCGATGCGCCGCCGGATGGGGCAAAACAATCGCTCTATGCCGGACATCGCGGCTGGTCAAACTATCTCTTTGTCGACGGCCACGTTCAGGCATACCGTCCCGTAGAGACTGCGTCATATCAGCTGTACAGCTTCTCCAGCCCGACAAACTTCTGGTATGCCGACGGGCAGAAGCCACTTTCGGTAAATGGAGTGCAGACACTTAAAGCTGCTCAGGATGCTAATAGAAACTGATGAGACAAGGATGTTTCCACCATGCCCGGCACGCCCATTAAACCTGATCGCCTTCGCCCTGGTGATACCGTCGCCGTCGTCTCGCCGTCCTGGGGTGGACCGAGCGTATTTCCGAAAGCCTACGAATTGGGCCTGAAGAATCTGCGTGAGACGCTGGGAGTGAACGTCAAGGAGTATCCCACGGCTCGGGCTGCCGATTCGTTTCTCTATGCGAATCCGAAGGCGCGTGCGGAAGATATCAACGCGGCGTTTGCCGATCCCTATGTCGCCATGATTATCGCCAGCATCGGCGGCGAGGATTCGATCCGCATCCTTCCGTACATCGATATCGAGAATGTCCTGCGCAATCCGAAGATCTTCATGGGCTTCTCGGACACGGCGACGATGACCACGCTTTTCAATCAGCATGGCCTCATCACATTCAACGGCCCATCGGTGATGGCCGGCTTCGCAGCTTTGCACAACCTGCCGGATACTTATGCCGCGCATATACGCCATATGCTGATGGACGCTCCTGGGACGCTGACTTATGCGCCATACGATGTCTACGCCGAGAGCTTCAGCCGGTGGGAAGATCCGGACTATAGCGGCGGCGTGAACCTCGTGTCGAATCCGGGCTGGACATGGCTGCAAGGAGAGGGGATTACCCAGGGGCGTCTCTTCGGCGGCTGCATCGAGGTGCTGGAGTTCCTGAAGGGCACGCGGTTCTGGCCCGGCGAAGACTTCTGGAATGGCAAGATCCTGTTCCTGGAGACGTCCGAAGATAAGCCCGGACCGGATCAAGTGCGCTACATGCTCCGCAACTACGGCATGCAGGGCGTCTTCGACAAGATCGCAGGCCTGCTGTTCGCCCGCCCCTTTCGATACAACGACACCGAAAAGGAAGAATTGCGAAAGCAGATCGTGCGAGTCGTATCAGGAGAGTTCGGCCGCCCCCATTTACCCATCGTAGCCGACATGGACTTCGGCCATGACGCCCCTCAGCTTATCATGCCGCTCGGCGTGATGACTGAGATTGATTGCGGCAAGAAGACGGTGCGGCTTGTGGAAGCTGCGGTGGTAAAATCCTAACATGATTGAAGAAACGCAAACAGAGGAGCCGAAGGCGACGCCGCTTGAGGCTCTGGATATTCTCGATATGCGCGTCGGCCGCATTGTGCGTGCTGAGCCGAATACGGCGGCGCGCAAGCCAGCTCATAAGATCTGGGTTGACCTTGGCCCCCTTGGCATCAAAGCGTCAAGCGCGCAGGTGGCCGCGTTATACA
>Ga0105238_10007686_pt1 | contig 10779 bp, 7 predicted proteins | sample KBSC34metaG_FD_81526 | JGI IMG/M metagenome (GOLD analysis project Ga0105238, IMG submission 81526) | Corn rhizosphere microbial communities from Kellogg Biological Station, Michigan, USA - KBS C3-4 metaG | ecosystem: Host-associated > Plants > Roots > Rhizosphere > Soil | place: Michigan, USA...
AAGGACGCGGACCTCGTCGAGGACGGTGCGCTCAACGTCGTCGTGGTGGGTGGCGGGCCTACCGGCGTCGAGACCGCAGGGTCGCTGGCGGAGCTCTACCGGGACAACTTCGCGAGGGACTACCCCGGCATTTCGCAGGAAAAGGCGCGCATCGTCCTGGTCGAGGCGGGGGACGAGATCTTCGCGATGTTCAAGCCGAACCTCCAGAAGTACGCGCGCGAGGCGCTCGAGAAGCGGACGGTCGAGGTCGTCACCGGCGCGCGCGTGCATTCGATCTCGCCGACGCGCGTCACGCTCGCTTCGGGCGAGGTGATTCCCGCGCATACGCTCGTCTGGGGCGCCGGTCTCCAGGGCAACAGCCTCGTCAGGTCGCTCGGGATCGAGCTGCAGCACGGCGACCGGATCGCCGTCGGCCCCGACCTCGAGCTCCCCGGCCACCCCGGCGTCTTCGTCGTCGGGGACATCGCCGTGATCACCGACGCGAGGACGGGGCAGGCTCTCCCGCAGCTCGGCTCGGTCGCCCTCCAGTCGGGAGAGCACGCAGGCGAGTCGATCGCCCGTCGCGTCGCCGGCAAGGCGACCAAGCCGTTCTCCTACCGCGACAAGGGCACCATGGCCGCGATCGGCCGCAACGCGGCGGTCGTGCAGATGCTCGGCGGAAGGACGATGAAGGGCCACAAGGCGCAGTTCGCGTGGCGCACGGTGCACCTCGCGCTCCTCCCGACGAACGAGGATCGGGCGAAAGCGGTCGTCGACTGGGCCGGGAGCGAGCTGACGCACCAGCGCGTGGGCAGGATCAGCGTCGGCCCAGACGAGTAAGCGGAACAGGAGGGAGCGCAAGACGTGAGCACCTCGGAATCGACGACAGCGCCGGCGGACGTGCTGGTCGTCTTCGGCATCACGGGAGACCTCGCGAAGGTCATGACCTTCCACTCGCTCTACAAGCTCGAGCAGCGAGGGCTCCTCGACTGCCCGATCGTCGGCGTGGCGGTCGACGACTGGACGATCGACCAGCTCGTGCAACGTGCGCGCGAGTCGATCGAGGGAACCGGCGAGTCGATCGATCCAAAGGTGTTCGACCGCTTCGCGGCCCGCCTCTCCTACGTCTCCGGCGACTTCACCGACAGCGCCGTCTACGAGCGCGTCGGCGCCGCGATCTCGGGCACGCGCTCACGCGTCTTCTACCTCGAGATCCCGCCGTTCCTCTTCGGCACCGTGGTCAAGGGGCTCACGGAGGCGGGGCTGACGAAGGAGGCGCGCGTCGTCGTCGAGAAGCCCTTCGGCCACGACCTCGAGTCCGCGCGGGCGCTCGCGGCGGAGCTCCACCAGTACATCGACGAATCGCAGCTCCTGCGGATCGACCACTACCTCGGGAAGATGGGGATCGAGGAGATCCTCTACCTCCGCTTCGCCAACACGATGCTCGAGCCGGTCTGGAACCGGAACTACGTCGAGAGCGTGCAGATCACGATGGCCGAGGACTTCGGCGTCGAGGACCGCGGCCACTTCTACGACCCGGTCGGAGCGCTGCGCGACGTCGTCGTCAACCACCTGATGCAGGTCGTGGGCATGACGGCGATGGAGCCCCCCGCGGGCGGCGACGTGGACACGCTCCAGCAGGCGAAGGTCGCCTTGTTCCGCGCGATCAGCCCTGCCGACCCCGCGCAGTACGTGCGGGGCCAGTACGACGGCTACGGCTCGATCGAGGGCGTGGCCGACGACTCGACGACCGAGACGTACGCGGCGCTCCGGCTCGACATCGACAACTGGCGCTGGTCGGGCGTCCCCTTCTTCATCCGCACGGGGAAGCGCCTGCCGGTGACGCAGACCGAGGTCCGCCTCGTCTTCAAGCACCCGCCGCGCCTCGGCTTCGCGGCCTTCGACCGCAGACCCGAACCGAATCAGCTCGTGATCAAGCTCGACCCCGCGACCGGCGCGCGCATCGTCCTCGACGCCCACCGGGCGGACGTCGGCACGGCGGCGCCGATCCTGTTCGACGTCGAGTTCGCAGAGATGGGCGGTGAGGGCCCGACCCCCTACGAGGTCCTTCTGCACGCCGCCATGGCCGGCGATACGTCCCGATTCACGCGCCAGGACGGCGTCGAGCAGACCTGGCGGATCATGCAGCCGCTGCTCGACGCTCCGCCGCCGGTCCACGCCTACATCCCCGACTCTTGGGGGCCGACCGAGCCGGCCGACAGGCTGGTCGCCGGTCACAGCCGTTGGCAAGACCCGTGGATCGTGTCGTGAGCGCGGCAGCGGTCGACAGCGTCATGCCGGGCGCAGGCGCCTCGCCGTTCCCGCCGATCGCCGACTACGGCTTCCTCTCGGACTGCCATACGGGTGCCCTCGTCGCCCACGACGGCGGCGTCGACTGGCTGTGCGTGCCCCGGTTCGACTCCCCGAGCGTGTTCGGGAGCCTGCTCGACCGCCAGGCCGGTGTGTTCCGGTTCGGGCCGTTCGGCATCCACCACCCGGCCGCCCGCACGTACGAGCCCGGAACGAACGTGCTCGTCACGACCTGGAAGGTGCCCTCGGGCTGGATCGTCGTGCGGGATGCGCTGACTCTCGGCCCGTGGGACAAGGAGGACTCGGTCACGCCGCACACGCGTCCGCCGGCGGACGACGACGCCGAGCACCTGCTCGTGCGCACCGTCGAGTGCATCGAGGGCCACGTCGAGGTCGAGCTCGTCTGCGAGCCGGTGTTCGACTACGGCCGCGCTCCGGCGGAGTGGACGCTCGTCGACGGGGGCCGCCACCTGGCGGACGCGTCGAGCGGGGGCCTGACGATCCGCCTCGCGAGCGACCTCGCCCTCGGGATCGAAGCGAGCCGCGCGCGCGGCCGTCACACGCTCCGGGCAGGGGAGCGCGCGTTCTGCGCGCTGAGCTGGGCCGAGGGCCTGGCGACGCCGCACGATGTCGACGACGCCGAGGCGCGGATAGCGTCGACCATCCGGTTCTGGCGCGACTGGCTCGGCCGCGCCCGCATCCCCGACCACCGGTGGCGGGATCCGATCCAGCGCTCCGCGCTCGCGATCAAGGGCCTCACGTACATGCCGACGGGGGCGACGGTCGCGGCTCTCACGACCTCGTTGCCGGAGACGCCGGGCGGCGAGCGCAACTGGGACTACCGCTACACGTGGATGCGCGACGCGACGTTCACCCTCCAGGCGCTCCACTTCCTGAACCTCGACTGGGAGGCCGACGAGTTCATGCAGTTCGTCGCCGACGTCGAGCCGACCAAGGACGGCTCACTCCAGATCATGTACGGGATCGACGGACGGCGCGACCTGACCGAGTCGACGGTCGACGAGCTCACGGGCTACGAGGGCGCCCGACCCGTCCGAATCGGGAACGCCGCCTTCGACCAGCGCCAGAACGACGTGTTCGGCTCCGTGCTCGACTCGATCCTGCTGCACACCCGGCGGGCCCAGCGTCTGCCGCGGCGCCTTTGGCCGCTCGTCGAGTCGCAGGCCGACTGCGCGAGCAAGGTCTGGGGCGAGCCTGACCAGGGCATCTGGGAGGCGCGCGGTGCACCGCAGCACTATGTCTCCTCGAAGCTCATGTGCTGGGTCGCCCTCGACCGGGCCGGGCAGCTGGCGGAGATCAGAGGCGATCAGGATCGAGCGCGGGGCTGGCGTGAGACGGCCGACGAGATCAAGGCGGACATCCTCGAGCACGGTCTCTCGAAGCGCGGGGTGCTCCGCCAGCACTACGAGACCGACTCGCTCGACGCTTCGGTCCTGCTCGCGGCGATGGAGGGGTTCCTGCCGCCCGGAGACGAGCGACTGCACGCGACGGTGCTCGCGATCGCCGACGAGCTCACCGAGAACGGGTTCGTCCTCCGCTACCGCACGGACGAGACCGACGACGGTCTCTCCGGGAAGGAGGGCACGTTCCTGATCTGCTCGTTCTGGCTCGTGTCCGCGCTCGCGATCGTGGGCGAGCGGCAACGCGCGCGTGACCTGATGGAGCGCCTCCTGCGCATCGCCTCACCGCTCGGGCTGTACGCGGAGGAGTTCGAGACCGCGAGTGCACGCCATCTCGGCAACTTCCCCCAGGCGTTCTCGCACCTGGCGCTCATCGAGGCCGCGGGGCGCATCATCCTCGACGAGCTCGTCTCAGAGATCACGTAGAGAGGACGCAATGGACAGATACGACGTGATCATCATCGGCACGGGCGCCGGAGGCGGGACGCTCGCCCGCCACCTCGCCACCTCCGACAAGCGCATCCTCCTCCTCGAGCGGGGCGGCTGGCTGCCGCGCGAGCTCGACAACTGGCTAACCGGGTCGGTGTTCGTCGACAACCGATACGTGTCGCCTGACACCTGGTACGACAGGGATGGCACGGCGTTCCAGCCCGGCGTGCACTACTACGTCGGCGGGGCGACGAAGCTCTATGGCGCGGCGCTCTACCGGCTCCGCGAGGAGGACTTCGGGGAGCTCCGTCACCAGGACGGGATCTCACCGGCCTGGCCCATCGCGTACGACGAGCTCGAGCCGTACTACACGCTGGCAGAGCAGCTGTACCAGGTGCACGGCGCACGCGGCGAGGACCCGACCGAGCCGCCCGCGAGCGCGCCGTACCCACACCCGCCGGTGTCTCACGAGCCGCGGATCCAGCAGCTTGCGGACGATCTCGCCGCCGCCGGGCATCACCCTTTCCATGCGCCGTGCGGGATCATGCTCGACGAGTCGAACCCGGCCTTTTCGACGTGCATCCGCTGTGCCACCTGCGACGGCTTCCCCTGCCTCGTCCACGCGAAGTCGGACGCGGAGGTGCTCGGCGTCCGCCCCGCGCTCGAGCACCCGAACGTGACGCTCCTGACCGGGGCGAAGGTGACGCGGCTCGGGACGGACCAGGCGGGGACGTCGGTCACCGAGGTGGTCGTCGACTGCGACGGCTCCGAGGAGCGCTTCACGGCCGACGTCGTCGTCGTCTCGTGCGGTGCGGCGAACAGCGCAAAGCTGCTCTTGCAGTCGGCGAACGACCGGCACCCGAACGGTCTCGCGAACGGCTCCGACCAGGTCGGCCGCAACTACATGTTCCACGACTCGACCGCCGTGCTCGCCCTCTCCCGTGAGGAAAACGAGACCGCGTACCAGAAGACGCTGGGCCTCAACGACTTCTACTTCGGCGCCGACGACTTCGAGTACCCGCTCGGCAACGTCCAGATGGTCGGAAAGTCGCAGGCGGCGATGTTCCGCGGCGAGCGTCCGCGGGAGACGCGGCTCGCGCCCGAGTGGACGCTCGAGCGCATGGCTAAGCACGCGATCGACTTCTGGCTCTCGACGGAGGACCTGCCGCGGCCTGACAACCGCGTCACGGTGGATCGCGAGGGGAACATCACGCTCGCGTACACGGAGACGAATGCGGAGGCGAAGAAGCAGCTCTACACGAAGGTGAAGTCCCTGCTCGGGAAGCTGGACATGAACCCGGACCACCTGATTCACCGCTTCGCCTACATGAAGAACGACATCCCGATCGCCGGGTGCGCCCACCAGGCCGGGACCTGCCGCTTCGGCACCCACGAGGCGACCTCCGTGCTCGACACCGACTGCAAGGCGCACGAGCTCGACAACCTGTACGTGGTCGACACGAGCTGCTTCCCCTCGATCGGGGCGGTGAACCCCGCACTGACCGCGATGGCCAACGCGCTCCGCGTCGGCGACCATCTGCTCGCACGGCTGAACTGACCGTCGGGGCCGGAGCAGGCGTGCACAACCCCACCGGTGAGCAGTATGAGATCGCCCACGACGACCAGCGCGTCGTGGTCGTCGAGGTCGGCGGCGGCCTGCGCTCGTACACCGTCGGCGAGCGGCAGATCCTCGATGGTTACGGCGCGGGGGAGATGGCGACCGCGGGCCGGGGTCAGGTGCTGGCCCCGTGGCCCAACCGGCTGCAGGACGGGACGTACGAGTTCGAGGGGAGGCGCCACCAGCTGCCGCTGAGCGAGCCCGAGCATGCGAACGCCATCCACGGCCTCGTCCGCTGGGCGGCCTGGCAGGCGCGGGAGCTCGAGCCGCACCGGGTGGTCCTGGGGCACGTCCTCCACCCCCGACCCGGCTACCCGTTCGCGCTCGAGCTTCGCGTCGCGTACGAGCTCTCGGAAGCCGGCCTCGCCGTCCGGATGACGGCAACGAACGTCGGTGTCGGGACCTGTCCGTACGGGAGCGGCGCGCACCCGTACGTCAGCGTCGAAACGGCAACCGTCGACGACATCTTCCTGCGCGTGCCGGCAGGGACGGCGTTGCGGTCGGACGAGCGCGGCATCCCGGTCGGCTCGCTTTCCGTCAGCGGGACGGAGCTTGACTTCCTCGCCGCCCGCCCGATCGGAAGCGCGAGGCTCGACACCGGGTACACCGATCTCGAGCGCGACAGCGATGGTCTCGCTCGCGTCGTGCTGACAACTCACGACGGCGGACGCCGCGTGACCCTTTGGGTCGACGAGGGGTATCCGTACCTGATGGTGTTCACGGGAGACCACCCGGACGTCCAGCGCCGCGGGCTCGCCGTCGAGCCGATGACCTGCGCACCGAACGCATTCCGAAGCGGGGACGGGCTCATCGTGCTCGAGCCGGGCGCGTCGGTCACCACCACCTGGGGGATCTCGCCGCAGGCGTAGCCACGAGACGGAAACCGACAACGCCCTGGAGACAGGCTTCCCGTTCCGAGGTGTCCGTCGCCGTCGACGGCATCTTTGCGGCGTTGCAGGGAATCGAGCCCCGGTCGCCTTCGGCGGCGGCGTTCTACGACGACTATCGGGGCGCTCCTCTTCGTCGGGTCCCTCGTGATCGTCGGCTCAGCACGGGACCCTGTCGCAGTTCTTCGGACGCCCGTAGATCTCCCGTCCGCCGGCTCCCCTAGCTTGCGCTCGCAATGTTCTTCTCGCTGAGCAGCTGGCAACTCGGGCTCTTCGTCTTCGCTGTGGTCATGAGCGCGTCTGCATTGGGCGTGTTCGCGGGCCGGTTCCTCCGCGCGAGCTCCGAGAGGCATCGCGAGCCGATCGGTGTCCTCCAAGGTGCGCTCCTGGGAATCGTCGGCCTCATTCTCGCCTTCGGCCTCTCGCTTGCCGTCGGCCGGTACCAGGATCGCCGAGCGGATGTCGTGATCGAGGCAAACACCATCGGCACGACCTACCTGCGCGCGCAGACGATCGCCGAGCCGCAGCGCACCGCCTCCCTCGCACTGCTTCGGAGCTACAACGACCTCGCGATCCGCGTGACGTACGAGGTCCCCGGCCACGCAGCCATCCGTGCAACCTCGACGCAGCAAGCGCGATTGCAGCGTCGGCTGTGGCGTCTCGCGGGTCAGAGCCTCAACGGCCGCCCCCGCGACAGCGCGCCACGGCTGTACGTGGACAGCCTGAACGAGATGATCGACCAGCAGGCCGTCCGACTCGCCGGGCTGAACAACCGCGTTCCCGCCGCCGTGCTCTGGCTCGAGCTACTCGGCGCCGCGGTCGCACTCGGGCTCCTCGCTCTCCACCTCTCCTTGCTCGGGAGGGGCCTCGTCCCGATTGTCTCCGCCGCCGTGATCGTCAGCTTCCTCGTGCTCGTCACATTCGATCTGGACCGCCCGACGCGGGGCCTCATACAGATCCCCGCGACACCGCTCCTGGCGGAGAAGGCGACCATGAGCCTGCCTCCCGCGGCGCCCGCACCTTAGGCCTCGCGTCCGCCTGTACGCGGCCCGCCGATCCCCTGGCCGTCTGGCAGACGGGCGAGGTCGAGGTCGACAGAGCGCGACCAGTGCTCGTCGACGGTCGCGTCGAGCCGCCTGAGCTCCTCGTCGACTGCCGCCCGGTACTCGGGCTTGACCTGCTCGCGAAGGTCCTCGAGCACCGCCCGCAGCCTCCTGACCACCTGGACGGAAGAGCCGCCGTACTGGCGGATCTCGGTGAATGCGAGCTCCACGATGTCGTCCCAGCTCCTGGCACGGACCACGAGCCCCGGAGACGCGGCCTCCGCGCCGTCCGGGTCGGGAGCGGGTCGCCCCGTCGCCCCGAGCAGCCGGAGGGTCTCGCCCAGGTGGTCGAGGACCTGCACGGCGGTCGTCGGGTCGTTGACGGCAGGTGACAGGGCCCTGATCGCGATGTCGACCATGACGCGGATCGCGAACGCCGGGTCCTGCTCGATCGTGCGCTCGACGCCGAGCACGATCATCGACAGCAGACGCGTGGCCGTCGCGTCGTCGAGCGGCCCGGCTCCGTAAACCTCGAACAGGGCCGCGCCCTGCGACACGAAGTCGCCAACGGCCGGGCGGACCACGATGAGACAATCCCTCTCGCGGGCAAAGCGAGTGAGCCCTGTGGTGTCGAGCGCCTGCACCGCCCCGGCATGCAGGCTCGGGACGACCAGCGTCGGAGGGGTCCTGGAGACGTACGCGCCCAGCACGTGCACCGGCGCGTCCGCCTCCTCGACCTCGTGCAGGAGGTCGAGGAAGGAGCGCCGGCCCGCCTGCGCGACCAGGGCCGCCACGGCAACGGGCCGCAGCCGGTGGATCGAGCGGTTCAGGAAGACGAGGAAGAGGAGGACGCCGGTCGCGAGGAAGAACCCGGCGAGGGTCACGCCGAGGCTCGGCACCGAGTCCTGCTCCACGCGCCTGAGGAGCCCGTACGAGAACGTGAGCGTCCCGACGAGCATCGCGAGCACGGCCTTGAGCAACCGGTCGCGGTAGAAGATGCGCATGTAGCGCGCGGAGAACGTGCCGGTCGCCATCTGCACGATCAGGACGCCGACGGTGACGACGAAGCCCGTCAGGCCCACGCTCGCCCCGACCACGGACGCGAGCACCGCCTGCGCGGTGCCGGCCGAGTAGGTCCACCCGTCGGGTGGCTCCCACAGCCGCCCGCTCTCCGCGGCGGCGATCCCACAGAGCGTCCCCGCGATGCCGCCCAGCACCGGGACAAGCCAGATGCTTCCCCGAACGAACTGCCTGACCCGGAACCGGGTGCTCCAGCTCATCGTCCGCTCTCCGCGCCGGCGCTCACGTCGCGGAGGCTACGCGGGCGGGCGCGGCGCGAAGGGTCGCAGCTCGTCCTGCCCTTCCTGGACGAGGCCCCAGCTCGACTCGGGCACCTCGTTCCAGGCGCCCTCGAGGTCGCCGAGCGGTTCCGAGACGACGAGCCGCGACTCGTCCGAGAGCTGGTGGAGCACGGGGTTGTCGGGGTACTGAGCGCGGAGCGTGTCCACCCGTGTCGAGAAGAAGAGCGACCGTGACTTCCCCTCGCTCGAGTACCGAAACCCCCAGACGCTCCGCCCGTCGGTCGTCGCGACCGTCATCTGGATCGGATGGGTGATGCCGTGGCTACGGCCGACGTGCTCGATCATCCCCACCGCCCGCTCGACAGCGCCGGGCGGGTCGTCCTCGAGCCCGAGCGTCAGCGCGAGGAAGAAGAACGCCTCCGAGTCGGTCGAGCCCTCGAGATCGGGATAGAGCGACGGGTCGACGGCGAGCAGGAGGTCACGCTTGACCTCGTGGAACCGAGCGATCGCGCCGTTGTGCATCCACAGCCAGTTGCCGTGGCGGAACGGATGACAGTTCGTCTGCTGTACCGGCGTCCCCGTCGACGCGCGGATATGGGCGAACACCAGGCCGGAGCGGATATGCGGCGCCAGCTCCCGGAGGTTGCGGTCGTTCCAGGCAGGCTCCACGCTCCTGAACACGGCCGGTACCTCCTCCTCGCCGTACCAGGCGACGCCGAACCCGTCACCGTTGGTCGTCTCGACACCGAGCCTCGAGTGGAGGCTCTGGTCGATCAGCGAGTGCGCGGGCTTGTAGAGCAGCTCCTCCAGGGAGACCGGCGAGCCCGAGTATGCGAGCCAGCGGCACACGACCAGCTAGTGGGCGAACCCGGTGCCGCTCCACGCGTCGTGCACGGGCTCGGGCTGCCGCTGCAACCGCGGCAGCTGCCGCTCGAGATCCGCGACGAGCAGGTCGGCGAGGTCGTGCGTGAAGCCCCTCCGGACCACGATCCGGAGCGCGTCGAGATCCGTGCGGTTCGCGGGGAACGCGTACGCGGGAACCTGCCAGCCGCGCTCGCGCAGGGCGTTCGAGACGTCGTAGACGGTGAAGTTGTCGATGTCGTCGGCGAGCTGGAACGCGAACACCGGCAGCTCGTCGCCGTGAGTCAGCAGCTCGAACGGCCCGAGCTCGGCGATCCTGTCGGCGAGGCGCGTTGCCACGTCCCTCGCGTAACCGTGCACCCTCCGATACCCGTCGAAGCCCAGACGAAGGAAGTTGTAGTACTGCGCCACGACCTGCGCGCCGGGGCGCGAGAAGTTGAGCGCGAACGTCGGCATGTTGTCGCCGAGGTAGTTGACCCAGAAGATGAGGTCTTCCGGCAGCGCGTCCGCGTCGCGCCACACCACCCAGCCGACGCCCGGATAGACGAGCCCGTACTTGTGGCCCGACGCGTTGATCGAGGCGACGCGCGGGAGCCGGAAGTCCCATTCGACGTCCTGGTCGAGGAACGGCGCGACGAAGGCGCCGGACGCGCCGTCGACGTGCACAGCGATGTCGAGCCCGGTCTCGCTCTGGAGCGCGTCGAGCGCGTCGCAGATCTCCTTCACCGGCTCGTAGGAGCCGTCGAAGGTCGAGCCGAGGATGGCGACGACGCCGATCGTGTTCTCGTCGCAGAGCTTGACCGCCTCCTCGGCCGACAGGTGGAAGCGGTCGCCCTCCATGGGCACGAGCCGCATCTCGACGTCCCAGTAGTTCGCGAACTTCTCCCAGCAGACCTGGACGTTGATGCCCATCACGAGGTTGGGCGCGTC
>Ga0105238_10007687_pt1 | contig 10778 bp, 9 predicted proteins | sample KBSC34metaG_FD_81526 | JGI IMG/M metagenome (GOLD analysis project Ga0105238, IMG submission 81526) | Corn rhizosphere microbial communities from Kellogg Biological Station, Michigan, USA - KBS C3-4 metaG | ecosystem: Host-associated > Plants > Roots > Rhizosphere > Soil | place: Michigan, USA...
ATGATCGGCGAGCAGGAAGTGTTTGGTGCGATAGATTCCGAGCAATGCGCGTAATCCGTAAAAGCCGAACCGCTCTCACATTTCGATCGAGAAGAGGCGCGCGAGCTGGCGGGGGTGGCCGAGCCAGGTCCGCTCGGCCCAGGGATTGACGTGGCTGATATCCGGCTCTGCGGGCGACGCGTCGGTTGGGGTCTCCATGCGGACCTTCCATTCTGTTCTGGCGCCCTTGAGAGAGCGCGGCATGGGGCTGCAGACTAGCTCATAAATTGCGCGTGGGAAGAAGATTGTTGCGCAACACATCCCCTTGCACACTGGGAGCGGAGGGGGACCAGGCGGCTCTGCAGGCGAGGATTTTATCGCCTTTCCTGCCGCCTATCTCCCCCGCGCGCCTCGCACCTGCTAGGCGCGCGATCATGTTGAACGACCTCTCCTCTCCCGCCGCATTGATGGCGACGCGGCGTTCCGGCAAACCGCGCGATCTGGGGCCTCCCGGCCCGACGCCCCAGCAGTTCGACCGCATCCTTGCGGCCGCGACCCGCGTGCCGGACCATGGCAAGCTCGCGCCGTGGCGGTTCGTCGTGATCCCCGACGGCAAGCGCGAGGCCTTCGCCGCCTTGCTCGAGCGCGCCTATCACGCCGAACGGCCGGACCCAGGCAAGGTCGAGTTGGAGGCCGTGCGCCAGTTCGCGCTCCAGGCCCCTGCGTTGGTGGTCGCGCTGTCGGCACCCGCGCATGCCAGCCATATCCCCATCTGGGAGCAGGAATTGTCGGCAGGCGCGGCCTGCATGAACCTGTTGATCGCGAGCCATGCCGAAGGGCTTGCGGCCGGTTGGCTGACCGGCTGGGCAGCCTATTCGGACATGGTGCGCGACGCCTTCGGCCAGCCCGGAGAGCGCATAGCCGGCTTCGTCTTCATCGGCACGCCGACACGCGAATTGGAGGAGCGGCCCCGGCCGACAAGGGAGGATGTCGTGACGCTCTGGCAGGGCTGATCCCGACCGGCATGGCAGGTACAAGTCGCGCTATTCGGCACCGATCTCCGCTTCCAATTGCACGCGGTCACGCTGTTGATCGATGCTTCCGACCAGCCCGTCCCTGAAGTGGACGATCGTGCGCGCGTAAGCGGCCATCTCATGCTCATGCGTGACCATCAGGACGGTCAGGCCCATGCGCGCGTTCAGGTCCGTGAGCAGTTCCATGATCTCGACCGATCGCTCCGAATCGAGATTGCCGGTCGGCTCGTCCGCCAGCAGCACGTCGGGCTCCGTGACCAAGGCCCTGGCAATGGCGACACGCTGCTGCTGGCCGCCGGAAAGTTCTGCGGGAACATGGTGCCACCAATCGGCCAGCCCGACCTTGTCGAGCGCCTCCATGCCTTTTTCCCGTCGTACCCGCCTGTCCGACCCGCGATAGAGAAGAGGCAGCTCGACATTTTCGAGCGCGGTAGTGCGCGCCAGCAGATTGAAGCCTTGAAACACGAAGCCAAGATAGCGTCGGCGGAGCAGGGAGCGCTGATCCCGGCTCAGCCCCTCCACCTGCACGCCACGGAACACGTAAGCACCCGAGGTCGGCACGTCGAGGCAGCCGAGGATATTCATGGTCGTCGATTTGCCCGATCCCGACGCCCCCATGATCGCCACGAAATCGCCCGTGGAAATATCGAGGTCGACTCCTTTGAGCGCCTGAAACGCGGCCGCACCCTCGCCGAAGCGCTTCGTGATGCCCCGTAACGAGATCAACGGCGCGTCCATGCTTATTTCGCCGGACCGGCAAGCTGGCCCGTTATAACCTGCAGCCCGGGGCGCAAGCCGGGGCCCCGCACCTCTGTGAGGCTGCCATTGCTGTGACCGATCGTGACCAGGATTGCCTTGGGGCTACCGTCGGCGCCCACCGTCCATAGCTGCTGACGCGCGCCGCGCGAAATATCGGCATTCTTCGGCATCTCCGGCGGCCCGCCGAAGATTCCCTTTTTCGCCGGCGCCGCAGGAGGCGTGAAGCGCAGCGCCGCGTTGGGTACCAGCAGCACATTCTTGACCGAATCCGTGACGATGTTGGCAGTCGCGGTCATGCCCGGCTTGAGCAGCAGCCGCGGGTTCGAAACGGAGAGCTCCGCCGTATAGGCGACGACATTGGTCGTCGCGGTGGGCGTGGTGCCAGCGCTGTTGACCGTCGGCGTCGCATTCGCCCCCAGGTCAACCCGGGTCACGGTCGCGGGAAAGCTCTGATTGGGATAGGCGTCGACGGTAAAGGTGGCTGGTGCCCCCGTGTGCAGCTCGCCCACGTCCGCCTCGTCGACCTTTACCTGCAATTTCATCTTCGACAGATCTTCGGCGATCGTGAACAGGGTCGCTACGTTGAACGAGGCGGCGACGGTCTGGCCGGGCTCGATCTGGCGCGACAGGACCACGCCCGTGACGGGCGCATAAACGGTGCCCTTGGACAGGCTCGTCCGGTTGGTCGAAATATTGGCGCGCGCCTGGGCGACCTGCGCCTGCGCCTGCAGCAGGTTGGCACCGGCGCGCGCATAGTCGGCGCGTGCGGTATCGAGTTCCGTCTGCGACGGCACCTTCCCGCCCGAAAGCTGGTAGACCTGCTCCACCCGCGCAAGATTGGCCTTGGTCTGGGCGACGGTGGCGCGGTTCTGCGCGACGGTTGCGAGCGCCGCCTGCAGCGACGCCTCACTCTGGACCAATGTATCGCGCAGCCGCGACAGATCGAGCTGTGCCAGCGGCTGGCCCTTCACCACCCGATCGTTGTTGTGGACATAGACCTTGTTGATCAGCCCCGATTCCTCCGAACCGACATTGACCTGTACCGTCGGCGCGAGATTGCCCGTCGCCGTGATCGTCACCGTCAGGTCGTGCCGTTCAACCGGCGCGGTTGCATAATGGACCGGCGGCGCCGGCCGGAAGCAGCGCGCGAGCAACGGTAACACGATCAGCAGCGGTACGCCGATCAGGATCCACTTGCGCCACCGCCGCCAGCGCGACCGCCGCGGCTGGCCGAGGAATTCTTCAATGTCGGTGCCGGCGTCGGTCATTCAGCATTCCCCGTCGGATTGGTCGCCTCAGGCTGCCAGCCGCCGCCTAGCGCAAGATAAAGTCGGACGAGCGCCAGTGCCTGATCCGCGCGCGCGGACGCCAGCTGGTCGCGCGCCGACAGCAGGCTCTGTTCGCTCTGCAGCAGGGTCAGAAAATCGATCAGCCCGGACCGATACTGGCTGCGCGCATAGATGGCCGCGTTGTTGGACGCGTCGAGCGCACCGGCGAGTTCGGCCTGGCGCGCCTTCGCCGCTTCCAGCGCCTGGATCGCATTCTCGACATCCTCGAGTCCGTTGAGCACGGTCTGCCGGTAGGAAGCAAAGGCCAGATCCGCCCCCGCGCGCGCCGAGCGTACCTGCGCATTACGCCGCCCTGCGTCGAAGATCGTCTGTGTAATGTTGGCGAATAGGCTGCCGGTGAGCAAATCTCCAAGCTTGCCGATCCGCGCCGCCGCCGTGTCGATATTGCCCCCGATCGACAGGGCCGGAAATAACGCCGCCTTGGCGACACCGATGCGCGCCGTAGCCGCGGCTAACTGCCGCTCCGCGCTGCGGACATCCGGGCGGCGGCGCAGCGTGTCAGCCGGAATGCCGATCGTGAGTCCGTCGGGCCCGTGCGGGATCGGCAGGGCCTCCCCCAGTTCCCCGCGCAGCGCGCCAGGTGCACGGCCGATCAGCACACCCAGGCGATTGACCGCCTGCAGATAGGCGGTTTCCAGCGCCGGGATGGAGGCCGCCGTCTGCGCCCGCTGTGCGCGCGCCTGTTCAGCGTCGAGGCTCGACACCAATCCCGCCTGCACGCGCCAGCCGGCAATCTCGAAATTGTCTTCCTGCGTGCGGAGCGTACTGCGCGCGATGTCGAGCCGCGCCTGTGCCAGCCGTACATCGATATAGTTGGTGGCGACCTCGCCCGCGATCGAGGTACGCACCCCTTCCAGATCGAACCGCGCCGTCGCCTCATCGGCGCGGGCCGCCTCCACGCCCCGGCCGAGACCACCGAAGATGTCTGCCTGCCATGACGCGTCGGCACTCAGCGAAAGCCGCGTGCTGCCCGACACATAATCTCCCGCGGTGAAATTCCGCGTTGAACCGGCTGAGCCCATCAGTGTCGGCAGCAGAGCGCCGCGTGCCTGGACCAGAGCTTCGCGCGCCTGGGCAAGCCGGGCGACCGACTGCGCGATCTGCAGATTGGACGCGGTCGCGCGCGCAATCAGGTCGGTCAGCAGCGGATCGTCGAACTGGAGCCACCACGTCGCGAGGTCCGCGACAGCAACCGCGTCACCGGATGGCGCGGAATGCGTGACGGACGGCGCATAATTTGTCGGCACGGCGAGCGCGGCCGGCGCAGGCGCATGATAGTCCGGCCCGACGGCACAGCCGCTCAACGGCAGAGCCAGAGAGACGATCACGGCGACCTTATTCATGGCGCAGCGCGTCGATCGGGTTGAGCGCGGCGGCGCGTTGCGCGGGAACATAGCCGAAAACGATCCCCAGAAAGGAGGAGAAGAGCAGGCTGCCGAGATTGACCAGCGGATCGAAAAGGAAGTCGACCGTCATGAGCTTGGTCAGCAGCAACGACAGGCCAAAGGCCAGCCCGATTCCAATCGCCCCGCCAAGCGAGCACAGCACGACCGCCTCGGTCAGGAATTGCAGCCTCACCTCACGCGCCAGCGCGCCGATAGCGAGACGGATACCGATCTCGCGCGTCCGCTCGGTGACCGATACCAGCATGATGTTGACGATGCCGATCCCGCCAACGATCAGCGAGATCGAGGCGATCGCCGCGACCAGTCCAGTCATCACCCGCAGTGTGCCGGACACCGTGTCCGAAATCTGCTTCATGTCGATCAGCCGGAAATCGTCGTCCTGTCCCGGTCCGATATGGCGCCGTTCCCGCATCAGCCGGGCAAGATCGGTGCTGACCGCCTGGTTGTCATAAGCCGGGTTCACCCCGATCACGATCCAGTAGATATTGGTGGTGCCTATGATCTGGCGCTGCACCGCGCGCGCCGGCATCAGCACCGTATCGTCCTGGTCGCTGCCCGGACCGCCCTGACCGCGTTCCTTGAGCACGCCGATTACCGGGCAGGTGATCTTACCGACGCGCAGATCACGGCCGAGCGGATCGACATTGGCAAACAGATTTTTGCGCACCGTTTCGCCGATGATGCAGACGCTCTTGCCGGCCGCCTCCTCTTCCACCGTGAAGGCACGGCCCGATATGACGGTCATCGCCTGAATGGCGATTCCGTCCCTGGTCGTGCCGGTGATGCTGGTCGGCCAGTTGATGCCGTCGGCAGTCGCGGTGACGGTCGCACTGACCTGTCCCGCCACCGCATCGATCCCGCCAATCTGCTCACGGATGGCATCGACATCCTCGCGGGTAAAGTTACGCGGCGCGCCGCCGCCCGCCTGGCGCGCGGCGGCGTTGGTCACCACCATCAAGGTGTTCGCGCCCAGCGACGCAATCTGTGCGCGGACGGATGCCGTGACGCCATTGCCGACCGTTACCATCGTGATGACGGCCGCAACACCGATCACGATACCCAGCACGGTAAGGATCGACCGAAGCAAATGGCGCCGGATTTCGCGAAAGGCGAGCAGAAGCGAGGCACCGAGCATGTGCATGCATGTTAGCGCACCCTTTCGTAAGCGAAACAGATATTTTTGGTCAGATTGGGCGACGATCTTCGACGCGATGCGGCTCGCCCGTGTCCGGAAACGGACGAAAATGACAGCATCCCTTGCCTAAGCGCGCGGTGCTGTGTTAGAACACCACCACGCATATGGCTGCAGCAGATCGCCCTGTTTATCTCCGCCTCCGTGACGAGATTGTCGCCATGATCCTCGACGGGCGAATCCGCGAGGGCGACGCACTGCCATCCGTCCGCGCCTTCGCCGCCGATCAGGGCGCCAACCCGTTGACCGTTGCGAAGGCCTATCAAAGTTTTCAGGAGGATGGGCTTGTCACCGTCCGTCGCGGCGTCGGCATGTTCGTCGATCAGGGCGCGGCCCAGCGGCTGCGCGTCGCCGCCCGGGCCCACTTTCTCGAAGAGGAATGGCCGGAAATCGCGACGCGCATACGCCGGCTCGGGATCGAACCGTCCGAACTGGTCGAGCGCGTGACCGTCTGAAGGCTTGGGACCGCCGCCCTGCTTTGCTAGGCGCAGGCGGTGAGTCAGGCACGCATCCTTTCCTATGACCGCGCAGCGATCGCTGAAGCCGCGCATTTGATCGCGCAGGGCAAACCGGTCGCGATTCCCACTGAAACCGTCTATGGCCTGGCCGCCGATGCGACGCGCGGCGACGCGGTCGCCGCCATCTATGCGGCAAAGGGACGGCCGTCGTTCAACCCGTTGATCGTGCATGTGAATGATGTCGCGGCAGCCGACGCTATCGCCCATCTTTGCGACGGTGCGCGCAGGCTGGCATCAGCCTTCTGGCCCGGACCGCTCACCATCGTTGCGCCGATGAAGGCGGGCGCGCCGATCGCCGCGCTCGCGACCGCCGGACTGTCCACCATTGCATTGCGATGCCCCGCCCATCCGGCGATGCGCGATCTGCTGCGCGCCTGCGGCAAGCCGCTGGCGGCACCGTCCGCAAATGCGAGCGGCACGATCAGCCCGACCCGGGCGGAGCATGTGCTGCGCACGCTCGGGCACGCGATCGATCTCATCGTGGACGCCGGGCCGACGACGATGGGCCTGGAATCGACGATCGTCGCCATTGGCGATGACGGACTGCGCCTTCTCCGCCCCGGCCCGATCACCGCGCGGCAATTGATCGACGCCTCGGGGCTGCCATTATCGGCCAGCCTCTCCGGCAAGATCGAGGCCCCCGGCCAGCTCACGCAGCATTACGCGCCGTCCAAACCGGTTCGCCTCGACGCCACCGAAGCCCGTGAGGGTGAATGGCTGATCGGCTTCGGCGCGGTCGGAGGCGTCGTGTCATTGTCGGCCAGAGGCGACACTACCGAAGCGGCAACCCGGCTGTTCGACCTTCTCCATCAGGCCGATATGGCCTCCGCGCCACGCATCGCGATCGCGCCGGTGCCGGAGGACGGACTGGGCGCCGCCATCAACGATCGCCTGCGCCGCGCCGCAGCGTGACCCGCTCTTTGAGAACAATTTCGCGTCTGTCATGACGGTGCCGGTCGGTCCATCGCAAAGCCCCTTCCAATCCGGACTGGCTTGGGTACGGGCGATGGCCATTCCATCCCTTGCGACCTTCATCCCTGCCCAGGGCAGCCTCCCGAAGAATTCGGTGTCCGAACAGTCTTTCCCGAACGCCCAAGGATCGCCGGCGCGCCGTCGCCTCATTTCCTTCCTGCTGACCGTGCTCGCGCACCTGCTGCTGCTGTTCCTGCTGCTGCGGCTCACGCCGCCGTTCGCAAAAATGTCGAACGCCGGTGGCCGACTGACCATTTTCTCGGTGGCACCCGAAGCGAAGGAGGACGCCGCGCGGGCGAAAAACACGCCGAGGAAGGTTCAGGCCAGCCGCACCGCCACGCCGCCGGCCGCCGTCCCACCCCCGCCCATCAAGTTGCCGACGACGGCGGCGCCGTGGGTGCTCACGCCGGGGCTCGAACATTTCGACATACGCCAGGTGCCGGCAAGCCCTCAGACGCAGCAGCAACAGCCATCGGATGCCAGCGCCGCCGATGGCGATGGCCTATCCGAATCCGACCGGCCAGTCGCCTACGGCCCGGGCGGGCAACCGCTCTATAACGCCGCCTGGTATCGCGAGCCGACTGACGCCGAACTCGGTTATTATACCAAGCTCGCACGACCCGGCCCCGGCTATGGAGAAATCGCGTGTCAGACCGTGGCGCGCTATCATGTCGACAATTGCGTCGAACTCGGCGAGTCGCTCGGTTCCGGCTATGCCCGCGCGGTACGCGAGGCGGCGTGGCAATTCCTGGTTCTGCCGCCGCGCGTCGGCGGCAAGGCGATGGTGGGGACGTGGGTTCGTATCCGGATCACGTTCCATGATCGCGATAAATAGACGCACCAGGAAAAAGGGGACCGGCCGCCCCGGTGGCCGGTCCTCCAACAGGCCTCAGAACAGGCTGTTCAGCTTCACCTTGGCGCCGACGAAGAAGAAGCGGCCGAGCGCTTGGTTCGGATAGGCGACCTGCGCGAAGTCCGGCTTCGTATCGGTCAGATTGTTGATGCCGGCATAGAGCTGCATTTCCCTGGTCACGTCGTAGCTGGCGTAAATGTCATGCTGCGAATGCGCCTTATAATATTTGTATTGGGGCGCGGTGAGGTTGGGATCGGCATTCACCTCGTCACGCGGATAACGCAACGTGTGCGAGAACCAGTTGAAATTATAGGCGAGCGTCAGCTTTTCGTAGTTCCAGCTGACGTCGAAATTCGCCTGATATTTCGGCGCGGGCAATTCATAGGTTCCCCGATAGTTGGTCGGCTCCGCGCCCGGCGTACCGATCAGCTTGAGCTCGTTGAGGTAATTGCCCACCAGGTGGAAGGTAATGCGGCCATAGTTCCAGTGCGGGCGCAGCACGTAATTCACGTCGAGATCGAGACCGCTGGTGGCGTAATTGGCGACATTCTGCGGGATACGGCTGAAGCCGACGATGCGCCCCGGCTGCGTTCCGCCATTATTGCGCGTGACATGCGCGCAGAATTCATTCTGCAGGCTGGGCTGATCGACGCAGAGATCGGCGAGCTGCTGTGCGGTGACGAAGCTGATCGCGTTCTTGAGACGGATATCATACCAGTCGGCGGAGACGCTGAGGCCCGGCAGGAAGCGGGGTTGCACGACCGCGCCCGCCGTCCAGGTCCGCGCTGTTTCCGCTTGAAGCGACGGATTGCCACCGAGCGTGCCAGAGATGCTTGACGAATTGAGATCGATGAAGCCGGCCGGATCCGACACGCCGAGCGACGTCAGCAGCGCCTGGCAATTGGCAGGACGGCTTGCTTTGCCGAGATCGATGCGCGCCGGCGAGCAGGGATCGTTGATGAATTCGAAATCCTGGCCATTGGGCGCGAACAATTCGCCAATATTGGGTGCGCGGACCGCCTGGGCGTAGGTGCCGCGGAAGGTGATGTCCCGCACCGGCGCATATTGGCCGTTGAACCGCCAGGTCGTCGTGTGGCCGATCGTCGAATAATCGGAATAGCGGACAGCCGCGCCGATATCGAGCAGATGGGCGAATGGCACGTCCTTGAGGAGCGGTGCGTCGACCTCGGCGAAGACCTCCTTCACGTTGAAGCGGCCCTTGGCGATCGGCGTCAGGTTGCTGAAGGTCAGACCCTGCTGGGCGACCGGATCGGGCACATCCTTGCTCGTTTCACGCCGCCATTCGGCGCCGAACGCGAAGCCGATCGCGCCGCCGGGCAACTTGAAGAACTGTCCGGTATCGCCGCTGATCGAGCCCGACAGCACCTGCTGCGTCAGCTTCGAATGATCAGTCGTATTGACCGAGATGAAGTCCTTGGCCGCCTGACTGGGCGAACCTTCGCCGAACAGGTTGAGCGGCACGCACTGGCCCGGAGCGAAGGACAGCGGCGCCCCGGTCAATGTGCGCGAGGTATAAGGCTGGTCGATGATCGCCGTTGGATCGAGATTGATGCGGCAGGTTATCCCGCCATGCCCGTCCGCCACCGCATCGGTCGCCGCCAGAAAGCGGTCGGTATATTGATCGCCGATAAAGTGGTTGGTGATCTTGTTCCGCGAATAGACGTACGAAATGTCATAGCGCAGGCTGTTCGATAGATTGCCCTTGGCGCCGATCACGCCGCGGGCCGTATTGCGCGTGATCCGTTCGCCGCGCGTACCGAGATCGAAATTGTCGCGGTTGAGCAAGGCGCCGCCCGCATCCTCGATCAGACCCTTCAGCGACGCCGGAATGTAGGCGTTGTCCGGGTTGATCAGGATGTAATAATCGAACGTCGGCTGGCTGATCGAATAGGAGACCGTGTGGGCATATTTTGCCTCGGCATATAAAGTGAGCTTATCGCTCACCTCGAAATGCGCGATCGCGTTACCGATGTGGCGCGTGACCTTGGGCAGCAGATCGCCGCGATAGTCTGACTGGAGCGTGCCCGACCCACCCTGCTGGTAGAAATCGGGGACGAAAATGCCGGGATCCCACGGAGCCCCGGTAGCGACATAATCGGGCAACCCGTCGAAATCGAGATCTATGCCGCCCTGGCGCGAGCTGTCGAAGAAACGCACGTTCGACAGCGGCACCCGACTGGGGCCGCTGCTTTCCGGAGTATTGTGGAATGTCACGGCACCGGGACCGACCAGGTAGGGTCGGTCCGTCGCATTGAGCCGATCATTGTCGCCATATTCATAGGCGAGCGAAATGTTGCCGCGCCCGCCGGCGAAATTATGCCCTGCCGTGGCGGTGATCAGGCGCTGGGAACCGTCGCCCCAGCGCGATATGCCGTTCTGCGCCCGGATCGAGAGGCCTTCGAAATTCTTCTTGAGGATGAAGTTGACCACTCCGGTCACGCCATCCGCGCCATAGATCGCCGACGCGCCGCCTGTGAGCACGTCGACACGCTCGACCAGATCGGTTGGGATGGTGTTGATGTCTATCGAGGCGTCGCCGGGCTCGCCGCCGACCTGGCGGCGACCGTCGATCAGCACCAGCGTCCGGCTCTTTCCCAAGTTGCGCAGGTCGAGTTGGTTCAGGCCGGTTTCGCCGATGCCGAGACTGTTATTACCGCCCGCCGCCTGGCTGGGGCCGACCGACCCGATCAGCGCC
>Ga0105238_10007689_pt1 | contig 10778 bp, 8 predicted proteins | sample KBSC34metaG_FD_81526 | JGI IMG/M metagenome (GOLD analysis project Ga0105238, IMG submission 81526) | Corn rhizosphere microbial communities from Kellogg Biological Station, Michigan, USA - KBS C3-4 metaG | ecosystem: Host-associated > Plants > Roots > Rhizosphere > Soil | place: Michigan, USA...
GAGTCTGTCGCGCTGCGACAGACTATGCCTGCATGGCAGGCACCTAGAAGTATGGCTACGTCTTGACGCCCGGACGATTCCGCCGCCTGAAAGCTCAATCACCCCTTCGGGTCTTTCTCCGCATCCATGAACCAAGGGGTGCATCTCGATACTGTCCTTGTTTGGAGTTCCGCCTTGTCCCGAAGGCCCGGCTGAGTTGCCCAAACGCCCCCCAACCCGTGACCGGTAGAGTCTGTCGCGCTGCGACAGACTATGCCTGCATGGCAGGCACCTAGAAGTATGGCTACGTCTTGACGCCCGGACGATTCCATCGCCTGAAAGCTCAATCTTCCCTTCGTATCTTTCTCCGCATCCATGAACCAAGACGCCACATTTTTCCAAGACGCGGCAACCGTTTCCCCCTCTCCCCGGGGGAGAGGGCCGGGGTGAGGGCGGGCGTATATCTAATTGTGCCAACGACTTTCGCCCGCCTTGAGGCTCGCTATGACGCCCCGTTGACTCAGTCGGTTCATGGGAAGGGAGAAAAGTCCAAAACCCCTGGCCAACTCAAGCCAGCCCCAGATTCTTCAAGACCTGCACCGTGGACTGCGCCTTATTGAGCGTGTAAAAATGCAGCCCCGGCACGCCCGCGCGCAGCAGCGCCGCGCACTGCTCCGTGGCGTACTCGATGCCGAACTTCGCCGCCGCCTCGTCATCATTCGCCACCAGATCCAGCCTCGCCTTGAGCGCCGGTGGGATCTTCGAGCCGCACAACTGCGTGAACCGTGTGATCTGCGCCGCGCTCAGGATGGCGATCACCCCCGGCACGATCGGCACCTTCACGCCGAGCTTGCCCGTGACATGATCGCGAAATTCCAGGAAGTCGGCGTTGTCGAAAAACAGTTGCGTGAGCACAAAATCCGCGCCCGCATCCACCTTCTCCTTGAGATGCTGCCAGTCCGCATGCTTGCCCAGCTTGTTGGCGATGTGCCCCTCGGGAAAACCGGCGACACCGGTGGAAAACTTTCCCTGCTGCTTGATGAAGCGGACCAGGTCCGACGAAAATTCAAAACCGCCCGGCGTCGTCTGAAACTCGCCGCCGCCCGGCGGATCGCCCCGCAGCGCCAGGATGTTCTGGCAGTTCAGCGAACGGATCTTTTCCAGCAATGCGCCGACCTCCTCGCGCGTATGGTTGACGCACGTCAGATGGGACAGCGCCGGCAGCTTGTGGTCGCGCTGGATGCGATCGACGATCGTCAACGTCTTGTCCCGGGTGCTGCCGCCCGCCCCGTAGGTCACCGAACAGAAATCCGGCCGCGCCGCGAGCAACGCCGGGATGTGCTTCTCCAGCAGCGCCCGGTCGCCCTCCTCGGTCTTCGGCGGGAAAAATTCAAAGGAGACGACCGGCCTTCCGGCCGCCATCTTTGCCGTATAGATGTCGCGAACAAGTTGCATTGCTGGTGGAAGACTACCCGCCGGCCCAACGGTTTGCAAACTAAAAATCAACGCATCTTGATGCGTTGATATGAATTTATAACCTCCTGCGCTCAAACAAAAAGCCCCTTCCGGTTTTGCCGGAAGGGGCCAAAGGTCCTAAAACAGATTAGAACTTGTAGATCACGTTCAGAGCGAACAGGAAGGCATTCGCCGCGCTGTCATGGCGGTTGTAAACCGTGCCGCTTTCGTTGTGGTCCCAGCGGAATTCCGCACGGCTCACGACGTTGGCCCAGAGGTCGTATTCGACCGTGGCCGTGACTTCTTCACCATTGCGGTTGAAGAACGTGAAGGCGCTCAAGTCCGAGGCATCAACGTATTCAGCACGCAGATTCAGAGCCAGCTTGTCGGTGGCCTGATAGGTCGTGTAGATACCGTAGATGTTGCCATCAGAGGACTGGCGCAGGGATTGGAGCGCGTCAAACGCAAGACCGACCTTCAAACCGGCAACCGGGGTCGCGAGCGACAGGTTGGCGGAGTAGTTGTCAACCGCGCGGTCATCAAAGCCCTGAATGGTCTGCAGGTTCAACGCCGAACCCTTGAGCCAGCCCCAGTTATCCGGGGCGGTCAGGCTCACAGCGGCAATGTAGTCCTTGGAACTGACATGGTAGGGGGACTGGCCGATGGACGTGAACGAGGAGCCGCGATCAACGATACCAGCCGTCACGGAAACTTCGTTGCAGATCTTGTAGGTGCCGAGCAAACCGGTGTAGGTGGTCGGATTAATGATCCAGCCATAAGAACGGGTATAGTTCGGGTTCGCATAACCGGTGTTGGATTCATAGCCGGTGATGCCGTCCATCACACCGAGTTTCCAGTCAATGCCATTGCCCACCGGAGTGCGCATGGTGATATAAGCCTGACGGATAGCAAGACCACCAGCGCTGAAGTCGAAGTCGTCATTGATGCTGCCGCTGTTGATGGCGCCTTCACCAGCGTTGATTTCAACGTGGTAACCGGCAGCCCACGGGCTGTCATCCAACGGCTTGTCGAGGGCGATATCAACCTGGTTCAGGCTGAAACCATCACGAACCTGGCCATTGCCGAAAGGTCCGCGCAAGCCTTGAACGCCATAGGCGTACGGGGGCAGGTCGCTGTAAAAGCTCTGGTCGCCCGCATTATACTGCACCGCCACATCAACGTAGCCGCTGATCGTGGTGTTGGAGAGCGCGGTGTTAACCTGGCTCATCTTCGCTTCGTCTGCGCGAACGGCGGACGCCATGCTGACGGCGCCAACGGCTGCGAGACCCAATGTCCATTTATTAAACTTCATCTGTTCCTCCGATGTTGTTTGTTGTTTGTTGTTTGTACTTATCAGACAGGGCAAAACCGGTTTGCCCCCCGGCACCACAAGGTGCACTTGAGGTCAAAACTAGGGAAAAACGGGCGAAATGACAACAAGTTTTTTCGGCAATTTTGAGACGCCAAGCTTCTGTTTTAAAGCGGTTTGCGGCGGGAAGCCACGATTCCGCCGCATTATTTCCACCTTGTCTTGCAACAAAAATAGGCATTTTAGTCCCATTCATGGCAACCCAATCGGTCAAAAACCCTTCCGGATATCCATTCCAAGCTCACCATAAACTTCCCCCATGGGTGGAACAAATCGTGCTGAACCAAAACCGGCCGTAAGAATTGCGCTTGCAATTCGCGGCCTATGAATTACACACGAATATAGGTATGCCATTATTTGCTTACACCGCCCGGGAAACGGCCACTGGCCGCGAGATCCGCAACACCGTCGAGGCGCTCTCGGAACAGGCCGCCATCGCCGCGTTGCTCAACCGCAACATGCTGGTCGTCGAGATCAAGGAGAAGATCTCCAAACGCGGCCAGACCAAGGGCGGCAAGGTCGCCCTGGCTGACCAGGTCGTCTTTACCCGCCAGCTTGCCACCATGATCGACGCCGGTATCGCCATCGTCCAGTCGCTCCAGGCGCTCGGCGACCAGACCCCGAACAAGATCATGCGCGACACCATCCGCGACATCACCAGCCGCGTGGAAAGCGGCGAAAGCTTCTCCGAGGCGCTGGCCCGCCATCCCAAGGCCTTCAACCGCCTGTACGTTGCCATGGTGTCCGCCGGTGAAAAGGGCGGTTTGCTCGCTGAAATCCTTAGCCGCCTGGCCACCTACCTGGAAAACACCGAGCGCCTGCGCAAAAAGGTGAAGACAGCCTTGATGTACCCCACCGTCGTCACCATCGTCGCCATCGTCATCACCGTTTTCCTCCTGGTGCGCGTCATCCCGACCTTCAAGGAGATTTATTCCGGCTTTGGCGCCGCCCTGCCCGGCCCGACGCTCTTCCTCATGGGCATCAGCGACATCATCAAACACTACCTCGTCCACCTGATCATCGTCGCCGGCCTTGTCATCTGGGGCTGGTTGTCCTACATCAAGACCAAGCCCGGCCGCGAATTCTGGGACAAGCAACGCATCAAGCTCCCCATCTTCGGCCCCATCGCCCACAAAATCTGCCTCGCGCGCTTCACCCGCACGCTGTCCTCGCTGGTCCGCAGCGGTGTGCCGATCCTCGAGGTCTTGCAGATCGTGTCCCAGACCGTCGGCAACGTCGTCATGGAAAAAGCCATCAAGAGCGCCTCGCAGGACATCGAACGCGGCGAAGGCATCTCCGCCGCGCTCGCCAAGCACCCCATCTTCCCCACCATGGTCGTCCGCATGTTGAGCGCCGGTGAACAGACCGGTAACATCGACACCATGCTCGAGCGCGTCGCCAACTTCCTCGACGAGGAGATCGACAACACGCTCTCCGGCCTCATGTCGCTCATCGAGCCGCTCCTCATCGTCTTCCTCGGTGTCGTCATCGGCGGCATGGTGGTCTGTATGTTCCTGCCGATTTTCAACCTGGCGAACATCGTCAGCGGCAACGGCCACTGATCCATCTGAAGTCAAAAACCGCCGGGAGACCATTCTCCCGGCGGTTTTCTTTTTGCCCTGCGCAATTATTGATTAATGGTGGGCCGGGCGCAGCGTCAGGCGACGGAAGGTTGCGCGACAGGCAATCCGCCCCGCGCTTTTCGCAGAATTCAAACCGTCACGCTCTTCATCGGTTGCGGCTGGATGATCTTCATCTTCGGCCAGCGTTCGCGGATCCGCTCCTCGAACCAGTTCCGCGCCGCCGCATCCCCGTGCCCCAGTAGGACCGCGCGCGGCGATACCTGCCCCACGAACTCCAGCAGGTCATCACGGTTCGCATGCGCCGTCAGGTCAAAATCCTGCATATCGCAATGCTTCGTCACCCGCCCGGCGCTGGGGCTGAAAACGAACGTCTCGCCTGCCTTCGCCGCCTTCAACCGCCCCGCCGGTGAATCCGGATCCGCGTAGCCCACGAAGAAAATGCTCTGCTTCTCGTCCCCGATCATCCGCTTCGCCAGGTCATGCGCCGCCGTGTTCTCGCTCATCATCCCCGCGGTGATCACGAAGATCTTTCCGCCGCTCAGCTTCATCGTGTCTGCCGCGCCCTTTTCCAGCACCACCAGCTGCAACGCCTCGTTCAAGTGCAGGTTTGTATGCTGCCGGTGCATCCGATGCGATTCGATGTCGTAAATCTCCGTGAACACGCGCCCCAGCCCGCCAATATATATGGGTTGCTTCTTCAATTTTCCCTCGCGCATCAGCAGCGCCAGCAACGCCAGGATTTCCTGCGTCCGTCCCAGCGCGAAGGACGGGATCATCACGCACCCCTTTTTCTTCTGCGCCGCGTGAATCGCCTCCACCAGCCGGTCAATTTCTCCCTGTCGCGTGAACTCCTTCGGCACCTCGCGGTTGCCGCGCGTCGTTTCCATGACCAGCACATCCGCCTTCACGCCCTCAAACCGCGCGCTCTTCAAGATGGTCTGGTCGTGGAAACACACGTCGCCCGTGTAGAACATCGTCTCGCTCTTTCCGCGCAACAATATCCCCGCCGAACCCAGCGTGTGGCCCGCGTCGAAAAATTCCAGCGTCGGCGATGGCAACCCCGCCCGCGCCTTGCTATGCGCCGCCCATTCCACCTCGCGGTTATATTTGAAGCCCTGAAAGTAGGGCGCGATGTCATCCAGCTCATCGTGCGTGTAGAGCGGATATTCCTTGATGCCCAGCTCGTCCCGCTGCCGCGTCATCACGTTCACCGAATTATGCAGCACGCGCTCCACCAGCAGATAGCTCAGTTCCGTCATCAGCACGTGCGCCTTCGGAAACTGCCTCACCGCCAGCGGCAGCGACCCCACATGATCGTGATGACAGTGCGAGATCGCGATCGCATCCACATCATGCGTGCCCGTCTTGCCGAACCTCGGCGACGCCTCGCGCCCCTCGCGTTTCGGATGCATCCCCGCATCCAGCAAAATACGATGCTCATCCATCTCCACCAGCCACGCGCTCGCCCCGATATCCTCATCCGGATTCAAATTCAAAATGTTCACAAACAGTATTTAACCACGGATGAACACCGATGAACACTGATAAAACCACCAGCCGCTTCACCTACCACGCCTCAATCGCATATCGTAAATCAGAAATCATTTGGGGTATTGCCACACCCAGTCACCAAAATCGAAATTTGGTTTGTCGCTGCCCTCGGCATATCCTGTCACCCCGCCATCGTCTTTTCCGTTCCAGCCCACAGAAAACAGCACAAATTGCCCGTCCGCTTCCCGCCGGTATTTCAATGGCTGACCACCGACCACATCACCAGGAATTTTGTCGAGGTACTTCGGCGCGAGTACCTCTAGCGTTTCCGGATACGAACCCTGTGCCAGCCGGCACCGCTCCAACGCCATCGCCGTGCGCGCCAGGTCCACCGTTGACTGCGTGCGCGCGAATCGGTGCGGCCCATTGCCTAGGCCCACCACGAACCATTTCACCATGAAATTGACCGGGGTGCCGTGCCAATGTCGTGCTTGCCACACCATGTCGTCCGCCGCCGCCGGCATGACCTGATGCTTTTCTGCATCGGCGACGTGCAACGTCCATTGCTCGTGAAATTGGGCGATAGCCAGCCGGTTCAGGTCCAGCCAGCCCGTGGGCATCAGCGCCACGCCCCAAGCTATGAGTTCGGCATAGTCATCCCTGGTTTGTTTGCTGAAATCATCCTCGTAGATCGTCCCAAACAACTCCACGTAACGTCGGCGCGTGTCCCGTTTGGCCAGGTAATCAATGATCCCGTTGCTGAACGCCCGTTCCCAGCGCAATGCGGAATTGTAGTCCACCAGATAGTCCTGCCGGGCCAGTTCGTCCTCGATGGCCGCCAGTTGCGCGTCCGTCCACCGGTGCTTCGCCAGGCCTTCGTACACCGGTTGCAACGCGATGTCCGTCATCGCCGCCCGCACCAGCACATCGATGAACGTCGGCTCATTGCGGATGTAATCCGTGAGGCGCAGGGTGAGCAGCACATCCGCCGCGGCCTTGTCACTCTGCCCGTTCTCCAATTCCGCGAGTGCGCGCAGTTGGAGCAACTTTGAGGTCTGCTTCAAAGCCGCCAGATGCGGCAACAGGATTGCCGCCGGATCCTCGTTGTCATAATCCAGCGGAAACCGGCATTCCGGCAGCTTGGCCGCCTGCCGGACCTCTTCGACGGTGGTGTCATATTTACCCAGCGCCAGCAATACGTCGGCGGCTGGTGATTGCGGTTGGGGCGGCACCGCAAACTGATTCGTCTTCATCGCCAGCTCGCGATAGCGCTGCTGCCACAAGTCCAACCGGCTCATCGTGCCCTTGGCCCAATACCCGATCGCATTCGTATCCCAATTACTATCACCCAGATCAAAATCCACCCGGTCAACGTGCTGTGTCATCTGTACCTCGGACGGAATCTTTTTGCCATCCGTCGTCAGGATGTAATTGTAAAATCTCTGGACGATCGGGGCCATGGCGAAGTTTTTGTCATCCGGTACCGGCGGCGGGATGATGTCTTTGACCTCGAACGGTTCGCCTTTGCCCGCCCGCTCGCGAACGTAATTCCGCCACGCGCTCCGTCCCCGCCAGTTTTCTTCCGCATAAAACAGCGCCGTCAACGTGGCGAAGCACACCAACCCAAACAGCAGCCGCTTGAGATTCCGCCAACGACACGCCCAGCGGATGAAAAACACCAGGATCACCAGCACTGTCGCGCAAGCTTCAAAGCCGGCGATCGGCACGACCTCCTCCATTTTGAGCGGCGACCCCATCGCCATCATGATCAACCAGCAGATGACCAGGCATGCGGCCATCAAAACCAGCCACCCCACAAAAAAACTCCCCGGGCCGCTCCACGGTTTCCTCCAAATGCTCTTCGGTTCCTCGCTCATAAAAATTACGCCGGCTTGTCATCCAACCAAAACTTCCACCCGTTGCGTCCGCGGCCGCCCCGGCACATCCTTCGGCCGCTCCGCCACGCGCGGTTCATTCATCCCCATCAATTCCGCATACAGTTTTTGCTGCTTCCGCAATTCTACCACCATCTCCGGTGACGCCGGTTCCGCCCGCTCCATCCGCGGCACCGCCCGGTCCTGCGTCGAAACATTCAACACGATGATCCCCACCCACACCGCCGCCAGCCCCGCCCACGCCTTCGGATGCGGCCAGAGCACAGCCGATAATTGCGCGTTGATGGTGGATAGAAACGAATGCTTCGCAACCCGCGCCACCTGCGGTGCCGGTTGCGCCGCCCGCGCCGCCGCCAGAATCTCCGCCCGCCAGACCGGCGGCACCTCCTTCACCGGCTGCTGGCTTAGGCGTTGCTCAAACTGTTTGTTTTCTTCATTCATCATTCTGTCTTCTTCCTTTACGTGCCCGGTGGCCGTCCGCAAGGACCATTTCCTCATAAAGTGGACGCAACCGCTCACGCAATTTGTCTAACGCATACCGATACCGGCTCGCCGCCGTGTTCGGCGGTATCTCCAGCGCCTCGGCGATCGCTTCAAACGTCAGCCCGCCCCACAATTTCAAGTGCGCCACCGCCCGTTGTTCCTCCGGCAATTCTGCCAGCGCCTCCGCCAGCTCCCGTCGGAAGGTTTTCTCATCCGGGTCACTGGCCGTTGCAAAAGGCGAGACCACCCCGGCAAAATGCTCCTTCGTCCGCTCCCGCGTGCCGCGCCGCCGCATAAGGTCGATCGCCGCGTTGTGCGCCAGCCGGATGAGAAACGCCCGCTCCTCGCGCACCCCTTCCAGCAGCTCCGCGTCGCGGGCGATTTTGACGAAAACCTCCTGAAGCAAATCGCGGGTATCCGCCTCGTTCCGGGTCAGGTTGAGCAGGAAGACGAACAGCGCCTGGGCGTGTTCGTCATAAAGCCGGGCGATGTCCGGGCGGGCGGGCATTTTCATAATGACGCGCCCGCCACCCGGATTTGTCTAGTGTTTTTAATCACACCTGCAACAGCATCAGCACCAAACACGGAACCTGGCAGACAGGGGCGCGGTGCAACCCTTGGCAGGCACTTTGTGGCTGGCCACCACCCCTGGCGTCCGTCCGCAAGGACCTCCAGCCGGCGAGTCTGCACTGTAGCGCAGGTTGCCAACCTGCTGTATCGCCGACTGGCGGTCGGCTGCTCCAATCCGTGCTCATTGCGTCCATCTGTGGTTAAATTCTTGATGCCTTAATCTGGTTTAATTTGGTTTAATTTTTTCGTTTTCATTGGCCTTTTTGCAGGTTTCATTTCCGTCCGGAGCGCGGCCGGCCCGCCCGCGAGTTGTGCCCGGCGGCCATACGGCAAGGACCCCATCCAGCCCCGGACCCCTTCGCGAAAATTCGTGCAATTCGTGTCAAAGTCTTTTCCCCATCCGTGTTTATCGGTGTTTGCCACTGCGGCTCGCAGTCCGTGGTTAAAAAATGGTTTAATTTGGCTTCAAATTGGGTTTGAAATGGCTTTATTTGGCTTTAAATGGGTTTGTTTTTTATCGTCAAAATCGCCATTTCACATCGGTAAAATCAGGCGATTTTTGCATTTTTAAAATGGGTTTGTTTCGTAATTTCATGTTTTGTTGCCAGCCCCACCCGGTTGATGGCCGTCCGCAAGGACCGCCGGGCACCCCCCGGCAAGTTGATGCTTTGAATTTCTGGCTGTTGGAGCTTGGACGCTTGGAGCTTTCCCCGCCGGCCCGTGACGGCTCGCCACTTTTTTAAATTCTAGGGCTTTACGAAGCTTTACGAAGCTTGACCGCCGCCTTGGTGGTGGGCAGGGTCGCGTCCTGTCGCGCCGTAGCCGTGCAAAGGCGGATGCGACCCTGCTTGCCTGCGCCGCGGGCACTTTGTGGCATGGCCATCCCGCGCCCCCATCCGCCAGGTGCAATTCTTCACTCTGCATTCTTAATTCTTCATTCATTCCCCGACTTTACCACGGGGGGTTGGACATTGGCTGTCCAAGCCAAAAAATAATTTTGCACGCATTGCCTTCCCATTTCCTTGGACATTGGGCGTTGAATGTTGAGCGTTGAATGTTCCCCTACCGTTCTGTTGTTCATTCGCCATTCAGCCCGCTGCCTCGCTCCAGCTCCATCGCCCACCGCCGGCAAAACCACAACGGCATGAAACCAAACACCCCAAACGAACAATCAATCAGCCGCCACCAGACCGGAATCCCCCGCACCCCGCCAAACACCAACGCATATGGCACCACCAGTACACAGGCCATCAATCCAAAATCAAATAGCCACCGGTTGCGCACCGGATCGCGCAACGCCCCCACGAAAACCAATGCGATGATAAAATGTCCGAACGCCAGCCAGTCCGTGCCGTAGAACAGAAACGGGTATTGCGCCTGCGTGCCCGCCAGCGCATCGCGCACCCGAAACAACCATCCCGCCATCACCGATGATTTTCCATCTCCGCCAAAATGATCCGCCAGCCAGTTCACCTCCGGCAGCAGCGGAATTGCCGTCGCCCCGCTCAAGAACAGGCCCGTGATAAAAAACCACGTCAACCACTTGATCCGCCCCCGCAATTGATATTCACGCTGCATGCTTGTCTTAAGTCTAAGCGATCCTGTTAACGAACACCCAGCCGCTGGATTGGTCCGGCAACCAACCGGCCATTCTGGGCGGATGCTATATGAGCTCCTCTCCTTGGGGAGAGGACACAGGTGAGGGAGGTCAACCGGACCAACCTCTTTTTTACGCGCGCATACATTTATTTCACCCGCGCAATCCGCTCCGCCGGCGGCAGCTTCGTCAACGCATAAAACATCAGATAGGCGATGAACAGAAAAACCGCGAACACCGCCGAAAACACATACGGCCGCGCATCCGAAAACGGATCGGACAGCCACGCGCCCGCCCGCTGGAACATCGTCCACGGCCGCCACACCACATCCCAGCTGTTCCAGCGCAGAAACCGC
>Ga0105238_10007690_pt1 | contig 10778 bp, 10 predicted proteins | sample KBSC34metaG_FD_81526 | JGI IMG/M metagenome (GOLD analysis project Ga0105238, IMG submission 81526) | Corn rhizosphere microbial communities from Kellogg Biological Station, Michigan, USA - KBS C3-4 metaG | ecosystem: Host-associated > Plants > Roots > Rhizosphere > Soil | place: Michigan, USA...
AGTCGGTAACGCCAGATGAAGCCGGCCGCCGCAACAATCGCGAATGGCACGGCAAGCAGGGGGCCGCGCGATCCGGTGATGACGGTGGCTGCAATCGCCAGGGCCGGTGGGGCCAGATAGAGCCAGCCGAGCCAATCACGGCGCGAGAAGACACCCCCGAGCGAGATGAAGCCGAGCGCCAACAGCGCGTTCGAGAGGACGATCGGTCCGAGGTTGACGCCGCCTGGCCGACTTGCCGCAACGAACAGGGCCGTGCCGACGACTTCGATGAACCCCAGCACCACACCGAGACCAGCCAGTCGGGCCATCACCTCGCCCGGGGATTTGACCTGCTGCCGCTCAAGGAACAGAGCCACGGCGCCATAGGCCAGGAACATCGTGAAGTTGAAGGCCCGCAGTGCGTCGGACGGACTGTCGGCCGTGACGGCACAAATGATGGCGAACAGCACGAACACGCCGAGCAGGATCCGCGCGTCGTACGATGAGTAGGCCGCGCCCCCGTTGCGGCGCAGCAGCGTGACGATAAACAGCGGAATGACGACGATGAGCGCCGCATAGGGCGTGAGCAGGCCCAGGACCGGCGAGAGCACGAGCGCGAGCAGCAGCAACGCCCAGAGCGCGGCCCGCGGCAGTCGCGCCATCACGGCGATCCCTCGAACTCGGCGAAGCGCTGGGACAGCAATTGGTCGCGGACCAAAGCACCGTCCGGCGCCTTGGTGCGATCCTGCTTCCAGTTGGTGTTGATGCCCTTGAAGTGCCAGTAGAGCGCATCGTCGGGCATGGATTTGGAGAACCAGGCCCGGCCTTCGATCCAATGCCAGTAGGGATGGACCGACAGGCGGCGCACCCAGGCGCGCGTCGGGTCGAGGGCCCATTTGCGCTGCGCCGAGTGCGCGGCCTTGGGGTCGCTCAGATGCTGCGTGTAGTCGCGATGCCGGGCCCCCTGCCCTGCTGCCTCGATCCAGGTGCCGCGGAAGACCACGAGGCCGCCTCGCGACTGGTGCGCGAGGTCGTAGATCGAGGCTCCCGACCGCGTTCCGGCCAACTCGTCGATGTCGCAGTCGAGCAGGCCGTAAGCGCGCTCACCGTAGCGCCGCAACAGGACGGACATGGAGGCGATCTGCAGGAAGCGGCCCCAATAGGGGTTGTTCTTCAACGCCGCATCGAACGGACCGAAGCTATAGGGCCAGCTCGGGACCCCGACATGGGTGATGCCGGGAACGGTCGCCAGGGTCTCGTGGATCTCCGCCGGCGCATAGCGTGTCGAGGCGTTGTCGAAGAGGACGATCGCGTCGGTGCCATGGAAACGCGCATGATAGGCCGCCCACTCCCGGATCCAGGCGAGATCGTTGTTCTTGTTGACAGTGAAGAGCAGTCGCCTGCCGGCAAGATCGGCACAGGAGCTCGGCTGCACGGGCAACTCGAAATGCTCGCCGGCCATGCCGAATTCAATCGTCGTCGTGCCGGCCGGCGCGCCGGACAGCTCGGTGATCATCGTGCTGAGCGAGGGATGGAACCGTGCGTGCAGCCGATCCCCCGAGGGACGTGCCGTGAACGTGGCGCTATTGTAGTCGAGGCCGTAGGATGGCGGCCCAACCAGTAGAACGCGCGCGCCAGTCACGTCCCAGAAGCAGTCATAGAACAGCGTTTTCGTGTCGAACGCCTTGGAGAACGCCTCCGGCCGCGCCCGGCCCGGAGCGCGCGCGATGCGGTGGGCCGCATTGGCCGGCGACAGGGCCGCATAGGAATTGGCAACGGGGAGCGCGGCTGCACTCATCCGCGCAGGGCGCCGCCCGTGGCCTTGGTTACCGCGCCGACGATAGTGGTCGAGATCTTCTCGATCTCCTCGTCGGTCAGCGTCTTCTGCGTCGGCTGCAGCGTCACGCGGATGGCAATCGACTTCTTGCCCGGCTCGACGCCCTTGCCCTCGAACAGGTCGAAGACCGACACATCATTGATCAGCGCCTTGTCGGCGTTGCGCGCCGCCCTGAGGACGCTGGCAGCCGCGACATCGCGGTCGACGAGGAAGGCAAAGTCGCGCTCGACCGGCATCAGGTCGGACAGCTTCAGCGCGCCCTTGGCCCGCGTGGCCTTGCGGCGCGGCTCGGGGATCGCATCGAGATCCAGTTCGACCGCAACCACCGGGCCGGTCAGATCCAGGTCCGCAGCCCAGGCCGGATGCAACTCGCCGAACCAGCCGATCTGGTTGGCTGGACCGAGCTGGATGCGGCCGCCGCGCCCCGGATGCGCCCAGGCCGGCGCTTCGCCGACAAGCTGCAGCTTGTCGAGGTCATGACCGAGGCCATCGAGCACCGCGGCGAGATCGGCCTTGGCATCAAACACGCTGAGCGTGGCGCCGCCCTCCCAGGTCTTGGCCGGCGTGCCGGAGCGGACCGCCGTGACATAGGTGTGCTGGCCCTGCGGCTCATCGCTCAGGAACACCTGGCCCACCTCGAACAGGGCCACCGCGGGGAAGCCCCGGTTCTGGTTGCGCCGCGCGGCGGCGAGCAGGCCGGGCAGCAGGGAGGGCCGCATGTCGCTCAAATCGGAGGCGATGGCATTGGCGAGCTTGAGCTCGGGCTTGCCGCCGCCGAAGCGCGTCGCCTCCTCGGCCGAAATGAACGACCACGTCACGGCCTCGTCGAGGCCGCGCGCGGCGAGCACGCGCTTGGCGATGCGGCGGCGCGATTGCAGCGTCGTCAGCATGCGCGGCGCGACCCCCGACAGCCGTGGCAGCGGATCGACCGGCACCTTGTCGACGCCTTCCAGCCGCATGACCTCTTCGACGAGGTCGGCCTTCTGCGTCACATCCGGACGCCACGACGGCACCCTGACGGCAATCACCGGGCCACTGCCGGTGATCACAAAGCCCAGCCGCGACAGCAGTTCGGAGATGCGTGCCGCCGGCAGCTCGAGGCCGGTCAGGCGGCGCACTTCGCTGATCGGGAACTCGATCACCGTATTGGGGAATACGTCTTCGCCAGAGATCGCCGGCTCCATCGGGGTGCCGCCGCAGATCTCCATGACGAGGCGCGTGGCGAGCTCCAGGGCCGGCTCGGTCAGCGCCGGATCGACCGAGCGCTCGAGGCGATAGCGGGCATCGGAGACGATGCCGGTCTTGCGGCCGGTCCGAGCGATCTCGTTGGGATCCCAGCTGGCGCATTCCATGAAGACATTGACGGTCTTGTCGGTGCAGCTCGAGCGCTCGCCGCCGAGGACGCCGCCGAGGCAGAGCGGGCCGGCATCGTCGGCGATGACGCACATGGTCGCATCGAGTTCGTGCTCGCGGCCGTCAAGGCCGTCGAGCTTCTCCCCCGCACGCGCATTGCGCAGCAGCATGGTGCCCTGCACCTGGTCGGGGTCATAGGCGTGCAGCGGCCGGCCCCAGCCCTGCGAGACGAAGTTGGTGATGTCGGCCAGCGCATTGATCGGCCTGAGGCCGACCGCGCGCAGCCGCTGCTGCAGCCACTCGGGCGACGGACCGTTCCTGACCCCCCGGATGTAGCGGCCGGCGAACTTGCGGATCGCCTTGGGCTCGTCCGGCCCGAAATTCTGCGGCAGCGGCGGGATCGGGCTGGGTCCCTGCGAGGGCACCGGCGCCATGTAGCCGTCGGTCGGATTGAGCTCGCCCAGCCCGAAAGCGGCGAGATCGCGCGCCACGCCGTAGATTCCCGTGGCATCGCCGCGGTTGGGAGTGATCGAGATGTCGAACACCACGCCATTGAGCCCGGCATAGTCGACATAGGGCACGCCGATGGGGGCGTCGTCGGGCAGCACGATGATGCCCTCGTGGTCTTCGCTGAGCTCGAGCTCGGCCGCCGAGCACAGCATGCCGTTGCTGGGCTGGCCGCGGATCACCACGCCGGCCTTGAGCTCGAAATCCTTGCCCGGAATGTAGGTGCCGGGGAAGGCGAAGACCGATTTCATGTCGCTGCGCACGTTCGGCGCGCCGCAGACCACATCGATGAGCGTTCCAGTGCCGGCGTCGACCTTGCACACGCTCAGATGGTCCGAGTTCGGGTGCGGCTCCGCCGACACCACCCTGGCGACGACGAAGGGTCGCAGCGCCTTGCCCTGGTCTTCGACGCTATCGACCTCGAGCCCGATCGTGGTCAGCGCCGTGCTGATCTCAGCGGCCGTGGCGTTGGTCTCGAGGTGGTCCTTGAGCCAGTCGAGGGTGAACTTCATCTATACACACTTTCGGTCGCTTCGATCCTGGGCAGCGTGGCCGAGATCGAGAAGAGCTTGGCGAGAACGTTGGCGAAGCCGCGCGCATCGTCGATGGCGCGGTGCGAGTGAGGCACGTGGCCGTACCAGTCGGCAGGCACGCGCTGCATGCCCCACTTCATGTAGGGGGCGCCGCGCAGCGTGCCGGCCATGGTGTAGAGATCAACGCCGCCGCCACGGAAGATCTGCCGGCCGCCGGTCGGATGGCCGAGCACGCGCACGCCCGCATAGGTCTGCAGGTAATGGTCCATCCAGAGGCCATCAAAGCTCATCGGCGCCGCGGCGAACACGTGGAAGCCCGGCAGCGCCTCGACCCAATCGGCATAGCGCGGCATCACGACCTCGGGCGGCTCGGCGTTTTCGGTGGCGTGCCTGTAGGCGTCCGGCTGCGTCTTCCACCACGCCATCGTCATCGGGTTCGGCTGGCGATCGGAACGTGGTTCCAGCACGGCCTCGAACTCGTCCAGCACGGTGCCCGTCACGTCGCAGGCGACCGAGGCAAAGCTCAGCATCGAACTCTCGAGCGGCGAGGGCCCATCGGCCTCGATGTCGGTCACGACGAAGGTGACGATGTCGTCATTGTTCGATGTTGCTGCCACAGCCACGATGTCATCCCCGCGAAAGCGGGGACCTCCGTTGCGAAATAGAACCGCATTCATGGCAAACAGAGGTTCCCGCTTTCGCGGGAATGACCCGGTGGGTGTGGACAAGGATGGAGCTCACGAACTCAACCCCCCGAACAGCGTGGGCATGTCGAACGCCCGGAAGCCGTAGTGGTCGAGCCAGCGCTTGTCGCCGTCGAAGAAGGCGCGGAGGTCGTTCATGCCGTATTTGAGCATGGCGAGCCGATCGATCCCCATGCCCCAGGCGAAGCCCTGGTAGACGTCGGGGTCGAGGCCGCAGTTGCGCAGCACGTTGGGGTGCACCATGCCGCAGCCCAAAATCTCCAGCCAGTCGTTGCCTTCGCCGATCTTGACCTCGGGACCGGAGCGGTCGCAGCCGACATCGACCTCCATCGAGGGCTCGGTGAAGGGGAAGAAGCTGGGGCGGAAGCGCAGCGTGACGTTGGGCACCTCGAAGAAGGCCTTGAGGAATTCCTCCAGCACCCAGCGCAGCTGGCCGATATGGCTGGACTTGTCGATCACCAGCCCCTCGACCTGATGGAACATCGGGGTGTGGGTCTGGTCGCTGTCATGCCGATAGGTACGGCCCGGGATGACGACCCGGATCGGCGGGTCCATGTGACCGGTGAGGTACGGCGCGGCGGGCTTCTCGTTGGATGCCTTCATCACCCGGATCTGCACCGGCGAGGTGTGGGTGCGCAGCACCTTGCGTGTGCCGTCCGGGCCGGGCTGCAGGAAGAAGGTGTCGTGCATCTCGCGCGCCGGATGCCCTTCGGGGAAATTGAGCGCGGTGAAATTGTACCAGTCGGTCTCGATGTCGGGGCCTTCGGCGATCTTGAAGCCCATGTCGGAAAAGATCGCGGTGATCTCGTCCCACACCTGGCTGATCGGGTGGATGCGGCCCTGCGCGGTCGGGGCCGGCTTCAGCGGCAGCGTGACGTCGACGCGCTCCGACTGCAGGCGTGCATTTAGGGCGGCCGTCCTGAGTGCCGTGCTCTTCGCGTCGATCGCAGCGGCGATCTCGGCCTTGAGCCCATTGATCAAGGGGCCGGCGGTCTTGCGTTCCTCGGCCGGCATGGTGCCGAGCGTCGACAGCAGCGCCGAAACCGATCCCTTCTTGCCGAGCGCGGCGATGCGCACGGCCTCGAGGGCGCCCTCATCGGCAGCGGCGGCGATGGCAGCGGTCAGCTCGGTGCGGAGGCGGGCGATGTCGTCGGCGAGGCTCATCAGTGTAATTCCATTTCAGACGGGCAAACAAAAAGCCCTGCGCCAATGCCCGAATGGGCGGCGCAAGGCTTAGCTTGAGGCCTCGAAAAAGGCTAGGCGCAGTCTCTAAGTGGTCGGGCTCGCGAACCGGAAAAGTCTGCAACTTTTCCTGCTCACCCTCCGCTTACGCGACGCGCTCGGCGGTGGTCTTCTCGATCTCGCCGAGATACTCCAGCGCCTTCTTGGCCTGGACAACCAGGGCCTCGAAGGCTGCGGGCTCGGTGATGGCGATATCGGAAAGCACCTTGCGGTCGACCGCGATCTCAGCCTTCACGAGGCCGTCGATAAATCGACCATAGGTCAGGCCGTGCGAACGGACCGCGGCGTTGATGCGCTGGATCCACAGCGCGCGGAAGCTGCGCTTCTTGGCGCGGCGGTCGCGATAGGCATACTGGCCGGCCTTGTCGACGGCGGCCTTGGCGGCGCGGATGGTGTTCTTGCGGCGGCCGTAGAACCCTTCGGCGGCCTTGAGAACTTTCTTGTGACGGGCGTGAGCGGTTACACCGCGTTTAACTCGGGCCATTCTGAGCTCTCCTTAGCGGTTGTACGGCATGTACCACTTGACCAGACCTTCATCGCCCTTCTTGAGGACCTTGGTCCCGCGGTGGCGACGGATATAGTCGGCGTTGTGGCTGGAGAGACGGTGGCGTTTGCCTGCGACGCCCGCCTTGACGCGGCCGGACGCAGTCATCTTGAAGCGCTTCTTGGCGCCTGACTTGGTCTTCATTTTGGGCATTTTTGCTACCTGTGTTCGCCCGAAGGCGGTGGCATTCGGGATCGCCACGGCATGCCTTTCGGCCGGGCGGTCCGGTTAGGAAGCGGCGTCTATAGAGGCACAGGGGCCGGAACGCAAGCCTTCGGCGCGCCTCAGGCGGTCTTGAGGCTCGAGATGACTTCGCCGAGCCGGTCGATCAGATGGGCGCTCTCGGTGCGACTCAGTTCACTGAGCGCCGCGCGGTTGACGTCGGCGGTGATCCGGGCCGCATCGGGGACGATGGCCCGGGCCCTGTTGGTCAGGTAGAGCCCCTGCGAGCGGCCCACCTTGGTCTGCCGGGTGATCCAGCCTTCGGCTTCGAGACCGTTGAGCGTCCGGGCCACGCCGGGCTGCTCGACATCGAGCCGCTCGACCAGTTCCTTCTGCGTCAGCCCCTCGGCCTGACTGATTTCGATCAGCGCTGCCGCCTGCGCCGGCTGCACCCCCAGCGGCGACAGCGCATCCCGCAGCCGGTTGGCCACCAGCCGTGCCAGTTGGGCCGCGTGAAAGCCGATAGTGTCGCGCTGGTCGAAGCTCATAAGGCGTTATGTACACTGATTTGGCTCGGCTGGCCTAGAGCGGATGGGACTGGCGCAGTTCGGTTGTGAACAGGTGCATGAGGGCGCTCACCCGGCGCGGCGTGCGACGCGTGGGATAAAGCAGGTTGATCGGCAGGGTCAGGGTCTGCCATTCGGGCAGCAGCTGGATCAGCGCGCCTGTGGCAATGTCGTCCTGCACCAGGTCGAGCGGCAGGTATGAAATGCCGGCGCCCTCCAGGGTCGCCGCGCGCAACGCTTCGCCATTGTCGATCTGCAGCCCGCCCGCCACCTCGGCGACCTCGCGGGTGCCGCCGCGCATGAACGGCCAGCGGTTGCGCGGCGACATGTTGAGATTGATGAGGCAGCGCGCCGACCCCAGCTCGGCGGGCGATGATGGCGCGCCATGCCGGTCGACATAACCGGGGGTTGCGACGAGGACGAGCCGATAAGTCCCAATGGCCTGGCCAATCATCGAGGAGCTTTGCAGCTCGCCGATGCGGACGGCGAAGTCGAAGCCCTCGGCGATGAGATCGGCACGCCGATCCGACAGCACCATCTCGACCGTCACCGCGGGATTGGCCTCGCAGAAGCGGCCGACGATCGCCGCGAGTCGATAGGTCCCGAGGGTCGCTGGACCCGTCATGCGGATGCGGCCTTCGAGTTGGCCGGGCGCGGCACGCATGGACTCGTCGAGATCGGACACGGCATCGAGCACGGTCTGGGCATGGACGAGAAACCGCTCGCCGGCTTCGGTGAGGCGCTGCGCGCGGGTGGTGCGCTCGATCAGGCGGACGCCGAACCGGGCTTCGAGGCCCTGGATGCGACGGCCGACCATGGCCGGGGTGATGCCGAGCACACGCGCCGCCCCGGCGAAGCTGCCGGTCCGGACCGCGGCGGCGAAGGTCTCAAGCGAGTCGATGTCTGCCATTCGATACACAATTGATATTCTGAAACGCTGCGGCTGGCAATTCCATCACGTCTCGTATCGACCTAGATCAGCGTCGCCAATTCCGAACCAAGGAGATCTGACATGACCACCATCGCAATTCTCGGCACCGGCAATATGGGCCGGGGTCTGGCCAAGCGCCTTACCGGCAAGGCCAATCTGCTGATCGGCTCACGCGCGCCGGAGGCCGGCGAGCTGAGCTATGCCGACGCCGTCGCAAAGGCCGATATCGTCGTCCTGGCATTGCCGTTCGACGCGGCGCTGGCCCAGGCGACGACGCTCAATCTCGGCGGCAAGATCGTGGTCGATATCTCCAACCCGGTGACGGCGGATTTTTCGGGCCTGACGCTCGGCCACACCACCTCGGCGGCTGAAGAGATCCAGAAGGTCGCCCCGAACGCCAAAGTGGTGAAGGCGTTCAATACCATCTTTGCGAGCCTCTTCGACGCCCCCGCCAATGAGCTTGCCCAGCTCCCGGTGTTCGTCGCCGGCAACGACGAGACCGCAGTGAATGCGGTCGCCGACGTCGCGCGCAATGCGGGGTTTGCGGTGGAGACCGCCGGCAAGCTCGACGGCGCGCGCCTGCTTGAGCCCGTCGGCATGCTCAACATCCGCTTCGGCTACGGCCTCGGCCGCGGCACGGCCATCGCCCCGGCCTGGGTGAAGCTCGCCGCGTAAGCATCAAAGGCCGGGCGGCCGCGGGGCCGCCCGACGCCTAATAAAGCGTCCTCTTGTATTCCTCTTCAAGGTCGGCATCGATCTGGCGCATCGCCTCGTCGTCGCTCGGCGTCCCGGTCGTCTGATCCAGAATGATCTTTGAGAGGGACGGCATCTCGCGGCGATCCTGAAAAGTCCCCGGATTCCATAATTGCGAGCGCCGGAGGGCCTTAGCGCAGTGCATGAACGCCTCACGCACCTTGACCACGATCGCGAGTTTGGGAGCGCGGTCGTTGACGCTCAGCCCGTCGAGAATTTCCGGATCGGTTACGAGGCTCGCCTCGCCGTTCACGCGCAGCGTGTCGTCGAATCCCGGAATGATGAAGAGCAGTCCCACATTGGGGTTGGCGAGGATATTGACGAGGCTGTCGAGGCGGTTGTTGCCCGGACGGTCGGGAATTACCAGCGTGTGTGCATCCAGAATTCTGACAAAGCCCACCGGATCGCCGCGCGGACTGACGTCGGCTCGCCCGTCGGTGTTCTGCGTCCCGATGCAGAGGAACGGCGAGCGCCGGATAAAGGCCTGTGCGTGGGTGTCGAGCAAATCCTGACACTTGTGGATGGCCAAAGGCGTCTGCGCGGGAAACAGCCGCCGAAGCGACTGCTCATCGACCACCGCGAAGTCTGGATTGACCCGATACCCCGTCATCGCCTCGCCCTCCGTCTTGAGGTACGTACCTCAGGAGCTTGATACAGTGCCTGCGGACCGGGATCAATATGAGGGGCAGACGCCGCCCCTGCCAATTCATTGCCGTCCCCGGCGATCGGTCCCGGCGATGAGGGCGGTGGGGTATCATGGCGATGTCCCGCCTGCCCGGCACGGCCCCCCTCATAGGCGCAATGCGTCTCATAACTCCTGGCATCGAGGCGTCTTGGGTCTCGCGGCCCGCACTCGCCCCCCTCACACCCGGAGGCGCACGACCGATAGCGATGACGCTTGGCCTGAGGCTCGGCTAAGCGGCTGCGGCACGCCCGCGCTCGTCGCCCTGTTCGAGCGTGAAGCTGTCGGCGATACGATCGAGCTCCACCGCCTGGGCTTCGGTGTGCTCGATCGAGGCGTTGGTCTCCTCGACCAAAGCAGCATTGTGCTGGGTCATCTCGTCCATCCGGCGGATGGCCTTGCTGACCTCGGTGATCGCCCCGGCCTGCTCGCGGGTCGCCGCCGAGATGCTGGTCACCAACTGGCTGTTCTCGCGTACGGCGGCCAGCACCGCCGAGAGCTTGGACGCGGCCTGCTCGACCAGCTGCGTGCCGCCCCGCACCTGCTGAGCGCTGTTTTCGACCAGTTGCTTGACGTCGGCCGAGGCCTGCGCCGCCGACTGCGCCAGCCGGCGCACTTCGACAGCGACCACGGCGAACCCCTTGCCGGCCTCGCCGGCGCGCGCCGCTTCGACCGAGGCGTTGAGGGCCAGCAGGTTGGTCTGGAAGGCAATATCGTCGATCAGCCCGATGATGTTGGAGATCTTGGCCGAGGACTCGGTGATGCGGGCCATCGCTTCGGTGGCCTGGGTCATCACCTGGCCGCCCTCGTCGGCGATGCGCGAGGCGGTCTGGGTCTGGCTCGCCACCTGGTCGGCCTTCTTGGCATTCTCGGCAACCGTGCCCTGCAATTGGTCGATAGCGGCCGACGTCTCCTGGATCGTCGAGGCCTGCTTGCTGGTCCGCTCGGCGAGATCGTTGGCGCCGGCGAGGATTTCGCCGGTTGC
>Ga0105238_10007691_pt1 | contig 10777 bp, 11 predicted proteins | sample KBSC34metaG_FD_81526 | JGI IMG/M metagenome (GOLD analysis project Ga0105238, IMG submission 81526) | Corn rhizosphere microbial communities from Kellogg Biological Station, Michigan, USA - KBS C3-4 metaG | ecosystem: Host-associated > Plants > Roots > Rhizosphere > Soil | place: Michigan, USA...
GAGCGCCGGCCAGCAGCAGGGTGGGGCAGGCGATCCGCGGCGCCTCGGCCGCGCGATCGGGCCGGTCGCGCAGGGCCGCGATACCGGCCGCCAGCGTGTCCGGACGGTCCTCCGCCAGCGCGCGGAGGGTGGCCAGCAAGGCCGGCGGCGCGTCCGGCGCCAGCAGGCGCGGCAGCGATTGCTCGAGGTAGGCGTCGGCGCCACGGGCGGCGATCGTCTCCAGCGCCTGGGCCCGCCCCTGGCGAGCGGCTGGCGTGTCCGCGCCGGGGCGCGTGTCGGCCAGCACCAGCGCGCGCAGGCGGTCGGGGAACGACGCGGCGAAGGCGAACGCGACGTACCCGCCCATCGACAGGCCCATCAACGTCGCCTGGCGGAGGTGCAGGCGATCGAGCAGGGCCGCCACGCCGGCGGCGATGCCGGCGATCGACAGGTCGACCATCCCGGGTTCGGGCGGGGGCGCGGACGCTCGCCCGAAGCCCGGATAGTCGACGGCCAGCACGCGGAACCCCGCCGCCACCAGGGCGGGGCTGTTCGCCGACCAGAAGCGGCGATCGAACGGAAACGCCGGCAGCAGGACGATGGCCTCGCCCTTTCCCCGATCGCTGCATTCGAGCTCGAGCACGCATCCAGCCTAACATTCGGTCCCGCGACGCGCGACGCGCCCGCTCTTCGGCCCGATGCTAATGTCGCTGCCCGTGAGGCCAGAGGCGATCTTCCGACCCATGTCCGTGCTGGCGCTGTGGACGGGCGCCGTGTTGCTGCTGACCGGGGTGCGGCGCGTGCTGGCGGTGCGGGCGAAGAGCGTGCCGGTGCGCGCCTTCCGCCTGGGCGAGAGCTCCGATGTTCCACCCGAGATCTGCGTATTCAACCGGAACTTCATGAACCTGCTCGAGATGCCGCTGCTGTTCTACGTGGTGTCCCTGGCGTTCTACGTCACGCACGCGGTCGACGACCTGACGGTGCAACTGGCCTGGGCTTATCTGGTCCTGCGCCTGATCCACTCGGCCATCCACCTGACCTTCAACCGCGTGGGCACGCGCTTCCTCGCCTTCGCCGCCAGCAACATCGTGCTGCTGGTGCTGTGGATCCGCTTCATCGCGCGCGTCGCCTGGCGCTGAGCAGCCGGCGATCAGTCGATTCTTTCGAGGATCATCGGACGAAGGCGTTTTCGGGTCGGACCGATGGTGAAGCTGTCTTCGATCTGCGCGCGGACCGACGCGAAGCGCGGGCGTTCGGTGTACTGCACCACCGCCAGCGGGGCGCCGCGCGTGACGGCGTCACCCTCCTTGGCCTGCAGCAGGATGCCCACCCCGGGGTCGACGTGGTCTTCCTTGCGCGCCCGTCCCGCGCCGAGGAGGGTGGCGGCGCGGCCCAGCGCCCCCGCGTCCAGCGCCGTGACGAACCCAGTCCGCTTCGCGGTGAGCACCGCCTGGTGCCGGGCGCGGGGCAATCGTCGCGGATCGTCGATCACGCGGACGTCCCCGCCCTGCAGTCGCACGCACGCGCGCAGCTTTTCCAGCCCCGCTCCCGAGGCGATCGCTCCCTTGATGGCGCGCTCTGCCGCGGCCAGGTCGCGCGCCTGCTTGCCGAGGATCAGCATCTCGGCGCCCAGGCGCACGGTCAGCGCTCGCGTGTCGGCCGGCCCGCCTCCGCGCAGCACGTCGATGGCCTCGGCCAGCTCGCAGGCGTTGCCGATGGCCTGGCCGATCGGTTGATCCATCGCCGTCAGCAGCGCCACCACACGCAGGCCGGCGCGACGCCCCAGCTCTACCAGCGTCCGTGCCAGCACCCGGGCCTGGGCCCGGTCCGGCAAGAAGGCGCCCCGGCCCACCTTCACGTCCATGACCAGCGCGTCCGTCCCCTCGGCGATCTTCTTCGACAGGATCGACGAGGCGATGAGCGGGATCGACTCCACGGTGCCGGTGGCGTCGCGCAGGGCATAGAGGATGCGATCCGCCGGGGCCAGCGTGTCGCTCTGTCCAGCCAGGACCAGCCCGGTCCGGGACAGCACGCCCAGGAACGCGCGCGGGGTGAGCGCGGTGCGGAAGCCGGGGATCGACTCCAGCTTGTCCAGCGTGCCCCCGGTGTGGCCGAGCGAGCGACCCGACATCATCGGCACCGACACGCCGCAGGCGGCGACCAGGGGCGCCAGGCAGATCGAGATCTTGTCCCCCACGCCGCCCGTCGAGTGCTTGTCCACCTTCACGCCGGGGATTTTCCCGAGGCGCATGCGATCGCCGGAGGCCACCATGGCGTCCAGCCAGGTGCCGAGCTCGCGCGGGGACAGGCCCCGCCACACGATCGCCATCAGCAGCGCGGCGAGCTGATAGTCGGGGATGCGGCCGCTGGCCGCGCCGCCGATCAGCGCCCGGATCGCCTGGTCGTCCAGCGCACCCCCGTCGCGCTTGCGCGCGATCCAGGTGGTGACGGGCAGCTTGGTCTCTTTCACGGGCGGATGGTGTCCCAGAAGCTGGTGCCGTGGGCCAGCGCGGGCGCGCCCAGGGCCGCCGCCACCGTCTGTCCCAGGTCGGCGAACGACGAGCGATCGCCGAGCGCCGCCGGCTGCACGCCGGGGCCGAACGCCAGCAGCGGCACGCGCTCGCGCGTGTGATCGGTGCCGGGCGTGGTGGGATCGTTGCCGTGATCGGCGGTGATGAACACCGTGTCGTCGGGGCGCAGGCGCGCCTGCAACGCTGGTAGCCAGCCATCCATCTCGTGCAGGGCGCGCGCGAAGCCGGGGCAGTCGTTGCGGTGCCCGAACAACGTGTCGAAGTCGACCAGGTTCACGAACAGGAAGCCGGCGGGCAGGCTGTCCAGCGCTTCCAGGGTCAGGCGCATGCCGTCGCCGTTGCCCTCGCTGTGCAGGGACCGGCCCACCCCGCGGCCCGCGAAGATGTCGCTGATCTTGCCGATGCCCACCACGGGCGTCCCCGCCGCCGTCAGCACGTCGCACAACGTCGGCTGAGGAGGCACGGCGGCGAAGTCGCGCCGGTGGTAGGTGCGGCGAAAGGCCCCCGGCACGCCCACGAACGGCCGGGCGATGACCCGTCCGATCCGCTCGTCATCGGCCAGCTTCCGCGCCTCGAGGCAGATGCGGTACAGCTCGGGGAGCGGCACCACGTCCTCGTGCGCCGCGAGCTGCAGCACCGAGTCGGCCGACGTGTACAGGATCAGCGCCCCGGTGCGCAGGTGCTCGGGCCCCAGCTCGTCGAGGATGGCCGTCCCGGAGGCGGCCTTGTTCCCGATCAGCGGCCGCCCGGCGGCCCGCGCCAGGGCGTCGGTGATCCGGGGCGGAAAACCGTCGGGGAAGGTGGTGAAGCCCTGCGCCGTCACCAGGCCGGCCATCTCCCAGTGGCCCGTGATGGTGTCCTTGCCGTTCGAGATCTCGCGCATCGCGCCCCAGGCGCCGCGCGCCATGCCCACCTGGGCGACGCCCTCGATCGAGGTGACGTTGCCCAGCCCCAGCGCGCCCAGGTTCGGCAGGCGCAGCCCATGCTGGTTCCGGGACAGGTTCCCCAGCGTGTCGGCGCCCGCGTCACCGTATTCGGCGGCGTCCAGCGCGCCGCCGCATCCCACCCCGTCCGCGACTATCACCACCACGCGCCCGGCGGACTTAGGCATACTCCGGCTCTTCGGCGTAGTTCTCGAACTTCGTGTACTCGCGGATGAAGGTGACCTTCACCGAGCCGGTGGCCCCGTTGCGGTGCTTGCCCACGATGATCTCGGACGTCGAGGTGGGGGTCATGGCGGCCCCTTCACCCATGTCCTCGCGGTGAATGAACAGGATCATGTCGGCGTCCTGCTCGATGGCGCCCGACTCGCGCAGGTCGGACAGCTTCGGCTTGCCCTCGCGCTTCTCCACCTCGCGGTTCAGCTGCGACACGGCGATGATGGGGATCTTCAGATCCTTGGCCAGCGCCTTCAGCCCTCGCGAGATCTCGGCGATCTCCTGCTGCCGGTTCTCGTCGCGCTTGCCGCCGCCGCCGCGGGCCAGCTGCAGGTAGTCGACCACCACCAGCCCCAGCGGCGGCTGGGGCGGCCGTCCATCGGGCCCGGGACCCTGGGGCGGAAAGTAACGGTTGTCGCCCCGGAAGCGGCGCGCCTTGGCCCGGATCTCCATGATCGAGATGGCGGACGAGTCGTCGATGAGGATGGGCGCCTCGGCCAGGCTCTTGCTGGCGGGGTGAATCTTGTTCTTCCAGTCCGAGTACTCGAGGAAGCCGCGCTTGATCTTCCCCGAGTCGATGCGCGCCTCGGCGGCCAGCATGCGCTCCATCAGCTCGTACTTCGACATCTCGAGGGAAAAGATGAGCACCGGGATCTTGCGCATGGCCGCGTGCACCGCCACGTTCACGGCCCACGACGTCTTGCCGCCGCCCGGCCGGGCCGCCACGATGATCAGGTTCTCGCGCTGCAGGCCGGCCGTGATCTCGTCCAGCTTGGTGAAGCCCGTGGGAACGCCCGTCACAGCCTTTCTTTCGGCCGCCCGCACCTCGATGTTGTGCAGGACCTCCTCCATGATGTCGGGGGCCGCCGAATAGGTCTCGCGCCGGTTCTGCTGGGCGACCTTGAAGATCTGCGTCTCCGCCTCGTCCAGGAACTCCTCGAACTGGCCGAAGTCGCCGTAGGCGCGGGACTGGATCTCGGCGCAGGCGGCGATGAGGCGGCGCAGGGTCGCCTTCTCCTTCACCAGGCGGGCGTAGTGGTTGACGTTCTCGGCCGTGGGGACGCTGTTCGACAGCGCCAGCAGGTACGCCTCGCCCCCCTCCAGGCGGGCGATCATGCCCCGCACGCGCAGCTCGTCCGCCACCGCGATGACGTCCAGCGGCTGGCGCCGCTTGTCGATGGCCAGCATCGCCTCGAACACCTCGCGATGCGCCGGCAGGAAGAAGTCGTCGACCTGCAGCGCGGTGGCCACCTCATCGAACACGCTGGGCTTCAGCAGCACGCCGCCCAGCACCGAGCGCTCCGCCTCCAAGTTGTGCGGTGGCGAGCGACTGGACAGCGGCTGCGACGACACGACTTCAAGCATGGCGGACAGCGAAGTCTACGCTCGCCGCGCGCGAACGTAGCCACGATCGACGAGCGCCTCGCTTAATTTTTGGTCGCCCGTCCGATACCCGCGCGGCGCAAAGCGAAACGCGCGGTCGCGGACTGCCGAGGCAGTCGCGCGCCGCGCGTCCGGGTGGTGCAGAAGGGCTGACTCAGCCTTCTTTTTTGACGACCCACACCTTCAGGGTCGCCGTCACGCCGTGCGCCAGCTTGACGGGCACCTCGGTGAGACCGAGCGTCTTGATGGGCTCGCCCAGCACCAGCTTCTTCGAGTCCACGGCCACGCCCTTCTCCTGGTAGGCCTCGGCGATGTCCTTCGCCGTGACCGAACCGTAGAGCTTGTCCTCTTCGCCCGTCGCCACCGCGATCGAGACGCTGACCTGGTTGAGGCGATCGGCCTCGGCCTGGGCGTCCTTCTGCAGCTTGGCGTTGCGGGCGGCGATGACTCGCTTCTCGTGGGCGACCCGCGCCACGTCGGCCTTCGTCGCCGTCACGGCCAGGCCCTGCGGGATCAGGTAGTTGCGCCCGTAGCCCGGCTTGACCGTCACCACATCCCCGGACTTGCCGAGGTTCTCCAGGTCTTCACGCAGAATGACTTGCATGGCTTACGCTCCCGTCACCGCGAAAGGCATCAACGCGATCATGCGCGCGCGGCGGATGGCCGTGGCGATCTCGCGCTGGTGCTTCGCGCAGTTGCCCGAAATCCGCCGCGGCACCAGCTTGCCGCGATCGGTGATGAAGTACTTCAGCAGGGCCTGATCCTTGTAGTCGATCTTCAGGCCGTCATCGCCGCAGAACTTGCACTGCTTGCGGCGCCCCATGGAGCGCTTCTTGTCGCCCCGATCGTCCGTCGCTCCGGCGCCGCCCCGTCGTTCTTCTCGTTCCATTGACATGATGTTGTTCTCCGTCTCTCTCAGAGGGGCCCGTCGTTGTCGCTGCTGCCGAACACCGCTTCTTCGAAGTCGAAGGCGTTCTCGTCGTCATCGCCGAAGACGGCGCGCAGATCGGCCTGACCGGTGGCGATCTCTTCCTCGTCGGGCCGCGGCGTGGCGGCCTTGGCGAACGTCTCGTCCGTCACCTCGCTGGTGCGGCTGGCGGGGTCGACGTTCTCGGCGATCTTCACCGAGTAGGCGCGGATGACGGAGTCGGTGAGGCGCAGGTTGCGCTCCACTTCTTCCACCAGGCCCGCCGTGCCCAGGTACGAGAAGAAGAGGTACATCCCCTTCATCTGCTTCTGCACCTCGTAGGCGAGCTTGCGCTTGCCCCAGTTCTCCACCTTCAACAGCGTGCCGCCGCCCGTCTCGATGACGCCGCGGATCTTCGTGTTGACGGCGCCCACCGCCTCGTTGGCGATGTCGGGCCGCAGGATGTAGATGGTCTCGTACTCGCGCTTGCGTCCGGGAATGTCCCGGCTCGATCCGTATCGTGCTTCTGCCATGTGCTTCTCCCTTTGGACGTGAGGCCCGCGGCGTGCGCCGGGGCAAGGAGGAGGAGCGTCACCCGATCATTCGGATGGCGTTCCCCTGGTGTTTCCCTGGGCGGGTTTCTGGCCCGCGCTGCCATTGAAACGATTCATCGCCACGGCGATCCCGTCGCTGACGATGCAGGCGGCCGCGTCGGCGGCGCGCCCGAAGAACTCCGGCAAGGCCGCCCGATCGGGGCCGTCGAAGCCGCTCAGGACGTGGCCGGCGGCGTCGCGGCCCGGGGCGGGCCGGCCGATGCCCATGCGGACGCGGTGGAAATCGGCGCTGCCCCATTCGCCCAGGATCGAACGAACGCCGTTGTTGCCGCCGTGCCCGCCGCCCGTGCCCAGCTTCAGGCGGCCGAACGGCAGATCCAGATCGTCATGCACGACGACCGTCTGCCGGGGCTCGACCTTCCAGAAGCTGGCCACGCGCACAACCGGCTGGCCGCTGACGTTCATGTACTCCATGGGCTTGCAGAGAAGAACCCGTTCGCCGCCGATCCGCGTCTCCGCGATCTCCGCCCCGTACTTGGCGCGCGCCGGCGGCGCGCCCGTTCGCTGGGCGAGGAGATCGACGACGGCGAACCCGACGTTGTGGCGCGTGTTCGCGTATTCCGAGCCTGGATTGCCCAGGCCGACCAGCAGCCACACCTCGGAGTCTCCGTCGTCGAATCAGCGCGGTGACTACTTCTTCTTCTCCTCTTTCTTGGGCGCGGCGGCGGCCTTGTCGCCGCCCTTGGCGCCAGCGGCTGCCTTGTCGCCACCAGCCGCCGCCTTGTCGCCGCCAGCCGCTGCATCGGCCGCGGGCGCTGCGCCCTCGACCGGCGCCGCCTCGGCCTCGACCTTCTCGGCCTTCGGCGCCACCACCGACGCCACGGCGTCCTTGGCGTCGATCAGGGCGCGCACGCCCTCGGCCAGCTTCAGATCGCTGACGTGCACGGCCTCGCCGATGTTCAGCGCGGTCACGTCCACCTCGATCTTGGTGGGGATGGCCGCCGGCTTCGCCGCCACCGACAGCACGTGCATGCTCTGGTGAAGCTGGCCACCGTTGACCACGCCCACCGCCTTGCCCACCAGGGTCAGCGGCACCGTGACGTGAACTTCCTCGTTCAGATCGACGCGCAGGAAGTCGACGTGCACCAGGGTCTGCGAGATGGGATCGATCTGCGCGTCCTTGATCATCGCCGTCACCTGCTCGGCGGCGGTGCCGCCGGTCAGCGACAGGGTGAACACGGTGTTGCGCCGCTTGTCCTTGTCCAGCGCCTTCACCAGCAGACGGCCGTCGAACGAGACGGGGACCGGAGCGGCGCTCCGGCCATAGAGCACGCCCGGCACCTGGCCAGCCGCGCGCACCTTGTGAGCGCCGCCCTTGCCGCGCTGCTGCCTCAACTCGACGTTGACCTTCGCAAAATTCAAACCCGTGTCCATGTCGATTTCCTTTTCCGTGGAGCTACCGATTCCCGTTGACCGTCTGTTCAGATTTCAAAAAACGTATCATCAAATGAAGAGCGAGCTGATCGAATCGCCGTGGTGAATGCGCTTCACCGCCTCGCCCAGCAGGCGCGCCACCGAGAGGATGCGCACCTTGGGACAGTCCTTCACCGCCTCGCGCGGCGTGACCGTGTCGGTGATGATCAGCTCTTTCAACGGCGAGGCCATGATGCGAGCGAGGGCGGGGTCCGACAGCACGCCGTGGCTGGCGCAGGCGAACACGGCGCGCGCCCCCTGGTTCATGACGGCCTGCGCGGCCGCGCACAGCGTGCCGGCCGTGTCGACCATGTCGTCGACGATGATGGCGTCGCGACCGCGGACATCGCCGATGATGTTCACCACCTCGCTGACGTTCGGGGCCGGGCGGCGCTTGTCGATGATGGCCAGCCCGCCGCCCAGTCGCTTCGAGTAAGCGCGGGCGCGCTCCACGCCGCCGGCGTCCGGCGAGACGATGACGGCCTCGCTGGTGAACTGGCTGCGCATGTACTCCATCAGCACGGGCATCCCGTATAGATGATCGACGGGGATGTTGAAGAAGCCCTGAATTTGACCGGCGTGCAGGTCGATGGCCAGCACGCGATCCACCCCGGCCGCGGTCAGCAGGTCCGCCACCAGGCGAGCGCTGATGGGGGTGCGGGGTTTGCTCTTGCGGTCCTGACGCGCGTATCCGAAGTAGGGCACCACGGCCACGATGGTCCCGGCCGAGGCGCGCTTCAGCGCGTCGATCATGACCAGCAGCTCCATCAGGTTGTCGTTCACCGGCGAGCAGGTCGGCTGCACGACGAAGCAGGTCACGCCCCGGACGTTCTCCTTGATCTCGACGTAGATCTCGCCGTCCGCGAAGCGGGTCACCTCGGCGTCCCCCAGCGGGATATCTACATAACGGCAGATCGACTGCGCCAACTCTCGGTTGGCGTTGCCGCTGAATATGGTCAAGGCTTTGAGCACGGGTCTCCCAGGGGCTCCGGTGATTACGGGCTACGCAAGGGCGCGCGATACTGCCATCGCCCCCCTCGCCCGTCAATGCCGGCCCCCCCGAGGTGGGGGGCCCCAGGCTCCGACGCAAGGAGACGTCGCGCCTGCCGCCGAAAGTGCGATCCCAGAGCCATTTTCTAGGGCCCTGGTACGTTTTCAGTGAAGCATTTCCGCGCTCAGTTTTGTGACCCTTCCGACGGAAAGCGCAGGGAAAAACGTGCCGAAAGAGTTGACAAAAATTTTGGTTTCTAGGAAACTGCCACGGCCGGAAAAACCTACCCGGGGAGGTTCAGCGTGTTCAAAGTAAAATTGTCTTCGAATTTCTTCATCTCATTGACTGCAATAGTCGCTCTAGGGGTCGTCGGCTGCGGCGGCTCAGGTAATGGCGGCTCAGGCACTGGCGGCCATGGTGGCACTGCCGGCAGTGCTGGCAAAGGCACCGGTGGCACCGGTGCGATCGGCGGCGCTGGCGGCGGCAAGGGCGGCACCGGCGGCTCGGTCGGCGGCTCCGGCGGCGGGACTGGCGGCGCTGTTGGCGGCGCTGGCGGCGGCACCGGCGGCGGCACGGGCGGCGCAGGTACCGGCGGCGCAGCTGGCGCTGGCGGTGGCGGCGGTAACCGCTGCGGCGAGACTGTGGTTTGCGTGATCGGCGCGTTCCGCTGCAACGCGGGCGCCCCCCAGCAGTGCCAGGCCGACCCGACCCCGGGTACGATGATGGGTTGCCCGTTCTGGGGCACCACTCCTGGCCAGCCCGCGAGCTGCAGCGCCAATCAGGCCTGCGACGCGACGAGCGGCACCTGCAAGTGCAAAGATGATCCTGCGTGCGGCACTCCTCCGACGGCGGGCGACTTCTGCCCGACCCAGGGCGGCGCCACGCACTCCAGCTGTAACCAGGGCGCGGACGGTTGCTTCACCGTCACCTCTGGTACGGCTTGCGCAGCGGGCATGACCTGCCAGACCACCACGGCTGGCGCGGTCGTTCCGGCGGGCACGGCTTGCGGTTGCGCGCCGGCTCCGTCGGATCCCTCTGGCAAGACGGTCGCCCTCAACGGCACCGGCTGCACCATGGCTGACGCCACCGCGGGCACCCGCGTTGGTTCGGCCAAGGATGACGCGATCCTGACCTGTAAGGCGACTGCGGGTGGCTGCTACACGTGGCAGATCACCACCAGCTGCACCAGCCAGCAGCTCACGGGCGGCACCGACCCGGTGACCTCGCTCCCGGCTTGCGTCTGCAAGACGCCGGCGGTGGCGAACCAGTACTACGTCGATCCGGATCCGGAGATGTCGACGTTCATGACCGGTCAGCCGACGGGCGCCCAGTTCCCGGCCGCCTGCCGCTTCCGCACCCTGACCACGGCGTTCGCCCAGAAGGGCGTCACCGAGGTCATCGCGCAGCACACGACCTCCAGCAACGTCCACTTCAAGACGAAGGCTGGCTCGCCCGGCGTCAGCAACTGCAACGCGCCGAACTCGTGCGAGGTCTTCCCGATGGACATCCCCGCGGGCGTTCACGTCTACACGAGCGATCAGGGCAGCTTCAACCCGCTGCACTACGTCATCGACGTCGACGCGACCACCAGCGCCGGCTACGCCGTCAAGCTGAACGACAAGGCCTTCTTCGAGGGCTACACGGTCGACGCCAGCGGCACGAACGGGTCGGGCGTCAACGCCGGCACGAACGTCATCGCCGTCGTCAGCAGCCCGATCACGGGCGCCTGGACCAGCACTCAGGCGGCCGCCCCGATCACCGGCAAGCTGAACCAGATCCTGATCCTCAGCAAGAACGCCGGC
>Ga0105238_10007692_pt1 | contig 10776 bp, 12 predicted proteins | sample KBSC34metaG_FD_81526 | JGI IMG/M metagenome (GOLD analysis project Ga0105238, IMG submission 81526) | Corn rhizosphere microbial communities from Kellogg Biological Station, Michigan, USA - KBS C3-4 metaG | ecosystem: Host-associated > Plants > Roots > Rhizosphere > Soil | place: Michigan, USA...
AGGACTGAAAAGCCCAGGTTCCACAGCACCAGCAGGGTAGTCGCAATGAGTTGCGGAACCAATATGCGATGATGCATACGCTTGTCACTGAAGGTAACAAGCTTCTGGAGAAAAAACGAGACCAGCGTTCCAAGACTAAAGCTGATAGCCACCGCCCAAACTGCGGTTGCACCCAATGCCTGGGCAACGACAATTACGGCCAGTTCGAACAGATATACACTGCCGCCGATGAGCAAGTAGCGGTAGCCGGGGCGTTCGAGGAGTTTTTTTATTTTTTGCATAGTTATTCTGTGTCTCCGTTATGTTCTGTATCAATTACGTATAGGGGGCGCCCTTGGGTCTCGGTGTGGATATGCGACAAGTACAAACCAATAATGCCCTGAGACACCAGTAGAACACCGACGAGCCACAAAATAAGCACCATCAAATACGCTCCGCCGGTGGCGTGCAGATGTAGCGGATCACCGACACCAGCATTTATAACCATGCCGAGCCCAAGCAGCGTTGCAACCGGCAACACCACTGCGCCAATGTAGGAAACCAAGTAGAGCGGGGAGGTGCTCAGCGATATGGCGCTGTCAATGGCGAGCTTTAGGAGCTTGCGGAACGAGTACGTGGCGTCGCCAGCAAGCCGAGGATTTTCTTCGTACGCCACGTACTGTCGTTCGTAGCCGAGCCAGTCAATAAGTCCCCGAGTGATCCGGTTTCGTTCGCTCATACGGTTAAATTCCGCCTGTACACGCGTGTCGATCAGCCGAAAGTCAGTGGCATTTGGGTCGATGGCGATACCAGTCAGACGGCGAAATACGCCGTTAAAGAGCCTTGAACCAAGGCGCTTTAAAGCGGACGTGTGGCGATGCGACGGCACCCCTACTACTACTTTGGCACCGTGCTGCCATTTGGCTACAAATTTCGGGATGGCTTCGACCGGATGCTGACCATCGGCATCAATCATGAGAATGGCGTCACCCCTGGCCGCGTGTATGCCCGCCGTGGTGGCGATTTCCTTGCCAAAATTCCGCGTCAGCCGTATAGTTTTGACCCGTTTGTCTGCCGACGCAACTTCGGCCAGTGCAGCCAAGCTGCCATCGGTGCTGCCGTCGTCTACGTACAGTACTTCGTACTCGAGCGGGGCGCTTTGCAGCACGCCCATAAGGGCGGCGTGGAACTGCGACAAGCCAGCAGCTTCGTTATATACCGGCACTACAACCGAGAGCAGGGGCGTAGATTGTTTCATTACTTAAGGCACAGTATAACAGGGATAGCCTTGATCCGCACGCTAGCCGCGCGCAGTGCGGATAACCCGAACGTAGTACAGGCTCGAACCGACCACTACGGCAATTGCGACCGGCGCTACCACGTTACCGGGCCCGGTGTTAGCAAGGGCAGGTGTTGTGGTTGCGGTCGAGGAGGTTGCGCCAGTCGTGCCCGTAGAGCTGCTGTTCGAAGCCGCGTTGGTGTCGCTCGATGAGCTACTAGTTGAGGAGTTGGTGTCAGACGACTGTTTCTCAGTCTGACTCTGTGAACCTCGGTTGCGAGCCGGTGTTTCGGTGTCATGGTGATTGCGGAAAAAGATAAACCACACCGTAAACCAAACGATGGCTACAATTGCTACACCTGTAATGGTCAGCACCACAATCCTTCGAGTAAGAGAGACTTCGTTTGCTTCGTACATAATACTACCTCCTCGCGCTCTATAGATTCAGCATACGTTCTGTTCCACAGGTTGTCAAAATTAGTTCAGAATATTTACGGCCCGGGCAGCTACGAGCGCCACCACCACCAGCGACACGACGGCCTGCAGCAACATAAGCATTTTGGCACGCCGACTCAGCGGCATGGTGTCAGTCGGGCTAAAAGCTGTGGCGTTGGTGCTCGAAACGTAGAGGTAGTCGATGAAAGTTGGATGCCAACCTTTTAGGCTTTGCAGGCTGCTTTGTGGGAATAGGAAATCACGCTCGGCATCATCGGCGACTCGCCGGTGGCCTGGGCCCCCACCGTCCATTTCCCAGTAGAGCAGGGCGAATATGATGATGTTTGTCAGGTAGATATTAATGGCCGTCATTATCAGGGCCCGGCCATCTTCAATCCGGCCAGTTTGCAACAAGTGGCTGGCCACTTGGCTTAGGGCATAGACGTTACCAATAGCCGTAACGCCAACCAGAACAACAACACTTAAGCGGCGGCGAAACGAGGTAAATACCTTTTGTCGCGGCGTGGTCACCGCTAGGACGGCCATCATCAGCACCTCAAGGGCCGGTATGACCCACCGTACCCCAAATACGTATCGGCTTGGCAGGGCGAGCTGCATGGCGATTGCTACCAGCATAATGACTTCTACGTGCCAAACGGGGTCGTAGTTACGGTGTTTGTTGCGCAAAATTTGCATAGGCTTACTATAGCACCGCTCGTCAGACTACCGTATGCTTATGGTATGGATGGTTTCGTTTTTGCACTCGGGCTTGCCCTCGTCGTCGGGACGTATATGACGCTCTGGTATGGACTGGCCAGCTATGCTAAACGGCTAGATCTTGTCGATATCGCCTGGGGACTTGGCTTTGTGCTGGTGGCTTGGGTGAGTTTGGCTATTCGAGGTAACTTTGGCACTTTGCAGCTAGTGAGCGCTAGCCTGGTAACCTTATGGGGGGTGCGCCTGGCGGTGCATATTGGCCGGCGCAATCTGCGAAAACCAGAAGAAGACCACCGTTACCAAGCCATGCGCAAAAAATGGGGCACCAAAACGTATAAAGCATTTATAAACGTCTTCTTGCTGCAGGGCCTGCTCCTATGCCTGGTTAGTTTACCCATGTTGGCCATAGCTTTCAGTAGCCACACCATACCCGCGTGGAGTTACCTGGGGCTGGGTATATGGGTGGCAGGGATCGTGTTCGAGGCACTTGCCGACTGGCAGCTTGCAAAATTTCTACAGCGCCGACCACCGAAATCTCACGCCATTATGGACCACGGTCTGTGGAAATACAGCCGCCACCCAAACTATTTCGGCGAAATCATCACCTGGTGGGGTGCGGCGCTCGTGGCGCTGAGCGTTGGTGGCTGGTGGGGCGTCTTTGGCGCCGTGCTCATTACTGTTCTAATCGTAAAGGTCTCGGGTTTGCCGCCGCTCGAAAAGCATTACGAGGGCAACCCAGCATACGCCACATATCGCGAGCGTACATCTGTGCTCATACCGCTACCACCGCGGAGTGGCAGATGAAGCGAGCTGTTATATACGTACCTGGGCTCGGTGATCGACGGAGCCGTGGGCAGAGAGTTGCCATATGGTGCTGGCGCATTTACGGTGTTCGGAGCGAAGTAGTACGTATGCAGTGGCACGTCGCTGAGCCGCTCGACACAAAGCTTGGTCAACTTCTGCAGCGAATTGATGCCCTGCATGAGGCCGGGTATGCTGTATCGCTTGTTGGGGTAAGTGCGGGTGCGGGTGCAGTTGTTCATGCGTTTGCGAGGCGGCAGGAAATCGTCAGCCGCGTCGTGTGTCTATGCGGTAAACTGCAGCACCCGGAAACTATCAGCGAAAGCACTTACCGCCACAATCCGGCGTTCGCCGAGTCGCTCGCGCTGTTACCACGAAGCTTGGATGCACTTGCCGATACCACCCGCAGCCGCGTATTGTCCATTCGCCCCTTGACCGACAGCTCAGTACCGCCCGAAGACACCATAGTACCCGGCTTCGAAACGACTACCATACCCAGCAGGGGACATGCCGTAAGCATTGGCTTGGGTATAACGCTTTTTAGCCCCCTTATTATCGGTTTTATTCGTCGTAGTCGCTAGAAGCGAATACGTCGCATGAAATTGTCGACTGCGTCGGCACGGTGCTGTTCGAACGGTAGGAACGTCGATAAGAAGTTAACAACCGTGGCTTCAATCTCGGGGGTTACGTAAATAGTCAGTGGGGGCATAAACCGTTTCAGTGGCATGAAGACGATGCTAACCGCCTTACCTTCATTGACGACCGAAAACGTTTTGAAGTCGTGGAGCTGATAGACCTTATTGCCCACCAAAACACCCCGCTCGTCGACGCCATACTGTTGTTCTCGTGGCTTGCGGGCAGCGTACGCCCCAAATGCGGCAACCGCAAACAAAATCACGCCGGTCGAAAACAAATCTCGTGTAATCCAATAGTCGAGAGCAGCAGCAACCACGCCACCGAGCGCTAAGAAGCCATACCACTGCATACCTTTTTCGTGCTCAATAAATTCTGCCGCGGTCCAGGTCAGCGGACCGGCCAGTTCGGGCTGCACAGATGCCGGTGCCGCATCTTGGTCTGGCCGATACGCCCAACCAGCTTCAGTTTGAGGTTCGGGTGCTGCAGCTGGTGGTTCTAGTGCCGTCGTTTCGGCTACATTTGCCACCGGTTCTGAGGGCGGGGCGGGCGCAGGCGCGGGCTCATCCTCTGCTGGTTCTGGTGCACGATCGGGCTCAGGAGCGCCTGGAGTAGGCGCCTGTGGCTCTTCGCTACTGCGCGGTGAAATAACTTGGCCGGGCTGTAGGTGATCTGGTGTTTGTTCGTCTGAGTTCATCTGTTCTTATAGCTCTCTATCGTCACGCCTCATGTAACTTGGTAGGAGCTTTATGGCTCCTAGTCATAAGCGTTATTGTACTATAGCACTCCTCTTTTCCCCAATATCGGAACATTTGGCGCAGGCCCTAAACACTGCTATAATCACCCCTGTTATTCTGACGTCTACTGGAAGGGTGTCCGAGTGGTCGATGGAAACGGTCTTGAAAACCGTCGTGCCCGCAAGGGTACCGTGGGTTCGAATCCCACCCCTTCCGCCAGAATTATTGGTAATAACACCGGTAGTTTGGTACACTATTGCAAGAATTTTCCTGGCTTACCACTGGCTGGGAAGAGCAGCCCGAGACTTTGGCTTTGCCAAAGCCCGGCGCGTTGAGAAACCTGCTTGCAGGTGTCTCAAGAAGGAGAGGTACCCAAGTGGCTGAAGGGGACGGTTTGCTAAATCGTTAGTGGGGCGCGAGCTCCAGCGAGGGTTCGAATCCCTCTCTCTCCGCCATATGAAAAGCACTCTGCTATAGGCAGGGTGTTTTTCATATAGTTGAAAGATAGATTCGAACGGTCGAGCCAGTGGCTCGAGCCGCCCACGCTCCGAAGGAGTTGCGCAGCAAGGTCGAATCCCTCCCTCTCCGCCATATCGCAAGTAGAATCATTCGACGACAGGGGGCGCTTGCCTTGGGTGAGGAACGCTGAGAGCTATAAGTGCTTGTGTGGCAAGTGCGTAGGTGTAGCCTATCTGTTCCTCCCAGATTTTTAGTATGCCGAGACTGCCCAGCGCACGAGGGGGCAGTTGTCCCGCTCTCTGTAGCAATACCTCTGCTCGTACAAACATATTCATGTGAGTCTCAGGATTGTACTCAGCGCTTATATAATCACGCTGTACACCTTGGGTATAATAATTCGGCGCCAGTCCATCTGGATAGTCAAAATCACAAACCCGCTCTTCGTAGACATTAATGGCCACTACGTTTTCCTGGGTCTCTATACCCAAACGTTTTATGGGCACACTTGTGTCTATTGTGACGCCGCTCGCTACGCCAATGCCTCCTGGAATAGGCTCGGACCGCAAACCATGCTGTGGGCCGGGAGTCCACAAGTAGTGGTAATGGTTATAGGTGTAGCGTCTAGATGCGTAAGGAGTAAAGCTCATTTGTGCCAGTATCTCGTTTTTGCGGTGTCTACGCAAGCGGATGCTACAATTTAGACATGGAAGATTCGATTTTTACGAAGATTATTAGGGGGGAGATTCCCTGCCACAAGGTATACGAAGACAAGCAAACGCTTGCCTTTCTCTCTATTAACCCAATTGCTCCGGGTCATACGCTGGTCATTCCGAAGACCCAAGTAGATCACCTGTGGGATCTAGAAGACGACGAATATCAGGCGGTAATGGCTACTTGCAAGAAAGTTGCCCAACGCATGCGTGAAGTTTTGGCACCAGGACGTGTGGGTGAACATGTGGCAGGTACCGAAGTTCCTCATGCCCATGTACACCTCTTCCCTTTTAATAGTGACGAAGATTTTTGGAATCGGCCACAACCTACTCCACCGAACGAAGAGTTGGCAGAAATGGCAGACCGGCTACGCATGGAGGATGAACTATGAGTGCCGGCTTTGTAGCCTTCCTGGCTGCCATAAGCGCTAGTGTGTGGACATTTACCAAACTGCAGAACAAGACGGGCTATGGCAATAATCAGAGCGCCATTACAGGGGCGGCAGTGGTGTTTGTGCTGGCCTTTATCGTGGTTTTTAGCCTGGGCCACATGCTCCTAAAGTAAACTGGCCGTTTCTGGCTAATTTTCTAGCATAGACCGCTTCAAACTGGTACAATACGGCCATGGATGTGGGTGGATCTCTGACCGAAGAGAAGCAATTGGGCCAAGTTATACAGATGGCTCGCAAAAAGGCGGGCCTAACTCAACAGGCTTTGTGTCAAAAAAGCGGCCTTAGCTATTCGACGCTGGCTAAAATTGAGCGCGGCGCCATAAAGACACCCTCGGTCTTTACTATTCGACAGGTTGCCCTGACGCTCGGCGTAAGTCTAGACGACCTACTCGGCAATGTTAAAGACAACCGCCCTGCCCTCTCGCACACAGGCAACTCAACACCGAAAAAAGTCTCGCGAAACGGTGTGCGCTTTGTGTACTTCGACATGAACGAATGTCTGGTGCGGTTTGGAAGCCGAGGGTTTGCAAAGCTCGCCGAAGAAAGTGGACATTCGGTGGATGCTATTGAGACCATTTTCTGGCAGTACGACGCTGAGGTTTGTCGCGGCACCATAAGCATAGACGAACTCAACACCGCCCTTGCCCAGCGGCTCAATATGCTGGTGGACTGGAAAAAATACTACCTAGACGCGGTTGAAGCCATGCCCGGCATAGATGAGCTGGTGCAGTGGGTGGCAGAGAACTACCGAGTAGGCATTATCAGCAACACCATGCCCGGGTTTATTGACTCCCTACGCGAAGGCGGTCGCTTGCCTAATGTTGCCTACGACTCTGTTGTCGATTCTTCGGCCGTACATGCGCTAAAGCCCGAACAGGCTATTTTTGATGCCGCCGTGCAGCAGGCTGGGCTTGATCCGCAGGAGATTTTGCTGGTAGATGATAACCGGGGTAATTTGGCTGCTGCCAGCCGGCTTGGCTGGAAGACGGTTTGGTTTGATGCGTATCATCCGGAAGAGTCGATCGTAAACATCAGCAGCGCTCTACAACCCGCTGACTAAGCGGACTGGAAGCGTGTCTTCTCGGTCTGGAGACGTTCCAGCGTGTCGCGGGCTTCGGCTAGCTGGTCTTTGGTCTGCTGCACTACTTCTTTCGGTGCGTTGTCGACGTAGCTCTTATTGGCGAGCCGTGCTTCAAGCTGGCTAATCTGTTTTTCCTGAGTAGTAATTTGTTCGGCAATCTTGTCGGCGTAGGCTTTCAGCATACCGCTGTCGACATCGAGCCAGCAGCGATATTTAGTGGCGGTCAATAGCAAACCAGTACCGCTGTCTACTTCTTTGACGTCGCCCAATGCCGCCATGCGCTTAATGAGCTCGGCATTCTCGTCGAGGAACGGCACATCGGTGTAGTAGAGGTTTGGCCGAGCGAGCCCTAACGAACGCACGAGGCTCCGAACTTCGGTAACAATACCGCGAATTTCTTCGAACTCTGCTGCCTTTTCTGTGCTCGACTTGTGAACTTTTGGCCAGGCGCTGTTTATCAGCAAGCTGTCGGTGTCACTGTACAGCGTTTGCCAAATGGTTTCGGTGACGAAAGGCGCAAAGGGGTGAACCAGTTTGAGCACGCTTTCGAGTACGTACCCCAACACTTCCCTGCTCTCTTGGGTTTTGCTGGCCTCGATGTACCAATCGGCTACGTCGTCCCACACAAAGTGGTACACCAAATCGTACGCTTCGCTAAAACGGTATTCTTCCAAAAGCTGGCCGAGTAGCTCTGTAGATTGTTGTAGCCTATGCAACATCCAGTGGTCAGCAGCGGTTTGCGGTTCTGGCTTGCTGCCAGGCTGGTAGATGTCACCCAACACGCCTTCGGTGTAGCGAGCGATATTCCAAAGTTTGTTACAAAAGTTTCGTGCCTCTTCGACCCGACGGCTGTCATATCCGCGGTTCACCGCCGGTGTCCGCCCCGCAATGATCCCCATGCGTAGCGCATCTGACCCGTATTGATCGATAACCGGCAGCGGGTCGACCACGTTGCCGATAGATTTGCTCATCTTGGCGCCGTCTTCGGCCATTACGTAGCCGTGTATGTACACTTCGCGGAACGGTACATCGCCAGCAATATAGAGCCCGAGCATAATCATGCGGCTAACCCAAGGGTACAAGATTTCCCCGCCCGTTTCCATCAGGCTCAGCGGATAAAACTGCTTGAAATCTTCGCTGTCCAGCCCAAGCGTCGCAAATGGCCAGCTACTACTGCTGAACCATGTGTCAAACACGTCCGGATCTCGGTGATACGTCTCATCATCTATAGTCAGGATTTCCTGATCTACCCGCTCGTCATAAATCCAGTCGTCCGGGTCATCCACGTTCTGAAATGCCGGGATGGGAATGCCCCAGGCAATCTGACGGCTAATGTTCCAGTCGCGCAGGCCTTCGAGGTAACCTATCAGCTGGTCTTTCTTGGTCTCTGGGTAAAACTTTATCTTGTTTGCCTTTAGCGCGGCGATGGCTGGCTTAGCCAATGGCTGCATGTCGATAAACCACTGATCCATCAGAAGTGGCTCTATGACAGTGCCGCATTTGTAGCAGTGCCCGACATTGTGAGTCATGTCCTCGGTCTTCTCGAGCACCCCTTCATTCTCGAGGTCTTTGACTACGGCCGCACGGGCCTCCTGCACGGTCATGCCGCGATACTTGGCCGGCGCTTCGTTGGTGATCTTACCTTCCCTATCTATGATGCTGATCTTCGGTAGGCTATGACGCGCTGCGGCATCATAGTCATTGGGGTCGTGTGCCGGAGTCAGCTTTACTGCCCCGGTACCGAATTCTGGATCGACAAACGTGTCGGCCACTATCGGCACTTCCCTGCCAGTTAGCGGCAGCTTCACGGTCTTACCTATGAACTTTGTGTAGCGAGCATCTTCTGGGTGGACGGCCACACCGGTATCGCCCAGCATGGTTTCGGGCCGAGTCGTGGCAACCACCAGTTCCCCGCTGCCGTTCGTGAGCGGGTAGCGAATGTACCAAAGGTGGCCTTGTTCTTCTTTGTACTCTACCTCTATGTCAGCGAAAGCGGTGCCGTGGAAGGTGCAGTAGTTCACCAGGCGCTCACCTCTGTAAATCAGCCCCTCATCCCACATTTTCTTAAACGTTTTGTAAGCTTGGCTGACGATTTTCTCGTCGAGCGTGAAGGTGAACCGGCTCCAGTCACAGCTTACGCCCATACGGCGGAGCTGTGCCTCGAAGTTAGAGCGGTTTTGAGCTACAAAGTCATACAACTGGTGGTACAGCTCTTCCCGTGAAAAGTCGAACCGGCTCTTCCCTTCTTTGGCCAAATGCTTTTCGTACACTGATTGCGTTTCGAACCCTGCGTGATCAGCTCCTGGGAGCAGCAGAGTAGTATCACCTTTCATACGGTGGTAACGGGCCGGAATGTCTTCAAGCGCGACGGTCAACTCATACCTAATGTGCAAATTGGCATTGGCATTCGGTGGTGGCATGACAATGCTGTAGCTTTCGCCCTTCCCTGTTGGCGCAAACGCCCCACTCTTTTCCCAGAGGGCATAAATGTCAGCTTCGTAGTCTTTTGGTTCGTAGGTCTTCGGTAAATTCATTTAGCCATCATTGTATCACCTCTGTTATTTCACCGCAAAATAACTAAATTTTCACGTGAAGCTACCGGTCGCTCTTCGGAGAAGTAACCCGGTTCCTGCGCTTTATCTCATCCGGTACGCTTCCGCGGACTAGCTCGTCCCTTTGGGGCATCGCGGCCCATAGTTTTAAAGGGGAACCCCGTGTGGTTCCCCTTGACTCGGTAGACCTCTACGCTTCGCTCGAGCTCTAGCCGGGGCTACCCCTCCGGTGAGCGGCCGAGACCTTAGCTACATGCTCAGGTTAGGGGCGATGTCGAGGGTGTAGGGGTCGGCGGTAGGCTGGCCGTGCATGGCTTTAAAACAGCCGAGCGTGGCAATCATGGCGCCGTTGTCGGTACAGAGTTTGCGATCGGTATAAGCAATTTCTATCGGTAGGCGCTCAGCAATTTGCTGACGCAAGGGTGGGGAAGCAGCGACACCACCGGCAATGACTACGCTCTTAGGTTGGAACTCCTCATAGGCGATCAGCAGCTTGTCGACGACTGTTTCATTCGCAATACGTACAAAGCTAGCAGCAATATCGGCCTTTTGAGCTTCAGAGAGGCGTTCTGGCAGGTCTTTGCTCGGGAAGGTGAAATCCTGGCCGATTTCGGCCTGTGCAGTGCGCAGAACGGCTGTTTTTAAGCCGCTAAAGCTAAAGTCGTATTTGCCGGCGAGCCTTGCCTTAGGAAAAACAAACTTGTGCGCGTCACCCTCGGCAGCCTTTTTCTCGACACTGGGGCCACCAGGGTAGGGGAGGCCAATAATCTTGGCCACCTTGTCGAACGCTTCGCCGATGGCGTCATCTTGCGTTTGCCCGAGCAAGGTGTAGTCGAAATGGTCGCGGAACAGTGCCAGCTGGCTGTGGCCTCCACTGACGATCAACGCCAGCATTGGGAATTCCGGCTGCGCCTCACGCGGGACGTAACCAGCCAGGGAAG
>Ga0105238_10007693_pt1 | contig 10775 bp, 9 predicted proteins | sample KBSC34metaG_FD_81526 | JGI IMG/M metagenome (GOLD analysis project Ga0105238, IMG submission 81526) | Corn rhizosphere microbial communities from Kellogg Biological Station, Michigan, USA - KBS C3-4 metaG | ecosystem: Host-associated > Plants > Roots > Rhizosphere > Soil | place: Michigan, USA...
AAGCCCTCTTGAGCGCCTATAAAAACAACCAACCGCGAAAAATTCCATCAATTCAGGTTCAGGCAAATGACAACCGTCACTCTCAAAAGCGCTGCAGGTAAATGGATCATGGTTTCGGCCATATTGGCTTCGGCTATGGCATTTATCGATGGAACTGCTCTCAATGTTGTTCTGCCCGCTCTCCAAAAAAATTTAAATGCCACTGGCGCAGATCTTTTCTGGCTGTTGAATGCCTATCTTTTAATACTGGCCTCCTTGATTCTTGTCGGTGGTTCTTTAGGCGACAAGTTGGGTCGCAAAAAGATATTTATGCTGGGTATTTTTATATTCATCATTGGTTCAGCAGCTTGCGGATTTGCGCCCACCGTATTTCTCTTGATCATATTTCGTATCATACAAGGCATCGGAGGCGCCTTAATGATTCCAGGAAGCCTTTCACTAATTTCATCATCTATAAACGAAAATGAAAGGGGAAAAGCCATAGGCACGTGGTCGGCCATAACAACCGTAGTTACTATGGGAGGCCCGATATTGGGCGGAACTTTGGCGGATGCGGGCTTATGGCGTTACATCTTCTTCATTAACGTTCCGATCGGCATTGGGGCATTAATTATCCTGGCTTTCAAAGTAAAGGAAAGTAGAGATGAAGATGCTGACAAAGCTATTGATATGGCTGGAGCGATTTCAATTGCACTAAGTCTTGCCTCGCTTACATTTGGCTTTTTGCGAATTCCGGCAGTTGGTTTTAAGTCGGCTCAAGTATATCTGACATTATTAAGTGGAATCATTCTGCTCATCGTTTTTCTTGTTGTCGAAAAAAAGAGCAAGCATCCAATGATGCCTTTGGACTTATTTACCAACCCTGTTTTTACAGGTGTGAACCTATTGACGTTTTTCCTTTATGCAGGACTAGGGGCGGGAATGCTTTTCTTATCCCTCAACCTGGTGCAGGTACAAGGATATAGTCAATTACAATCAGGACTTACGTTTTTGCCTTTTACTGTTTTGATGATCACTATTGCCCGTTTTGCAGGCACCGTAGCTGATAAATATGGCCCTCGTTTGCTTTTGATTGTTGGGCCCGCTACTGCGGGAACAGGTTTACTGTTGCTATCCTTTGTGAAACAAACTGCTGGCCCTTCTGAATATTGGATGACTTTCTTTCCGGGAATTATCATGTTCGGCTTGGGCATGTCTTTTACCGTTGCTCCGTTAACAGCAACAGTAATGACCTCTGTCAGCGATCATCTTTCCGGCACTGCCTCTGGCGTAAATAATGCACTCACCAGGATATCAAACGTTTTTGCAAATGCAATTTTCGGAGCTTTAGCTGTATTGTTATTTGCAGGAGTATTGCAGAATAAAATTCAATCTATTCCGCTCGACGCCAATGTTAAACAAGCTGTTGTGAAAGAGGCCGCTAACCTGGGTAATGCCAAAGTGCCGAATCAGGTTAATTCTCAATATAAAAAAAACATAAGTACCAGTTACCGGGAAAGTTTTATCCATGCCTATAGTGTCATCATGAAAATATCGGCCGGATTAGGATTCCTAGGAGCTTTGATGACAGTGATCTTTATTCGGAATAAAACTTTAAAGAAAGAATAGCTATTCGCCACTAAAACTATTTTCCCATTAGGTAAACTTTTTGGCATTGCTATTGTTTTTCCGACATAAATACCTAAAAAATTCAGCTATGAAAACTAAATTATTGCTGGCATTGCTTGTGCCAGCCTTATATGTTGTGTCATCATGTGATGACCCCAAAAAAGCGAACAACTACAACCAGGAAACCGCGGTAGATCAAAGCAGCCTTAACTTTATCAATTCGGCGATAGATGGTGGCCGTACTGAAGTTAAACTCTCCACGACAGCTGCGCATATTTCTCAAAATCCACGAATCGTTCGTTTTGCCAAGATGATGATCACCGATCACACAAAAGGAATTGAAGAATTAAAAACAATTAGAAAAAAAGAGTTGATTAGCCCCAATGACGCCTTAAGCATTGAACATAAAGAATTGATAGACAGCATATCAAAGCTTTCTGGAACTGATTTCGATAAAGCTTATATGGCAACCATGGTTGCCGATCACGAAAAAACTGTCGATCTTTTCAGAGAAGAGACCCAGGAGAGAGTTCCGTCTGTGCAATCCTTCGCACGTAAAATTCTGCCGACTATTGAAATGCATCTGGATTCGGCAAAGGCCATCGCCTCTGCTTTAAAATAAGATATACTCACTCGGTTTGCGTGCCGTGTAAGCTTATCTTTTTAGAGCCATAGTTAAAACTATACTCTACATCTGCATTCAGCTGTTTATCATTAAAATGCAAAGTGATAATTTCTGTATGCGGACTTTCTATGTAGCGAAGTTTAAGTTGCAGGGTGTTACTGTCTTTCCAGCCGTAACTGCCCTCAACTTTATAAGGCGATAATATAGAAAAGTTTTCTTTTGCATTCAATAAAAGGTATGGCCCCTGCATTTTAGTTTCGCCTGCCTGCCATTCGCCTGATGTAAGTTTAAAGGTGTATTTAGCAGTATCTACGTTCAAATTAAAATCACAAACTTTGCCATTTGACTTTAACGATATTGAATTGATATTCAATTCATTTTTATCGATGGTAAAGGTTTTACTTAAGGTGGTATTTTCATTTGCACTATTTGACACTGCCGGCAAACTTAGCGCCGCTAAATGTACCTTAAGATTCTTTTCTGCCGATTTATCAACCGGTAAAGCCTGGGGCTGCATAGCGGGAAGTAAGTATTTCCAAACCAAATCAAGTTCGTCCTGCATATTTGGTGTTTCGGAAGTGATGGCTATTACAGCGTCCTGATCAGGCATAACGATAATGTATTGTCCAAAAGCGCCATCGGCCCTGAATGCATTATGCCGGCAGCGCCAGAACTGGTAACAATAGCCCTGCATCCAATCGCTTGAGTCTTTTTTACTTTGTGGCACACCCGGCGCCTGGTCTATTTTGAATGTCGTAGCTTCTTCCACCCATGCTTTAGGTAGCAATTGCTTACCATTCCACATGCCTTTTTGCAGATATAGCTGACCCATTTTAGCCAGATCTTCTGTTTTTACACGTAATCCCCATCCTCCGGTGTTAACACCCTGGGTATTTACCTCCCAGTCTATCCCCTTAATGCCCAAGGGATCAAAAAGACGAGGCTTTAGGTAGTCGACTTCTTTTTGCCCTGTCACTTTCTGAACGATTGCCGATAGCATATAAGTGGCCATGGAGTTATATAAAAACTTACTACCGGGCGTATATTTAATAGGCAAAGCCAGAAAATCCTTCACCCAATTATCACTGCCCATAGCCAGTTTCCCGGTAGGGTCTGTTTCTTGTCCCACACTCATCGTTAACAGATCCCTTACGGTTAGAGCACTTAGATAAGTTTTTACCGAATCAGGTAGACTTCCAGGAAAGAAAGAAATCACCTTATCATTTACCGAAAGCAATTTTTCGCTTACAGCAAAACCAACAGCCGTTGAGGTAAAGCTTTTGCTGCAGCTATACAAAGAATGTCTCAAATCAGGTGCATAAGGGTTCCACCAACCCTGTGCAATCACTTTACCATGCCGCAGAAACATAAAGCTGTGGAACTCGTTTTTACTTCGTCCTATGGCATTCAAAAAACTATCAATACTTGCTGATGAGACACCTTGTACTTCAGGCTCACTAATAGGAAAAGCTTTTGATTTTTGTGCATGGAGTGTACAGTTTAAAAAGGCTAAGGTCGAAATGGTTAAAAAACATTTCTTAAGGGCAGAGAGGTAAGTTGCAGGCATTACGTTAAGTTTGTTGGTTTACAATCTTTGTGAAAATAAGAAATGTAATCAGGAAATTTGTATTTTTATAATAGAAAATGAAGAAAGACTACACCATGATTTATTACCTGATACGATGCAATCTCGGCACTTGGGTATTGATATTGGTGCATTTGTTTATTCTGATCGTCTTGATCTCGACATTTTCCTTTTTGATTGGAAAGATTCAAGGGTTTTAATACCTCATCCGTCATGCTGAATTTATTTCAGCACCCCACAGGACATTCACGCACGCTTAGTATACAGTTTGCCTATAGTAGACTTATCTATCTCATACCTTTCTGATGAAGTGCCGAAACAAGTTCGGCATGACGTCGATGTTGAAATTAAAATAGTTTCAACTGCATTTCCATTGGTGGCTTTGCTTTTCCAAAAACTGTCCTGCCGCCATATCGCCATGAATCATTCCGTTCCTGTTCTATCACTTTATCGAAATTAGCATTCGGTACAAAATCCTTTTCGGCGTTCTCGGCTATTTTAGAAAGGCGTTTGATGGCTTCACTTTTTTCAGTCTGACCGAGTTTCGCTTTGTAAATCGCCGTTTGCAAAACACCTAAGGTCTCATCATAAACCTTTATGGGAACGGGGAAGGGGTGGCCATCCTTTCCGCCGTGGGCAAAAGAAAAACGGGCCGGGTCTTTAAAGCGGGATGGAGTGCCGTGGATAACTTCACTTACCAATGCCAGGGATTGCAACGTTCTTGGACCCAAACCTTCCAGCAAAAGCAAACCCTCAAAATCAGATGGCTTTTTTTCCTGCGCCAGCCAAAGTACCGTTCCGAGACGTTTCAGATCAACGTCTTTTGCTCGAACATCGTGATGCGAGGGCATTACCAGTTTATTGATCTCACCAAGCATTTTGTCCGGCTTTTCAGAAGCGATCTGCATTACGCCATTACGCGAACCGGATGCTTGTTTATCGGCCAAATTCAGGATATAGCCATTGTTTTGACCGTAAATAAACGTATGCGGATCATCCACAAAAGAGCTCAGCGATTCAGAATGCCAATGATAACGGCGTGCGGTTTTACTTTGTGCACTCATTCCTTGCTGCACTACGGCCCATTTACCTTCATTGGTTAGTATGAAATTGTGGGTATAAAGCTGAAAGCCGTCTTGAATAGCGGTATTATCCACCTTAGCACTCAGCTTGCTGCATTTTATCAGGTGATTACCATCAAGGCCGGTCTTTTCACTGATCTTTAATAACTCATTGGGCGTTTCGCGTGAATGGCTGCCTTTGCCGCCGCAAATGTAAATCCCCAACTCGCGACTATGTGGATTAATAGCTCGCTTTAATGCGCCCATTACCGAAGTAGTAATACCGGATGAATGCCAGTCCATGCCCATTACCGCCCCTAAGCTCTGGAACCAGAACGGATCACTGATGCGCGTTAACACCTCGTTCTTCCCATAATCCATCACTATGGTTTCCACTACTGCCAGGCCCAGCTTTGCCATACGTTCGGCCAGCCACTTGGGCACATAGCCATAATGCAAAGGCAGGTCAGCACTTCCCGATCGCTTCATACTAACAAATTTAGCAAAATGTAATTAAAAAAAAGCTATTAAGAAATATCTTTTGTAAAGAGAAACTCTAAGGTTTATAGTTTAAAAATAAATTCTCGTCGGCATTCACTTCCTATTTATCTATTAAGTTTTGCTTATCTCAATTATATAATTACCTTTAGTTGTGTCATAAGTACACAATAGCCAATTATTATAGTTGATTAGTTTGGTTGAGTGAGCGGTTGATTATGTTAAAGCATAATTAACCACAATAACTTAATCCAACTCAATCAACCTAATCAACCATTCACTAAAAATGAAAAGAAACATTACCCGTCCTGCAATTTATTTTGTCGGTTCGTTGTCGCTGCTTGCGTTTGCAGCAACTATTATCAGTAGCACCAATGGCAGTCCGCAGTGGACCAGCGTTGATGATGGCGATGGCATTACGCTTGTAAAGAACACTAACGGCCCCACGTTGGGTTATTCGTCTAAGTCTGGGGTAAAGGTCCTGACCATTGATGGCCTGGCCTTTAAGGATCTGAACAAAAATGGCAAACTGGATAAATATGAAGACTGGCGTTTGCCGGTGAGTGAGCGGGTAAAAGATCTGGCGTCGCAAATGTCACTGGAGCAAATCGCGGGGCTGATGCTCTATAGCGGTCACCAGGCAATTCCTGCAATGGCGGGCGGTCCGTTTGCCGGGACATATAGCGGCAAAAAATTTAGTGAAGGTGGGATTAATCCGGCTGACATGACCGATCAACAGAAAAATTTTCTCATAAAAGATAACTTGAGGCATGTGTTGGTTACATCGGTTCAAAGTCCGGAAGTGGCTGCGCAATGGAACAATAACGTTCAGGCATTAGTAGAAGGCGCGGGTTTAGGTATACCGGCAAATAATAGCTCTGACCCCAGGCACGGCACTTCATCAGGGGTAGAATATACAGCCGGGGCAGGTGGTAAAATATCGCAATGGCCCGATCAACTGGGACTGGCTGCTACGTTTGACCCGGCAATAGTGCAAGAATTTGGACATATAGCCTCGCAGGAATATAGGGCATTGGGTATCGCTACCGCTTTATCACCGCAGATTGATTTGGGCTCGGAGCCTCGCTGGGTACGCATTAACGGCACCTTTGGTGAAGACCCGCAGCTGGATGCCGATATGGCGCGGGCTTATGTTGATGGATTTCAAACCTCGACCGGGGAAAGTGAAATCAAGGATGGCTGGGGATATCATAGTGTAAATGCCATGATGAAACACTGGCCGGGCGGCGGTCCGGAAGAGGGTGGAAGGGATGCCCACTTTGCATATGGCAAGTTTGCGGTATATCCGGGGAATAATTTTGATGAACACCTGGTATCATTTGTGGATGGCGCGCTTAAATTGAATGGTAAAACCAAAATGGCTGCCGCGGTAATGCCTTATTATACCATATCATACGGTAGGGACATAAAAAACCAGGAGAATGATGGCAACAGCTATAGTAAATACCTGATCACCGACTTGTTGAGAGAAAAATATCATTATGACGGCGTAGTTTGTACCGACTGGCTGGTTACCGCTGATGAAGGAAAAACACCGGATCAATTCCTGGGAAAATCATGGGGAATGGAAACTAAAACGGTTGCCGAAAGACATTATAAGATATTGATGGCGGGAGTAGATCAGTTTGGCGGCAATAATGAGTCGGGCCCGGTGATAGAAGCTTACCAGATGGGAGTAAAAGAGCATGGCGAAGCATTTATGCGCGCCCGTTTTGAGAAAAGCGCTCAGCGGTTGTTAACCAATATCTTCCGTACAGGTCTATTTGAAAATCCGTACCTGCATGTAAATAATTCTAAAGCAACAGTAGGCAAACCGGAATTTATGACTGCCGGATATAATGCGCAATTGAAGTCCATTATTATGCTGAAAAACAATAATCATGTGCTGCCGTTGAAAAAAGGCGTTACGGTTTATCTGCCTAAAAAATATACGCCATCCATGCAAGGCTTCTTCGGACCGCCGTCAAAAGAACGTTGGGATGATGCGGTGGGTGCTGAATTGCTGGATAAATATTTTAAATATACCGATGATCCTGCAAAAGCAGATTGCGCGGTGGTATTTGTAAGCAGTCCATACGGTGGCGCGGGTTATGATAAAGAAGATGTCGCCAAAGGCGGTAACGGGTATGTGCCGATCACATTGCAATATGGTGAGTATACCGCAACACACGCCAGAGCGCACAGTATTGCGGCTGGAGACCCAGCTGAACCGGGTGTAAATGACCGTACCTACAAAGGCAAAACTATTACCGCTGGAAATTATAACGATCTAAAAACTATCCGTGAGACTAAGGCAGCGATGAAGGGCAAACCAGTCGTAGTGGTGCTCACAATGCAGAAACCTGTTATCCCGGCAGAGTTTGAGAAAGATGTTAACGCGATAGTGGCTGATTTTGGTGTACAAAACCAGGCTATATTGGATATCCTGAGCGGAGCAGTTCAACCAACAGGACTGCTACCATTCCAGATGCCTGCAAATATGAAAACAGTTGAATTGCAGGACGAAGATATTCCGCATGATATGGTTTGCTATAAAGATGCCGACGGCCATATTTACGATTTTGGTTTTGGATTGAATTGGAAAGGTGTGATACATGACGCACGTACCGCTAAATATGTAGGCATTGTTAAGAAACCGGTAGTAAGCATCAATAATGGGATGGTAAATATTACCTGTGCGACTGCTGCCGCTAAAATCTATTATACAACTGATGATGTAACTCCTGCATTCGTAGAAGGCAATCAATATTCCAAACCGTTTAAAGCGAAGAAAGGGGCTGTTGTGAAAGCTATAGCGAAGATTTATGGTAAGGATAATAGTAGTATGGTAGAGGAGGTGGTGAAGTAAAAACTCACCTTGCGTCCTTGAAGAACGAAGCAATATCACTATAAATTATTATGTCATGGGTAACGCTAGTGCAGCATCTTTTCCGTGAAGCTGAATGGAACCCAACATATGTAGTAATAGATTCTTCGCTCTGGCTCAGAATGACAATTAAGTAAATATTACTTCTTTGATGATTTGGCCCTGGGATTATATTCCAGGGCTAAGTTTATCCAGTGGTCGAAGTCTTTTTTATTTTTGAAACGTTCGGGACTGATATAAATAAAGCCTTTCATATGTTTTCCGCCATGAACCATTGGTCGGGTGCCGGGTTCTTCTACCAATTGCTCGGTCAGATCAGGGTCGAGGCGAAGCATCAATTCATTGCCGCTTACGCTGATGCACATTTTATCGTCGACCATAAAAGTAACACCACGAAACATTTTCTTTTCCCCCACATCCGGAATATCTCCCAGTGCCTCGCGAACACGGTCGGCTAATTTTTCATCGTATGCCATAGGTTTGTTGATGGGTCTGTTAAATTAAACATTTTTCAGCTTCCCTAGTTTGCTGATCTTATTCTTTATCACCTTTTTATCAGCAGCAATACGAGACAGCTTTAATGCTTGCTGCAAATGCTCAATCGCCTTTTGAAGATCGACATCACTGTAAAGCTCGCCCAGCAGACAATGATATAAATGACTATTATCCAGTTTGAGTTTCTCAGCTTCTATGATGGCATCTTCATTACCATAAACTTTTGATAGGGCGTAGGTGCGATTCAATGCTGCAATGGGTGAATACTCCGCCATCAGCAATTGATTATACAGGCTGAGTATCTTTTGCCACTTCTCTGTTTCGTTATTGGTGGTGGTATGCCAATAAGCTATTGCAGCTTCCCAATGATATTTTGACAGGTAATTGCCGGTAGATGCTTTATTCAGATAACGCTCGCCTTGTGCAATTAATTCCCTGTTCCACAATTCAATATCCTGATCTTCATAAAGTATCAGTTCACCCTTGGAGTCGATTCTGGCCTCAAACCGCGAAGCATGAAAGCACATTAAGGCCAGTAAAGCATTTACTGCAGGCTTATTGGTAGTTTCATTTTCGGTGAGCATATGTGTTAAACGCATAGCTTCCAGGCAGAGGTCTTTTCTAAGTACTGCATTATTGTTTGACGAATAATAACCCTCATTAAATAACAGATAAAGCGTAGTCAGGACATTCTCTGTGCGTTTATCGATCTCTTTCTCAGGAGGGAGTTCAATTTGCACATTATCCTGCTTCAATTTTTCTTTGGCACGATAAAGGCGCTTATTAATGGTTTCCTTGTTGGTCAGAAAGGCATCGGCAATTTCATCAATACTAAAACTACAGAGGATGCGAAGCGATAAGCCGATCTGCGCCTCAGGAGGGATACCCGGATAACATATAGCAAACATCATTTGCAGTTGACTATCCTGTATGTTTTGTGCCGAAAGATCAATCTCTATCTCGTGTTTGTCGTCGGTAGTATATTGTATTTGCGGGGATATTTTCTGAGAGAAAAGCGTATTCCGCTTCAGCAGGTCTTTAGCCTTGTTTTTGGCAACAGTATAAAGCCATGCAGCCGGGTTTTGCGGGATTCCTTTTAAGCCCCACGTTTCGGCCGCCAAGAGAAAAGTATCGCCGACCAAGTCTTCGGCAATGGAAATATGTTCAATCCCTAAGGATCTGCAGAGTACGGCGGTAATTTTTCTGAACTCCGTTCTGTACAGATATGGTATTAATTCTTTCTCCTGCATAAGTAGAAAGGCTTCTGCCTGGTACAATATTAGGCAGAAGCTTATTAAAATTCACATTTTAACCATTCATTTGGATAATGTCCCTTATCTCAACGTTTCCTCCTGCATTTAAGATCGGGCAGTTATTAGCCAATTCTAAAGCCTCTTCTATAGATTCGGCTCTGAAGATACTCAGACCGCCCACGATCTCTTTAACTTCGGCATAAGGACCGTTGGTTATAATATTGCCTGGTTTTACAGTACGGCCTTCATTGCCTAACCGCATGCCGGGTGAGACCAATTTATTTTGTGCGGCAATGCCGCCCATCCAGTTTTCCCATTCTTTTGATATCTCAAGATTTCCTTCCGCTGTCAGTTTGATCTCGCCCATAGGCTCAGAGCGGTATATCATTGCAAACTCTTTCATCTCTTTTTAATTTTAAATAAAAACTCAATTAGCTCCTATGGGGATAATATTTCTTACCTCGACACTCCCCCCGGCATTCAGGATGGGACAGCCTTTTGCGATCTCTGTCGCCTCATTTATATCGCCGGCTTTTACGACAATAACTCCGGTTATCATTTCCTTGATTTCGGCATATGGGCCATTGGTAACCATATTGGATGGCTTTAAGGTTTTGCCTTCTCCGCCCAGCCGTGTGCCTGGATTGGCGAGTTGTCCTTTAGCGGCCATACCGCCCATCCATACCTGCCATTGTTGCATGATTTCCTGCAGTTTTTCTGGTGTGTACCCTGTTTCAGGATGGAAATCGTTCCTGAAGATTAA
>Ga0105238_10007694_pt1 | contig 10774 bp, 9 predicted proteins | sample KBSC34metaG_FD_81526 | JGI IMG/M metagenome (GOLD analysis project Ga0105238, IMG submission 81526) | Corn rhizosphere microbial communities from Kellogg Biological Station, Michigan, USA - KBS C3-4 metaG | ecosystem: Host-associated > Plants > Roots > Rhizosphere > Soil | place: Michigan, USA...
CTGATGGATGGCGCTGCCCTGCTCCTCGATACGCTTGGTCGCCTCAATAACGACTGTCGACATCGAGTATGAGTGCGCGAACTCTACTGACGTCCGCGTAGTCTGGTCGCTCTGCGCTGCGCCGTTCGAACGGCGCGAAGGATACATCAAGTCGCCGATACGCGGCCGCGCCGTATTGTACGCGCTCACAATAGCTTTCAAGGCGTCGGCCCATCTTTGCTCGGCCATATCGGATTCAGCCTGAAGGATATAGGCTCGCGGCTCGCCGTCCCGGATCGTAACCGCATTCGAAGTTGTAATGAGATCTCCCGAAATATCATTCATCTTTTTTCGCGTTCCCCCGCTAGCATGTTCCCGTTTCTGATATGCGCAAAGCATTATTTTGAACGCTGCACTTCAAAATCGCAATATCAACGCCGCGATGCCGTTCACAATATCACCGTTTGTGCGCTCGGGATCAAACGCCACGATTTTGGCGTTCACTATAAGATAGGTAGCACAAACAGGACGGGAAGGAAACGTCTTGGGTAACATTTAGAAGGCTCCACGGACTCTTCGAAAGCAGTGCGTCCTTCCACGCCAGCATTTCCGATTTCTTGAGTGAGTACCCATGCCAACTCTTTCCCCCCCGCCAACAGTAAAACGTGGCACAATCGCGGTCATGTCGATGGCGTGCGGAATTATGGTCGCGTCGATCTATCTCTGCCAGCCGCTGCTTGCCGAGATGGCTCAAAATTTGGGCGTATCGCAGCGGATGGCCGCACTGACGTCCGTATTTGCCCAGATCGGCTACACGCTGGGCATCCTGTTTGTCGTCCCGCTCGGCGACGTGATGCCGCCGAAAACTCTGATCAGGACGCTTCTCACACTCACAATTCTGAGTCTGATCGCCATTGCGATTGCTCCCGGCATCGGCGCGCTGCTTGCCGCAACTCTCATCGTCTCTTCGACATCGGTCGTGGCTCAGATATTGATCCCCCTCGCGACGACGCTCGGCAGTCCTGAGCAGAGAGGAAGGATCGTCGGTTCGTTGATGACGGGGCTCATTCTCGGGATTCTGCTGTCACGGACGATCTCAGGCGCGGTCGCCCAGTACAGCGGCAGCTGGCGAACCCCTTATCTGCTCGAAGCGGTCTTCGTAGCCGCGCTGCTGTTTGGCCTGCCGTCCTTCCTGCCGGAACCGCCGGCAGATAGGCCGAAGACCGGCTATATCGCCCTCTTGAAATCTCTGCCAGCTCTGCTCAAACACAAGCCCCTGCTTGTATCCATGGGATTGAGCTTTTGCAGCTTTGGGGCATTCTCGGTATTCTGGGCGACACTGGCCTTCCACCTGGCGACATCTGTCTTCGGTCTTGGCCCCGCTGCGGCAGGTTTGTTCGGTCTCTGGGGCGCGCCCGGCGCTCTCCTCGCGCCGGTAGCCGGGCGGCTTTCCGACCGTTGGGGCAGCAGCCGCGTCAATGCCGCCGCCCTCATCTCGGTAGCATTGTGCTTCGCAGTGGCGGCAACATTCGGCACACGATCGATCGCGGCGCTCATCGTCGCAGTCAATCTGCTCGATTTCGGCCAGCAGAGCGGACAGGTTGCGAATCAAACACGTATTTTTGGGATTGGCGATACAATCCGGGGCCGCCTCAACACCATTTACATGGTGACGACCTTTTCCGGCGGCGCAATTTGCGCATTAGCGGCAGGGTACGTCTGGACGTACGCCGGATGGCATGGCGTCTGCCTGCTGGGGAGCGCACTCACCGGAACCGCCATGCTGCTGCTTATCGCTACGACAGTGGCATCACGCAATGCGTCACGCAGGCTGGATGCAGCAAGCGCGGTTGAGTGAGCGGCTCAGTAATTGTCTGCGAGCTTGTCGTACTTTAGGTTAACCAGGGCTTGATAGTTTATCCCTCGTTTCCTGCTCGTGCTCTTATCAGAATGCTTCTCCTTCAGAGCATCTCTCTCGTCAACTCAACGAACTCAGTCAGGATCGCTGAAGTGTTATTACGATGCCAGGCAATGGAGATGTCTATGTGGAGGGGGAAATCCGCAACCGGCCGGAAGACAACTCCCTGTATCTGCGCCTCCACGAAGCTCGCGCCCACAAAGGTTACTCCTAGCCCCGCCCCCACCAACCACAACGCTCTCTGGGGCGAATCCTTGTCCTGAACGGATTTCGGCCCGAACCCCGCCCGCGCACAGGCAGCCAGTATGTCACGATGAAGGAGCGGATAGACAGGCTCCGGAAATAGGAAAAGATTATCCGGTCCGAGCGCTCCAAGAGGAACCTCTGGCAGCGCCGACGACGGGTGCTCCTGCGGCAGAGCGAGGACAAGTGGTTCCCGTAAAAGATGGTGGCTGGTGAGCGTCGTGTCCGTCACCGGGATCTGTAGAATTCCCACGTCGGCCTGTCCCTGGCTCAGCACTTGTTCCTGGTCCGCAGAGCGCATTTCCGCCAGCGTCAGCCTGAGACCTGGATGCCGCTTCCGGAGTGTCCGCACGGCCCTCGCGAAAGTTCGGTCAAAAGCGTAGGAGTATTTTCCGAGACAGTAGCAAGCACTCACACTGAAATGCGCTTCCTCCGAGCCAGCCTGCTGAGCCGCCTGTACAGCCTGCTCTACCTGGGCGAGAGTGCGCCGTGATTCTTCGAGAAAAACCTGCCCCGCAGGCGTCAGCTCGATATGACGCCTTACGCGCCGGAACAGCAGGACGCCCATTTCCGCCTCCAGTTGCTGGATCTGCCGGCTGAGCGGCGGCTGTTCCATGGATAGTTTCTCAGCGGCACGATGAAAGTTCAACTCCTCGGCGACGGCCACGAAATAACGCAGATGGCGCAGTTCCAAAGTCGATACCCCCTGAGTATCATTGTGACACGGAAAGAATATTGGACGCAGGCTTTGTGCTCCCTACATAATTGGAGACATGAACATCGCCACCCGCAGAATATTATTCGCCATGTTGTTACTGGCCGTGCCTGCTTCCTGTCTATGCACACAAGTCCAGTCCGGCTCTGCCGCGCTGGCCACGCCTCCGCCGCCAGACAACGCTCCGGCTGCCCGCGCCGCCGGAGTATTTCCCAGTACCGTGATTAGCGCCTCCCGCTTTCATGTGAACGGCGACGCACACTTTCATATGACGGGCGATGTCCGAAGGCTTGCCTTCATGATGGTACACGACTTCCCGTTCGTTTCTGCCGAGGTCAACGGGACCAAGGGCAAGATGATGTTCGACACGGGCGCACAGCAGGCACTCAATCTTAATGACCATCTGCTGACCAATCTGGGGCCGGGCCGGGCTGCCGGAAGCGGTTTCGTCGGCAGCGGCCAGAGTTACACCGTCACGCTCCGCTCAAGGGTCGATCAGGTTACGATCGGCTCACGGGAGGATGCACTTAGTTTCGCTGGCGTATCGGACGTCCCCAGCCAGGACCTGAGCTTCCTGGAACCCCTTACACCGGACTGCCTCGGACTTGTCGGCTACGACTCTTTCGACGGCTACCTGATGAAGTTGGACTACGCGAAGGGGGTGTTAACATTCTATAAGGCGACGGACAAGCGGCGCGTTTCGCGGGATTTCCTTAAAGGGGAGACCGTTCTTGCCGTATTGCCTTTTGAGACGCGGAAGCTGCCCAACCACCCGCTAATACACCTGAAGGTCGGCGACGAAGAGTTCCTGGGCGCGTTCGACACGGGCCAGATAGGGATGGTGCAGATGAGCAAGGAGACGCAGCAGGCGCTGGCGGACCAAAAACTGCTCACGCCGCTCCCCCAGTCACAGATCTCCAATGGGTCACAGGAGCATGGAGCGACAATGTACACGATTAAAGGACTGCATCTGAGTGCTGCCCTCACGGCGTCCATCAGCGGCGTTCCCGTCTCCAACCAACCAGGGCCTGCAGCCGGGCCGATGGGGACGCCTGAGACAAACATCATTTCTCTGGGATACTCGTTTCTGAGCCAGTACAAGACGGTCTGGGACTACCCGGACAAGAAGATCTACCTGCTCAGGAAATAGACGTTTCGGCAGAGTGGGTGCGGGAGCGTCCCGGCAGCCATGCTGCGTAGAACAGCCTGCCTGTTTGTCGCACACCTCGTCGAAGCACATGCAAAAGGAGCTAGTCAGTGAGCTTTATAAATGATTTATTGGAACGCAACAAAGAAGTTGCAGCGAGGCAGCCTTCTGCGGGAGTCGTTTCGCTATCTCTTCCGCAGGCCTTGCCAAACGTAAAGGCCGTTATTATCGGTTGCGCCGATATGCGCGTTGATCCTGCTCACGTCCTCGGATTGCAACCGGGCGAGGCTGTTGTGATGCGCAACATTGGCGGTCGCATTACTCCAGGTTTGCTGGAACAATTAGGCATGCTGGGGCGGATCGGTCAGGTTGCTGGCGAAACTCCGGGGGGAGGTGGTGAGTTTCACCTCATCGTGCTTCAGCACACCGATTGCGGGATCACACGTCTTACAGGCGATCCCGCAATGCTGGCTGACTATTTCCAGGTTTCGGAAGGTCTGCTTCCGGACAAGGCAGTTACCGATCCCCGCGTGGCCGTCGCGGCTGATGTCGCAATTCTACGGGCGATACCTGCATTGCCGGGAAACTGGCTCCTCTCAGGGCTTGTCTATGACGTGGCAACCAGTCTTACTGAGATCGTCGTACCTCCTGCGCCGATTCGCGGTGAGTGAACGCTTCGTTTGCATGTTTTGGATACAGCGTCGGCAAAGTGCATATACTCCACGATCCGAATGCTCTCTAGTCGTTATCGTGTTCGCTTCCATTCCGAAACAGCCATAATAAATCATGCAAACGAAATCAATCCGTCCAAGACACTTCGCTGCCGCGCTTGCCGTCTGCGGTCTTTTATCGCATGCAGACCCTTCTATCGCCGCATCTCCGGATGCAAAGCCCAAGTCTCTGGTCGGGCGCGGCTTAAACATAAAGTACATGGATCAATCCGTCACGCCGTGCCAGGACTTCTACCGGTACGCCAACGGACACTGGCTGGATACGACACCGATCCCCGCAGATCAAGTGCAGAACGGCGCGGGAATGGAAATTTACGAACGTAATCAGGTTGTATTGCGACAGGTCGTTGAGGCGGCAGCGGCCGATACGAAGGCAGTTCCCGGAAGCATCGCTCAGAAGATCGGCACTTTCTATCGCAGCGGCATGGACACGGCGCGTATCGAGAGCGATGGCGCGAAGCCGCTGGCGCCGGAGCTTCGGCGTATCAATGCCATTCACGATGTCGATTCTCTGGAAACTGAGATCGCCCATCTGCAGCGCACCGGCACGGAGGCGGCCTGGAGCGTGGGAGTGGGTCAGGACTTTAAGTCCAGCACGGATATGATCGCGCAAGTCGGTCAGGGTGGGCTTGGGCTGCCCGACCGTGATTATTACCTTAACCCCGACGACAGCAGTAAGGCCATTCGGAAGTCTTATGTGCAGCACATCGCCAAAGTGCTTGAGCTTGCAGGCGATACTCCCGCAGCGGCGGCAGCCGGGGCTGACCGGGTAATGGCCCTTGAGACGCGCCTGGCAAAAGCAAGCATGTCCAATGTCGAGCGCCGCGATCCCGTGGCCATGTACCACAAAATGCCCATCTCCGACCTTCAAACCCTCGCGCCGGGCGCCACATGGCAGACATACTTCACGGCAGTAGGGCTTCCCCACCCCGGAGACATCCTGGTGGACAACCCGCGCTTCTTCACCGAACTGGCGCACATGATGACGGATACGCCTCTGGACGATTGGAAGAGCTATCTGCGCTGGCTGCTCGCTGCCACCAATGCGCCTTACCTGAGTTCGGCATTTGTAGACGAGAACTTCCACTTTACCTCGACACTCATGGGTGTAAAGGAGCAGCGGCCACGATGGAAGCGCGTGCTCGGCGTGGTGAATGCCGAGATGGGCGAAGGCGTTGGCAAGCTGTATGTTGCGAAAGCCTTCAGCCCGGAAGCCAAAACGCGCGCCGTCGTAATGGTCAAGAACCTGCAAGGCGCATTACGCGACCGTATCCAATCGCTGGCCTGGATGGGGCCGGACACGAAGAAAGAGGCGCTGAAGAAGCTCGATCACCTCATCATCAAAGTTGGCTATCCCGATAAGTGGCGTGACTACAGTAAGCTGACGATCGACAGCCCGACCTACGCGGCCAATGTGGCAGCCGCCGAAGATTTCGAGTTCCAGCGGGAGCTCGACAAACTGGGCAAGCCGGTTGATAAGACGGAATGGGGCTTGAGTCCGCAAACTCTAAACGCCTACTATAATCCGCAGTTCAATGAGATCGTCTTCCCCGCAGGCATCCTTCAGGCTCCTCTCTTCGATGCGAACGCCGACGATGCCGTCAACTATGGCGGTATCGGCATGGTCATCGGCCATGAGATGACACACGGCTTCGACGACCAGGGACGCCAGTTCGATTCTGATGGCAACCTGCGCGACTGGTGGACCGCCGAGGACGCCAAGAACTTCGATGCGCGGGGCGAGCAGATCGTAAAGCAGTACTCCGCTTACGAACCCATACCAGGCACGCATATAAACGGCAAGCTGGAAGAAGGCGAGAACATTGCGGATAGCGGCGGGCTGAAAATCGCTTATCTGGCGCTGCAAAAGGCGCTTCAGGGCAAGCCCCGCCCTCTTGTCGACGGCTTCACGCCCGAGCAACGCTTCTTCCTTGGCTTCGCCCAGGGCTGGCGCGCCAACACACGGCCCGAAGCGCTAAAGATGACCTTGATCCGCGACCCTCACGCGCCAAACAGCTTCCGCGTAAACGGCCCGATCGCAAATATGCCCGAGTTCGCGGCAGCGTTCCACTGCCCGAAGGCTAAGGAAGAGACACTGTCGATCTGGTAGAGCCGCCAGTGGACTTTTGAGAAGAGAGTGTTTCCGCCGGACAAATAATGATGCCCCCATTTAAACATGGCTTCAGTATTGCGGCGGAAGCATTCTCTTACGCTTTTTGCATCCTAAAAAGCAGATCAGCCTGCTGCAGAGCGGTGTTATGTGGCGAGAGTTTCAGCGCCTCCAGTACGTCATCGTGAGGCGGCCTCAGATCTTTGGCGGGCGAATGGCGAAACGCCTCCTGGTACGCTTCTTTTGCGGATGCCCAATTGCCTTGCACGGCGTACACGAGACCAATATTAAAGTAGATATAGTCCGGAGACTGTGGATGTAAGCTCAGCGCTTTACGGCTGTCAGAGATTGCCACGTCGTAATTCCCTAGCTTGTATTCAAACCAACCGTGATTTCCATACGCATTCGGACTATTCGGCAGAGCCTGTATCTCCCGGTCATCAACGGATAAAGCATTGCCGTATTGATGCCGTAATTCGTATACACTGGAGAGATCATAGTATGCGTTCTCGTCTTTCGGATCGAGCTTGATCGCCTTTTGCGCATCAATTTCGGCAGAGGCAAGGTCTCCGGCAGCTACCTCGTACTTCGCCAGCGCGGCGACAACACTTTCATCGTCGGGATCCATTTCGCTGAGTTGCCTGGCATCCGAAATCGCATCTCTATATCTCTTCGAACGATAATAGTCCATCATCCGATTCCTCAATGAGTACTTGATCGTCCGCAGCTTGAAATAATAATGATCGGTCTGCGCTTTGCCGGCCCAGGCAATTGAAGAAGTATAATCGGCAATCGCCTCAGGGATTTGCCTCGCCTTATCGTGGTAATAAGCGCGCACGCTGAGAGAGGCGGAGTAATCCATAGGAAAGCGTTCCATGGATATTTCGGTACTTATTGCCTGCACTGCGGCTTGATCCTGCCCAAGATCATCGTAGATTCTTGCCAGCCGAGAATAGTCGTAGGCATGCGAGGAATTAATGGAGAGCGCGGCCTTAAGCTCCGCAAGCGCTTGGGAATATTGATGCCGGCTCTCCAGATACGTAGCCTGCCACCGATGCCACTGGTATCGAGGATCGCCAAGCAGAATAAAATCCGCGCACAGGATTATGGCGAACAGGATCAAAAACGGCTTCCGCTTTATGGTCCGTCGATAGCGATTTTTAACTGACGGCACGATTTGCAGCCGTTGAGGAGGTAGTTTATTGCCTGAGGGTATGCTCATATTTCTTCATATTTGAGACGCCCCACAAGATATCCTTTTAGATTCACAGCATCTCCATGTCACCTGGTAACAATCGGCCAATGCTGATAGAAGATGCCTTTCGAACAGGCATAATCGCATTCTCACAGAAGAGGGCGTGTTCGTCTGAGGGCCGGTCTGGTTTCTTGAGAGATATGCACAAGAAACCAGACCGACCGCCAGAACGGACACGCCCTCCCCTCGCCGTCAGTCATGTTCAGATGAAGCCGTACAACGGTCAGCCGGGTTTGGGCTGGTTGCGACGTTAGGGTGCTTTGGCTCGGCTGCGCGCCTATGTTGCGACAAAGGCTTGCGTTGATCCGACTACAGAGCTGTGACAATGACGGACGGACGCAAAGATGGGTCCTATTGCGTCTCTGTCCTTAGGAGAACGTGGCAAGGGCAGAGACGAATAAGGTAAAGCCCATCCCTACGATGTTATCGCCGTATTTAAGGCGAAGCTCTTCAAGGCAGCATCGCTGCAGACGGCGGCAAGCGCGGCAAGCTGATCGCGCTGCGGCGGCGAGAGTTCCGGCGAACGGATCGCTCCGAACGCGGACGCATCGGCTGCGAATCGCTCGGCGGCATTGGAGAGGCAGCCGGGTCCGGTCAGCCTGAATGACGCCGGTGAGAGCGGGCCGAACAACAGCGCTCTCGACAGCTCCGGCCAATCCTCAAGCGCCGGCTCAACGCCGATCTCTTTAGCCAATTGGACCGCAACCGAATGCATCAGCGGAGGAAGCGGAGCACTCCTTGCCGCCTGCGAGCGTGCAACCCCTGCCTCCATTATCTGGCGTGACGGAGCAGGACGCACCCCGCCCCATGTATATGCGATCCACCGGGCCTGCAGCTCCATTGTTGGGAAGTTGGGTCCGATTACGGCCACCAGACCGACAAATGCCAATCCGGGCAAATCGGGATGGAATGTCAGGCCGTGCAGATCAAGGTTGTTGTCGTCGACATTGAGCTTTTGCTTGATATCGTCGCTCAAGAAGGGCAGGCTCAGTTTGTAGCCGGTTGCGAATATCAGCGCATCCATCGTCTCCGCGGTCCCATCCATGAAATGGACAGTCTGCCCCTCGATCTCACGGATCCACGGCTTTGTGACGATCCGTCCCTCAGCAACCATTGGAAGGTAATACTGGCTCTGAGCGATGCCGGCTTCGAATAAATTTTCGGAGGGTCTCGGAGCTCCGAACTGCTCCGGGTTTCCACTCGTTCCAACGACGAACTTCTTGAAATTATCCGCCGTAGCCTGCATCGGATACGATGCGCCGGCCAGCGATGCGAAGCGGTTGAACACGACGTGATCGGTAGGCACTCCCGCCAGAAGCTTTGGGAAGATGTAACGCTGCCGGCGTTGCGCCGAAACGACGCGCGCGTCCCCTCCCAGCCGTTGAGCCAGCTCGCTGACAATTTCAAGAGCGCTAATACTGCAGCCGGCCACCAGCACCCGCCGAAGCCCTCTAAAAACCTCTGCGCCATTGTACGCGAAGGAGTGCATCGCTCCCCCAAGCCCCGAGAACGTGCCTAAACCCGATATGTGCGGTATCGACGGTTTATTGAACCGGCCTGATGCAACCACGACTCGGTCAAACGTTTCAATGTATGTCTCTTCATCGTCTGCGAACACGCCGGATGTGTAGTGAACCAGCCAGCCGTCGCAGTCTGCGTTCTGCTCGATCAGCTTAATTCGAGTGCGGCGGCGCACATGTTCATTCAGGCCGAAGTGAACCGCATACCGCCTGAGGTATTCAAGCATCTCCTCGCCGGTTGGATAGACGCTCGTGACCGCATCGTTGGGCAAGTCGCTGAACGCAGTCATTACCCGGCTGCTGTTCGTTCGCATTCCGCGCCAGACGGCGCTATGGGGCGCGCCGATATTCCACTGCCCGCCAATGCTGTCGCTCTGCTCGAAGAGAACAGGCTCAAAGCCCTGCTCCTTCAGATATTTAGCCGTGACAAGTCCGCCGGGGCCGGCCCCAACGATTGCTACTCTCCCTCGATTGTTAATTTCTGCTGTCATTTCTATTTCCCCAACCCGGCATCAACGCCAGGTGATGTAGCTTCACAACTACGCTAGGATTGTTAGAGTACTCATCCAGTTCTTCCATATGCTTTTGTTTATTTCTTGACATAGCGCTTGACGGCAATGAATATATGGCCGTCTTTGGAAGTAAAGGTATGTGTATCGTCGTCCAAATTGGCAACCGCACTGTACCGGCCATAGTCCGTTGCTGCGACTTCGATACCATGGCCTGCCCGCAGCTCCTTTTTGGCACACGCTATGCTTGCATTCAAGACGTTATGTCTGAACGGCCGGATTCGCCGTTTGAACTGCCGCCTTCGGACGTCAAATTTGCTGACATGCAAATAGGATGCAAGGTAGAATTTGATCATGCGGCGCAGCGGGTTCGATCCGGCTGCCGGTGGGCAAAGATGCTCGCTCAGTTCGGTGGAGAACACATTTGATGGATATCTTTGAGCAACTGGAAAAAGTCTGTGTACTGACTACACTGGCTTTCATACTGACGCAGACGAAGCTCATGGCTAACCTGCACAAGCCGAAGCTGCCCGTTCGCGATCGGATTACAGCTCTTGTCGTTTTCCTGGCGATGGGATTGCTTGAGGAGTTCGTAGCCCACCAATCAGGCCTGATCAACGCCCGCATCGTCGCGGTGTGCGCTGCAG
>Ga0105238_10007696_pt1 | contig 10773 bp, 7 predicted proteins | sample KBSC34metaG_FD_81526 | JGI IMG/M metagenome (GOLD analysis project Ga0105238, IMG submission 81526) | Corn rhizosphere microbial communities from Kellogg Biological Station, Michigan, USA - KBS C3-4 metaG | ecosystem: Host-associated > Plants > Roots > Rhizosphere > Soil | place: Michigan, USA...
ATCTTTCCCGTTTGATCGCTGGCGTCCTTCGCGCGAACAATTCAACCATTCGAAACCCATCACGCGACGCGAACCCCGCCGACCCGCGGCCGGGTCCGATTGACTTGGGTTCAGAATAGCTGGGTCGTTCGCGCGTTGGAAACGGACTCGGCCACAAGAACCGTTGTTCTTTCTCGTTTGATCGCTGGCGTCCTTCGCGCGAACAATTCAACCATTCGAAACCCATCACGCGACGCGTATCCCGCCGACCCGCGGCCGGGTCTATGCCTTGAAGATTTTTTCGCGGCCTTCGTTCACGTTCTTGGTTGCATTGCGCGTGTCGAGCACCATGCGGCTGTATTTGACGATGTACGCGTAGTCATAGGCCGAATGATCGGTTGAGATCAGCACGCAGTCCTGGGTGGCCAGAAAATCAGGCGTCAATTCCTGACTGTTCATCGCAGGCAGGTCTGGATAGTGACGCATCTTGGGCAGCGATGGGACGTGCGGATCGTTGTAGCTCAACGCTGCCCCGCGTTTCAGGAGCAGCTTCATCAATTCAAACGACGGGCTTTCGCGCGGATCGTCGACATCTTTCTTGTAGGCGGCGCCCAGGATACAGATCTTGCTGTTCTTGATCGGCTTGCCCGCCGAATTCAGGAATTCAGCCAGTTGCGTGATTACGTAGTTGGGCATGTGCGTGTTAATCTCGCCTGCCAACTCGATGAATCGAGTCTGTTCGCCCCACTTTCGGGCCAGCCAGGTCAGGTAGAACGGATCGATCGGAATGCAGTGTCCACCCAGTCCCGGACCGGGATAGAACGCTTGAAAGCCGAACGGCTTGGTTTTGGCGGCGTCGATCACTTCCCAGACGTCGATGCCCATCTTGTCGTAGAGCATCTTCAGTTCGTTGACCATCGCGATGTTCACGGCGCGATAGGTGTTTTCCAGGATCTTCGCCGCTTCGGCGATTTCCATGCTCGAGACGCGGACGACTTTCACCACTGCCTGGCTGTACATGGCACAGGCAAGATCACCGCTGACGGGATCGTAACCACCGACGACTTTCGGAATGGTCGAGGCTTCGAAATTCGGGTTGCCGGGATCTTCGCGCTCGGGACTGAATGCCAGGAAGTAATCTTTTCCGGCGGTCAGGCCCGTGGCGTTCAAGACCGGCAGGACATTTTCACGAGTGGTCGTCGGGTGCGTGGTGCTTTCCAGGACGACCAATTGGCCGGGACGCAACGTCTTGGCGATCGAGTGAGCGGTTCCTTCGATATAGCTCAGATCGGGGTCACGACTCTCGTTCAGGGGCGTGGGGACACAGATGATGATGCAGTCAGCTTCTTTCAGACGACCCATATCGGCGGTCGGCTCAAACTTCTTTTCTTTGATCAACTGAGCGATCGCGGTGCTGTCGATGTGCTTGATATAGCTTTGGCCGGCGTTCAACTTGTCGACCTTGGTCTGGTCGACATCGAAGCCCATCGTTCGAAAGCCACCACGAACAAACGCCTGGATCAGAGGCAGGCCGACGTAACCCAGTCCGATCACGCCGATGATCGCTTGCTTGCTGGAGATTTTCTCTGCGAGCCCGTGTGTTGCCATGGTTCGTCTGTTCCTAAGAATCCGAAAATTCAAGTCGAGTCGGGTGAGGCCGTGTGCGATGAACGATGCGGGAAATCGGCCTAAATTCAGTCGGGTCAAATGGGTCGGGCGTGACCGTGGCCGAAGTTTAAGTTGGCAACGGAAACGCGCGAAGCGATCTTTCGGGATCGATTCACCAACCTTACACCACATTCTGCCAAATTCGCCCAAACTGTGATGTGGGGCCAGTCGGGTGCGGGAGGCCTGGGTCGGATTGGTTCGAATATCCGACCCGTTCCGTCAGCGCCTAATGTTCTTGCTCATCCAGCGAAAACGGTCCGAATCGCTCTGTGACGGGTAACGGCGATGGTCAGGCAGCCCATAGAAAAAGAGGGACACCCGTAGCGGGCATGGTACGGCGGCAGGCAGTCGGCGTTTTTCAACAGGCCGCTGGACCGGTGGTTCAACCCATGTAACGGATCAGGGTGGCGCCCCAGGAATAGCCGACACCAAACCCGACCAGCATAACGGTCATTCCCACTTTCAACTGACCCTCGGCCAGGGCTGCATGCAACGCAATTGGGATTGTCGATGACACGGTATTGCCGACCGTTTTCATCGCAATGACGAACTTCGCGCGCGGTATCTGCATTTTCGTTTGCAGTCGATTCAGCATGTACTCGTTTGCCTGGTGAAAGACAAACAAGTCGATGTCGTCACGATGCAATTGGGATCGATGCAGCAGGTCATTCACAGCTCGAGGAACAGACTCCAGGGCAAAACTGAAAATCTCGGGTCCATTCATATAAAGATCATTGTCCGTCCGAATGGCGGTCGCGGGGTCAGCGGGTTCATTGGTGGCAGGCGCTGGTTGGGGGCGCAGTGAGTTCCGCTTCAGGATCAGGTTCGATGCACCCTGGCCATCGGTACCATAAACATAGGGACCGAACAGCGGACCTGTGGCTTCGATGCCGCGAATCAGCGATGCCGAACCGCCGTCGCCGAAAATCGACCGGACACTGACATCCTTTTCAGCCAGAAACTTGCTGTAAGTTTCGCCTGTCAGGAACAAGACATTGCGCGCCTGCCCGGTCTCGATCAATCCCTGAGCCAGCCCCAATCCGTAGATGTAACCGGAACATCCAAGATTGAAATCGAGAGCGCCGACAGTTGTGTTTAGCTTCAATCGATGCTGCAGCAGGCAGGCCGATGTGGGCAACATGTAGTCAGGTGACTGAGTGCAGAACAGGACGAAGTCGATTTCATCGCGCGAACAAACGCCTTTGACGAACAGCTTTTCAGCAGCATGAAAGGCGAGATCCGACGAGCATTCTTCGGGGGCCGCGATATGTCGTTCGGCGATGCCTGTCTTGTCGAGGATCTTTTGTGGCGTCCAGTGCGGCGCCAGACCCGCGACCTCGTCGTTACCGAGCAGGGTCTCTGGAACGTGGTATTCGACAGCAGACAATGACGCGAACATGAATCCGTTTCCTGATGACTGGGTACAGCTGGACAACCCAGGCATCGGCCTGATAGCTCCCTCAACGGTGAAGTTGAAGGGGTCAGGCGGCTTTTTTCAATGGCGCGTCGTCGGTTTTGTTCCAACTGATCCGTTTGGCTGGAACACCCATCATCGTTGAATGCGATCGCACATTGCTGATGACGACGCTGCCCGCGCCAACTCGCGCGAACTCACCAACCTTCGTCTTGGGCAGGATCACGGTCTGGCAGCCCAGGAAAACGCCCCGTTCGAGTTCCACCTGGCCAGCGACATCGGAATGAGGTGACAGGGTTCCGCCGTCACCCACGATGGAATCATGCCCGACCAGTGCACCGATGTTCATCGAGACAAAATTCCCGACGCGAACGTTGCAACAGACGACCGAGAAGGGGCACAAGATACATCCCACACCGATCAACGTGTCGGGTGAGATAATCGCCTTGGGATGCGCGAACGAAGCAAACAGAGCACCGCGCGCGATCAGATGTTCGCCGACCTTCAGTTTGACGGCGGGATCAGCAATTGCCATTAGCAGGCGATCGCCGGGCTGTGGTGAGTATTCTGAAATGCGCCCGCGCCACAGTGATACCAGGTCGGGGAACGTGTCCAGGCAGTGTTGGTTGTCGTCCAGAAATCCTACGGATCCACCATGATCGCCCGAGTGCAGGTGGCCCAGCGTCCAATGATAGACTTCTCGACCAAATCCTCCCCCTCCGACGATCAACCATCGTTCGATTTCAGTCGGTTCGAAGGGCATGAGATCGGGATGTTCTGCGGTTGGACAGCGATATGCGAGCTGTTGAGTCTCGAAGACGTTCGAATCGCCGCTATAAAGTCGAAAAGTCATCGATCAAGTCCGAGGATAAGAATCCACTTCGATTGCAACTGCCATTGAGCGGTTCATATTTCAGGTCATTGCCGAGTCTGTGGAATGTTCCTCGACGACGTTGTAGATGTCCGCGATCGTCGCACACTGATGGACTTGTCGGGGCTTGAGTGTCACTTGGTATTGGTCATCAACCAAGGCGATCAATCCCAGGAACGTGAGCGAACTCCAACCGGGTGTTTCCTCAAGAACAGATGACATGGTCAGTGTTCCTGGCGTGAGTTCGAATAACTCATCCAGTTGCAGTAGAAAACCAGCGACATCCATGTTGGCTGTTTCCATTAAACTCGGTTGATCAAACGGCGGGCGAATCTCTGTGAAAAATTCGTGCCGATTTTCTGAGCGCAGAGACCGCCAATTTCAACTTAGCCCATCGTCGTCCATTGGCCTGAATCAGACAACAACAGAAAGCGCTGTTGAACTGAAACGATTGTAACGATTTTAGCACACTTCACACTTAGCTAATCTCGGCCTCAACTCGTAGTGAACTTGAAGCGCAGACCATGCGAAAATGTCAGGAATTCAGGTTCAAGTGGGAATTCTGCACGAGGGCATGATCCATCGCACAATGAGGGGGAAATAGAGAATTTGGCGATGTTTCGGAGTTGCTCCTGAACGGCAAAACATGCAGAAGTTGATCCCGACCTGTATTCCAACTGAAGCGCTGCCTGTCGGATGATCTGAACGAGTTTTCACGTTCGCTCAAGGCAAAACTTTGGCCGTACGGCAAAGACCTTTCCACGACTTTTTTACGGTGTGGAAACGCGCTGCGCACATTTTCGAACGACATGCGCACCCAGTGTGCAAATGAAAAGGCCAGTCACACATTGTGACTGGCCTTCAACATGATTCGTCAATTGTCAAAAGTGCGAAGCAGTTCAAAACTCAAATCATTCTGCCTTACCCAGCAGTTTTTCCAACTGGTTGGTCAGCTCTTCACCTCGGGCGTTCATCGAGACCACTTTACCGTCTTTGTCGACCAGGATCGCAGCAGGAATCGCATTGATCCCGAAGTGTTCGGCCATCGGATGGTTCCAGCCTTTGCCCTTTTGAATCTCTTCGTCATACAGTTGAGACCAGCTCATTTCGTTCTTCTCGATGAACTTGTCGAGTGGTTCGCGGGATCGATCGAGGCTGATGCCAACGATTTCGAAGCCCTTCTCGTGGTAGGTCTCGTAGTTTCGTTTGACGTTTGGCAGTTCGGCAACACAGGGGCCACACCAAGTTGCCCAGAAATCAACCAGCACGATCTTGCCACGATAAGACGACCAGTCAAACGCCTCGCCGTTCAGCATTTTTCCTTGCAGGTCCATGAAGCTACCGGGCAGTCGCAGCCGGCGAGCCGTCCCTTCCAGTCGCACAATATCCTGCTTTAACTCCGGATCGTCCGCTTCTTTGGCGGCCTTCACCAATCGGTCGAACAAGCTTCCTGCTTCGTCGGTCAAATCCCGTCTCGCCAGCGCGTCACCCAATTGCATAGCTCCGCTCATCGCCTGCCGAGAGAACTTTGATTCGGTCACGGAAGCGACGACTTCGTCTGCGAATCCCTTGCGATCAGCTTCGGACATCGACCCGATGTTGAAGATTCGAATCGGCATCCAGAATTGTTCGACGGCTTTGGCAACTTCCTTTCGTTTGTCCTGACGCATCTCCGTTGCTGCCGTCAGTGCTTCCTGAGCTGCGTCGCCAATCGAATTCGCCGCCAGTACGGTCAGGGAATTCAGCTTCAATTGTGCGGCGTCGGTCGCGACCTTTCCTTCGACATCCTGCTTCAGGATCTTGTCCCCGGCCTCAATAAAGGCGCGGTACATGCGAATGGCGTGATCGACAGACTCTTTGCGGTTGGCGAACTTGGGTTTTCGTGCCTTCAACTTTTCGACAAACTCCATGATCTCGTCAGGAGTACCGTCCGGCACGGCATAATCTGGATCGGTTTCGGAAGCGGCTGGTTTTTCTTCTTTCGGATCTTCCGCACGAACTTGACCAAGGTGAGTCGCGCAGTAAATTGAGGCCGATGTCAGAGCGACGATAGAAATGCTGGCGAAAAGAGTGCGCCATGCTGGACGTCGAGTGAAGAGTGATTTGGCCATACAACGATTCCAGAAGAGTAAGTTTTTGCCTCAGACGGATTGTCCGTAGATGCTCGCATCAACATAAACCGAAACGACGCGATTCCGCCAGCCATTCGTCCGGATTGATCGAGTTTGACGCCCGTTAGACTGTATTGGTGACATCGATCCAGCGATGATCAGGAGCTTACAGGCGTCCACTACGGAAAATCCCGTAGACCAGCCAGATCGCCAACAGACTCGAGATCACATAGGTTGGCAATGTCACCCAGATCGTACTCGCCCCCTGCGAAATGATCAGGGCCGACGCGACGATCAATGATGCGACCACCATCCCGACCACCAGCCGATTACTCGACCGTTCCAGCTCCAGAATGAAGTGATCCAGGTTGCGATGTTCCAACTGAATGCGTAAATCGTCTTCGCTCAGCTTGCGCAGCGTTCGATTGATGTGGCCGGGAATGTCATGGGCGTATTCCAGGAAATTCCGCGATTCTGACCAGAATCGATGGGCCATCCGACCAGGCGAGAAACGCGCTTTCACGAGTTTCTCGACGAATGGCTGCAGGTGCGCGGCCAGGTTGAACTCGGGGTCCAGTCGTCGGCCGATTCCGTCCAGCGTGACAAAACATCGCAGCAGCAACATCAGGCTGGCCGGACAGCGGATGGCATGGTTTGACAGGATCGCGACAAAATCCGCGAGGAGCCGCCCCACATTCAGCCGTTCGAGTTCCATCCCGTAATAGTTTGCCACAAAGTCACGCATGTCGATTTGCAGCAACGGTCGATCGACTTCGCGATACGGTTCACCTAGTTGCAGCACCAGTTTGACGGCCGCGTCGACATCTTGCTGGCTGACCGCCAGTAAGACGTCAATCAACTGTTCGCGGGTCTGCTCATCCAAGAGGCCGATCATGCCATAATCGAGCAGACAGATCGTTCCGTCACGTCGAATACGAATGTTTCCGGGATGTGGATCTCCGTGAAAGACTCCGAATTCGAACACTTGCTTCATGAAGATTCGTGCGCCGTTGGCGGCCAGTTCCGCTGGATGTGATCTCAACGAAACAGACTCGTCCAACTGATCGATCCTCAATCCATCGACATATTCCATCGTCACGATCGCGTCGGTTGTCAGGTCCCAATAGACCTGCGGCACGTAGAGCGTCGCGTCGTTGCGGAACAGTCGACGGAACTCGTCCATCGTCCGTGCTTCCCTCGCGAAATTCAGCTCGCGACGAATCGAACGCGTGAAGTGATTCACCAGGCCCACCGGGTCAAATACTTGAGCCTCGGCGACATTTCGATCGACGAGAACCGCCAGTTCGTGCATCAAGGCAAGATCGCGTTCGACATCACGGACAGCGGTCGGACGACGAATCTTGACCGCCAGCGGCGTCCCATCGAAATGAGTGGCTCGATGGACTTGTCCCAGGGATCCGGCGGCGAGCGGTTCACGATCGAAGCTGGCAAACAAGTGATCGACCGGATGTCCCAGTTCGCTTTCGAGTTGCGCGATGGCATCTTCGGACGCAAAGGGCGGCACACTTTCCTGCAACTTTTGCAGTTCGACCACCATCTCGCGCGGGACCAGGTCCGGTCGAGTACTCATCACCTGGCCGAACTTGATAAACGTGGGGCCCAGTTTCTCCAACGTCATCCGGATGCGTTCGACCAGCTTCAAATTGCGCAACGGCTCGGTTGGCTTGCGACTGAACATTCGCCGCCAGCGATACCAGAAGTTGCGCAGGCCGATGCGATCCAACAGATCGCCAAAGCCGTGATTCAACAGCACGGTCACGATTTCACTGGTCCGCCCGATATTTCTGATCAGGCGAATGGGGCTGGCTTCCAAGCGGTCGCTCCTCCCAATAGTGACTTTAGAGCGTATCCGAGTTTAGTCTGGCGTCCCGCGCGCTTATTCCAATAGGCCAAACCCATGTTTCCACGCGACACCCACTAGTCGAACAAGTAGCTGACCGATTCGTTGCGATGAATGCGTCGAATCGCTTCGCCGAGCAGCGGCGCCACGGAAATCACTCGCAGGTTCGGCAGCGTCTGTTCGGGACGTAGCGTCAGGCTGTTCGACACGACAATCTCGACAATGGGTGCGGCGCCCAGTCGCTTGGCAGCTTCCCCACAAAAGACCGGATGCGTTGCCCCGACGTAGATCTTGCTGGCACCAAACTGTGCAACGGTCCGCACGGCTCCTGCCATCGAACCGCCAGTCGTGATCATGTCATCGAAGATGATTGCCGTCTTTCCGTCGATCGGGCCGCCAATCAGATTCTCTTGGCGCGTCTCGAAGGCATTCGAACGACGTTTGTCGACGATGGCAAAACTGCCACCCAGACGATCCAGATACTGCAGCGATCGTTTAATGCTGCCTTCGTCAGGACTGACGATCACCAGGTTGTCTTTAGGCAAGTTCAGCGAACGGAAATAGGCATCGAACATCGGTGACGCATAGAGGTGGTCGACCGGGCAATCGAAAAAGCCCTGGATCTGAGCTGCATGCAGATCCATGGTCAAGACACGATCGGCACCCGCTTTGGTGATCAGGTTGGCCACCAATTTCGCTGTGATCGGGACACGACCCATGTCCTTACGATCTTGTCGGGCGTACCCGTAATAGGGAATGACGGCGGTAATTCGGGCGGCACTGGCGCGTTTGCAAGTGTCGATCAGAATCAACAGCTCCATCAGGTTTTCGTTGACCGGTGGGCCGGTCGGTTGAACGAGAAACACGTCACGTCCGCGGACGTTTGTGTCGAGTCGCAATGAGATTTCCCCATCGGGGAAATTGTCGAGCGTCACGGAACCCAGACTGATGCTCAAATAACTGGCGATCTCGGCGGCCAATTTCGGATTGGCGCGACCGCTCAGGATACAAAGTTCGTCGTACATGAAATCGGATGTTCGGCTGAAGTCGTGGGACCAATCCGTGGGTGGGTTTCTGGAAAAGCCCCGTCATTCTCGAACAAGCGACTAGCGGAAGCAAGTCAGTCGATCGACAGATCGCTGCGAAAATGGCTTTGTTTTGGGGATCGCCGTAACAATCGTGTCCGCACCCTCACTCGAATATCGGGAAAGGCTGATGCCTGGTCGCGTTCCTGGAACGACGAAACACAGTACCATCGATGTTAGACGTAGGCGCAAGGATGAGACGACGGCAATAATCTCGGTCTCGGCGCTCTTAAAGCTGGCGGATTGGACCCAGCATCGCCGGAACGAGTTATCACAAGGAAGTATCCCATGCACAGCCCAGACAGCGTCCCCCCCCGCGCTCGGAAGACCGTCCTCGCTCAGTCCGTCTGAAGCATCTTTGGGAGGCATTGCCCCCGACAATTCAGCAACAGGTATTGCGGACACTGAGTCGAGTTGTTCGTCAGCAGGCAATGCCGCAGCAGAACCCGGAGGTGCAGTATGAGTAGCCGCACTTCCACAGTTGATCATGTCGGCAATCCAGCGACCCCTTCTACGAAGTCGTTACATGCCATCGCACTGGGTTGGTCGGCGAATCAGGTAATAGTCATTGACGAGGATCAAGGTCGCAGTGGAAGGACTGCGGACAAGCGTACGGGCTTCCAACGATTGTGGCCGAGGTCACGCTCGATCATGTGGGCCTGGTCCTCGGTTTAGAAATGAGTCGCCTGGCTCGATCATCGAAGGACTGGCACCACTTGCTCGAGCTTTGCTCGTTATTTGGCACATTGCTCGGTGACCAGGACGGTCTCTACAACCCCACCGATAGCAATGCTCGGTTGCTTCTGGGGCTCAAAGGAACGATGAGTGAATTTGAACTCTTCACGATGCGGAATCGGCTGACCCGCGGAAAGCTTCATAAGGCCGAACGGGGCGAACTGATCATCGCTGTTCCGATGGGGTATTTGAGAACGCAGTCGGGCGAGGTCCTCCTGGAACCTGATGAGCAGGCGCGAGAGACCACGAGTTTGATCTTCGACAGGTTTGACGAGTTGGGGACCGTCTATGCAGTGATGCATGATTTTGTTCGGAGCAGCATTTCACTCGGAGTACGGCTCCAGAAGGGGCCTCGTCGCGGTGAATTGGTTTGGCGGCGGCCGACATTGTCTCGACTTTTTCGCATTCTGCATCATCCGATTTACGCCGGTGCATATGCATACGGGCGATTCCAATCAAAACGGGTGCGAAACCGACCTCCTTCTGGAGAGAGAGTGACACCCGAGCGGGAGTGGAAGGTTCTGCTGCGCAACCGAATGCCAGCTTACATTACTTGGGAACGGTACTTGGCAAATCGAGAGCGCCTACAAAGCAATCGGGCGGTTGCCGAAGCTCCTGGTGTTCCTCGCGATGGCAAAGCACTGCTCGCAGGAATTCTCATTTGTGGATCGTGCGGGCGACGGCTCAACTGCGGTTATCGTCGCGAGCATCGTCCGTTCTACAACTGCATGCGAAACTCGGAAATGGCATTGCCGAGAACGTGCCACGGACTGAATGCAGCAGCGGTTGATGAACTTGTCAGCCGACAGGTATTGTTGGCTTTGGAACCGAGTTCGTTAGCTCTCAGCTTCCGGGCCGTCGACGATGAACGTCGTGAACGGACACGTCTGGACCGACTGTGGAAGCAGCGGTTGGAACGAGCCGAGCACGAGACCGATCATATGGAGCGACAGTACCAAGCCGTCGATCCTGAGAATCGTTTGGTCGCCAGAACGCTGGAACAGCGCTGGGAGGAAGCACTTCGGCGCTGGCGGCAACTGCAAGAGGAC
>Ga0105238_10007697_pt1 | contig 10773 bp, 7 predicted proteins | sample KBSC34metaG_FD_81526 | JGI IMG/M metagenome (GOLD analysis project Ga0105238, IMG submission 81526) | Corn rhizosphere microbial communities from Kellogg Biological Station, Michigan, USA - KBS C3-4 metaG | ecosystem: Host-associated > Plants > Roots > Rhizosphere > Soil | place: Michigan, USA...
AGCTGGAACAGTTCCTCGGCATCCGCCTGCTCCACCGCACCACGCGGCGACTCTCGCTGACCGATGAGGGCCGCGTCTACTTTACGCGCTGCAAGGAATTGCTGGAATCCATCCAGGATGTGGAGAGTGAAGTCGGGCTCAATTCCGACCAGGCCTGCGGACGGCTGCGCATCGGCGCTCCGCAGGATTTCGGCGTGGAGCAACTGGCTCCGCTATGGGGCAAGTTCACCGAGCAGAATCCGCAGATCACGCTCAACATCACCCTGTCGGACCGCACCATCGACCTGCTTGAGGAAGGTTTCGACATGGCCATCCGCATCAGTACCCTCGGTGACAGCCGCATGGTGGCACGGCCGCTGGCACCGGTGCGCATGATTGCCTGCGCCTCGCCGGCCTTCCTGCAGCGGCACGGTACGCCGGTGAGTCCGGCGGAACTGCGCGACTATCCCTTCATCTCCTACAGCTACCGCAACGGCGGCGATGAGTGGCATTTCAAGCATGAGCACGGCGACACCTGCACGGTGCGCGTACGCTCCACCGTCTACGTCAACAATGGCGCTACCTGCCGTGCCATGGCCGTGGCCGGCCAGGGCATCGCGATCCAGCCGGACTTCATCGTCAACGCGGCAATCCAGTCCGGTGAACTGGTGGAATTGTTCGAAGGCTGGAGCACCGGCGAGCAACTGGTGGTGCATACGCTCTACCCGACCCGCACGCATCTGCCGCCCAAGGTGCAGCGCATGCGTGATTTTCTGGTGGAGCAGTTCAAGGTACCGCCATGGTGCCCGAAGCAAGTAACACAAATTATTTAGTTCATTCTCAATTTCCGGTCCAGCGCAGGAACAGCGGCATCAGCACCGGCACCAGCACGGCGGTGAAGACGCCATTGAGTCCCATGCCCAATCCGGCAAAGGCCCCCATCTCCGCACTGACCTGCAAGGCCCGCGCAGTACCGATGCCATGCGAGGCCACGCCCAGCGCGAAGCCGCGTACCGGATGGCTGTCGATCCGCAGGAAGTTGAGCACGTAGCGCGCCAGGACCGCGCCCAGGATGCCGGTGCAGATCACCAGCACGGCGGTCAGCGACGGCAGGCCGCCGAAGCGTTCCGAGATGGCCATGGCAATCGGCGTGGTGGCCGACTTGGGTGCCATGGAAATGACGATGTCGCGCGAGGCCCCCATGGCGTAGGCGATCCCGACCGCCGAGACCACGGCCGTCACGGAACCGGCGGCCAGTCCCAGCATCAGCGGCAGCACTGCGCGGCGGAAATTGTGCCACTGCTTGTAGAGCGGCATGGCCAGCGCAACCGTGGCCGGACCAAGCATGAAATGCACGAATTGCGCGCCTTCGAAATACGTCTTGTAGGGCGTATGCGTGATGCCCAGGATGCTGACCACGATGACGATGGCGATCAGCACGGGATTGGCCAGCGGATGGTAACCCAGGCGCCGGTAGATCCACAGTGCCACGAGATAGGCCACCAGCGTGGTCGTCAGCCCCAGCAGCGGCGAGGCAGCCAGGTAGACCCAGACATCGGTCAGACGGGCCAGGCCGTGCATCAGTGCGACTCCTCATCGTGATCCGGCTGGCGTGCCGCGGAGAAGCGCTTCATCGCCGCATTGGTCACCAGCGCGCCGACGGCGATGGCCAGGACCGTGCTCACCACCAGCGCCACCGCGATGGCCGGCAGATCGCCCTTGAGCTGGCCGGCAGCGGCAATCACGCCGACGCCGGCCGGCACGAACAGCAGCGACAGGTGCTGCAGGATGCCCCATGAGGTCGGCTCCATCAGCTGCGCCAGGCGTGAGGAAGAGAGAAAGGCGATCAGCAACATCAGCATGCCGATCACCGGACCGGGAATGGGCAGGCCCAGCAATTGCGCAGTGCCTTCGCCCAGGCATTGGAAGACCAGTAGGATGGCGAGGGGGGTGAGGTTCATGGGCGGCCAATGGTGATGGAAGTGGCAGACAATCAAAAAATGCGAGGAAAGCGGATTGATTTCACGATGTCGCTGCCAGACCAGGCAATTTGCGCGAGCATGCGCCTCTTCCACCCAAGGAGTGACATCATGCGCACACAAGCACCCAGCAAGGCAGGCCTCTATACTGTACAGGAATCTGTACATCATTTTAGGAGGTCCGAGATGGCCTTTTCTTCCACTGACGTGATTACGCTGACGCAAGCCCGGGCCCAACTTTCCGAACTGGCGGATCAGGTCAAGGCGGGCACAGAGAAAATCATTACCAAGAACGGCGTCAGCTACGTCGCCTTGATCGATGCAGAGCGACTGGATTACTACCATCAGTTGGAGCGGGAGCACCTGCACCTGCTGACCATTGAAGATGCCCGCGCCGGGCTGGCCGATGTCGCGGCCGGTCATGTGGACGATGCCCGCACCGCCCTCAACGGCCTCAAACGCCGCCGCACTGCCAAGACCACGCGCTGAGGTGCAAGGTGGCCGTCCCGCATCGGGTCGAGGTCACGACGTATTTCCTTCGCGGGCTGGCGCAGATCGAGGATTTCCTCGACGCCAATGAGGCAACCGATGCCTATGACCAGCTGCTGGATGAACTGATCGCGACCGTCATCCCCAATCTGGAAAGTTTTCCGCAGATCCGCCCCTTGATTCAAGGCGGCGCCGGGCAATCAACCGAAGTCCACAGCGCCCTGCGCCTCCTCGAACGGCAATTGGGCAGACTGGCCCGCCACACGGAGGTACGAGAGTACGTAATGAAGGATACCTTGGTGCTCTATGCCCGCTCCAGGGGTGTCGTTCACTTGCTCTCGATACGCCACCAGCGGCAGCGCCGCAACTATCTCGCCGCCCCCTCACCGTAAGTCCTGCGCCCGGACCAGCCGAGCTTGCCCGGGCGCAATGACGATAAGCGTACGCTCCGTCCAAGCCTCGCCCTGTCGCCAGAACCAAATCTTCGCGGCTCTTGTCCCACATCCCGGGCTGTCTCTGCTTATCGGATGGCCCCACCACTCCGCGCACCACGCTGATGCCAACAATCAACAAGAACAGCCCAACGCCGGTCACGACCACGATTTGATACAGGCGCGCTCACGCAGCCTTTACTGGAGCATCATGGACCACGCCACGCCCAGCCGCCCTCTGCGGGTACTGTCGATTTTCGGTACCCGCCCCGAAGCCATCAAGATGGCACCGCTGGTCAAGGCCCTCAATGCCGAGCCCGCCATCGAGTCCATCGTCTGCGCCACCGGCCAGCACAAGCAGATGCTGGCGCAGGTACTGGAGCTGTTCGCCATCGAGGCCGATCACAACCTCGATGTGATGGTGCCGGACCAGACGCTCAACGGTCTCTCCGCGCGCCTCTTCGCCGGCATCGACCAGTTACTGGAGCAGACCCGGCCCGACCGCGTGCTGGTCCACGGCGATACCACCACCGCCATGGTCGCGGCCATGGCGGCCTTTCACCGGCGCATCCCGGTCGGTCACGTAGAGGCCGGCCTGCGCACCCATGACATGCACCAGCCCTGGCCGGAAGAGATGAACCGGCGCACCATCGATGTGGTCAGCGACCTGATGTTCGCGCCCACCGCGCAGTCGCGCCGCAACCTGGAAGCAGAAAACCTGCAGGGAAAAATCGTGGTCACCGGCAACACCGTCATCGATGCCCTGCAGATGACGGTGGCCCGCATCGATGCCGATGCCGGGCTTCGCGCCCAGCTCGATGCCGCCCTGCCATCGCTGCTGCCCGAACGCCGCCTGCTGCTGGTCACCGGCCACCGGCGCGAGAACTTCGGTACCGGATTCCTGCAGATCTGCCGCGCACTGGCCCAGTTGGCGCAACGCGATGACCTGCAGATCGTCTACCCGGTGCACCTCAATCCCAACGTGCGCGGCCCCGCCATGCAGGAGCTGTCCGGCCTGCCTCACCTGCATCTGATCGAGCCGCTGGACTATCTGCAGTTCGTGCGGCTGATGCAGCGCGCCCACGTGATCCTCACCGATTCCGGCGGCGTCCAGGAAGAAGCGCCGGCATTGGGCGAGCCGGTTCTGGTCATGCGCGACGTCACCGAACGCCCCGAGGCCGTGGCCGCAGGCACCGTGCAACTGGTCGGCACCGATACCGGCCGCATCGTCGATACCGTGGCCACCCTGCTGAGCGAAGACCGGCTCTGGCGCAGCTTCGCACGCAAACAAAATCCCTATGGCGACGGACAGGCCTGTGCCCGCATCGTCGATGCCATTCTCGGACGAAACTTCCAGCCCTTCTCCGCCTGACTCATCCATTCGCAAGCCATGGGCGGCGAGACGTTGCGGTTTGTGTCGTCGTCCCGTTTACTTAGTTTTTTATGGAAATGTTTTCCGGCCAGAACCGAGTGAAATCAAACAATATAAAAAATTTTTTACGCCCCTGATGTAGGTAATTCTCACAAAAATCCTTGTCAGTGTTGCGTTACCCCGCCTTTTCTCCTCAGGCGAAATCAGCCAGCAGCGCCCCTTGTCCCATGCGCCCCTCCGGGCGATGCCAGACGGCAATCGCCCTGAATACTTAGTTTTTCTGCCTCGCCATTTCAAGCAAAAAATCACGGAAAAATGGACACAAGGAAAGTGTCCGCGTGCTGCAAGGTGTAAAGAGTGATATCGAACATGCAACCAAATTGACCTCCCTCCGCTCCTACCGCACGCAACCGAGCCACGCAACCGAACAACAAACAATTCAACGAAACGCCACAAGGTCCGGACTACGCGGACCGATGGTCCCTCTTGCGACAGGAATCTGATGATTGCACGCCACCACCCCCAGCCAGCGGCTGCGCGCCGCCTGCGCTTGTCCGCGGGAACGCCGATGTTCATGACGCTCGCCGTCGCGATGCTTGCCGCCGGCTTTTCGCCGGTCCTGCTGGCCGCCCCTGCGGGAAACAATTCTGCGGCTGACGCTTTCCGCACCTTGACTGACGATACCTGGATCGAGCGTCGCGAGACCCTGGCCTCACTGGGCATTACCTCGCCGCTGGTGCTGGCGTCCAATGACAGCAGCCGCGAACTCTATCTGCCGGTGCCGTCCAATGTGCCGCTGGCGGATGCCAATCTGAAACTCGACGCAAAGTATCTGCGCGCCGACGGCGGCCGCACCACCATGGTCGTGGCCATCGATACCTATCCGGTCGCGGCGCGCGCGATGACGGCCGATCAGGGCGATGCCAGCCTGGCGCTGGGCATCGACGGCGCGCCTCGCGCCAATGGATTCGTGCGCATGGGCGTGAACTGGACCACCATGCTCTCCGGCCTGTCGCAATGCGCCGACCCGCGTACACCCGGCAACGTGCTGCAGGTGAATCCCGATTCCTCCTTCAGCTACCGCTACGACAGCCGCGCCATCGGCGACCTGCGCACCGCCTGGGGGGCGCTGCCGGCCCTGACCTCCATCATGGTGGCAGGACGCCAGCTGGATGCACAGAGCTACGACAGCGCCTGGCGCATCGGTGTGGCGCTGGAGCGCGCGGGCAAGCACAGTACGGTGACGGTGCTGCCGCGCGTGGGTGACGTGATCGACCTGAGCCGCCTCAACGTACCCGATGGGCTGCGCGGCATTGCCGCGTTTGCCGCGCTCAAGGGCAGCGGCCAACATGCCCTGAAGGATCCCGCCGAAGTCGGCGCCTTGCTGGCCCTGGGCCGCAACCAGGTGCGGGCCGACATCGTGGTGGCCGATGCAGCGCTGCTCTCCGGTATCGACAGCGCCATGAACGCCCTGCAGCAGCAGGTGCAGGCCAGCGCGCCCGAAGCCATGCCGGCCTTCAGCGCCTGGCGCGCCCGCGTGCAGCCGCAGTCCGCCAGCCTGCAGGCTGGTGAACTGCGGCTGTCCTCAGCCTTCGGCCATCCGGTGATCCTGGCGGGTGCGCAGTCCGGCCCCGCCTTTGCGCAGATGTTCGACCGCTACTGGCGCAACATCAGCGGTGCCGCCTCGCTGGTGGCGCGCACGGCGCACAAGCCGGTGACGGGTGAAGACTTCATCCTGCTGAAAAATCTGGGCGGCGCGCCCGGCAGCATCGATGTGCTCAGCCGCGCCGACTGGAGTGCGTCCTTCGATATCGCCGAAGTCGCCAGCGACGGCCGCCTGCCGTCCGAACTGGTACTGGATGTCTCGGCCGCGCCGGGTGCCACGCGCACGCCGCCGGTGGCCTCGGTGTTCCTCAACGATGTGCTGCTGGGAGCGCGCAGCCTGCAGGCCGACGGCCAGCGCGAGCGCATCATCGCGCGCATCCCCCCGGGTGCGCTGGCTGCACAGAACCAGCTGCGCGTGTCCTTCGTGCGCCAGCCCTCCAGCGACAACTGCCGTGAAACGCCCCAAGCCTTCCCGGTGGCCGTGCTGGGATCCAGCCACCTGAAACTGGACAAGGCCCAGGACGAAGCCAACTTCACCGGCATGGTCCGCCGCTTCGCCGCCGGTGCGCAGTTGCTGGTGCCGCACAGCTATCTGGACGACGTGCCGGCCAGCCTGCAGCGCGTCATCATGGTGGCCTCCAGCGCCGGCCTGCCCGCCGACCGCACCCGCATGACCGTGGTGGACGACGGCAAGGAGGCCGCTCCTTCGGGCAGCTTCCTGGCATTTGACCTTCCCTTCAAGGATGCCCAGGGTATCGTGCAGGTCAAGGGCAATACGCTGGTGATGAATGACAGCAGCGCCAAGCCCATGCTCGACGTCACCGGCTTCGACCGCCTCGGCATCCTGGAGGTCGCCAAGACCAACGGCCAGCAAGGCGTGGTCTGGCACAGCGTGGGCAAGGAACGTCCGCTGGTGGCCAAACCGTTTGCGCTGTCGTCCGGCAATGTGGCAGCCGTCTCCTCGACCGGACTGCTGGCGGAGATCGACACCAATGACGCCAGTGGCCGCGATGCAGTGCAGGACGCCCCCTCGCTGACCATTCCGGACATCCTGTGGTGGGTAGTGCCGCTGACCATCATCGGCCTGTTCATTCTCTTGCTGATCCTGGCCAGCCGCACACGCCGCCGACGCATGGCCGAGCAGGAAGCCCAGCGCAAGCAAGCCCAGGCGACGCCGCGCGACGCCGGCCAGGACTGAGGACGGCGCATGTTCACCACAGCCAATGCCACGGCCCAGCTCAACTTCCTGTTCGCCAACTACTACGCGGCGCTGGAAATTGCGGCGGCCGTGGTGGCCCTGCTGATCCTGCTGTCGGCGCTGGACGACCTGTTCTTCGACCTCTGGTACTGGTCGCGCCGCCTGTGGCGCCGGTTCACCATCGAGCGCGTGCGCACGCCATTGACGGTGGAGCAGCTGCGGCAGCGCGATGAGCAGCCCATCGCCATCATGGTGCCGGCCTGGATGGAAGCAGACGTCATCGCGCAGATGATCGAGGACATGGTGGCCGTGCTGGACTACCGGCGCTATCACATCTTCGTCGGCACCTACGTCAATGACCGCGAGACCATCGACGAGGTGGAGCGCATGCGGGTGCGCTACAAGCAACTGCACCGGGTAGAAGTGCCGCATGCCGGTCCGACCTGCAAGGCCGATTGCCTGAACTGGGTGGTCAAGACCATCTTCGCCAGCGAAGCCGGACTGGGCATGCAGTTCGCCGGTGTGGTCCTGCACGACAGCGAAGACGTGCTGCACCCGATGGAACTGAAGTTCTTCAACTACCTGCTGCCGCGCAAGGACATGATCCAGCTGCCGGTAGCCTCGCTGGAGCGCGAATGGTTTGAACTGGTGGCCGGTACCTACATGGACGAATTCGCCGAAAGCCATGCCAAGGACATGATGGTGCGCGAAAGCGTGGCCGGACTGGTGCCCTCGGCGGGGGTCGGCACCTGCTTCTCGCGCAAGGCGATGCACGGACTGATGCAGGCCTCCGATGGCGAGCCCTTCAACGTGTCCAGCCTGACGGAAGACTACGAGGTCGGCACCAAGCTCTCGCAGATGGGCATGCAGACCATCTTTGCGCGCTTCCCCGTGAAGTTCAAGGTACGCCGCAAACCCTGGTTCTTCGGCAAGCGCGAGCAGGTGGCCGAGAGCACGCTGGAAATGCCGCTGGCGGTGCGTGAATATTTCCCCGACACCTTCACCCAGGCCTATCGCCAGAAGGCGCGCTGGGTCATCGGCATCGGCCTGCAGAGCTGGGAGCAGATGGAGTGGCGCGGCTCGCTGGCGGCACGCTATCTGCTGCTGCATGACCGCAAGGGCGTCGTCACGGCCTTCGTCAGCATGCTGGGCTATGTGCTGGCCTTGCAGTTCATCCTGTTTTCGGCGGCCACCACCTTCCAGTGGTGGGACGTGTTCTACCCTCCCCTGCTGGCCGGTGACGGCTGGTGGCGCACCGTGCTCACGCTCAATGCTTTGGCGATGCTCAATCGTGCCGTGCACCGTTTCTATTTCACCACCGAGCTGTACGGCTGGCGTCACGGCCTGATGGCCCTGCCGCGCATGGTGGTGGCCAACTTCGTCAACTTCATGGCCGTGGCGCGCGCGTGGCGGCTGTTCCTGCTGTACCTGTTCGCGGGCCGCGCACTGGCCTGGGACAAGACCATGCACGACTTCCCCACGGATGGCATCGCCAGCCGCGTGCGCCTGCGCCTGGGCGACCTGCTGCGCACCTGGCAGGCAGTCGACGAGGCCACGCTGTCGATGGCGCTGGAGGAACAGCGCCGCACGCAATTGCCGCTGGGGACCGTCATGGTCAGCCATGGCTGGCTGGATGAGGAAACCCTGGCCGAAGCACTGGCCTATCAAGAAGGCCTGCCGCGCGTGAGCCTCACGCGGGAACGCGTGCAGCGCCATGCGGGCGAACTGCCGGTGGAAATCTGCGCCCGCCTGCGCACGCTCTACCTCGGCCCCGGCAAGGAAGGCCGGCCCGACCAGGGCATGGCGCGGGTGGCCGTGGCCAGTGCGCTGACCGATGCCGCGCGGGCCGAGCTGGAAGCGGTCCTGGGCCGCGCCCCCTTCGCCATGGTGGCGCGCGAGTCCGAGATCGCCGCCGGCTTGCGCCTGCTGCGCGGGCAGGACAATGCCTTCGACCCGGCCCGTACCGAAGCCCGCGTCCCGCTGCTGGGCGACCTGCTGATCGCCAGCGGCCTGCTGTCGCGCCCGGTCTTCGATGCGGCCATGCAGCGCTATCGTCCCGACCTGCATGGCCGTATCGGCGACTACCTGGTCAATGAAGCCGTGATCTCGCGCGAGGCCATCGAAGAGGCGGTACGGCGCCAGCGCGACTGGCTGGCACAAGGCGGCCAGCCTGCCTGAGCCCCGCCCTCATCACCACAACAAGAAGACACGATGAAGAACAAGACCTTGTCCCTGCTGCTCCTGCTGCTGGTCAGCGGTGCTGCTGCCACCACCGGCACGGCGCTGGCACAAACGGCCGTGGTGGAACTGCCGCTGTCCGGCCCGGCCTATCGCCTGGCCCAGCAGGCCTATGCCTCGGCGGCACGCGGCGCGTTCGGGCAGGCGCAGGCGCAACTGCAGGAAGCGATACGCCTGCGCCCGGATTCCATGGCCTTGCGCCGTCAATTGCGCGAACTGCGCCAACAGCAGCGCGGCGGGATGAGCGCCGGGCGTGGCACTGCGCGCGACCCCGGCTATGCGGCCGCAGCAGCCGCCTATCGCGCCTATGATGGCAAGCGCTACGAGCAGGCCGTGACGCTGGCACGCCAGGCCGTGGCAGCCGCCCCGCACAATACCGCCTACTGGCTGCTGCTGGGCAATGCGCTGATCGAGACGCATGACTACGACCGCGCCAGCGAAGTACTGGCCCAAGGCGCGGACAACGTCACGGACCAACGCCCGCTGCTGCGCCGCCAGCTGGAACTGCAACGCGAACGCGCCGCCATGGCTGCGGCCGAAGTCTTCCGGGCACAGGCCGACAACCACACAGAGACCGAGCTGGACGCTGCCCGCCGGGCCGTGGCACTGGCACCGCAGGAAATGGAATATCGCCTGATGCTGGTGATAGCCCTGCTGCACAACGAGCAGATCGCGCAGGCCGAGCGCGCCGCCGACGAAGCCCACGCCATGGACGAACGCCAGCCCGGCCCGCTGCTGCTGCGCGCCTATGCCCGCGTGCGTCTGGGCCAGGCCGATGCCGCGCGCGCTGACTTCACACAGGCAGGACAGTTGGCGAGCAGCGACAGCAGCCGCGCTGAACATCTGGATGCCCGGCTGCTGCAGGCCGATGCCGAACTGGCCATGCAACAACCGCAAGCGGCACTGGATGTGCTGAACGATCTTGATCCCGACACGCTCTCCCCCGCAATCGATGCACGCCAAGCTGCGCGCTTGCGCCTGACGCGCCAGCAGGCCACCCAGGCACTGGGACGCTATCGGCTGGCGGCGCTCGGTGCCGGACAGCGCAACCCGTCCGTATCGTCGCGCCAGTACCCCGTGCCGGCGCTGGATTGCAGCCGCGATGGTGCAGAAAACGTCAATCCCTGCCACGTGACGTTTGGCGCGCAAGCGCGCGATGCCGGCTTCGATGCCGCCGCACGTGGCTACCAGGCGATGCAGCAGCAACAGTACGCACAGGCGGCGCAAGCAGCTAACGAGGCCGTAGCCCTGTCACCGCAGAATGCCGAATACCGCCTGCTGCTGATCGATGCCTTGCAGGCTGGCGGACAGGATCAGCAAGCCGAGCAGGCCATCAGCGCCACCCTGCAGGCACAGGGTGCAGATGGCCCCTTGCTGGCAAGGCGCGCTGCCTTGCGCGCACAACTGGGAGATAGCGCGGGTGCCCGCGCCGATGGTGAGGCGGCCTTGGCGCAAGGCGGCTTGCCGGCCGAGACCGAGATC
>Ga0105238_10007703_pt1 | contig 10765 bp, 11 predicted proteins | sample KBSC34metaG_FD_81526 | JGI IMG/M metagenome (GOLD analysis project Ga0105238, IMG submission 81526) | Corn rhizosphere microbial communities from Kellogg Biological Station, Michigan, USA - KBS C3-4 metaG | ecosystem: Host-associated > Plants > Roots > Rhizosphere > Soil | place: Michigan, USA...
CGATGCCGATGCCGAACGAGCCCGGTGGCTCCGGGACCAGAACCCGCCGACCCAGCTGACCGGCGGAATCAGGTTGTTCTGCTTCGCGCACGCCGGAGCCGGCGCCTCGACGTTCCACGGCTGGCCGGAGTTGGTGGGGCCGGGCGTGCAGGTGACCGCGGTTCAGCTTCCGGGACATGAGGACCGGATTCGCGAGCGCGCGCACGAAGATTTGGAAGCGCTGCTCGGCGAACTGGTGCCCGTACTGGCCGGTGCGGTGGACGGGCCGTACGCGCTTTTCGGGCACAGCATGGGGGCGCTGGTCGCGTACGAGGCGGCCCGGCGCTTGGTCGTACAGGGCGTTCCGGCGCCGGTGCACATATTCGCGTCGGCCCTCGGCGCGCCGCACGCGCCATACCGGACGAGATATGTCAGCACGCTGCCGGAGAAGGAGTTCAAGCGCGCAATGGTGACCATGAGCGGGCTGCCGAAAGAAGCGGTGCAGGAGCCGGCGTTCCTCAGTCTTCTGTTGCCGACGCTCCGCGCGGACTTCCGGCTGTGCGAGTCGTACGAGCACGTCGACAGCGCGCCGCTGCCCTGCCGCTTAACCGTCCTGACCGGCGCGGACGACGACGTCGCCCCGCTCGACCTGGCCCTGTGGCGCGAGCTGAACACCGGCCGGTTCCGGATCCGCGTGATCGACGGGGACCACCACTTCGTGGTGACGCACCGGCGGCAGGTCGCGGAGGTTGTGCGGGCTGGGCTCGCGGGGGAGTACTGAGAGCAGGGCTGGGCTATTGGCCGAGTGGACCGCATCAGCCCTGAGCGTCACAGATGGCTGAGAGCCACGCGCCTACTCCACCTCAGCCAGAATCCCCGCCAGCGTCTTGACCGCCTCATCGGCATCCGCGCCCTCGGCGTGCACGGTCACCGTGCCGCCGGCCTTCGCGCCGAGGCTCATCACGGCCAGGACGCCGGTGGGGCTCACCGACTTGCCCGCGTGTTCGATGCGGATGGTGCTCGTGAACTTCGCCGCCTCCTGGGCCAGACGCCCGGCGGGGCGGGCGTGGAGGGTTGCCGGGAGGGTGATGTCGGCGGACACCGGATGGGCTTCGACCGGTTCCGGTTCTGGTGCGGCCGGGGGTTCCGGCGCGTCGAACTTCGCGACGGCGCGGGCTTGGCGCGCCGCTTCGGCCACTGCTGCGAGGTCTGCGCCGGCCGCGGCGGTGACCGCGGCCGCTACCGCTCCCTCGACGAAGGGGGCGTCGACGAGCAGGACGTCGGCGCGGGGGTAGTCCTCCAGGACGGTCAGCGCTGTCAGGACCGAGCTGCCCAGGTCCGGCAGGACGACCACGCCCGCGCCCTGGTCCGCCTCGGCTATCGCCTCCACGATGCGGTCGTAGCTGGTGCCCAGGCCGCCGTCGGCGGTGCCGCCGGCGACGGCCACCGGGACCCGGTCCGAGCCGATCTGGGCCAGGAGTTCGCGCAGGCCCGCTGCCAGCTGGGCGCTGTGGGAGACGAGTACGATGCCGGTGGGCTGGTTCATGAACAGTGATACTAAAACTCGGAACGTTGTTCAGCAATACCGAATGTGAGGGTCTTCGGATGGTGCAGTCGGTGCAGCGTGCCGTGCGCGTTCTGCGGGAGCTCGCCGCCGGGGGTCCGCGGTTGGGCGTGACCGAGCTCGCCGAGCGTGTCGGTGTCGCCAAGCCCACGGTGCACGCCCTGCTGCGCACGCTAGAGGGCGAAGGACTGGTGGTCCAGGACTCCGAGACCGGCCGGTACCAGCTGGGTCCGGGCCTGTTGCTGCTCGGCAACGCCTACCTGGACACCCAGGAGCTGCGCGCACGCTCGCTGAGCTGGGCCGACACCCTCGCCACCCGGGCCGACGAGGCCGTATGGGTGACCGTCCTGACCGGCGACCACGTCTTCGTCGTGCACCACGCGTTCCGCCCCGAGGGCGTCGTGCAGATCCTCGAAGTCGGCGCCAGCATCCCCTGGAGCACGTGCGCGCTGGGCAAGGCCATCGTCGCCTTCCTGCCGCCGGACCAGCGCGAGGCCCTGCTCGGCGGCGATCTGCCGGCCCTCACCGGCTCCAGCATCACCGACCGGGACGTGCTGACCCGGCAGCTTGAGGAGGTCGGGCGGACCGGCCACGCGCTGGAGAACCAGGAGTCGGCGCTCGGGGACGCCGGGATCGCTGCGCCGGTCTTCGACCGCAACGGGGTCGCCGGCGCGATCGGCATCATCGGTCCGGTCGAGCGAGTCCTGGACGACAGCGCACGTCAGGAGCACATCGTGGCCGTGCGCGAGGTGGCGCGGCAGATCTCGCGGGAGCTCGGCGCCGGCCGGGGGAGCGCCCGGGTCGCGCGGCCGTAGGCCGTTTCGGCATGCCGTAAGCCATTCGGCGTAATCCGCACTGCTTCGCCCGGCTGCGAGCCGCCCCAAAACGTCCCGACCGGCCATGACGTCTTGACACGGCCGCGCGCCCGGTTTAGCTTCCGAACATCGTTCAGTGATGACGAACACAAGTCAGTCGCGTAAACCCTTGGCCGCGGGAACCCTCGCCGACGCCGCGCCACCCACCACGTCCCGTTCTCCTGTCGCTCCCTGGAGGAGTCATGGCAGACAACACCTACCCCCAAAAGCTCCTTGCCGAGCTCATAGGCACCGCCGTCCTGGTCTTCATCGGCGTCGGCTCCGTCCCCGCCACGCTCATCCTCGGCGGCAAGGCCCCGTTCACCATGGCCGAACTCGGCATGATCTCCTTCGCGTTCGCCATGGCCGTGGTCGCGATGGTCTACACGATCGGCCACATCTCCGGCTGCCAGATCAACCCCGCGGTCACCCTGGCCCTGGCCGCCACCGGCAAGATGGCCTGGCGCGACGTGCCCGGCTATATCGCCGCACAGGCCGCCGGGGCGACACTCGGTGCATGGGCGATCGTCGGCGTGCTCGGTCACAAGGCGGTCGACGCCGGCCTGGGCATCGCGTCCTACGGCCCCGGCGTCGGCACCGGCAGGGCGTTCCTCGCCGAGGCCGTCGGCACGGCCATCCTGGTCTTCGTGGTGTTCGGCGCGGCTGTGGACGCCCGGGCCCAGGGCCCCTTCGCGGGCCTGGCGATCGGCCTGGCCGTGTACCCGATCATCATCCCCGTCGCCCCGGCGACCGGCGCGTCCATCAACCCGGCCCGCACCGTCGGGCCGATGCTCATCGGTCAGTTCTATGGCGGCACAGTGCACTGGAACCAGATGTGGGTCTACCTCAGTGCGGAGATACTCGCTGGTATGGCCGCAGGGTTCGTCTACATCGCGCTCAACGCCCGGCGCGCCGCCCCGGCCGCCCCGACCGCTTCGTCCGTCGCAGTGCCCTCTGAAGGAGTCCCGGCATGAAGAAGCTGATCAACGCCCCCGAATCCGTCCTGAGCGATGCCCTCGCCGGGGTCGCGGCGGCCCATCCCGAGCTGCATGTGGACACCCAGGCCCGCGTCATCACCCGCGCGGGTGGGCCCTCGGTCGGGCGCGTCGCCCTGATCTCCGGCGGCGGTTCCGGGCACGAGCCCCTGCACGGCGGCTTCGTCGGCACCGGCATGCTGCACGCGGCCTGTCCCGGGGAGGTCTTCACCTCGCCGGTCCCGGACCAGATGCTCGCCGCGGCCCAGGCCGTGAACGGCGGCGCCGGCGTGGTGTTCATCGTGAAGAACTACACCGGCGACGTCATGAACTTCGAGATGGCCGCCGACCTCGCCGGGGACGAAGGCATCGAGGTCGCGACCGTCCTGGTCGACGACGACGTCGCGGTCAAGGACTCCACCTGGACCGCCGGACGCCGTGGCACCGGAGCGACGGTGTTCGTGGAGAAGATCGCCGGAGCCCTCGCCGAGCAGGGCGCCCCGCTGAGCGAGGTCGCCGAGACGGGCCGCCGGGTGAACGCCGCCTCCCGCAGCTTCGCCGTCGCGCTGACCCCGTGCACCACCCCGGCGGCCGGCAAGCCCGGCTTCGAGCTGGCCGAGGACGAGATGGAGGTCGGGGTCGGCATCCACGGCGAGCCCGGCCGCAGCCGCGAGAAGCTCGAACCGGCCTCGGCGATCGTCGCCCGCTCGCTCGACGCGATCTTCGCCGACCAGCCGCTGGCCGAAGGCGACGAGGCCATCGTCATGGTCAACGGCCTCGGCGGCACCCCGCTGATCGAGCTCTACATCGCCTACGCCGACGTCGCCGAGTACTTCGCAGAGCGCGGTGTGCGCATCGCGCGCAATCTGGTGGGCAACTACATCACCAGCCTGGAAATGGCCGGCGTATCGCTGACGGTGTGCAAGGCGGACGAGCAGATGCTTGCCTTGTGGGACGCGCCGGTGAACACCCCGGCGCTGCGCTGGGGCGTGTGAGCAGTACTTCGAGGATCGGATAAAGGAGTCGACCGGTGGACATCCACCTGACCCGGGCCTGGGTGCAGGCCACAGCCACGGCGATGGACCAGCACAAGGACCACCTGACGCAGCTGGACTCGGCCATCGGCGACGCCGACCACGGCGTGAACATGTAGCGCGGCTTCACCGCCGTCGTGGCGGCCCTGGACGGCTACGAGGCGGCCGGCGTCGGCGACGTCCTGGTCAAGACCGGGACCACGCTGATCTCCACCGTCGGCGGCGCCGCCGGACCGTTGTACGGGACGTTCTTCCGCACCACCGGCAAGCAGCTGTCCGGGCCGACCGCCGACGCCGAGCAGCTCGCCGCGGCCTTCGACGCGGGCCTGGCCGGCGTGCAGAAGCTGGGCGCCGCGGTGACCGGCGACAAGACGATGGTCGACGCGCTCGTCCCGGCGCTGCACGCGTTCGGTGCCGCAGCCCGGGCCGGGGAAAGCGAGGCCGAGGCGGCGGAGAAGGCGGCTGCGGCGGCCGAGACCGGCATGCAGGACACCGTCCCCTTGCAGGCCCGCAAAGGACGCGCGTCCTACCTGGGCGCCCGCAGCATCGGGCACCAGGACCCCGGCGCCACTTCCACCGCGCTGATCTTCCGGGCGCTGGCCGAGGTGCTGAAGTCGTGACGCAGTCGACGTTCGTCGGGCAGCTGGCCTCCGCCGGGACGGCGCTGGGCCTGCTGCACCACACGGATCTGCCGGTCGCGGCCGCCGAGCTGCGCGCTCCCGGCCAGGACCCGGTCACAGCGGTCACCGAGGCCTTCGACGCGGTGGCCGAGCAGCTGGCCGGGCTGTCGGAGACGCTGCGCGCCTCGGGGCAGGCCGACATGGCCGACATCGTCGAGGTCAACGGCTACATCGCGCAGGACCAGGAGTTGCGCGGCGCGGCGGTGCGGCATGTCGACGCCGGGCAGTCCGCGGCGCAGGCCGTCGTCGAAGCCGTTCAGGAGTACGCCACGCTGCTGGCGACGCTGGACGATCCGATGCTGGCCGAGCGCGCCGCCGACGTGCGCCAAGTCGGCCGGCGCGTCCTCGCGCACCTGGCCGGCGCGGAGTCGGCGGCCCCTGACGGTCCCGTGGTGTTGATCGCGCAGGAGATCGGCGCCGCCGACCTGCTGGAGTATGGCGACCTGGTGGTCGCCGCCGCTTCGGTGATCGGCGGTCCCAGCTCCCACGCCTCGATCATCGCGCGCTCGCTGGGGATTCCGCTGATCCTCGGCATCAGCCCCGAAGTGCTGGACTATCCGGACGGCACCGAAGTCCTCATCGACGCCGACGCCTCCTCGATCACCATGGATCCCGAGCCGGGGGAGCGGCAGGTGGCGATCGCGGTGATCGAGGCGGCGCGGCGACGGCGCGAGGTGTTGGCCGCCGAGCGCGATCTGCCGTCCCAGACTGTCGATGGACGCCTGGTCGCCCTGCGCGCCAACGTCGCCACAGCGATCGAAGCCAAGGCCTCCAACGCTGCGAACGCCGACGGCGTGGGCCTGCTGCGTACCGAGCTGCCGTTCCTTGACGCGCGGAAGTGGCCGACCGCGGATCAGCATGTCGCGGTCCTCGCGCCGATCCTCGGCAAGCTGGCCGGGCAGCCGGTGACGGTGCGCACGCTGGACTTCGCCGACGACAAGTTCCCGCCGTTCCTCGCCGGCCAGGCCGTCGACGGGCATCTGGGGCGGGGGCTGCCGTTCATGCTCGCCGATCCGCAGGCCTTCACGCAGCAATTTCGGGCGGTCCTCTCCGCCGGGGCGGCCTGCGACCTGCGCATCATGATCCCGATGGTGGCCACCGTCGAGGAGCTGGCGCGGTGCGCACGGGTTCTCGGCGGTGTCGCCAAGGAGCTCGGGGTCGCCACGCCGCCGATCGGCGCGATGATCGAGCTGCCCGAGGCGGTCGACATCGCCGACAAGCTGGCCGAGGTGGCGGCGTTCTTCTCGATCGGCAGCAACGATCTGACGAGCCAGATTCTGCGGCTGGACCGGCGGGATCCGTCGGTGTCTCCGGCGCTCGGCGCGCATCCGAAGGTGCTGGCGGCCATCGCGCGGACTGTGCAGGCGGCGCACCGGCACGGTATCCGGGTGTCGGTGTGCGGTGATGCCGCCGCGCATCCGCTCGTCATCCCGTTGTTGATCGGCTTGGGATGCGACGTGCTGTCGGTGGCGCCGTCCGCGTTGGACGAGACACGCGTGCGCATTCGCCGGTTGGACACGCGGATCTGCGCCGATGTCGCCGCCGAGGCGTTGAGCTGCGAGACGCTGGAGAGCGTTCAGCGGATCGTGCGTCAGCGGTGCTGGCCGGAGATGCCTTGACCGCCGTGAACGGCAAGCAGCACGTCTAGCAGCACGTCTAGCAGCACGGAGGATAGTCATGGCCTTCGGCCTTGGTCTGGCCGCGGTGGGACGTCCCGGGTACATCAACCTGGGGCGTGATGAGGACCTGCCCGCGGATCGTTCGGTCGAGGCCATGAGATCGCGCGCGCATGCCTTGCTGGATGCGGCTTACGCGGCCGGGGTTCGGTACTTCGATGCCGCACGCTCCTACGGCCGCGCCGAGGAGTTCTTGGGCGAGTGGCTGCGTTCGCATCCTGATATCGACGATGTCGCCGTCGGCAGCAAGTGGGGCTATACGTATACGGCCGACTGGCGGGTCGACGCGGACGTGCACGAGGTCAAGGACCACAGCATCGGCGTGTTCACGCGGCAGATCGGCGAGACGCGGTCCTTGTTGGGCGACCGGTTGAATCTGTACCAGATCCATTCGGTGACACCCGAGAGCCCGGCTCTGACCGATCAAGGGCTGCATCGTCGGCTGGCCGCCTTGGCGGCGCAGGGCGTGCGGATCGGGCTGTCGACGAGCGGTCCGCAGCAGGGCGAGGCGATTCGCGCCGCGCTGGGGATCACGGTGGGCGGTGGCCGGCTGTTCGAGTGCGTGCAGGCGACGTACAACCTGCTGGAGACGTCGGCCGGGCCCGCGTTGGCCGAGGCCCACGCGGCCGGCTGGACGGTCATCATCAAGGAAGGGCTGGCGAACGGCCGGCTCACGGAGGCTCATCTGGCCGAGCAGGGCCGGGACGACTCGGTGGTGTCCGAGGTCGCGTTGAAGGCGGCGGCGAGCGTCGACGCCGTGGCGCTGGCGGCGATCGCGGCTCAGCCGTGGGTCGATGTCGTGTTGTCGGGGGCCGCGACTGTGCCGCAGTTGGAGAGCAATCTGACCGCTGCGCAGGTCGATGTCGGGCCGGACCAGCTTGACCAGCTCGCAGCACTGGCCATGCCTCCACAGGAGTACTGGACGCAGCGGTCGCAGATGGCTTGGCGCTAGCGCCAGGAGCTCAACCGGTTGAACGCCGCCGCAGCCTCGGCAGCTTCACCATGGTTGCGGACGTAATGGCCGTCGAAGCTCATCGAGCCGTCCGTGCCCTCGATGCGGGTCGTGCCGGGCAGCGGCTTGCTCCCCCTCCACCTCTGGTGCTGGGGACGTTACAGGGCTTTGCGCTCCGCAGCCGAGCGGCGGGCCAGTTCGAGGACGTCGAGCGCCGCCAGCGCGTCGCGCGGATCGACCGGAGCCCGGCCGCCGTCGCGCAACGCTGCGACGACACCCGCGTAGAACGCCGGGTAGTCGCCGGGCAGCGACGGATACCGGTGCGCCTCCTCGGTCGTCCCGAGCAGTCCCCACTCGCTCTCGGCCGGTTCGCCCCAGCCGGGGCCGGGACGCTCGCCGGCGCGCAGCGCGGCCTCCTGCGGGTCCAGCCCCTGGACCGTGTACGCGTTCTGATTGCCCAGGATCCGCAGACGCGGTCCCGGCTGTGCGGTCACCGCGCTCATCCACAGATGCGAATGAACCCCGGACGTGTGCGTCAGTGCGATGAACGCGTCGTCGTCGACGGCCGCGCCGGGCCGGACCGTCTTGACTTCCGCGTAGACGTGGGCTGCCGGGCCGAACAGGTGCAGAGCCTGGTCGACCAGGTGGCTCCCGAGGTCGTTGAGGACGCCGCCGGCCTTCGCCGGATCCGCCGACTCCCGCCAGCCGGTCGCGACCTGAGGACGCCAGCGCTCGAAGCGCGACTCGTAGCGGTGCACGGTACCGAGCCTGCCGTCCGCGATCAGGTGCTTCGCGGTGCGGAAATCGCTGTCCCAGCGCCGGTTCTGGAACACGGTCAGCATCACGCCCCGCGCCTCGGCGAGCTCGATCAGCTCCCGCGCCTCGGCCGCCGTGGGGGCCAGCGGCTTGTCGACCACGACCGGCAGGCCGGCCTCCAGCGCGGCGCGCGCCGCCGGGCTGTGCGTGTCGTTCGGGGAGGCGACGACCACCAGGTCGAGCGCCGACGGGTCGCCGAGCAGCTGCTCGACGCTGTCGACGGCCCGCGCCTCCGGGTACTCGCGGCTCAGCTGCTCACGCCGCTCCGAATTGGAGGTCACCACGTTCCGCAGCACCAGGCCGGGCGTGGTGGCGATGAGAGGCGCGTGGAAGGCACGCCCGGCGAGGCCGAAGCCGACCAGTCCGACGCGAAGCGGGGTCTCGGAAGCGCTCATGCGTCGAGTTAAGCAACACTGTTGGCAAAGTGCAAAACCGGACCGCACAATGGGACGCATGGAACGTCGGCAAGCCGGAACGAACCTCGCGGGGTTGCGCGACCACAACACCGCGCTCGTGCTCGGCCTGTTGCGTGCCGCTGACGAGCGGGGGAGCAGCCGGGTCCAGCTCGCCGCCGAGACCGGGCTCACCCCGCAGGCGATCAGCAAGATCACCGCCCGGCTGCTGGCCGAGGGCCTGATCCTGGAGGCCGGACGCGGTGCCTCGACCGGCGGCAAACCGCGCACGATCCTCGCGCTGCGCCCCGAGGCCGGCTGCGCGGTGGGAATCGAGGTGGACCGGCTGCGGAGCGCGATACTGCTTGTGGATTTGGCGGGGAGGACGTTGTGGCGGCGATCCCTGAGCGTGGGGCTGGCGAGTGGGGAACCTGCGCGGGTGGTCGCCGAGATCGCCGAGCGGGTGCGCGAAGCTGTTCGCACGGCTCCGGTTGGGGCGAGGGTTCTCGGGATCGGCGTCGGTTGCCGCGGACCGCTGGACTATGAGACCGGGGTCTTGCATCGGCCTGCCGGGCTGCCGGCGTGGGACGGGTTTCCGTTGCGCGATTCCTTGGACGAGTGCCTGGATGTGCCGGCGGTGTTGCTCGATAAGGACACGAATACCGCTGCGCTTGCTGCGCCTGCGCCCGGGAGTACGGCGTACCTGCATCTCGCCGATGGACTCGGCGCCGGGATGCTGTTGAGCGGCAGCATCTATCGCGGCGCGAGGACCAACGCCGGCGAGTTCGGCCACCAGGTCGTCCAGGCGGATGGTCCGGTGTGTACGTGCGGTGCTCGCGGTTGCTTGGAGGCGTTGTGCATGGCGGCGCTGGGTGAGGGCGACGTGCAGACCGCGGCGCGTTGGCTTGGGCTCGGTGCCGCCAATCTCGTTCGGTTGCTCGACATCGACCGCATTCTTCTTGGCGGGTATCGGATCTTTGCTGAGCCGGACGTGTACTTGCGGACCGTCGTGGAGCAGATCGCCGCGCACCTTCCTGATCCGGCTTGGCAGGACGTGCAGGTGTCACTGACTCCCGCTGGTGAGGACGCGGTCGCGGTCGGAGCCGCGCACCTGGTGCTCGACACGATGCTCGCGCCGCCCGCGCATCAGCCCTCTGCCGCTGTGACAGAGGGCTGATGGTGACAGAGAGCTGATGGTGACGGAAGGCTGATGGCGACGGAGGCTGCGGGCGCTCCGCATCGTCAGTGGACGACGTCGAAGACGTTCTTCTGGATCCCGTTGCTGTAGGTCTCGCTCTCGACCAGCTTCAGCTTCTGTACGGCCTTGTCGGTGCTGCTGAACAGGCGCTTGCCGGCGCCGAGGAGCAGCGGGAAGACGAGCAGGTGGTAGCGGTCGATCAGGCCGGCGTCGGACAGGGCCTGGTTGAGGGAGGCGCTGCCGTGGACGATGATCGGGCCGCCTTCGGTCTGCTTCAGGGCGGCGACGTCGTCGAGGGAGCGCAGGATCGTGGTCGGGCCCCAGTTGTCGACGAGGCCGGCCTCGGTGAGGGTGGTCGAGACGACGTACTTCGGCATGTCCTTGTAGAGCGAGAACTCCGCCATGTCCGGCCACACCGGGCTGAAGGACTCGTAGCTGGTGCGGCCCATCAGGATCGCGGTGGATTCCTGCTGCTCGGTTCCCTTGATGGCGTAGGCCTCGGGGACGAACTCGACGTCCTTGAAGGTCCAGCCGGAGTTGCGGTATTCCGGTTCGCCGCCGGGTCCTTCGACGACGCCGTCGAGGGAGATGAAGGCGGTGCTGATCAGGGTGCGCATGGTGATCTCCTTGGGTGGTGGTGCTTCAG
>Ga0105238_10007705_pt1 | contig 10764 bp, 7 predicted proteins | sample KBSC34metaG_FD_81526 | JGI IMG/M metagenome (GOLD analysis project Ga0105238, IMG submission 81526) | Corn rhizosphere microbial communities from Kellogg Biological Station, Michigan, USA - KBS C3-4 metaG | ecosystem: Host-associated > Plants > Roots > Rhizosphere > Soil | place: Michigan, USA...
AAACCAACGGCCGCTAGCACTCTTGTCGCAACGCTCATTGCTTCACCATCTCGAGCCATTGATCCTCGCTGAGAACGAGGATGCCGAGTTCCTCGGCCGTCTTGAGCTTACTTCCCGCACCCGGCCCCGCCACAACGATGTCTGTGTTCTTGCTTACCGATCCGGCAACTTTTGCGCCCAGCCGCTCGGCCATCGCCTTGGCCTCGCCGCGGGTGAGCTTTTCGAGCGTGCCGGTAAAGACGATGGTCTTGCCCGCCACCTGCGAGTTGGCCGAGACGGTGACGACGTAGGGTTTGGGGTGCACCTCGGTCAGCAGGTCGTCGAGCGCGGCGACGTTCCGCGCGTTGCTGAAAAACTCGCTGACCGCGTGCGTCACGGTCTCGCCGATGCCGTGGATCGAGGGAAACTCGCCGGCCTTCGCCGCGTCACGGAACGCCTCGATGGTCGAAAACGTCTTGGCCAGCACCGCTGCCGTCGTCTCGCCGACGTGCCGGATGCCCAGGCCAAAGATGAAGCGATCGAGCTCGGGCTGGCGCCGCGCGTTGATGTTGGCGAAGAGCTTGTCGAGGCCTTCGTAGGTCCGCTCCTCGGCGGACAGCACTTTCTTGCGCCTGGTGCCGCTCGCCTCTTCCCGCAAGCGCGCCTGCTCCTCGCGCCGCTCGTGCATGGCGCGCTGCACCGCGTCACGGTTCTGCTCGAGCCGGAAGATGTCGACGGCGTGCTTGACGATGCCCTTGTCGAAGAACAGCTCGATCTGCTCGGTGCCGAGCCCCTCGATGTCGAGCGCCCCACGCGACACGAAATGCTTGAGCTGCTCCACCGCCTGTGCGGCGCAGATGAGCTCGCCAGTACAGCGGCGGCGCGCATCTTCCTTGCCGGTCTTCTCGTTGACCTCGCGCACCGCGGGCGAGCCGCAGACCGGGCAGACGTCAGGGAATTGATACGGCCGAGCCGACTTGGGCCGCTTGTCGAGCAGCACCTGCACGATCTGCGGGATGACGTCCCCTGCCCGCTGGATCACCACGGTGTCGCCGATGCGGATGTCGGCACCGTCGCGGATCGGCTCACCAAAGCTGTCGAAGCCCTTGATGTAGTCTTCGTTGTGGAGCGTGACATTGACCACGGTCACGCCGCCGACGGTCACCGGATCGAGCCGCCCGACCGGTGCGAGCGTACCGGTGCGGCCGACCTGGATATCGATCTGGCGCAGCACGGTGGTCGCGCGCTCCGCGGGAAACTTGTGCGCAATGGCCCAGCGTGGCTCGCCGCTCAGCGCGCCCCAGCGGCGCTGCAGCTCGAGACTGTCGACCTTGTAGACGACGCCGTCGATGTCGTAGCCGAGCGAGGACCGCTGCGCCTCGATTTTGCGGTATTGCGCCAGGAGCTCGTCGACCGACTCGGCGCGCGCCATCAGCGGGCTGACCCTGAAGCCCCAGCTCGCGAATTTCTGCACCGCCTCGTACTGGCTGGTCGCCGGATCTTCGGAGCTGTAGCCCCAGGCGTAGGCGAAGAAGTTGAGCTTGCGGCTTGCGGTCACCGCCGGGTCCTTCTGGCGCAGCGAGCCGGCCGCGGTGTTGCGTGGATTGACGTAGTCCTGCCCGCCCACCGCCGCCGACCGCGCCTTCAGCGCCTGGAATTCCGCATAGGTCATGTAGACCTCGCCGCGGATCTCGATGGCCGAAGGCCAGCCCTTGCCCTTGAGCCGGTGCGGGATGTCGGCAATGGTCCTCAAATTCTCGGTGATGTCCTCGCCGACCGTGCCATCGCCGCGCGTCGCGCCGCGGACAAGAACCCCGTTCTCGTAGCGCAGCGACGCCGAGAGCCCGTCGATCTTCGGCTCGGCAGTGAAGGCGAAACGCAAATCCTTGTCGCGCTCGAAGAAGCGCTTCGCCCGCTCGGCAAAGTCGACCACGTCCTGATCCGTATACGCCTTGGTGAGACTCAGCATCGGCACCTCGTGCCGTACCTTGGCGAAGCCCTCGACCGGCGCGCCGGCGACGCGGTCGCTGAGACTGTCGGGCCGCTTGAGCTCGGGGAAGGCGCGCTCGATGGCCTGGTAACGGCGCTTCAGTGCGTCATAGGCCGCATCGGTCAGCTCCGGCGCGTCCCGCTCGAAATACTCGCGGTCCGCCTCGCTCAGCGCCGCATGGAGGCGCTCGAGCTCCGCCCGCGCCTCGTCCTCGCTAAGGCTTTCGACCTCGCGTGCCTGGTCCGTCATGTCACGTCCGACAAGAGCTTACCCGCAGCCGCGCGGGCTTCCGGCGTGATCGTAGCGCCGGCCAGCATGCGCGCAATCTCTTCCTTGCGCGCGGGGCCGTCGAGTGGGCGGACATGCGTGCGCATGAAGGCGCCCTCGGCGATCGATTGCTTTTCGATGAACAGGTGCATATCGGCGCGTGCCGCCACCTGCGGCGCATGGGTGACGGTGAGCACCTGCACCTTGCCGGCGAGCCGCTTGAGCCGGCGCCGATCGCGTCGGCGACGGCACCGCCGACGCCGGTATCGATCTCGTCGAAGATCAAGACGGGGGCCGAACCGCGATCGGCCAGCACCACTTTGAGCGCGAGCAGGAAGCGGCTGAGCTCGCCGCCCGAAGCAACCTTCATCAGCGGCCCCGGCAACGTGCCGGGATTGGTCTGCACGTGGAATGCGACCTGGTCGAAGCCGCTGGCCGCGACGCGCGTCTCATCGACCTGCTGGTCGACGATGAAGCGCGCCGAGCCGAGCTTCAGGTCGGGCAACTCAGCCTCGACCGCCTTGCTCAATGACCTGGCGGCCTTGACACGTCCGGCGCTGAGTTTGCGCGCCGCCTTGCGATAGGCTTCGCGCGCGACTTCGACATCGGCTTCGAGTTTCGCGAGGGTCGCCTCCCCGCTCTGCAAGGCCGCCAGCTCCGCCCGATACTTCGCCAGCACCTCGCTCAATTCGTCGGCGATGACGTGGTGCTTGCGGGCCGCGGCGCGCAATGCGAACAGCCGGCCCTCGACCTGCTCGAGCTCCGCCGGATCGAACGCCATTTCGCGCTTCAGCGCTTCCACCGCTTCGCTCGTGCGATCCAGCGCCTCGAGGCTTTGGTCGAGCGCGTCGATCAGCGGCTGGAACAGCGCCATGCCGCTGTCGACCTTGCGCATCAGCCGCCGCATCAAGCCGCTGAGTGCTGGCGCCGGTGCGTTCGGTCCACCGAGGATCTCGTCGGCCTCACGGATCTCGTCATGCGCCTTCTCGAGCTGCATGAGCCGGGCGCGCTTTTCGGCCAGCGCATCCTCCTCGCCGGCTTCGGGCGCGAGCTCTGCCAGCTCCTCGACCACATGCCGGGCGTAGTCTTCGCGGGCCGCCGCCTCGGCGATCAGCGCCCGCTGCTCGCCGACCTTCGACTCCGCCTCGCTCAGTGCAGCGTGAGCCTTGCGGGTCGCCACGACCTCACCGTCGAGCCCGCCGAAGGCATCGAGCAGCGCCCGGTGCGTCGCCGCATCGACGAGCGCCCGATCGTCGTGCTGGCCGTGAATTTCGACAAGCTGCCGACCGACCGCCTGCATCAGGCTGGCGCCGACCGGTTGGTCGTTGATGAAGGCGCGCGTCCGGCCGTCGGCATACTGCACGCGCCGCATGATCAGGTCCGCGTCGTCGGTGATCTCGTTGGCACGCAGCATTTGCCGCGCCGGATGCTCGACGGGCAGTTGCAGCACCGCCACCACCTGCCCGCTCTCTTGCCCATGCCGCACCAGGGAGGCATCGCCGCGCCCGCCGAGCGCCAGCGTCAGCGCGTCGAGCAGGATCGACTTGCCGGCGCCTGTCTCGCCGGTCAGCGTCGTCAGCCCGCCATCGAGCGCGATGTCGAGCTGATCGATCAGCACGATATTGCGAACTGAAAGGGCGCTCAGCACCGGGTCAAAGCTCCGCCGCAGATCAATGAATCGGCCCGCGGAGAGATCTCGCACGGGCCGGAACAAAATAGCAACTCTTGGGTCTTCTGGCTAGCCGCCTCAGACTTTCGGCGGCGGCACCGGCTTGTTCGGATCGGCGTTCGGCGAGGCCGGAACGGCCTTGCTGGTGATCGCCGTCGCGAGCGTGCTCTGGGCATTCACCTGGGGCTGCAGACCCGCCTTCTGCAGCAGGTCATAGGCCTCCTGGTACCAGTCGCTTGCCGGGTAGTTGTGTCCGAGCACCGCGGCGGCCGTCTGCGCTTCGGCAGTGAGACCCAGCGCCAGGTTCGATTCGGTGAGGCGGAACAGCGCTTCCTCGATATGCGAGGAGGTCTGGTACTTGTCGACCACGGTACGGAAGCGGTTGATCGCCGCCGCATACTGGCCGTTACCCTCGTAGTAGCGGCCGACCGACATTTCCTTGCCCGCAAGCTGGTCGATGGCGATCACCATCTTGTCGCGTGCGTCCTTGGCGTAGTCGCTCTGCGGATAGTTGTTGATCAGCAGCGTATAGGTGTCGATCGCGCTCTGGGTGATGCCCTGGTCGCGCGTGATATCGGTGATCTGCGCGAAATAGGCGGTGCCCTTGAGGAAGAGCACATAGGCCGTCTGATCCGAGGACGGGAACAGTGCCATGTAACGGTCGGCAGCGGCGATGGCGTCGTCGAACTTGCCGATGCGGTAGTTGGCGTAGACCTCCATCAGCTTCGCCTTCTCGTTGTAGTCCGAGTAGGGATGCTGGCGCTCGAGCTTCTGCAACGTCGTGATTGCCGCGTTGTAGTGCTGCTCGTCCATGTCCGTGAGGACTTGCTGGTAGAGCGTCTCGGGCGGGATGATCTCTTCGTCCTTGAGCTTGGTCGGACCAAACATGCTGCAGGCCGCGATCGTCGCCGCGACGGCGCCGATGGCTGCAATCTGGGTCAGCCGGCGCGCCAGCACTGCAAAATCACTCTTGTTCACGAAGGGCCCCGCAGAACTCAATTGCAGCATGCTGTTAGCACCGCCCAAGCGGCCTAGATACCAAATCCATCAAAACTGTGACGGGTTTAGCTGACCGACCGCAGGTACGGTCTCACCTCGAGACCCTCGGGCATGTCGTTCAGCGAATCGTAGCCGAGAGGCAAATCCTCGGCCGTCACGACCTGATAGTTGGCCTCGCTCGCGAACAGTCCATGCAGGACCAGCGCGTTGAGCGCGTGACCGCCCTTGTAGGACCGGAACCGGCCATAGATCGGCAGGCCGCAAAGCGCGAGGTCGCCGACCGCATCGAGCAGCTTGTGGCGCACGAACTCGTCCTCGTAGCGCAGGCCACCCGGATTGAGGATGCGGTCCTCGTTCTTGGGGCCGGAGCCGATCGCCACCGAATTGTCCATCGACGAACCAAGGGCGTAGCCGGCCTGCCGAAGAATCTTGGCATCACGAACGAAGCCGAAGGTGCGGGCGCGCGACACGTCGTCGAAATATTTGCGCGGGGTCCAGTCGAAGATCATCCGCTGCCGGCCGATCAGGCGGCTGTCGTAGTCGATCTCGACGTCGAGTTGGCGGCCGTTATAGGGCTCCAGCGCCGCCGAGGCCTCGTTGTTGCGCACCAGCACCTGGCGCATGATCTTGATGTAGCGGCGGGATTTGTTCTGGATCTCGAGCCCGGCCCGCATAAGCGCCTCTGCGAACGGCGAAGCGGAGCCGTCGATGATCGGGCATTCGGGCCCGGTGACCGTCAAGAGCGCATTGTCGACGCCGAGGCCGGAGAGCGCTGAAATCACGTGCTCGACCGTCGCCACCGAGACGGAATCGCCGAGGTCGATCGTGGTGCACAGCGTCGTCCGGGTGACGCGCGCGAAATGCACGGAAACCGGCCCGACGATGGAGCCGTCCTCGAACTTGCGCTGGATCTTGAAGCCGGAATCGGCCGGCGCGGGAGCGATCGTGAGGGTCACCGGCTGGGCGGAGTGCACCCCGAACCCGCTGAATTCGAGCACACCGCCAACGGTACGCTGGCGCGCCGACAGGTTCTGCATGAAGGACAACTCCGACCCCTTGGACCCGAAGCAGTCTTAACCAAAAAGAAACCGGCGCGGAAGCGCGCCGGTGGGGGTTAAGAACCGCGTTCAGACGATGGTTAACCGTGCTTCCTGAGGAAGGACGGGATCTCGATATGCTCCTTCTGCGGGAGTTGCCGGCCGTGCTGGTCGAGCAACCCCCGAGCGCCCTCGGAGGCGCTGGAAGTCCCCGGATTCCGGGCCGCTCCGGCCTCGATCGCGCTGCGCGCGGCCGCATCTTCGGCAGCCGAATACGGGGTTTCGTCCAGCCCCGGATGCTGCTGCGGACGCAGCCCGATGCCCACATTGGACGCCAGCCGCTTGAACAGCGCGCGGGCGTTCCGCGGTTCCGGATCGTGACGTTCTTCGGCCGCCAGTGTCTTCCGCGCAACAGCCGGAAGCTCCTCCGTCCGCGGCATCCGCCGCTGCCCTTCCGGCCGCTCGGCATGCGAGGGAACATAGACGCTCGGAACAGGCTGTTCGACCGAACGGACCGGCTCCTCGTAACTCTCCGGGGCGGCCGAGGGGATGTAGGGCTCCACCGTTACGCCGTCGTCCTGCTGATACTGCACCGGTTCCTGGTAGGTGATGGCCTCGACCACCGCCTGCCGCACGTCCTGCTCGAACTGCTGGCCCGGTTGCGGCTCATATTGCGGCTGCTGATACTGCGGCGAGGCCTGCTGCTGCTCCAGCGCACGGCGAACCGTGGTCGCCTGCAGCGGCGCGCGGGTCGTGCTGGCCTTCATCGGCTCGAGCGCCTGGACCATCGTGGCATCGGTGCCGGTCGCAACCACGGCGACGCGGATGGTCCCGCTCATGTCCGGATCGTAGGTGGCGCCGAGGATGATATTGCAATCCTGGTCGACTTCCTCGCGGATGCGGCTCGCCGCCTCGTCGACTTCGTAGAGCGTGAGGTCAGGACCGCCGGTGATCGAAATCAGAAGGCCGCGAGCCCCCTGCATCGACACATCGTCGAGCAGCGGATTGGCGATTGCCGCTTCTGCCGCGTGGCGGGCGCGATCGTCGCCGGAGGCCTCGCCGGTGCCCATCATCGCCTTGCCCATGCCGCGCATCACGGCGCGCACGTCGGCGAAGTCGAGGTTGATCAGGCCTTCCTTGACCATCAGGTCGGTGATGCAGCTCACGCCGGAGAACAGCACCTGATCGGCCATCTTGAAGGCATCGGCGAAGGTCGTCTTCTCGTTGGCGACGCGGAAGAGGTTCTGGTTCGGGATGACGATGAGCGTGTCGACATGCCGGTGCAGCTCGTCGATGCCGTCGTCGGCGAGGCGCATGCGCCGGTTGCCTTCGAACGTGAACGGCTTGGTGACGACGCCGACCGTCAGGATGCCCTGCTCGCGCGCCGCCCGGGCGATCACCGGAGCTGCGCCGGTGCCGGTGCCGCCGCCCATGCCCGCCGTGATGAACACCATGTGCGAGCCGCTCAGGTGATCATTGAGCTCGTCGAAGCTTTCCTCGGCCGCGGCCCGTCCGACCTCCGGATGCGAACCCGCGCCGAGTCCTTCGGTCACCGATACGCCGAGCTGGATGATGCGTTGCGATTTGCTGAGCGCCAGCGCTTGCGCGTCGGTATTGGCACAGACGAAGTCGACCCCGTCCAATCCCTGCATAATCATATTATTAACGGCGTTTCCGCCAGCGCCGCCGACACCGAACACGGTGATACGGGGCTTCAACTCCTGGATATCCGGGATAGCGAGATTGATCGTCATGTACGGCCCCATGGCACTGGCGGGATGGGGCAATTGTTAGTCGCCAATTCGTTAACCGGCTCCTAACAATCCGTGCCAAGCCGTTAACGAAGATGCAGAATGCGACGCTCTAACCCGTGATTTTTACGGAGAATTAACCACGTCCGACGGTCAGAAGCTCGTCCGCAGCCAGCTTCCGACGCGCGCGAAGTAGCCATCGGTGCCGGTGAGTCTTGCCGCCTGACGGGGTTCGGCGAATTCCTGGGCACAGACCTGCGGGTAGACCAGCATGCCCGCGACGGTGGCGAAGGCGGCGCCACGCGCCATCTCGGGCAAGGCGGAAATCCCCATGGGCCGGCCGCTACGAACGTTGCGACCGAGCAGGCGCCGGCCGACCTCGGGCAGGCCAGTGAGTTCGCTGCCGCCGCCGGTGAGGACGAATCGGCGGCCGCAGACATCCATCATGCCCGTCGCCTGCATGCGGTCGCGTACGGCGGTGAGGATTTCCTCGACCCGCGGACGCAGGATGCGCGTCAGGTACGAGCGCGGGATCATGCCCGGCGCTTCGTCGGCCCCCGCGCCGACCGGGACGATCGAGATCATCTCGCGCTCGTCGGACTGGCCGGGCAGTACGCTGCCATAGACCGTCTTCAGCCGCTCGGCGTCGGCCACCGAAACCGAGAGCTGACGCGCGATATCGAGCGTCAGATGGTGCCCGCCGATGGCGAGGGCATCGCAGTAGACCGGATGCCCCTCGGCGAACACCGCCACCGTCGTCGTGGCGCCGCCGAAGTCGACCACCGCCACGCCGAGTTGTCCCTCGTCGTCGACCAGCGTCGAGAGGCCCGAGGCATAGGGCGTCGCCATCAGCGCTTCGATCTGGAGGTGGCAGCGATTGAGCACGAGCTCGATATTGCGCATCGCCAGCGTCTCGGCGCTGATTACCGCGACGTCGACGGAAAGCTTTTCGCCGACCAGACCGCGCGGGTCCTTGACTCCCTTTTGTCCGTCGAGCGCGTAGCCGATCGGCAACGCATGGACGATCGACCGCTCCGGTCGGACGCTGCGTTGATTCACTGCGCGAAGAACCCGCTGAATGTCAGCGACCTCAACCTCTTGCGCGCCGAGATTGACGGTTGCCGAGAAGGTCTCGGAGCCGAGGCGGCCTGCCGTGACGTTGACCACGACCGACTGGACCGTCAATCCAGCCGCACGCTCGGCCATGCCAACGACGGTACGGATAGCCTGCTCGGCCTGGTCGAGATCGGTGATCACGCCGCTCTTGATGCCGCTCGAGGCGCCATAGCCGAAGCCGATGACCTCGGCGGTGTGGGTCCGCCCCTTGAGGGCCTTGCCCTCGGGTCGCGGCGCGAGGCGCGCGATCACGCAGCAAATCTTGGTCGAGCCGATATCGAGCACCGAGATCAGCGTCGTCTTGCCCGGCTGCACGGGCTTCAGCCGCGCGGTCATCATGTCGGTGATCATTGCGCTTTACTCTGCGCCGCACGCTCTGCGGCTGTCTCGTACTCGGCATCGCCACCCTTGGCGGCATGCTTGTTCTTTTTCTTGAACTCGGCCCACGCCTGGTTGGCGAGATCCCCCAGCTTCAGCGACAGCATCCCCGGCACGCGCATGTCGATGACGTCGACGTCGCGATCGAGAAGCTGGTCGTCGGTCTGGTATTGGTCGAGCTGGCTCAGCGCCTGCGCGGTGCCGTTTTCCGGCAGCTGCACGCGCAGGCCGGAATAGAAGATCAGGTCCCAGCGCCGGTCGCCGACCCGGCTCAGGGCAGCGAGGTTCTCGGTGATCTGCGGATACTTGTCGAGCGCGTGGATCATCACCATCGCATCGTCGGCGGCCCCCTGCCCCACGACCAGCGGCAGCGATTTGAAGCTGCCGTCATCGGCGACGATCGGGTTCCCACCCTCATCGACGAGCCAGGTCTTGTCGCCGATGCGCCAGCGCGCCATCGGCTCGCGCTCGGTGATCGTGACCTGCAACTCGTTGGGATAGATCTTGCGGATATTGGCCGATTTGACCGACGGGATGGCCTCGATCCGCGTCAGCGCGGCGTCGGCATCGAAATTGAGCGTCGAGATATTGGGAGTGATCGCCAGCGCCTTGAGGACATCGGCTTCGCGGGTAAGCGTCTGCCCGGTGATTTTGATCGAGGAAATACCGAAACCGGCGCGTGCGAACTCACCCTGCGCGAGATTATAGAGGGCCGTTGCACCGGTGCTGACCCGGTCCTGTTCGACGAGCAATCCGGCGCCGACGACAACGACGACGCCGGCGGCCACGGCACGCAGGATCAGCGTCCGATGCAGGATCCAGGCACGGCTGAAATTCTGCCGGGCGAGCCGGGGAAGATCGGCGATGGGGACCGGAAGCTGGCGCGGATCAACAAGCTGGGCGTCGGCGAAGCCCTTTGCGCCTACCTGTTGCAACTCGCGTCCTCCACCATCCAGGTGACCAGGTCCTCGAACGAGTGTCCCGCGTGGCGGGCCTGCTCGGGGGCCAAAGAAGTCGGGGTCATACCTGGCTGGGTGTTGATCTCGAGGCAGACGAGCTCGCCGTCCTCGCCCGCTCGGTCGTTGTAGCGGAAATCCGTCCGCGTCACGCCCCGGCACCCAAGCGCAGCATGCGCCTTGAGCGCCATCTTCTGCACTTTGTCGTAAATTTTCGGTTGAATCTCGGCAGGAACGACGTGTCGCGAACCGCCTTCGACGTATTTCGCCTCGTAATTGTAGAAGGCGAGGTCGGTGACGATCTCGGTGACTCCGAGAGCCACGTCGCCCATCACGGCGCAGGTCAGCTCGCGGCCGGGGATGTAGCGCTCGACCATAAGCTGCTCGCCCATGCTCCAATCCTCACGCAGAATTTCCTGCGGTGGATGCGACTGGTCGGCCTTGACGATGAACACGCCGAAGCTCGAGCCGTCGGCGATCGGCTTGATCACGTAAGGCGGCTGCATGACATGCGCCCGGGCGACTTCGCCGCGCTCGGCCAGCACGTGGTCGGTGACCGGAATGCCCGCGGCCTTCATCACGATCTTGGCCTGGTGCTTGTCCATGGCCAGCGCCGAGGCCA
>Ga0105238_10007706_pt1 | contig 10764 bp, 9 predicted proteins | sample KBSC34metaG_FD_81526 | JGI IMG/M metagenome (GOLD analysis project Ga0105238, IMG submission 81526) | Corn rhizosphere microbial communities from Kellogg Biological Station, Michigan, USA - KBS C3-4 metaG | ecosystem: Host-associated > Plants > Roots > Rhizosphere > Soil | place: Michigan, USA...
CCGGCGCGATGGACCACGACGGGCCGCTCGACGTCGCCCACCGGCTGCACGATCTCGATGGCGCCGGCGATCACCACGAAGAAGCGGGTGTTCTGGTCGCCGACGTCGAAGAGGACCTGCCCCGCGGGGCTGGCCACGCGCCGGCCCACGGCGGCGATGCGCTCGATCTGCGCCGGGGTCAAGGTGGGGAAGATCTGGGCCGCGCGTTCCATGTCTAACCCGCGCTCACAGGGACTCGAAGGCGAGCTCGTCGACGAAGCACCAACCCCAGCGCTCTCCCGGCTCGAGCGAACGGATGATCGGGTGCTTCGTCTTGTGGAAGTGCTTCGTGGCGTGCTTGTTCCGCGAGTCGTCGCAGCAGCCGACGTGCCCGCACGACAGGCACAGCCGCAGGTGCACCCAATCGTCACCGATCGCGAGGCACTCCTCGCACCCATCGGTCTTGGGTCGCGCGCGCCGATCGATCTTGGCCAAATGGACACATTCCGGCTTCTGCTCCTCGTCGCGCACGGTGCCTCCTTTTCTGTGACCGTAGCATGACGGACGCGCGCTTCATCGGCTAGCTTTGACGCCAAGGGGGGCCGCGAGAGCCGGAGCATGCGTCCAATCGATCGTTACCGTGCCGTGCGCGCGCGCACCGTCGCGCTGGCGGCGCCGCTGTCGGCGGAGGATCAGATGGTCCAGTCGATGCCCGAGGCCAGCCCCACCAAGTGGCACCTCGCGCACACGACCTGGTTTTTCGAGACGTTCGTGCTCGGGGCCCACGCCGCGGGCCACCCCGTCGCCGACCCGAGCTACGCGTTCCTGTTCAACTCTTATTACGAGGGCGTCGGCCCCCGCGTCGAGCGAGCGCGGCGCGGGCAGCTCTCGCGCCCCTCCCTCGGCGAGGTGCACGCCTATCGCCGGCGCGTCGACGAGGCCGTCGAGGCCTGGCTCGACAACCGAGGCGAGCCCTCGGCCGGTGCGACGACGCTCGAGCTCGGCCTGCACCACGAGCAGCAGCACCAGGAGCTGCTCCTCACCGACGCGAAGCACGCGCTCGGTCTGCAGCCATTGCGGCCTGCGTATCGGGCGCCGTCCCCGAGGTCGGAGAAGACTTCAGTGATGTCGCCCGCTCGGTTCCGCAGGGTCGGTGAGGGGGTCGTCTCGATCGGCCACGACGGGGCGGGGTTCGCCTTCGACAACGAGGGGCCGCGCCACCGGACGTTCCTGCACGCCTTCGAGCTCGCCGAGCGTCCCGTCACCTGCCGCGAGTACCTGGCGTTCATCGCCGAGGACGGCTACGCGCGCCCCGAGCTGTGGCTCTCCGAGGGCTGGGGGCGTGTTCAGCTCGAGGGCTGGCGCGCCCCGCTCTACTGGGAGCGACGCGACGGCCAGTGGGCGACCTACACGCTCGGCGGCATGCGCGAGGTCCGGCTCGACGAGCCGATCGCCCACGTGAGCTACTTCGAAGCCGATGCCTTCGCGCGGTGGGCCGGCGCGCGGCTGCCCACCGAGGAAGAATGGGAGCACGCCGCCGCCGGCGCGCCGGTGACTGGCCACTTCGCCGACTCCGATCGTTTTCATCCAGAGCCGGCGACCAACGGGATGTTCGGCGACGTCTGGCAGTGGACGCGAAGCGCTTACGGCGCCTACCCGGGCTACCAGCCGCCGGCGGGCGTCCTCGGCGAGTACAACGGCAAGTTCATGTCGAGCCAGATGGTGCTGCGCGGAGGCTCCTGCCTCACGCCGGCCGGCCACCTGCGCGCGACGTACCGCAACTTCTTCCCACCCGAGGCACGCTGGCAAATGAGCGGAATTCGACTGGCGCGAGACGCATGACGATCGATCTTTCGGAAGAGGTGCGACGTGGGCTCACGGCGCGCCCCAAGACGTTGCCACCGGTCCTTTTCTATGACGAGGAGGGCTCTCGCCTCTACGAGCGGATCACGGAGCTCCCCGAGTACTACCTGACCCGGGCCGAGCGCTCGATCTTCGCCGAGCACGCCGACGAGCTGGTCGGGCTGGCGCTCGGGGGTGCCGAGGCGGGACGGCCCCTCACCGTCATCGAGCTGGGCGCCGGCTCCGCGTCCAAGACGGAGCTGGTCCTGGAGGCCGTCCTGCGACGCCAGCCCACCTGCCTCTACATCCCGATCGACGTGTCGCGCGCCGCCCTCGAGGGCGCGGAGCGACGCCTGGCCGCCAGCCTGCCGGCGGTGCGGGTCCGAGGTATCGTCGCGCCGCACCAGCAGGCGCTGCCCGAGCTGGCCAAGATCGAGGGGCCGGCGCTCGCGTTGTTCATTGGAAGCTCGATCGGGAACCTGGACGACCGGGAAGCCGAGGGCCTCCTCCGCGGGCTGCGGCGGGCGTTGGGACGACGGGCGAGCCTGCTCCTCGGCACGGATCTGCGGAAGGCGCCGGAGATCCTGATCCCCGCCTACGACGACGCGGCCGGCGTCACGGCGGCGTTCAATCGGAACGTGCTGGTGCGCATCAACCGCGAGCTGGGCGGGCACTTCGAGCCGGCGCGCTTCCGACACCTCGCTCGCTGGAACGAGGCGCGATCGCGCATCGAGATGCACCTCGAGAGCGCGAACGACCAGAGCGTCCCGATCGACGCGCTCGGGATCGTCGTCCACTTTCGGCGAGGCGAGACCATCCACACGGAGTCGAGCGTCAAGTACGACCTCCCTCACGTCGGCCGGCTGCTGGAGGCCGGCGGCTTCTCGCCGCCGAGCGTTTACCTCGACCGCGAGCGCCGCTTCGCCGTCCACCTGGCCCGGGTGGCCCCCTGATCGTGGCTCGTCCGGAGCGTATCGATCGCGCCTGGCGCGGCGGCGGCCTTTTTTGCGCTGGCGCGTAAAAAGATCGAGCCAGACGTGATCGATACGCTCTGGACGAGCCACAAGGGAAGGACCATCACCGCAAGTCCGTACGCCGCCGGGCCCTCTGACGAGGGTGCGCTGCTACACTGAGGAATACGCGTGGCAGGGCGTCCGAGGCGCAGGCGGTGTCAATCGACGTTGCATGAATCGAGACCGCATGATTGATAGTCCGCTGTTCCGGGCTGCCATCCTGGCCTCGATCCTGCCCGCCTTCGGATGCACCAAGGGGGGATCACCCGCGGTGCACGCGGACGGCGGTGGCTCAGACGCCGATGGCGGGACCGCCCCCCTCGATCCCGGGCGAAAGGACTTGCATCGCCTCAACTCGACCGAGTACAACGCCACGGTTCGAGACGTCCTCGGCACCAAGCTCGAGCCAGCGAACGGCAGCTGGCGCGGGAGCGAGGCGGCGGTCTTCGACAACATCGCGTCCGTGCTGCACGTCGACGCCAGCCAGTACCAGCGGTACTTCGAGGCCGCGAAGGACCTGGCGACCGACGTGGTCGCCTCCGAGCCGCTCCGCGCGCGCTTCGTCTCCTGCAACCTTCAAGACGACGCGTGCGTCAAGTCCAGCATCGGGGCGGCCGGCTTGCGTCTGTTCCGGCGTCCGCTGGAGTCGGCCGAGCTGGCCACCTATCAGCGCGTCTACGACGCCGCCCGTGAGCTCGGGGACGACGAGCCGGCCGCGTTCTCCTTGACGCTGCAGGCGCTGCTGTCCAGCGCCGAGACCCTCTATCGCGTCGAGGTCGATCCCAAACCCGAAAGCACGGAGCCGCATCCGCTCGGGCCGTTCGAGCTCGCATCCCGGCTGTCCTACTTCCTGTGGAGCAGCGCGCCGGACGACACCTTGCTGGCCGCCGCCTCGGACGGCTCACTGACCAGGCTCGACACCCTCTCGACCACGGTCGACCGCATGCTCGACGACCCCAAGTCCGAACGTCTGATCACGAGCTTCGCGGGTCAGTGGCTGGGCGCGCGCGACGTCCTCGCCCATCCGGTCGCGCCGAGCTACTCCCAGTGGGATCGGCCGATCGCCCAGTCGGCGAGCCAGGAGATCCTCCTCTATTTCTCCGACTTTCTGAGAAGCGGGCGCTCCTGGCTCGAATTCCCGACCGCGGACATCAACTTCGTCGACGCTCCCCTGGCCTATTTTTACGGGATGCCGGACGCGACGGCGACCGAGGTGGGGACCTTCGAGCGCGTCGAATACGCGGGCGATCAGCGCAAGGGGTTCTTCGGTCTGGCCGGGTTTCTGGCGGTGTCTTCCTTCGATCGCCGAACGTCGCCGTCGCGACGGGGTCTCATGATCGCGGGCAATATGCTGTGCGCAGAGCCGCCGCCTCCCCCGCCGAACATCCCGAAGCTGGAGAACGAGGCAGCGGACAGCGGCGCCGATTCCACGACGTTCAACGTCCGTCAGATGCTGGAGAAGCATCGCAACCACCCGGGTTGCGTCGGTTGCCACTCCCTGGTCGACAGCTATGGCTTGGCGCTCGAACAGTACGACGGCATCGGGCTCGCTCGCTCCGCGTACAGCGATGGGTCGCCGATCGACGTGGCCGTGACCCTCGTCGACGGCCCAAGCTTCCAGGGCCTCGATGGGCTGGCGGACGTCGTCTCCCACGACCCGCGGTTCGGAGAATGCCTGGCCAGGAAGTTGCTCACCTACGGATTGGGCCGGACCCTGACCGACAGCGACAAGCCTCATGTCCAGCTTGCGCTCGACGAGTGGCTGAGCCCTGGGAAGACACCCAGCATTCGACGGCTGATCCAGGCGCTCGTCGCCAGCGAGGCCTTTCGTTACCGCCGGGGGGGAAAATGACCATGGGCCACCGGATCTCGAGACGGGCTCTCCTGCGCGGCGCGGGCGTGGCGCTCACCCTGCCCTTTCTCGAATCGCTGTCGCGCCGGCCGCTCCGGGCGCAGGCGCCCGAGGTCGCGCGGAGGTTCCTCCCCATCTACTTGCCCAACGGCGCGCACGACTACTGGTGGCCGCAGAGCAGCGGCCGCGGCGAGGCCTGGAAGCTCTCGTCGATCCTCGAGCCCTTTGGCGGTTCGCTCAAGCCCAAGCTCAACGTCCTCAGCAACCTCGAGAATGGCTCGGTCTTCAACGCGGACGGATCGGCTCACATCGATTCGGCGTCCCACGCCCGTCTGGGCGGCGCCTGGCTGACGTGCGTGGACGCCGTCGCGGTGAGGGCGGAGCTGGGGCTCGACGAGGCCAACGGCATCTCGGTGGACCAGGTCCTGGCCCAGCACCCTGCCTTCCTGGGCAAGACGCCGCTCCCCTCCCTGCAGGTCGGTCTCTCCACGCCGCTCGCGAGCTGCGACGGCGAGCCTTGCTCCAGCAGCCGCAGCGTCTCCTGGGCGAGCCGCACGCAGCCCATGTACAAGCTGGTCGATCCTCTGGAGGTCTTCCACCAGCTGGTCGGAGTGGCGCCGACGCCCGACCCGACCGGCGCGGCGGCCGTCGAGGCGCAGAAGCGCCGGGCCCGCAACAAGAGCGTGATCGATGCGGTGCTGGAGAACGCCCAACGAACCCGGGCGCGCCTCGGGACCAGCGATCAGCAGCGCATGGACGAATTCCTGCAGTCGGTGCGCGCCGTCGAACAGAAGGTCGTGGGCGTCTCGTCCGCCATGCAGGGGGCCGCCTGCGCCTTCCCCTCGCCCGACGACCTGCCGCGCGCCGAGCAGTCGGCCACCGCGCCGCGCCAGACCACCAAGACCTATGACAAGGGCGCTCACGCCGACGCGATGAACGCGCTCATCGCGCTGGCCTTCGAGTGCGACATCACGCGGGTGATCTCGTACATGCTGGAGGACGAGCGATCGGAGTTCACCTACGACAACGTCGAAGAGCGGGCCTTCACCGCCGACGGCTCCAGTCCCAAAGGGGGGACCTGCCCGGAGTACCACTCGGCCCAGCACGCCGGCGGAGACGTGTTCGCCACCATCACCTGGTGGAACGTCGCCAAGGCGGCGGACCTCTGCCGGAAGCTGGACACCATCAAGGAAGCGAACGGCGCCAGCGTCCTCGACAACACCGTCGTCTTGCTGGGAGGCTGCATGCACGGCGGCGACCACGAGGGCGATCGGCTCCCCGTGGCGCTGGTCGGCGGAGGCAACCTCGGCTTGCGGACGGACCAGCACCTCGTCCTTCAGAAGCGGCCGTTGCGCGATCTGTACCTCACGTTGATGAACGACGTGTATCACCTGGACGTGAGCGACTTTGGACGCGACCTGACCGGGGCGAAGCCGGGGCGGATCAGCGAGCTGCTGAGCGGTTGAACGCCCGAGGCGGCAGAGTCTATTTGGAACCGCGCTGCTGGAAGGCTCGGTAGAGGGCGTCGAGCATCGTCGTCCCCGCGGCCAGACGCCCCTCATCGTCTCGATGCTCTACGCAGATGCCCGTGATCAGCGCGGCGAAGCCGGGCAGCTCCTCGCGGGCGAACTTGCCGTCGCGCAGGTCGAGGTCGTGGACCAGGTCGGCGAGGTGCCGCAGCGCCGGGTCCTCGTTGCCCATGCGCGCGAGCAAGACTTCGAAGGTGCACCTGTCCCCCTCGTGCGTGAGCTCGGCGTCGAACATGTCGAAGCGAAGCTCACCCGGCTCCGGGACATAGCCCTTCGCCGCCACGTACTTCAGCTTCGCGTCGGGATCGATGAACCGCCGGATGAGCCACGCGCTGCAGATCCGGTCGACGTGGATCCCCTTGCGCGTCACCCAGGTTCGTCCGCGGAGCTTCGCGAGCGACGGAAGGTCCGGCCGGGCCTCTGGGTCGGCCGGGCGGGGCGGCCGGAGCTTCTCCTCGATCGACAGGAGCAAGCTCTCGAGCTCGGCGCGGCCCGGCGCTCCGAAGTAATCGATGGCGACGATCTCCTCGAGCCGCCTTCTGAGCCGCCCGAGCGCGACCTCGGCCTGCGCGTGGCGGCGGGAGGGCGCCTGGCCGGCCTTCTTCTGGGCCGGTCTCAACGAATCGAGGAGCCGGCGCGCGAGCTTGACCGCCGCCAGATAGTCCTGCTGTCGCGCCAGCCGGAACTGTTGCTCGATCGCGTCGTCGGTCACCCCGCCGTCGCTCGAGCCGCCGATGAAGCGCGACTCGCAGAGCTGGGCCTCGCCGCCGTCGGACGAGATCTCGTGGGCGATCCACTCGAGGTCCTCGCGGGCGGCCTCCGTGCGAGGCAGAGCGTAGACGGAGTTCTTCACAGCGACCGCGCCGACCTTCTGGAGCCGGCGGCCAATCTTCACGCGCAGGTAGCTAGGTCGCGGCGGGATCGAGTGAATGAGGAGGATCCAGCGCGCGGGCGGGGCCGGGTCGAGGTGAGCAGGACCGCCCAAGCCCGGCGCCGGCCTACGTGAGGGCCGCGCCCGCGCCATGGCCGTTTGCTCGACGATGCATCTGAATCACCAGCAGGACGTGAATAACACAATTGCCGGGAACCCGGCGGCCACCTTCAATTGAGTCACCCCGTTGACACTGATGATACAGCTGATCCATATGTAGCCGAGCGGCCGACCAGCTCCGGCGCCGCGGTCCTTGCGTGCGAATGAGGGAGGCGAGATGCGAATCTTCGAGACCGTCGGACTGGTCATGACGCTCCTCGCGTCGGCCCCGGGCATCGCGGCGCCGGCCTTCGACCCTCGCCTGCAGGCGAAGATCGAGCAGCTCACGGGGGCCAAGGGCAAGCTCGACGAGAAGGCGGGGGTCTTCAAGGTCACCTTGCCCCGCTCGGACCTGAAGGTGACCACCGCCGGCGTTCGCCTCACGCCGCCGCTCGGTCTCTCGTGCTGGGCGGCGTTCACGCGCGCGGGCCATCACACGGCCGTCATGGGTGACATCGTGATGACCGAGGATCAGGTCAACGCGGTGATGAGCGCGGCGCTGGACCACGGCCTCGAGGTGACGGCGCTCCACAATCACTTCTTCTGGGACTCGCCCAAGGTCATGTTCATGCACATCGGCGGCATGGCCCCCGTCGGCGAGGAAGACAAGCTCGCGGCGGGCGTGGGCGCCGTGTTGTCGGCCGTCAAGGAGACGAGCGGCGCCAAGGTCGAGGTGCCCAAGGGCGACATCGACCCGGCCAAGAGCACGCTCGACGCCAAGGCGCTCGACGCCGCCTTCGGGGCGTTTGGCCCGGGGGAATACAAGGACGGCGTCTACAAGGTCGTCATCGGGCGCGCGACCAAGATGTCGGGTCACAAGATGGGCAAGGCCATGGGCGTCAACACCTGGGCCGCGCTGGCCGGATCGGACGACAAGGCCGTCATCGACGGCGACTTCGCGATGCTCGAGTCCGAGCTCCAGCCGGTGCTGAGGTCGCTGCGCAAGAGCGGCATCAACATCGTCGCCATCCATCAACACATGACCGGCGAGCAGCCGCGCGTCCTGTTCCTGCACTACTGGGGAATCGGCAAGGCGTCCGAGCTGGCGGGCGCCGTCGTCGCCGCGCTCAAAGAGACGAAGCACGACAACGCGCCATGAGCACGGAGCCCGGTCGAGAGGTGCCTCCCCCATCCGCCGAGGCGGCCCCGTCGTCGTGGCGCCAGTTCCTTCTCTACTTTCTGCGCCTCGGCACGCTCGGCTTCGGCGGGCCCATCGCCCTGGCCGGGTACATGCAGCGGGACCTCGTCGAGCGACGGCGCTGGATCTCCAAGGAGGACTACGTCCAGGGCCTGGCGCTGGCGCAGCTCGCGCCGGGGCCGCTCGCCGCGCAGCTCGCGATGTACCTGGGCTGGGTGAAGGCGCGCGTCCGCGGAGCGACGCTGGTCTCGCTGGCCTTCATCCTGCCCTCGTTCGTGATGGTGCTCGTCCTCTCGGCGCTCTACGTGCGCTTCGGCGGCCTGCCCTGGATGCAGAGCGCGTTCTACGGCATCGGCGCGGCGGTCATCGCCATCATCGGGCGCAGCACGGTCAAGCTCGGGAAGCTGACGCTCGGCCGAGACCGCCTGCTCTGGGCCGTTTTCGCCGTCAGCGCGGTGACCACGGCCTGGACCGAGTCGGAGATCCTGTGGTTGTTCCTGGCGTCGGGCCTGGTCGTCCTGCTGGTCCGGGCGCCGCCTCGCTTCGCCGCGCCAGCGAGCGGCGCGCTCCTCGCTCCGGGCGCGCTCGCCGGGTTGCTGGCGGCCAGCGCGCCCTCGACGGCGGCGCTGGTCGCCCCCAGCTGGCCGTTGCTCGGTCGGATCACCCTCTACTTCGCCGAGGCCGGCGCCTTCGTGTTCGGCAGCGGGCTGGCGATCGTCCCCTTCCTGCACGGCGGCGTCGTGAACCAGTACCACTGGCTGACCGAGCGGCAGTTCCTCGACGCGGTGGCGGTCGCCATGATCACGCCGGGCCCCGTCGTCATCACGGTCGCGTTCATCGGATACCTCGTGGCCGGTCCTCTCGGCGCCATCGCGGCGGCCATCGGCGTCTTCGTCCCCTGCTATCTGTTCGTGATCATCCCGGCGCCGTACTACCGCCGCTTCGCGGGGAACCGGCGCGTGAAGGCCTTCGTCGACGGCGTCAGCGCGGCCGCGACCGGCGCCATCGCCGGCGCCGCGTTCGTGCTCGGCCGCCGCGCGCTGGTCGACCTCTCGACGGTCGCCATCGCGGTGGCGACGTGGCTGGTCTTCACCCGCTTCAAGAAGCTGCCCGAGCCGATCGTGATCGTCGCCGCCGGCGTGGTCGGCCTGATCCTGCACCGGAGCTGAGCTAGCGCGGCTTCGACGCGCCGGCTCGCCTCAGGAAGATCCGAGGGGGCACGTGGGGGCCGTCCGCGGCCCCCCGCGAGCGCCGAAGGCGCGTTAGGGCTTGAAGCTCTGGCCCACACTACGAACAGGCAGAGCGGGAACGACGCGCTGGTTGGCGCAGCCGGACACCCTTACCGGGGTGTTCGAAGTCTGGTGCTCTGCATAGGCGCCCCAACACCAGACGTTCCCGTCACCGGTCAGGGCACAGGCTGAATACGCGCCCACCGACAGGACGCGAACGTCGGTCAATCCAACGACATAGGCGCCCGCAGCGAACGTACTTTCGGTGCCGTTTCCGGTTTGTCCAACGGGGTTCCATCCTTCGCACCAAACTCTGTAATCGTCGCTCAGGCTACACAGGAAGAGGTCGCCCGTTCCGACGCGCAGGGCATGCGCTCCGAGCTGGGCCTTGGGCGTGAGCTCGCCCGGATCGACCAAGTCGTAGTCCGTGCACCACAACGTGCCGTCCCGTTTGACGACGCAAGACGGTGAGCCCGGGCTGATCGAGTCGTTGTCCGCGCCGAAGAACGTGAGGAGCTCCGGGTGGCTCCAATCCGCGATCAGATACACCTGCCCCGACTCGATGACGTAGGGGAGCGGTCCGGGAATCCTCGTGTCCGGCGACTGTCCGAGGGGTCCAATCTGAGAGGGACGATGGACGACCCCGGCGGCGTCGGTGCCGCGGCAAAACACGTGCGCGATGGCGTTGACGATGCACGTCTCGGACGCGCCGAGACCGACGCCGGTGCGTGGAACGTGAATGACCCCTACATCGAGCTCGACCGACGTCGGCGCCAGGGGAGACACCCCGGAGTCATCGATTTGAGCTTTGTCGTTGTCGCCCCAGCACTGGAAAGCGCCGTCGCCGGCGGCGCAGGTGCGGCCTGGTCCGACGAAGACCTGCTTCACGGCCGGCAGGCCCTCCACCCGCATCGGCGTCGCGGAAGGGACGAAATTCGTGGGGTCTTCGACTCCATGACCGGGCCCCCAACACCAGACACTTCCGTCTTGGTAGGCGGCGCAATGTCGTCCGGCGTAGCCGCTCAGATCGACCGCGCAGCTCGGAACCAGGCCCCCCAGGGCCCCCGTCCCGGACGTTCCGCCCCCGGCTCCCCCTGGCCCGACGCCGGCCGCCCCGCACGCGGCTCCCCCTGGCCCGACGCCGGCCGCCCC
>Ga0105238_10007713_pt1 | contig 10758 bp, 9 predicted proteins | sample KBSC34metaG_FD_81526 | JGI IMG/M metagenome (GOLD analysis project Ga0105238, IMG submission 81526) | Corn rhizosphere microbial communities from Kellogg Biological Station, Michigan, USA - KBS C3-4 metaG | ecosystem: Host-associated > Plants > Roots > Rhizosphere > Soil | place: Michigan, USA...
TCGTGGCGCTGGATCACGATTTCCTGAACCTGGACGCGCCGGCGCCGTTCTTCACGACGGCATTTGCGAAGCGCCGCAGGGTGGCATCGGAAGAAGATCTCGACAAGATGAACCGGCTGTATGTGGTCGAGAGCCAGTTCTCGCTCACCGGGGCGAACGCGGATCACCGGCTGCGCATGAAGGGCTCGGACGTTCGGCAATTCGCGAGCGATCTGGCAACGGCACTGGGTGCGATGCCGGGTCTGAACGTGGTTGGAAACGCGGCCGGCGACAAGCGCGCCAAGTTTTTGGCTGCGGTGGTTAAGGATTTGAAAAGTGCGGGCGCCGAGGCGCTGGTGGTGGCCGGTCCGCGGCAGCCTGCGAGTGTGCATGCGCTGGCCGCGCTGATCAATGAAAAGTTGGGCAGCGGTTGCGTTAGCTACACGAAGCCGGTGATCGATAAAACTGACTCGGGCGTGGACGCGCTGAAGGCGCTGACGGGCGAGATGTCGGCGGGGCAGGTTTCGACGCTGGTGGTGCTGGGCGGCAATCCGGTTTACTCGGCTCCGGCGGATCTGCAATTCGGAGCGGCGTTGTCAAAAGTCGCAACCTCGATTCATCTGGGCGAAGAAAACGACGAGACTGCGGCGGCCGCGACATGGCATGTTCCGCAGGCGCACATTCTTGAGTCGTGGGGAGATGAGGCGACGTCCGACGGTCTGGCTGCGATTCAGCAACCGATGATCGAGCCGATGTATGGCGGTAAGACGGCCTTGGAGATTGTGTCGTGGGTGACCACGGGCAAGTTCGCGAAGTCGCACGACATCGTCAAGAAGAATTGGCTGGCACAATTTAGCGGCGATAAGGATCAGGCCTGGCGTAAGGCGCTGCACGATGGCGTAGTGGCTAGCTCGAAGACGGCTGACGCGGCGAAGGTCAGCGTAGATAGCAAGAAGCTGGCGGCGGCGCTGGGAGCTGAAGCCAAGGCGGCAGGGTCGGGAATTGAAGTTGGATTCTATCCCAGCTCGGCCACTTGGGATGGACGCTTCGCGAACAATGGCTGGCTGCAGGAAGCGCCGGATGCGATCTCGAAGCTGGTGTGGGGCAACGCGGCCATGATCTCGCCGAAGCTGGCGAAAGATCAGAAGCTGACGGATGGCGATGTAGTTTCACTCACGCGCGGCAACTTCAAAATGGAAGCTGCGGTGATGGTGCAGCCGGGGCATGCGGACGATTCGGTTTCGATCGCGCTGGGCTACGGGCGGCAGATGTGCGGGCGTGTGGGCAAGGATGTTGGGTCGAATGCGAATCTGATCCGCACCAGCGACGGCTTCTATTTCGCGCCGGGATTTGCGCTCGCGGCTACGGGCAAGCGCGAGACTTTGGCGAGCACGCAGGAGCGCGGCTCGGTCGACGACCAGACGGCTCCGCTGATGCAGGATCGGGTGGACGGAGAGAACCAGAACGGCCGTCCGCTGGCGCGCGAAGTTTCCGTCAGCGAATACAAGAAGAACCCGAAGTCGATCGAAGAGATGTCGGAAGTTCCCGAGATTCACTCGATTTATCCCGAGTTCAGCTACGACAAAGGTAACCAGTGGGGCATGGCGATCGACTTGACGTCCTGCACCGGCTGCAACGCTTGCGTGGTGGCGTGCGTGGCGGAGAACAACACTCCGGTGGTGGGGAAAGATCAAGTGCTGCGCGGACGCGAGATGCACTGGATCCGCATGGATCGCTACTACTCGGGCGATGAGAACGATCCGGAAGTGATCGAGCAGCCCATCCCTTGCATGCAATGCGAAAACGCACCGAGCGAAAACCTTTGCCCGGTGCAGGCGACAAGCCACAGTCCGGAAGGGCTGAACGATATGGCGTACAACCGCTGCGTCGGCACGCGGTATTGCTCTAACAATTGCCCGTTCAAGGTGCGTCACTTCAACTTCCTGAACTTCCACCGGCATGAGCCCGAAGTGCTTGGTTTGGTCTATAACCCCGACGTCAGCGTGCGTATGCGCGGTGTGATGGAAAAATGCACCTACTGCGTGCAGCGTATCGAAGAAGTGAAGATTACGGCTAAGAAAGACGGACGTCGCGAAATCAAGGACGGCGAGATCAAGACCGCCTGCCAGCAGACTTGTCCGGCCGAAGCTATCGTATTCGGCAACATCAATGACCCGAACAGCAGGGTAGCGAAACTGAAGAAGCAAGAACGCAATTACGCGATGCTGGCTGAGCTTGGCATCAAACCGCGCACGACTTACCTGGCGAAGCTGCGCAATCCCAATCCGGAGTTAACTGCATGAGCGCGGTCCTACAAGATCCGCAGTTGATGGAAGTCAATCCGCCTCTGGTGCGGAGTGAAGACTATCACGACCTTACTGAACAGATCAGTGCGATCGTCGAGGGCGACGTCATCAAGACGCCGTTGAAGTACTGGATCACGCTGGCGATTACGGCGTCTGTCACTGGAATACTGGGCTTGATGCTGGGGTATCTGCTGGTAACCGGTATCGGCGTGTGGGGCAACAACCGCCCGATCGGTTGGGCGTGGGACATTACGAATTTCGTGTTCTGGATCGGTATCGGTCACGCGGGCACGCTGATTTCGGCGATTCTGTTTCTGTTCCGGCAGAAGTGGAGAACGTCAATCAATCGCTCGGCTGAAGCGATGACGCTGTTTGCGGTCATGTGCGCGGGCATCTTTCCGCTGTTCCATACCGGGCGTCCGTGGAGAGCCTACTGGCTGTTTCCGATTCCCAACTTCGACCTGAACCTGTGGCAGAACTTTCGCAGTCCACTGATCTGGGACGTGTTTGCGGTATCGACTTACTTCACGGTTTCACTGTTGTTCTGGTTTACGGGATTAGTGCCGGATCTGGCAACGCTGCGCGATCGCACGACGAGCAAACTGAAGCAGGTGATTTTCGGCGCGCTGAGCTTGGGCTGGCGCGGATCGGCGCGGCACTGGAGCAACTACGAAAAGGCTTACTTGATTCTGGCCGCTATTTCGACGCCGCTGGTGCTTAGCGTACACAGTATTGTTAGCTTCGACTTCGCAACGTCCGTGATTCCGGGCTGGCACACCACAATTTTCCCGCCGTACTTCGTCGCGGGCGCTATCTTCTCGGGCTTCGCTTGCGTGATGACGCTGCTGCTGATTGCGCGCTGGACGTTGAACCTGCAGAACCTGATCACGATGAAGCACCTGGAGAACATGAACAAGATCATCCTGGTGACGGGTTCGGTTGTGAGCTACGCGTATGCCACGGAATTTTTCATTGCCTGGTATAGCGGCAATATCTACGAGCGGTTCACATTCTTGAATCGCGCGTTCGGACCTTACTGGTGGGCGGCGTGGTCGATGTACACCTGCAATCTTTTTATTCCGCAACTGTACTGGTTTAAGAGCATGCGCAACAACCTGTGGGTGATGTTCATTGTCAGTATCACCACCAACATCGGTATGTGGTTCGAGCGCTTCGTGATTATCGCCACTAGCCTGACGCGCGATTTCCTGCCCAGTTCCTGGGGTTACTTCCACCCCACATATGTGGACATGCTTACTTTCGCGGGCACTATTGGGTTGTTCCTGACGCTATTCCTGCTCTTCGCGCGATTCCTGCCGATGATTGCGATTTCGGAAGTGAAGGGCGTCCTGGCGGTGCAGAAGCACCAGTTCGCCGATGAGGAGGTCGTGGCGCATGACCTTAGATGAGCTAAAAGATAAAATTGGCATTGGCGACGACAAAGTCTACGCTGCCATGGGTGCGTTCGACAATCCCGACGATCTGGTGGAAGCGGGCAAGAAGATCCGCGAAATGGGTTACACCAAACTGGATGCGATGTCGCCATTCCCGGTGCATGGGATCGACGCTGCGATTGGCGTGCCGCCGTCGAAATTAGGCTGGCTGGTCGTCTGGTTTTCGGCGCTAGGCGCTCTCACTGCGGTAACGCTGATCTGGTGGGTGGGCGCGGTTAATTATCGCCTGGTGATCGGCGGCAAGCCGTTCTTTGATTTTTCCTACTCCATTCCGATTGCTTTCGAGCTGACGGTTTTGTTCTCGGCGTTCGCGAGTTTCCTGGGCATGTGGGGGATCAATGGACTGCCGCGGTTGTATCATCCGTCGTTCAACTATTCGCAGGCGCATCGTGCGTCCGACGATTTGTTCATCTTAGTGGTGGAAGCGACTGACCCGAAGTTCGACGCGCAGCGCACTGCCGAGCACTTGCGCAGCGTGGGCGCGGGTGACGTGGAGGTAGTGGCAGGATGACGGTCCTGAAGGCAGGGTTCATAGCTCCCATACTGTTGGCGCTGGCCGGCTGTTCGAGTGTGCAGCGCGGCACTCCGATGCAAGTGTGGGATGACATGAAGCATCAGCAGAAGTTCAAGGCGCAGGCTCCGGTTGTGGGTATCTTCGCGGATGGCCGCTCCAATCGCCTGATTCCGGAAGACACTGTGGCGCGTGACGCGTATCAAGACAATTCGGTTTACAACACGGGACTTGAAAACGGCATGTACGTGGGCACGAACCCGGTGCCGATTACTCCGGCGCTGCTGGAGCAGGGGCAAGCCAAGTTCAACATCTATTGTTCGCCGTGCCACGATCAGACCGGAATGGGCCACGGGATCATCCCGGCGCGCGTTCCCATCTGGCAGCCGTCGAATTTAACCGAGGATCGCGTAGTGCAGTTTTCGGACGGCGACATCTTCAACGTGATCACCAGCGGCCGCCGGACGATGCCGTCTTACCGCTATCAAGTGGTGGTGGCGGATCGCTGGGCGATTGTCGCATACGTACGCGCGCTGCAGAGAGCCGCGCACGGGACGCCAGCCGAGGCGCCGCCGGGAACCGTTATTGCAGCACTGAAATAATGCCATGAGCCAAACCCATTCACATCACGCAACCGCCGTCGATAACTACCAGATGGACATCAGCCGCTGGAACACCGGCCGCAACGTGTTGGTGTTTGCCGCGCTGCTGGGCATCATCGGATGCGTTGCCGGTTATTTCACCAATCCGGCGAGGCTGTTCCAGTCCTATATCGTGGCGTTTGCATATACGACATTGATCGGGCTGGGCGCGTTTTTCTTCGTCATGATTCAGTTCCTGACCGGGTCCGCTTGGAGCGTGACGATGCGCCGCATCATGGAAAACGTGATGATCACGCTGCCGGTAGGGCTGCTGCTGTTTATTCCAGTAGCGATCGGATTGAACGATATTTATCCGTGGACGAATCAACAGGCTGTGGCCGCGGACGCGGTGCTGCGGGCTAAGTCCAGCTTTCTGACGCCGAACTGGTTCATCGCACGCGCGGTCATTTATTTCGTTTTATGGTCGCTGTGGGCGGGATCGATTTATCACCAGTCAACGAAACAAGACACGGCGCGGTCGGTGAAGCAGATGCATATTGCTTCGCGGTGGAGCGCTCCGGGATTGTTCCTGGCGGTGGCTATCGGAACTTTGGCGTCCTACGACTGGCTGATGTCGCTCGAACCTAAGTGGTACTCGACGATTTTCGGACTGGTGATGCTGTCGGGCGGCGCGCTGTCGTTCTTTTCGGTGGTGACGTTAGTGTGCCTGGCTCTGCGGCAGGCCGGGATTCTGAAGAATTCGATCACGCCGGAACATTATCATGATCTGGGCAAGTGGATCTTTGCGATGACGTGCTTTTACACCTACGTCGCGTTCGCGCAATACTTCTTGATCTGGTACTCGAACCTGCCGGAAGAAACGATCTGGTATCGCCATCGCATGGTGGGGAGCTGGCTGCAGATTAGTTTGGCCATGCCGTTCCTGCGGTTCTTGATTCCGTTTCCGATCCTGCTGTCGCTTCCGGCGAAGCGCAGCCTGAAGGTGGTCGGCTTCATGGCGGTGTGGAGCTTGGTTGTGGAATATATCGACCTCTACTGGGTGGTGATGCCGACGTATTACAAGACGGGGCCGCAACCGCATTGGTTGGATCTGGCGACTCTGGTGACGACTGTCAGCGTCTGCGGGCTGGTTTTCTGGAGCCGCTTCCGCGCGCACAAAATGGTACCGGTGGGCGATCTACGATTAGAACAGAGTTTGCATTTTGAGAACGCTTAAAGAAGGAGGATCACGATGAGCCACTCGGACGACGCATACGACCACCCGATTAAACACCACGATCCTTCGGAAGGTTTCGACCCCACTGAACCGAATACTCCGGCGATCTGGCTGTTCACGGTCGTCAGTGTACTGGGATTGATCTTGGTGATCGTCGCGGTGCAGGGTTACTTCGATCAGATTTACAAGGAAGCGGTGTATGAGCGGGTGCTGTCGGTTCCGAGCGAGCAGTTGCAGGAAGTACACAATCGCGACGCGTGGAATTCGACGCATTATATGTATGGGAATTTGGATAAGTCGACGAACCGGGTACGCATACCGCTAGACAAGGCGATGCAAGCGTTCGCTGCGGAAGCGGCTGCGGGTAAGTTGTTTTATCCGGCGAAGGCTACGGCGATCAAGGTTGAAGAGCCGGCGGCGGGTGCGGCTCCGGCTGCTGGTGCGGCGGCTCCTGCTGCGGATGGGGCGGAGAAGAAGTAGGATTTATGAATTTGCGGCGCACATGGATGTTCGTATTGCTGGCGCTGGCGGCGTTGCCGCTCGCGGCGCAATACCGTCTGTCTAAGATCGGGGACGCTTCGACGCTCCCCGCGAATGTGCGTCCGGTGCAACTGGAAGGCGTGGGCATCGACGAACATTTGGGTGCGCCGGTGGATTTGAACCTGACCTTTACGGGCGAAGATGGATATCCCGTGCGGCTGGGCAAATTTTTCAATCAGGGCCGTCCGGTGATTCTCAATTTGGTGTATTACAACTGCCCGATGCTGTGCACGCTGGTGCTTAACGGGCAGACGGAAGCGATGCGTGCGATTCCGTGGACTCCGGGCGATGAATACGAAGTGGTCACGATCAGTATCGATCCGCGCGAAACATTTGCGGATGCGCAGAAGAAGCGAGCGGTCTATATGAGCAGCTTCGATCGTCCCGCTCCTGGGTGGCATTTCCTGACGGATCGCGATGGAAACGTGCAGCGTTTGGCGAAACAGGCGGGATTCAACTATCGCTACGACAAACGGATCGAACAGTACGCACATGCCGCGGCGATTATGGTGCTGACGCCGCAGGGCAAGATGGCGCGGTATCTCTACGGCATCAAATACAATCCACGCGACCTGCGCTTTGCGTTGGCGGAAGCATCGGAAGGGCGCAGCACGCTGGCGCTCGAAAAGATTTTGTTGTTCTGCTATCACTATGATCCCAAGGCCGGCGCCTATGTTTGGTTTGCGCTGAACATCATGCGCGGCGGTGGCGCTCTCACAGTGTTTTTGATTGCATTTTTCCTCTGGCGGATGTTCCGCTCGGAGCATAAACGAGCCCAAGCCCGGCTCAAGGAAGGTTTTGCATAATGGAGTGGCTTCGCAGGCTGCTATTACCGGTCGATCAAGGCTCGGAATTCGCCAAGCATATCGACAACATGTACATGGCCATTTTCTGGCTGAGCGTGGTCATGTTTTTTGGACTCATGATCCCGATGTGCTGGTTCGCCTGGCGCTATCGCTTTAAGCCCGGCCGTGTGACGCCGCACCAGACCCACAGTACAGTGATGGAAGTCACGTGGACGGTGATTCCGCTGTTGTTGTGCGTGGGGTTGTTCTTCTGGGGAATCATCGGCTACATGGAGTTTGCGGTTGGCCCGGGCGAGTCCTTGGAAATTCAGGTGACGGCCAAGCAATGGCTCTGGCAGTTCGAATTTCCAGACGGGACGCGGGCCGTCAATGAGTTGCACGTGCCGGTGAACAAATCGATCCACCTGGTGATGACCAGCGAGGATGTTTTGCATGATTTCTACATTCCTGATATGCGCGTGAAGCGCGATATCGTTCCTGGCCGTTATACCGAATACTGGTTTACGCCTCAGACCGTGGGTGAACACACTTCTACCTGCGCTGAGTACTGCGGGAAGGGACACTCCGACATGAAGGCCAAGGTCTTCGTGGATACGCCCGAGGCCTTTGCGAAATGGATGGAGACCGGCGGCGACGAATGGATGCACCATTCGCCAGAAGAATGGGGCAAAATCCAATACGAGCAAAAGGGCTGCCAGAGCTGCCATAACGTGGATGGCACCAAGAGCAAGGGTCCGACGTGGAAGGGGATCTACGGCAAGCCGGTGAAGTTGAACAACGGAACCACGGTGACGGTGGATGAGGCGTATCTCCGCGAGTCCATGATGCAGCCGGGAGCGAAGGTGGTGGAGGGTTTTGACAACATTATGCCGACCTTCCAGGGCCTTTTGCGAGAAAATGAGATTCGTGGGCTAGTGGCGTATATAAAGTCGTTGCAGTAAAGGTCATAACATGGAACACACACTCACTTCGGGCACAGTCTTAGGGGACCGGCCGAGGCCCGTAAAGAATTACCTGAACGAAACCACGGGCATCAAGAGCTGGCTGACCACGGTAGATCACAAGCGTATCGGCATCATGTACTTGTGTGCCGTATGCTTCGCATTCCTGTTGGGCGGTATCTTTGCATTGCTTGTCCGGTTGTCACTGTTGAATCCGCAGCACACGCTGTTCGGCAAGGTGTGGGTGACGGCGGAAATGTACAACCGCTTCTTCACGCTGCACGGCGCCATCATGGTGTTCCTGTTCATCATCCCGGCCATTCCGGCGTCGCTCGCTAATTTCGTGCTGCCGATGATGCTGGGGGCCAAGGACGTGGCTTTCCCGCGCATCAACCTGATGAGTTTTTATCTGTGGTGCATTGGCGCGACCATGGCGATCGGTTCGATGGTGATCGGCGCAGTGGATACGGGTTGGACGTTCTATACGCCTTACTCGACAACTACGGATGGTGCCGTTGGTCTGATGACCATGGCGGTGTTTATCCTGGGATTCTCCTCCATCTTTACCGGACTGAACTTCATTGCGACGGTGCATAAGCTGCGGGCGCCGGGCATGGGCTGGTTCGATATGCCCTTGTTCGTCTGGGGCATTTATGCGACGGGCGTCATTCAGATTCTGGCGACTCCGGTACTCGCGATCACGCTGGTGCTGCTGCTGATCGAGCGCGTCTTTCAGATCGGCATTTTCGATTCGCGTATCGGCGGCGATCCGGTGTTGTTCCAGCACTTCTTCTGGTTCTATTCGCATCCGGCGGTCTACATCATGATTCTGCCGGGCATGGCGATCATCAGCGAAATTATTCCGACCTTTAGCCGCAAGACGATTTTTGGGTATCGCGCGATCGCTTACTCGAGCGTCTCGCTGGCGCTACTGAGCTTTATCGTGTGGGGCCATCACTTGTTTGTGGCCGGCGAAAGCGATCTGGCGAACGTGGTTTTCTCGGCGCTCACCTTCCTGGTGGCCTTACCGTCGGGCGTCAAGATGTTCAACTGGCTGACGACGATGTACAAGGGCAACATCAGCTTTGAGACGCCGATGCTGTACGCGATGGCGTTCTTGTTCTTGTTTGCGATCGGCGGACTGACCGGAATCTTCTTTTCGACACTGGCGGTGGATATCCACCTCACCGATACCTACTTCGTGGTGGCGCACTTCCATTACGTGATGATGGGCGGCACAGTGATCGCGTTCCTGGGCGGGTTGCACTACTGGTGGCCCAAGATGACGGGACGCATGTATTCGGAAAAGTGGGGACGCATCGCGTGCGCGTTGGTATTCATCGGTTTCAACATGACCTTCGGCTCGCAGTTCATCATGGGCGGCCAGGGTATGCCGCGGCGCTACTTTAACTATCTGGATCAATTCCAACCGATCCATGCATTTTCGACTTACGGAAGCTGGGTGCTGGGTTCGGGCTTGTTCATGACAGCGATTTATTTACTGGCGTCGCTTAAGACGGGACCGCTGGCGCCGGATAATCCGTGGGGCGGGACAACGATGGAATGGGAGTCGTCGTCGCCGCCGGTGGTGCACAATTTCGAAGAGCAGCCGGTGTTCGAGCACGAGCCTTATGACTACCGCCATAGGACGGTGACGCACGTATGAGCGAGCGCGTATGAGTGACCACGTATGAGCACGACGACCGAAGTCCTACATCCTGATCCGCACGGGCACGGTGATGAGCATAATCCGTATCATCAGCATCACTTCACCACCATGGAGCAGCAATTCGATACCAGTAAGATCGGTATGTGGCTGTTCCTGGCAACTGAAGTCCTGACCTTCGGAGGCTTGTTTGCCGGCTTCGGGCTGATGCAGAGCAAGTATCCGATGGAGTTCATCGAGGCCCACGAGAAATTAAAGCGCTGGGCGGGCGCCACCAACACCGTGGTGCTGCTAGTCTCCAGTTTCACTGCCGTAATGGCGGTTTTGATGGCGCGCACCAATCAGGCCAAGAAATGTGCGATGTACCTGTGGTTTACCGTCGGCTGCGCCGGGATCTTCATGTGCATCAAGGCATATGAGTACGCGCACGATTTCGAAGAAGGCCTCTATCCGGCGAAGTATTACAGCCATGCGGGCGATCTGATTGCGGGCAGCCACGGTTACGCTACATTCTTCAGCTTCTATTTCATGATGACCGGGTTGCACGGCTTACACGTGCTGATCGGCATGGGCTTGATGAGCTGGCTGGCGATCCGGGCGAGCCGCGGAGAGTTCTCGGACAAATATTACACGCCGGTCGATCTGGTGGCGCTGTTCTGGCACTTGGTTGACTTGATCTGGATCTATCTGTTCCCGCTGTACTACTTAATCACATGAGCACGCACACTGAACACGCA
>Ga0105238_10007716_pt1 | contig 10756 bp, 13 predicted proteins | sample KBSC34metaG_FD_81526 | JGI IMG/M metagenome (GOLD analysis project Ga0105238, IMG submission 81526) | Corn rhizosphere microbial communities from Kellogg Biological Station, Michigan, USA - KBS C3-4 metaG | ecosystem: Host-associated > Plants > Roots > Rhizosphere > Soil | place: Michigan, USA...
CGCCGCAACCCGAGAAATCCAGTGAATCCTCTCTCCTCACCACGTTGCCCCGTTCGATGACTGCCACTATCGTCCTGGACGTCCCGCGCGGGATCGAACCTGGCTTCCGTCCCGAAGGGGGACGAGACATGCCTCATCTGCTTCTCATCGATGACGACGCGGCGCTGATGCCCGAGCAGGTCCGGTCGGCGTTTCCGGAGCCGGCGCATCGCCTGGACATCGCCGGGACGGGCGCCGAGGGGATTGATCGGGTGCGGCGCCAGCGGCCCGACGTCGTGCTGCTGGACCTGCGTCTGCCCGATCTGTCGGGGATCGAGGTGTACGACCGCATCCGCAGCATCGACGCGCGCATCCCGGTCATCTTCGTCACCACGGCAAAGAGCGCGGACACGGCCATCGAGGCCATGAAGCGCGGCGCCTTCGACTACCTGTACAAGCCGCTGGATCTGCAGCGGCTGCGGCGGGTGGTCGGCGAGGCGACCGACGTGGCCCGGCTGCGCGCGCCGGTGCTGATGGCCGAGGCGCCGCAAGAAGCGGCGGACGACTGGGGCACGATGTTCGGCGGGTGCGCGGCCATGCTGGACGTCTACAAGGCCATCGGGCGGGTAGCCGCCCAGGACGTGTCGGTGCTGATCACGGGCGAGAGCGGCACCGGCAAGGAGCTGGTGGCGCGCGCCATCCTCCAGCACAGCGCGCGGGCGGCGGGGCCGTTCCTGGCCCTGAACTGCGCCGCCATCCCCGAGGCCCTGCTGGAGAGCGAGCTGTTCGGGCACGAGAAGGGCGCCTTCACGGGGGCGGAGCGCCGGCGCATCGGCAAGTTCGAGCAGTGCCGGGGCGGCACCCTGTTGCTGGACGAGATCGGTGACATGCCGCTGCCGCTGCAGGCGAAGATCCTGCGGCTGCTGCAGGAGCAGACCTTCGAGCGGGTGGGGGGCAACGAGACCATTCACGCCGACGTGCGGGTGATCGCCTCCACCCACCGCGATCTGCGCGCCCGCTCGGCCGAGGAGAAGTTTCGCGCGGATCTGTACTACCGGCTGAGCGTCTTCACCATCGAGCTGCCGCCCCTGCGCGACCGCGGGGAGGACCTGGCGATGCTGGTGCGGCACTACGTGCGCCGCTTCAGCCGCGAGCTGGGGCGCGAGATCTCGGAGGTGGCCCCCGAGGCGCTGACGCGGCTGCAGGCGTATTCGTGGCCCGGCAACGTGCGTGAGCTGCAGAGCGTGCTGCGGCAGGCGCTGCTGGCGGCGAGCGGCACCACCCTGCTGCCGGCCTTCTTGCCGCCGCTGCCCCGGACGATGGCGGCGGTCGCGGCGGCGCCCAGGCCCACCTTCGACGTCGACGGCTTCGTTCGCGAGCGGCTCTCGCCCGATGCGCGCGACGTGTACGCCGAGACCCATCGCGAGGTCGACCGGATCCTGTTCACGCGCGCGCTCGAGCTCACGGGCGGCAACCACCGGGAGGCGGCGAAGGTGCTGGGCATCTCGCGCCAGACGATGCGGGTGAAGCTGCGAGCGCTGGGGCTGCACGTCGCGCACAGTGTGGAGTCACAAGAAGACCGAGACGACTGAACGTGAGCCCGGGGTGGAAGCTGCCCTGGAGCACCAAGGAGCAAGCACAGATGAACCTGGAACTGCAGGGCAAGGTCGCCGTCGTGACGGCGGCAAGCAAGGGAATCGGGCTGGCGGTGGCGCGCGCGCTGGCGGAGGAAGGGGCGCACGTGGTCGCGGGCGCCCGCACCGTCGACGGTCTGGCGAAGCTGCCGGGCGTCAGCGCGGTGGCCGTCGATCTGGGGACGCCCGAAGGGCCCGCCAAGCTGGTGCAGCAGGCCCTGGCGCAGCACGGGCGGATCGACGTGCTGGTCAACAACATGGGCGGGGTGCGCCTGCGCCTGGGGGGCTTCCTCGACACCAGCGACGAGGAGTTCGAGTGGGCGATGCAGATGAACTTCTTCTCCGCCCTGCGCGCCACCCGGGCGGCGGTCACGCAGATGGTTAAGCAGGCCGAGGGCGGGGCCGTCGTGAACATCTGCTCGGTCAACGCCTTCTTCCAGCCGGACGGCGGCACCATCGACTACGGCGCCGCCAAGGCGGCGCTGCTGAACCTGAACAAGTCGCTGGCGCAGGATCTGGGTCCGAAGCGGATCCGCGTCAACGCCATCTCGCCCGGTCCCGTCAGCACTGATCTCTGGCTGGGCGCGGGCGGCGTGGCGCAGACGGTGGCGAAGGCGATGGGCACCGACGCCGACACCGCGCGGGCGAAGGTCATCGCCGGCATCGGCGGCCTGGCCACGGGGCGTTTCACCACGCCGGAAGAGGTGGCGGCCCTGGCGGTCATGCTGGCCTCGCCTCGCACGGGCAACGTCACCGGTTCGAACTTCGTGATCGACGGCGGCCTCGTCAAGACGTTCTGACGAGGCCGGGTCCGGAATGAAATGATTGGTCGAGTCAGGGCCGGTTCAGGGGCGCGCGGTCGCCGTGGTGGGGCCGGCCGCGCCGACCTGACGCTCCTGCACCGAGATCGGATAGGCGTGGGCGCGAAACGTGATCATCGGATCGGCGGGGGCGATGCCGTCGACCAGGTTCGTGGGACTGAACGCCAGCGCTCGATCCTGCTCGGGCGTGTTGGAGGCCAGCCGCTCGACCGTCAGGCGTCCCAGGGCCACGCGCCGCCGGGCGTGGGGCCAGGCGATCGACGGGTCCTCGATCTTGTCACCGGGCTCGGAGACCTGCGCGTACATGTCGAACGCGAAGGGGTGCGCGGCCACGCGCGCGCGGACCTCCTCGGCCAGGTAGCTGGGGCCCTTCTTGGCCGCCTCGTCCTGGGTCAGCAGGCTCTCGCCGGTGACGGGGACGAACTGATAGCGCACGAAGTGCTTCTTCCCGGCGCCGTTCGTGAACTGGAAGGCGTTCACGCCGAAGTAGCCGATGGTGGCGTAGCTGGCGGGCGTCTTCTGCGTGGTCAGGAACGTCTTCGCGATGGGGTGGGTGCCCAGGAACTGGTCCAGGGCGGTGGGCTTCGCCGCCGTGGGGCCGCTCGCGGCGATGGCCAGCAGCAGCTCGCGGAACTGATCGGGGTTCTCCGTCGGGAAGCCGTCGAAGCTGTGGCCGACGATGTCGGTGCTGGTGCCGTCCGGCAAGATGAAGCGGATGGCGAGGCCGCGCGGGTTGGCGCCGCCCGCGTTGTCGGGGATGTCGGGCAGACCGGTGAAGTCCGAAAAGCGGACCACGACCTTGCTGGCGGTGTGCTGCAGATGGGCCGCCTTGGTCAGCGCGCGGGCGTGGGGGTCGGGGATGAAGGTTCCCTCGAGGATCAGGCCCTTGGCGTGCACGGCGCGAACGTGGTGCTGGCCGAACGCCGCGTGCAGCGCATCGACGAGTTGCGCCGGTGAGGCGTGCGCAGGCGGATCGACCGGTTCAGCGCTGGCGACGGCCGAGGTGGAGACGCCGAGCGCGAGCGCGACGCCGAGAGTGGTGCTGCTGTTCATGGTGAGTTCCTCCTGGTGGTGGTCGTTGTCGAAAGAGCGCCCTTCGAAATCGAAGGGCCGCCGGTAATGGGCGCGTCCAGGCGCGGTGTAGCGATGAAGGTCGTCAGCGCGTCGGTGACCTCGGCCGGACGCTCCTCGAGCAGCCAGTGGCCAGAGCCGGCGATGACGATGGCGGTCGACCGGGGCGCGACCAGCGTCACCTGCGCCGGCAAGGTCGCCCCGGCGGCATGGGCTCCCGCCAGGACCAGCACCGGCATCTGCAGCGGGTGCGCGGCCAGGGTGGCGAAGTCCCGCGCCGTCGTGGGCAGCGCGCGGAAGTACGCCCAGGCCGCCCGCATGCGCCCCGGCCGCGCGTAGGCGGTGGTGAAGGCTTGCCGCTCGGTCCGGGGCAGGGTGTGGTCCCGGTCGGCGGCGAAGTCGTTCCAGAAGTGGTCCAGGTAGATACGCTCGCGGCCCGCCACCAGCGCTTCGGCAGTGGGGCCGTTGAACGTGAAGTGCCAGCGCCGCGGATCGCGGTAGTAGGCCTCCCAGTCGCCAACCCCCGGCAGGAACGCGTCCATCAACGCCAGCCGCTCGACCTCCGCGGGATACAGCGCCGCGTACGCGTAGGCGACCATCAGTCCGATGTCGTGACCGACCACGATGGCCCGCTCGATGCCCAGGCTGCGCGCCAGCGCGTGGACGCGGACCGCGGCCGTCTTCATGTCCAGACCGTCCGCCGGGATCGACGAGTCGCCGAAGCCGGGCAGATCCGGCGCCACCACGCGGTGATCGCGCGCCAGGCGCGGGATCAGGCCGCGCCACATCTGCGCGGTCTGCGTGTACCCGTGCAGCAGGATGACGGCCGGCCCGTCACCGGCGGTCAGGTAGTGAAACGACACGCCGTCGACCTGTTGCTGGGCCGAGCGCAGGGGAGGCGCCCCTGCCTGGGCGCCGGCCGGGGCGCCCCAGGTGAGCAGCAGCAGCGCCGCCAGGCCTAACCCCGCTCGCCTGCGCGCGGGCCGCATCACAGCTCTCTCGGGTTCAGCGCCCAGTCGAGCGCGAAGTCGGCCACCTCTTCCCAGCCTGGCTGGCCGATCGTGAAGTGGGAGCGGCCGGGGAACTCCTTGTAGGCGGTCAGCGCCGCCGACTTTCCCTGCAGCTTGGCCTCGGCCTTCGTCACAGCGGGCGGCGCCACGTGATCGTCTCCGCCGGCGATCAGCAACAGAGGCGCGCGGGCGTCGTTGTGGAAGTCGACCCGCGTGGTGGCGCGCGGGTTGAAGTTCGCCAGCGCCGCCTGGAACAGCACCCGACCGGGGCCGGGAACGGCGTAGCGGTCGTACGCCGCCTGCGACTCGGCGGCGCCGAGCGTGTTCGTGAAGGCGTAGTGGAACTCCTCGGGCGACAGCATCACCGCGCGATGGTTGTTGGCGGGGTTCTTCAGCACCGGGAAGGCCGAGCGCAGCGCCGAGACCGGCAGCGCCAGCACGCCCTTCAGCGGTCCGGGATCGACGGCCACGCCGGCCGCGCCCAGGCCGCGGTCCAGCAGCACCTGCACCACCACGCCGCCCATCGAGTGTCCGATCAGGATCGGGGGCTCGGGCAGCGCCTTGACGATGGTCTCGTAGTGATCTGCGACCTCGCCCAGGCCCAGGTTGTCGATGGCGGCGTGGTGCTGGCGCAGCGCCTGGATGTCACCGTCCAGGCCGGGCCAGCTCTTAACGACGACGTCGAAGCCGCGGCCCCGGTAGCGCTCGACCCAGTTCTCCCAGCTGAGCGCGTTCATCCACAGCCCGTGAATCAGCACGATCGTCTTCTTCGCTTGCATGGTCATCCTCCGTTGGCTTCTGTTTGGGGTTCGTGAAAATGAGGGCGGTTCACATCGCTTCCAGGGTCGCCACGACCAGCGCCGGGTTCGACAGGAACGGGGCGTGGCTGGTCGGGATGGTCGCGGTGGCGGCCATCGTCACGCCCGCCGTCATCGCCTGTTGCAGCGTCAGCGACACGGCGTGATCGTCCTCGGTGTAGATGTACGCCTTGGGCACCGCGCCCCAGCCGGCCGCCGTGGTGTGGATCGGCGTGACGAAGGGCAGCAGCGGCTCGTCGCGGTAGTGCGTGGCGATCTTGGCCACCTGGTCGGGCGTGCCGTCGGCGATGAAGAGATCCTGCAGAGTCTCCGCCGGCAGCTTGGCCAGGCCGTCGGCCTGATCGACCTGCAACACGGGCCCCAGGTGCGACGCCGTGTCCATCGTGGCGAGATCGAACAGGCTCTGACCGTCCTGGGGCAGGTACGCGCCCAGGTAGACGACCTTGGCCAGCTTCGGTCCGTCCAGCTCCGCGACGCCGGTGACGACCATGCCGCCCATGCTGTGGCCAACCAGGATGACGGGCTGAGGCGCGGTGGCGAGGGCGGCGCGAACGGTGGCGACGTAGGCGTCCAGCGTCGCCTCGGGCAGCGGCGTCTGATCGCCGCCGTGCGCGGGCAGCTCGACGGTGGTGACGGTGGAGCCGTGGCTGCGCAGCCCGGCGGCGACGACGTCCCAGCACCAGGCGCCCATCCACGCGCCGTGGACCAGCAGGTAGCTGCGCTGAGCGGTGACGTCCTTGTCGTCGTTGCCGCAGCCGGCGGCCGTGACGGTGAGGGCGAGAGCGAAGAAGAGACTGGCGGCGAACGAGTGTTGTTTCAGCGACTTCATGACGATCCTCCTGCAGCACCCCTGAGCACTCGCTGTGCCAGGCGGTGCGGCGCGCGAAGAGCCGCCGTCGTCACTGCGCGTGGGACCCGCGCGCGACTCGATCTGTTCCGCGCGGCCAATGTTTGGCCACGCGTTGCTGTGTTCAGCCCCGCGCGGCGCCTCAGCCGGGGCGCGGGCCGCATCACAGGCTGCAGGCGCCGACGCTGGGGAACAATGTCAGGCTGATGCAGTACGAGCCGAGGGAGCAGTAGGGCAGCGCCAGCGCGCAGCGGGCCAGGCAGACCGAGCTGGGGTCGCCCGGGCGCGAGCAGATCGACGAGCCATCGCACTCGAGCTGGGTCTGGCAGGGGATCGCCACGTCGCCGGTGCCGGGATAGGAGCAGGCGGTGGTGGTCGGGCTGCTGCTCTCGAAGGGATAAGGGAAGCAGGCCTGGCCGGCCGGGCAGCTCGCCTGCAGCAGCGAGCAGCCCATGACGAGCCCGCCCGCGCCTCCACCGGCACCCCCCGCGCCGCCGGCGCCGCCCGTGCCGGCGGGCAGCCCCGTCGACCCGTCGCCGTTCGGCTGGGACAGATCGATGTTGCACGCGCCGGCGAGCGCGGCCAGCATCCCGAGCAACAACGAGCGCCGCATGACCGCCACCGTACGAGAGGCGGGACCGTTGCGGCAACTTTCGTGGGCGACGGACATCACGTGGGCTTGGTTTGGCGCGCGCCGTGGGGCATAACTGCCGCGGCAACGCCCCCGCAACCGCCCAAAGGATGGCATGGAAATTCCCGCCTCGCTGCGCAACTGGTTCGTCGCCCACGCCGTGATCGACGTCGCGTGCGGTGTCCCGCTGCTGCTCGCTCCCGAGCTGCTGCTGCCACGCCTGGGCTGGACGGCGGTCGATCCGGTGATGGCGCGGCTGGTGGGCGCGGCGCTGCTGGCCATCGGCGCGCAGGCCTGGCGCAGCCGCGGCGCGGGGGTCGAGGTGTACCGCGCGCTGCTGGGCCTCAACGTCGTCTGGTCGGCCATGGTGATCGTCGGGATGGCGATCGCGATCGGGCGCGGCGCCCCGTCGGCGGCGTTCGTGGTGATGTCGGCCTCGCTGGCCCTGTGCGGCGTGTGGAGCCACCACGCCATCCGCTTTCGCCAGCTCAGCCAGGTGTCGGCGGCCGCGGAGACGGAGCCCGATGCCGCCGATTCCGAGCCCGATTCCGCGAGCGCCGAGCCCTAATTCGCGGGGCCTGTCGCGCCCACGCGGCTGGTCATCGCCACGACCTCGGCGGTGACGCGCTCGATCCGCTTCATCAGGTCGCGGTTCTCCAGCAGCCGCTGGCGCTTGTGCACGTCGACCACCAGCGCCGCCGCCAGCACGTCGGCCAGCTCCTGGGGCGTGGCTTGCGACGCCACCACCTGGCGCAGCAGCTCGCCCCCCTCGGGGATGTTGTCGGCCAGGCGCCCCACCAGCGCGCGCAGCGACTGATCGGCGTCCGACAGCTCGGCGGCGTTGCGCACCGGCAGATCCTGGCGCACTTCAGCGGCGATCAAACGATACGGCTCGTCGGTCAGCAGCTCGCGCTGCAGCTCGATGCGCGCGCGCCCGCGTACCACCAGATTGAAGCGGCCGTCGGGCAGCTCGTGCGCCATCACCACCTCGCCCACGCCCATGATGGGCCGCACGGGCGGCCGATCGGTGCGCACGGCGTCCGCCGGTGTCTCCAGCAGCGCCACCGACAGGTGGCGGTGCCCCGCCAGCAGGTCGCGGGCCATCTTCTTGTAGCGCTCCTCGAAGATGTGCAGCGGGAGCAGCGCGTGCGGGAACAGCACCACGCCCGGCAGCGGGAACATGGGCAGGTGCTCCAGCGCCTCGGCGAACAGGCGCTCGGACGACGATTCGGGGGGCGGCGTATCAGACATCACCGTTCACCCGAAGACGTCGACACACGAGCCGGTCATGGCCAGCGGCGCATCCGCCGCCAGAAACAGCGCCACCTGCGCCACGTCGTCGACCGTCATGGCCGGCGCGGCGCCGGGCATCCCCACGCGCAGCATGTCCGTGTCGACCGAGCCCGGGCAGATGGCGTTCACCACCAGGCCGTCGGCGCGCACCTCCTCGGCCAGCGCGCGGGTCAGCCCGACCACGCCGTGCTTGGCGGCGCAGTAGACGACCAGGCCCGCCGTCCCCAGCCGCCCCGAGATCGAGGCGATGTTGATGATCCGCCCGCTCTTGCGCGCCCGCATGCCGGGCAGAAAGGCCTGCGTGACCAGGTAGGTGCCCTTCAGGTTCGACCCCATCACGGCGTCCCAGTCTGCCTCGGCCAGATCGTCGAGGCGCGAGCGCACCACGGTGCCGGCGTTGTTGACCAGGATGTCCGGCACCCCCAGGCGCTCCTGGGCCGCGCTGGCGAAGCGGGCCACGTCGGCGGCCTGGCCGACGTCGCACACGTCGACGCCGGGTGCGGCCCGCCGCGCACAGCCGGCGACGCGCGCCCCCTCGCGCTCGAACAGCGCCGTGATGGCGCGGCCGATGCCGCGCGAGGCGCCGGTCACCACCGCGGTCTTGCCGGCCAGCTTGCCCTCCAGCTTCATCGCGATCGTCCGCCCAGGTTCGCGGCTTCCAGCAGGCGCGCCTTCAGGTCGGGCCGCTCGCGCATGTCGCCCACGAACGCGCTGGTCACCACGCCGGACGCGTCGTGCTTCTCGCCGGGAAGCGCCAGGCAAAGCTGCTCGGCCTCGATCACGCAGCCGGCCCCCTTGGCGCCCAGGTTCGCGCACAGCGCCTCGGCGATCTGGTGGGTGGCCCGCTCTTGCAGGGTCAGGCGCTTGGTGAAGCAGTCGACCAGCTCGGCCAGCCGCCCGAAGCCCACCAGCTTGCCGTCGGGGATGTACGCGACGTGCGCGATCCCGCGGTAGGGCAGCAGGTGGTGGGGGCACATCGCGTGGAAGCGCAGGCCGCCCACCACGATCACGTCGGGGTCGGCCTCGCCCACCACCGGGTCGGCCAGGATCGCCTGGGGTGACATCTGGTAGCCGGCCAGGAACTCGTTGCGCCACAGCCGGGCCACCCGGTCGGGGGTGTCGCGCAGGTCGGCCGACGTCGAGGGATCCAGGCCGCAGGCGCGCAAGAACGCATCGACGGCGCGGGCGATGGCGTTCGCGTCCGCGGGCGGTACCGGCGGCGAAGCCACGAGACGCTTGCTTCGCTCGTCGGCCGACACGGTCAGTCCAGGCGCTGCGGCGTGTGGGCCATGCCGCTGTCGATGGGCCGCCGCCCCGCGAAGCCTTCCTCGGCGGTGTGCCAGAACTGGATGCGCTTCTCGCCCAGGCGCCAGCACAGCAGGACCTCCTGATCGCCGCGCCGGGCCGGGAAGTCGACCAGGGCCAGGTCCAGATCCTTCACGTCACCGCCCAGCGAGCGGATGCCCTCCAGGCTCTCGGACAGGGCCTCGTAGTAGCCACGGAACATGGCGCGCAGCGCGGCGATCTCGGGGCTCTCGCCTTCGCTCCCCTCGTGGTCCAGGTCGACGTCCACTCCCGCCGCCTCCAGCTTCTGCTCGAAGCCCCGCATCCCCGAGCGAAGCTGCAGGATGCGCGAGAACGTCGTCTCCAGCTCGGGGATCAGCGCCTCGATCTCGCTGACCGCGAAGTGTCGTCGTGCCATGTCTCCTCCTTATATCAGAGGGCGGGGGCGGCGAACGGCTCGCGGCCGTCGCTGGTATGCTGCGCCCCCGATGGCTTTGAAATCAGTCGGGAAAAAGGCACGATCGGGCGGCGCAGAAGGGACTGACCTGGCGGGGCGGGTGGTGCTGGTGACCGGGGCCGGGATCAGGGTGGGGCGGGCCATCGCGCTGGAGCTGGGGCAGGCCGGAGCGCGGGTGGCCGTGCACTATGCGCGGTCGGCGGCCGGGGCGCGCGGGACGGTGCGGGCCATCGAGTCGGCGCGCGGGGCGGGCGCGGCGCGGGCGTTCGCGGCCGATCTCTCGACCCCCTCGAACGCGGCGGGACTGGTGGCGGACGTGGTGCGCTGGGCGGGCCGGCTGGATGTGCTGGTCTGCAGCGCGGCCGCCTTCGATCGCCGGCCTTTCGAGGAGATCGACGAGCGGGCCTGGCGCGACATGATGGCGTTGAACCTGGAGGCGCCGTTCCGCCTGGCGCAGGCGGCGGCGCCGCACCTACGGCGCGCGCGACCAGACGGGGTGATCGTGAACATCCTGGACGTGGCTGCGTTCCACGCCTGGAAGGGATACGCGCACTACAGCACCGCGAAGGCGGGCCTGGCCATGCTGACCCGCATCCTGGCGCTGGAGCTGGCGCCGCGGGTGCGGGTGGCCGCGGTGGCGCCTGGCACCGTGGCGTTCCCCGACGACTACCCGGCCGCCGACCGGGAGCGCATCGTGGCCCGCATCCCCCTCGGCCGCGTGGGCGCGCCCGCCGACGTGGCCCGGGCGGTGCACTATCTCTGCACCGCCGACTACGTGACGGGGTCGGTCGTCACCGTCGACGGGGGACGGATGGCGGGCACGCTGGGGCGCCTGTAGAGCGGGGCGCTGCGTCGTCGCCACCGTCTCGCTTCGCGACGGCGGCGCCGTTATGATGCGGCCCCCTTTGCGA
>Ga0105238_10007718_pt1 | contig 10755 bp, 8 predicted proteins | sample KBSC34metaG_FD_81526 | JGI IMG/M metagenome (GOLD analysis project Ga0105238, IMG submission 81526) | Corn rhizosphere microbial communities from Kellogg Biological Station, Michigan, USA - KBS C3-4 metaG | ecosystem: Host-associated > Plants > Roots > Rhizosphere > Soil | place: Michigan, USA...
GCCAGCGGGAACTGGAAAAAGTCCTCAACCACGACGTCATCGGCTTCACCACCGCCGTGGCCGAGGCGATCAATGACGACGCGAGCCGCTGGTTCCATTTCGGCCTGACGAGCAGCGACGTGGGCGATACCTGCTACGCGGTGCAGATGCAGCAGAGCGCGGACATCCTTATCGCCGATGTGAAGGCGTTGCTGCCGGTCATCGCGCGCCGCGCGAAGGAGCATAAATTCACGGCCTGCATGGGCCGCAGCCACGGCATCCACGGCGAGCCGACGACCTTTGGTTTGAAGCTGGCGCTGATGCACGATGAATTCAGCCGCGCGTTGCGCCGGCTGGAGACGGTCCGTGAAGTGGTATCGGTCGGGAAAATCTCCGGCGCCGTCGGCACGAGCGCGCATCTGTCGCCGCGCGTGGAGGCATTTGTGTGCAAGAAGCTGGGCATCCAGCCCGCTCCCATCGCCACCCAGGTGGTGCAGCGCGACATCCATGCGGAATTCCAACTGGCGATGGCGCTGGTTGGCGCGAGCATCGAGCGCTGGGCGGTGGAGTTCCGACACTTGCAACGCACGGAAGTGCTCGAGGCCGAGGAGCCGTTCACCAAGGGGCAGAAAGGTTCCAGCGCCATGCCGCACAAGCGCAATCCCATCACCTGGGAACGCCTCACCGGCCTGGCCCGCGTGCTGCGCGGCAACGCGATGGCGTCGCTCGAAAACGTCGCGCTGTGGCATGAGCGGGATATCTCGCATTCCTCGGTGGAACGCATCATCTTCCCCGATTCCTGCACGTTGCTGGATTACATGTTCGGCCTGCTGACGCGTTTGATGGACGGCATCATCGTTTATCCGGCGAACATGAAGAAAAACCTCGGCATCTCGCTGGGCATGTGGAACAGCCAGACGGTGCTGCTGGCGCTCATCAAGAAGGGCCTGACGCGCGAGGCGGCTTACAAGCTGGTCCAGGACAATGCCATGAAGACATGGGAGGTCAAACATGCCGGCCGCGACGACGCGGACTTCCTGGAAGTGCTGAAGGCCGATCCTGAGGTGGCGAAATATTTCAAGAAGGGCGAACTGGAGGCATTGTGCTCGCTGGATTTCCATTTCAAGGAAGTGAACAACCGGTTCAAGCAACTGGGGCTTTGATGTCCGTGGTTGCTGGCGGCAACCGGCGATGTGATTTGTGAAACACAAGTGACGTCTGTAACGTCTCCTTGAATCAAGATGCTGGGACGTTTCAAACTGCCGGTCTGGACACTCCTGCTGGCCATCGCCGGTTTGGTGGCCGTGCTGGGCTGGTGGGGCGATGGACGGCTGCGTACCACCATCCAGGAACAGCTAAAGACGCAACTGGAAGCGACGCTCAGGGCGAACGTCACGGCCCTGGGCATCTGGACCACCAACCAGACACGGCTGGCCACGGCACTGGCGGAGGATTCGCAGGTGCGGGCGGTTGCCAGCCAGATATTACTCGCGCCTCCCCGGTCGGGCCGACGCGAGTTTCAGCCGCTGCCGGAGCTGGAAGAATTTGTCAGCCTGCTCCGGCCCCGTATGAGCCAGCTCGGCTACGGGTCGGCGCAACTGGTGACCACCAATTTTATCGTGGTCGCGGATTCAATGCGTCCGCAACCGCCGGGCGGCCCGCTGGTTTCAGATACGCACACGAACAAGTTCGCGGAGATGTTCGCCTCCGGTGAGCCGGTGATGATCACGCCGTTCAAGCCAGAGCTGCTCATCCAGCGGCGGGCCGGGAAGAATAACTTCGGACAATGGCGTACGAATAATTTCCGCGCTTTCAACCGGCCGCCACCGAATACCGGGAGGACGGCGCGGCGTGGCGATGTCAGCCTGATGCAGGTCGCGGCCCCGGTGCGCGACACGGGAAAAAACATCGTCGGCGCACTGGCATTGATCATCAATCCGGACAAAGAATTTTCCCGGATCCTTTCCGTGGCGCGGTCGGGTGAGTCCGGCGAGACCTACGCGTTTGACCAGACCGGCCTGATGATTTCACACAGCCGGTTCGATCCTCAGCTCAAGGAGCTTGGCCTGCTTGATGCGACGAATACCAGTTCGGCCCTGAATCTCCGCCTGTATGATCCCGAAGGTGATCTGACGGAAGGGTTTCATGCCACCAACAATGAGGCGGGGGCGCGGCCGCTGATCCGTCTGGTCGCCAGCGCGGTGGATGGCGAGGATGAGGTGGAGGTGCAGCCATCGCGCGATTATCGCGGTGTACCGGTGGTGGGCGCGTCGTGCTGGCTGCCGCAATTCGGTTTTGGCGTGGCGACGCAGATCGACGCGAGCGAGGCATATCGGCCGCTGCGGGTCTTGCAACTGATATTCGCGGTGCTGGTGCTGTTGCTGCTGCTGTGCGCGACAGCCTTGTTCGTCATCTCCAACCTGACCTGGCGCCGGCGTCTGACTGAGGCGGAGCTGAAATTGAAACAGCTTGGCCAGTACATGCTGGAAGAAAAGATCGGCGAGGGCGGCATGGGCGTGGTGTATCGCGCCCGGCATGCGCTGATGCGGCGCGACACGGCCGTGAAGCTGCTCCTGCCCGACCGCGCGGATGCTGCGGCGATTGCGCGCTTTGAACGGGAAGTCTGCCTGACCTGCCAGTTGACGCATCCCAACACGATCCAGGTGTATGATTACGGTCACACGCCGGACGGGATTTTCTATTACGCGATGGAATTTCTGCGCGGGGTGAACCTGCACGACCTGGTGGCGCGGTTTGGTCCGCAGTCCGAGGGCAGGGTGGTGCATATCCTGGCGCAGGTCTGTGATTCGCTGGCGGAGGCGCATGCGGTGGGATTGATCCATCGCGACATCAAACCGGGGAATATTTTTCTCTGCCGTCGCGGCGGCGTGGCGGATTGCGTGAAGGTGCTGGATTTCGGGCTGGTACGGGAATATCGCGCGGGTGGTGCGGACAAAATCACGCCGGCCCGGGAGGATTTGATCGAGGGCACGCCGTGGTTCATGCCGCCGGAGGCCATCCAGGGCTCCGTGCCGGTGGATCCGCGCAGCGACATCTATTCGATGGGTGCGCTGGGATATTTCCTGCTGTCGGGCCACTATATTTTTGACGCGGAAAGCGTTGAGGAAATCCATCGGAAACAATTGACCGCCGCGCCGGTTCCGCTGGGGCAGCGGACTATCCAGCCGGTCAGTGTCGAAATGGAGCAACTGCTCTTGTGTTGCCTGGAAAAGGACATGAGCGCGCGTCCGCAATCGGCGGCTGAATTAAAGGCCCGGTTGCTGGCCTTGTCCTCCGCCAGCGGGTGGACGACCGAGGCGCGGGTGACGTGGTGGAATGTCTATGAAAGCCAGATGGCGCAGACCGATGGTGCGGCGGCCAGTTCAACGCCGCTGCCGACGGTGAGTGTCGACATGGCGGGACGGTGACAGGTGTTAATCCGACAAGGTTTGGGCGGAAAGCTTCTGCAATCAACACTCCGACTTTGGTAACGTCCGGTCACGGTCAAAAGGCAGCTTCTCTTTGGGCGGCATGGGAAAGTCGGGGAAATCCTTGGCCCAACGGGTGCGTTCCTCATCGTTCGAGTAATAGCGCATAGATAGGATCAGGTCTTCCTCGCTGCAGCCACCCAGTACGTCAAGATGACAGTTGCCGAAAGGCAGGCCGAAGCCCATCAGTTCTTCACGCAAGGCATCGCTCCAGAGCCAGGTGTAAAGCTCGCGGTCGCTCAAATGGTCGGTGTTGTGCAGAAAAAGCCGGCGGCGGGCGAGGATGTTGATCAGTTCCCAAAGCTTTGTGTTGAGCGTAGCATCATCGAGTTTTTCCGGTGATGGCAGATCAAAACCATCCTTCGCCAGGGTTTCAAACGGACTGACAAAACCGTGGGTTTCCAATGCCAGTACATGTTCCAAAAACGCCTCCTCCACTTCCGGGTCGCAATCAGCGGTTTTACCGCTCATCATTTCGCCGCCAGCAACCTCATCGATTTCGCGGCGCAACTTCTCGATGCGGATTTCGCGGTCAACACCTTCGAGATTGAGCGGGTCATCGTTGTCCTGTCCAGGTTGCTGTGACATGCCACTTAATTAGCAAGGCATGGCGGTTTGTGCGACAGAAATGTTGTCGTCCGGGCCATTGATTTGGCAACATCAAGCATGGCCTTTCGGATTCATGACAGCGTCGTGCGCGGGGAGATTGATAACCGTGTGAAGGGGGTTGTGCGTGGCAAGATCTGGGTTGAGGGGCGCAAGAATCCGGTGCGGCTTGATCTCAAAGGCAATGCGCATCCGGACCTGGCAGGGTGCAAGCTGACGTTCACGAATCCGCTCAAGCGCATCCGGCATAAACATCTGGAGACGCTTCAGCCGCTGCAACAGGGCGTGATCGGGGATTTGACGGCATCGCGGAAGGTTCGGGTGTTTGATATCCCGGTGGAGGAGGCTTACATGATGTGCAAGCGCGGGGAGAAGCCGCCGGAGCACCTGGCAAACTGTCTTTATCTCGAATGGTTCAGTGAATTGAACGGGCGGGTGGTGATCGAGAGCACGGATTATCAACTGGTAATTTCCGCGCCGGAATGGCGGTTGACGCCGGAGGAGGATGTGCAGCGGGCCGAAGACGCGGCGAAGGGCATGGACTGGTTCATGCAGAAGCTGACCGAGGCCATTGACGAACTGAAGCGCGGGCAGAAAGATCCGGAGGCGGAATGGGACGAGCACGACCACGAACGGTTGCTGAAGGAGTCCGACGCACGCACGGACAAATACATGGAGTTGCTGGATAAATACGGCGACTCGGACGAGGCGCAGGAAAAGATCGCGAAGGAGATGGGCTGGCTGGAGGAGCTGACCCCGGAGGAGGCCGCCGAGGAAGACCGGCGCATCGAGGAGATGAACCGTGCCTGCGAGGAGGCATTGAACGAGCCGCCGCCCGAACCGGACCCGCATCGCGAGGGCATTGACTGGATTCGCACGGAAGAAGGCGAAATCCGGCATCCATTGCAGCATCGCTGTTTTGAGAGCGCGATGAAATATTGGGACCTGGCGGATGAGATTGATCTGGAAAAGACGGCGGACAAGGATCTGGCCCAGTTCATCTTTGAATTTCAAACCACAGGCGTGAAACTGGCCGGAGCACTGAACGGCATTGCCCAGGACCGGGGTTCAAATGATCCGGCCTTCATCGTCGCCTGCCTGAAACGGGCGCTGGATCATCTGCACCAATCACAGGCCGGGCTTGAGGCGGTCTCGTCGAAAAAGCTGCTGTCGGAGAAGCTGGTGAACGAGGCGCGAAAGGAGCTGTTTGAGATCCGCGAGGGGATTTTGAAATTGATGGATGAATTTCGCGGGCGGAAATAGGCGTGATGTTTTAGTTATGCTTCAGGGGGCGAGCGTAAGGGTGACCCATTCGGGGTTGGTAAGGTCCCATTCGCCATCCAGCATGCGACAAAAGGTGGCGACATGACGGTGCGCCGGGACATCACTCAATTCGGGATGCAGGAAGGCACCGTAGATGAGTTTGGTTTTTTTGCCGGGAAGTTCGGGCACAGGGATACGGACAGGCGCACTCCACGGACCTTCAAGATGTGCCGATTCGCGTAACTGGATTTCACGGGGGTGAAAGAAATCAGACGACGTGGCCATGAGGTAGTTGTTCCGCGCCGTGTTCCGGATGACGGAAACCTGGCCGTAGGCTTCGCGGAGGATGACTTTGACGGCGGTGCGGTTGGTGGACCAGCCTTGGCGGGTGAAAAATTCATAGGCCGCCGGGTCTTCAATCCGGTCCACGCCGACGCGGGCGAGAATCAGGCCTTTCGGGGCGCTGCTGATCTCAAAGAGGTAAAGCCAGTTATCCTCGCGCATGAGTTGGATGGGTTCGATGGGAAATTTCCAGTGACCGCCGGGGCGGATGCGGGTGTAAGTGGACAGCGGTTGGTCGGCATAGGCGAGGCCGCCGCCGATGCTGCGAAAATTCCACGGCCCGGGGCCATCCGTTTTCTCAATCATGGAGTAGAACAGATAGGTGCGTGGGCCAAGGCCGATGGCGCCGAGCGGCCACATGCGGTTGGTGGCAGCGGGTTCCTCCGGGAAAAGCGAGAGTGGGTTGGTGGCGGTGCCATCGGGGCCGGTGAAATAATGGAGGGCGGGCGGCAGATTGGTTTCATCGGCGGGCAGGAAGGCAATGGTGGTGCCGGTGGCACCACGGATTTGGGAATTCTGCGGCTGCGAACCGGGTTGTGGTTTGCCGTAGAAGGTGTCACCGAAGGCCCAAAGAGTACCGCCGTTGACGGCAGCGGATTGGGCGCCGTCCTGGAACAGCACACCGGCGCTGCGCTGGCTGTCGGACCAGATGGAGGGGCCAAATTCTGTGTGCGTCACGCGTAGTGGCGAGGGCGATGCAGCACAGCCTGCCAGCAGCAGTGTGAACAGCAGAAAGTGCGGGACGGATCTCATGGCGGACAGTTTGCGGCGGAATGGTCCGTGATTGCAACCTGGAAGCTTTGAGAGAGCGCGCTCGACTTCCATTTCGGGGATGTGAATAATTGCCGGCATATTTATGTATTCACCCGCACCCAGTCGTTACGGCTCGCCGAGTTTTTATCGTCGCTGTGGAAATTCCGGCGTCCGGCTGCCGCTGATCTCGCTGGGGCTCTGGCATAATTTCGGGGCGAAGGATTCCTTTGAAAACGCCCGCGCGATCGCATTGCGCGCGTTTGACCTGGGCATCACGTGCTTCGACCTGGCGAACAATTATGGTCCGCCGGACGGTTCGGCCGAGGAGACCTTCGGCCGCATCCTGCGCGAAAGCTTGGGCCAGTGGCGCGATGAGATGATCATCACGACGAAGGCGGGCTACTATATGTGGCCGGGGCCGTACGGTGAATGGGGTTCGCGGAAATATCTGTTGTCGTCGCTCGACCAGTCGCTCAAACGCATGGGCATCCCGTACGTGGATATTTTTTATTCGCACCGGCCGGACCCGGATACGCCGCTGGAGGAAACAATGGGGGCGCTGGCGCAGGCGGTCCGCAGCGGCAAGGCGATCTATGCCGGCATCTCCAATTATGGGCCGGAAGACACGGCGCTGGCGGCGAAGCTGTTGCGCGAACTGGGGACGCCGTGCCTCATCCACCAGCCACGGTATTCGATGCTCGACCGGTGGGTGGAGCCGAAGTTGCTAAGCACGCTGGAGGCGGAGGGCATCGGGGCAACGGTGTTCTCGCCGCTGGCGAAGGGCGTTTTGACGGACCGTTATTTCAAGGGCATCCCGGCAGATTCGCGCGCGGGCCATGACCAGCGGTTTCTCCGGCCGGCGGACATCACGGACGCGGTGCTGGCAAAGACGCGGAAGCTGAACGACCACGCGCAGTCGCGCGGCCAGACGCTGGCGCAGATGGCGCTGGCGTGGGTGCTACGCCACAAGGTGGTGACGAGCGCATTGATCGGCGCGAGCAAGGTGCAGCAGGTGGATGATTGCGTGGGCGCGGTGAAGAACCTGAATTTCAGCGCGGATGAACTGGGGCATATCGAAACAATCCTGGCCTGGTAATCAATGTTTTTCGCGGTAGGCGGTGAGGAAATAAACCATCACGCCGCCGACGAGCGCGGCGAGGCCGCCCCAGAACCACGGCCAGTGTGTGCCGCCCGGTTGTTGGGTGCAGGCGTTGTACCACCAGCCATTACCGAGGTAGCCGATGAGGTTGCCGAAGCCGCCGGTCATCAGGGTGAACAGGGCCTGCGCCCGGGAACGCCAGGCCGTGGCGATGTTCTGATCGAGATAGATCTGCGCGGTGATGAAGACGAACACGAATGACGCCCCGTGCAGGATGACGCCAAGCAGCAGCGAACTCTTCGTATCCACCGCGCTCAGGGCAAAGCGGGTCACGCCGATGGCGATGCCGCAGGCGAAGATCCATTTCAACCGCCAGTTTGCGAGCATCCACGCGAGGCTGAACATGGCAAAGATTTCCGTGACCTGGGCGAGGCTCATCCACGCACTCGTATGGATGAAGCCGAGGTCGTGCAGATGGGTCGGGGCGAACGGATAAAACGCGGAGATGGGGATGTTGAACAGGGTCGCGGTGAGAAAAACAACGCGGGTGCGGCGGTCTTTCAGAAGCGTGAGGGCATCGAGGCCGAGGCGCTCGTGCCAGGTGAGATGCTCGGCAGATTTGGGAATCTCCAGGGCGGGCAGGAAATAGGTGAATATCGCCACCAATAGCCAGACCAGCGCACCGAGGTAGCCCGCATAGGCCGAGCTGTCGAGGCTCACCGCGCTGATGAGCAGGGCACCGGCCATCCAGCCGACGGTGGCGAGCGAGCGGATGGGGCCAAATTCTTTTTTGGCATCCTGCAACCGGGCGAGGACGAGCGCGGTGGAGATGCTGAACATCGGCGAATAGGACAGGTAGAAAATCTGGATCAAGCCGAGGACAAGCCACTGGTTACAGTGATATTTGAGCGCGGTGCTGATGCCGGCCATCAGGATGGAGGAGGCGAGGGCAAGCCCGCGCAGCACTTTGGCCGGCGGCGCATGACGGTCGGCCATCGCGCCGAACGCGAGCGGCGAGATGAAGGCGGCGACGGCGGAGGCGGCAAAGGCGTAGGGCTTGATGGCGTGCATGCCATACGCATCCAGAATCGAGCCGAGCGGCACGAACCAGATGGCCATGCCCGCCGCCTGGATGAAGAACAAAATCATCAGCTCGGCGTATTCGGCTTTGCGCAACGTCCTTAACACTGGCGCGAAGAATAACGCATGGCAGGGAAAATAAAAGCGCGCAGCCGGATGGCTGCGCGCTCAAGAAGAAGGCGTCGGATTATTTCTGCTTTTTGGCCTCCCAATCGCGGGATTGGGTGTCGCCATTGCGGGTGAATTCCATCTTACCCTTGATGGAATCATCGCTGAGCTTGCCGGAATATTTGTTCGTCACGGTGTTCCCGTTGAAGGAACGCACCACCGTGAAGGAGACATCCGCGCCAGCGAGTTTGCCGTCGGTGATGTCGGTGTCCACGGTCGCGCCGCCGCGACCGGGCGAGGATACCTTGCCGGTGAGCTTGTCGCCGTCGAGTTTGAGCGAGAGGCTATTGGTGCGGTCCGGTCCACCGTTGCGGCCGGGCACGGTCCAGACGTAGGTGCCGGTCGGGTCGACTTTCTTGTCCTCGGCCTGGGCGAGATTCAGCGTTCCCGTGAGGAGCACGGCGCCCAAGATGATTTTAGAGAGTTTGTTGATGGTCATGATTGGTTGCAGTTTGTTGATGGTTGGGAAGTAGCCCCAAATGCATTCCAACGGCGCAATGGGGAAACTTACCGGGACAAGACTCTTTGCGGATGGCGAAGGTTACACCTGTTTGGATGAAGCTCGTGGGGTGCCGAGGACCAAATCCTTATTGGCCATGCTGATACACACGCACCCAATCCACCTCGAAACGGACAGGGAAGGTCGTTTGCGAGGGGTCGCCGCCGTTGGCGCCGATGGCCTGGTTCAAGATGATATATTCCGGCCGGCGAAAGGGATTGCCGCGGTCAGCATTGTCGGCATCAGAAAGGTCAAGATGGTTCATCACCTTGCCATCGAGCAGCAGGGTGATTTTCTTGTCATCCCACTCCATCGTCCAGATATGAAATTCCCTGGACCAGGCGTCACCGCCGAGTTCGGCGAGCGGGGTGCGGTTCGCGAGCCATTTGGTCCGGCGGTCGAGCGAGTAGCCGAAATTTGCGAGCACGGTGTTCGTGTAGAACTCCATGATGTCGATCTCACCACACGCAGGCCAGCGGATGCCGGACGCGGCGCCGAGCGTCCAGAACGCGGGCCAGCTTCCGCACCGGGTATCGATGCGCGCACGCATCTCGAACCTGCCGTAGGTGAACTCGCGCAAGCGGCGCGAGGTGAGGCTGGCGGATGTGTAGTCGATAAACTCGCGGCTGGTCCGCCAGCTTTCGCTGTTGGTGACGAAATTGGGATTGGGTTTATGTTCGCTCCGCCCTTCGATGATGAGCAGGCCGTTGGTGCAATACGCGTTCTCCGGCTGGTACCACTGAAGTTCCCTGTTACGTACAAAGCCCTGTTCGTAGTTCCAGTTCGCCGGGTTGGGCGCGCCGTTGGTATTGAACTCGTCCGACCAGACGAGCTTCCAGTCGTCGGCGCGGGCAATAGCCAGCGACAACAACAGGCAGGGCAAGGTGGCGATGAAAGCGAGCTTCAACTTATTTCCCGAACAGCTTCTTCAATGTGTCGGTGCTTCCACCGACGGCTTTGCCGGCCGTGCCGGCGGCGCCCTGGATGATGTTGCCGGCGGTCTTGCCCATGATGTCCTTGGCGCGTTCACCCACGACCTTGATGGTACTGGTTATGACTTCGTCCAGGATTTTTTTTGTCAGGTCAGCGGCCGTGATGCCATCCGGACCGGTACCAAGGTTGGTAAAATGGATGTCAGGAATGGTGAGTGATAATGGCTCGCCTTCGATGCCGGAGATGCGGGCGGTGACTTTCACGCCGGTGATGACCATGTCATCCACCTCCAATTTTTTAGCGGCCTTTTTTGCCGCGGGTGTGGTGGCGGCGGGTTTATTGGTATCGGCGGCGGCACCGGCGACGGCATTCACATTGTCCAGAATCTTTTTAAGGTTGTTCTCGCCGAAGGGATTGCCCTCGAGGGTGATCTCCGGGGCGCGGACCTCGATGGAACGCACCACGATCTTGTCCGAGAGCAGCGAACCTGGAACGACGCTGACGGCGGCTTTGCCGAGGCTGATGGCGTTGGTGGATTTGTAGCC